>Ga0209821_100003_pt1 | contig 75871 bp, 90 predicted proteins | sample SSWtaG_3_FD_184118 | JGI IMG/M metagenome (GOLD analysis project Ga0209821, IMG submission 184118) | Hot spring microbial communities from Sandy's Spring West, USA to study Microbial Dark Matter (Phase II) - SSWTFFsm_matched (SPAdes)... | ecosystem: Environmental > Aquatic > Thermal springs > Hot... | reverse complement strand
TGATGCTTTATTAATAGATGCTCCTGCTTTTCCACCCAGAAGGATTATTCAAAGAGGTGGGGTGATAGTAGAGGGTTACAGTTCATATGATCCTAATTGGTATTTAAGTTTTAAGGATAGAATTATGAGAATTACAAAACCTGATATAGATTATACAGATTTAAATCCTATGGGAAGGGTTGATCAGTGGTCTTTAAGAGTTTATGGTTGTATTTTTGTTCCTCAGGCGGGTACTTATACTTTTTATTTAACAACTGATGATGGTGCAAGATTTTGGGTTAACTGGCAAATTTTAATAGATCAATGGAGAGATCAAGGAGCCACCACATATAGTAATAACTATACATTTTCAGTACCAGGTTGGTATCCTATAAGGATTGATCACTATGAAAATGGTGGTAGTGAAAGGCTTTTACTTGAATGGAGCGGCCCTTCCATAAATAGACAAAAAGTAACTTCTTATTATTTAGGCATATGTTACCCAGATTTATTTTAAACTTTATACTTTATTTAATTAAAACTTTGCAATTTAATTAAAACTTTGAAAAAACAATAGAAAAATTAAGGAGCTAAAAATAATAATAAAAGAATACTAAAGAAGCAGTGATTATAAATTATCAAAATTTAAATTTCTAATGTTACCTTTTTTTCCTTTACTATTCTTTCAAATTGTTTTCTCTCAATAACCTCTTTTTTCATTAAAATTTTAGCAACTTTTTCTAATTTATCTCTTTTAAGGTTTAAAACTTTTAAGGCTCTTTCTAAAGCTTGATTAATAATAGTTTTTACTTCTTCATCAATAATTTCCGCTGTTTTTTCAGAATATTCTTTTTCTAAAGGAAACTCTTTTAGGGGTTTAGAAAAAGAAACAGGTCCTAGTTTTTCTGACATTCCAAACTTTAAAACTAGCTGTCTAGCTAAATCAGTGGCAATTTCAAGATCATTACTTGCTCCAGTAGTCACATCATTGAAAATTAATTTTTCTGCAGCATAACCTCCTAAAATTGAAGCTAACTCATCTAAAAATTCTCTTTTAAAATAAAAACTCCTTTCCTCAAGTGGTGTTTTTAAAGTATAACCTCCAGCCCGACCTCGAGAGATGATTGATATTTTTTGGACAGGACTTGTGTGAGGAAGATAATGAGTAACAACAGCATGGCCAGCTTCATGATAAGCAGCAATTTCTTTTTCTTTTTTCGAATAAACTTTTGTTTTTCTTTCTGGACCGAGTAGAACTTTTTCAATTGAATCTAAAAGATCTTCCTGTTCAATAAATTCTTTATTTCGTCTAGCAGCCAAAATAGCAGCTTCATTACAGAGATTAGCTAAATCTGCTCCCGAAAAACCAGGAGTTAATTCAGCTATTTGTTTTAAATTAACCTTACCAACCCTTTTATCTCTTAAATGAATTTTTAAAATTTCTTCTCTAGCTTTAACATCGGGTAAATCTAAAACAATTTTTCGATCAAATCTTCCAGGCCTTAAAAGCGCCGGATCTAAAACATCAGGACGATTAGTAGCAGCGAGAACAATAACTTTCGTTCCTTTTTCAAAACCATCCATCTCAACTAAAATTTGATTTAATGTTTGTTCTCTTTCTTCATGTCCTCCAGTAATGCCAACACCCCTTACTTTTCCAATAGCGTCAATTTCATCTATGAAGAGGATACAAGGTTGGTTTCTTTTAGCGATAGTAAAGGCATCACGTACTCTACTGTTATGAAGCAAAATGGGTTTTTCACCTCCAAAAAATGCTTCATTTTCGCAACCACAAAAATCATAAACATAATCGTTATAAGGTTTAACTAAAATTTTTGTGATAACTGGTTTTTGAGAACTCTCCCAAGATTTTAGCCAAAGATAAATTGTAGATTTTTCAATAAGTTGGTAAATATTTAATTTTGTCGTCGTTATTATTTTACAATCTGATATTTTCGTTTTATCTGCTAATTTCCCAGATGCTATTTTATTAATTTCGTTTAAAAGATTATTATCTACTGGTAAATTAACTAAAACATCGCCCACTTTAAGTTCACTGGCTCTTTTGCAAACAATTTTATTTTTTTCTCTGACAAAAATACTATGATCACCAGTAACTTTTATTTTTCCTCCTCTAAAATAGATTTCATAAATTTTGTTAACTTTATGTCTAAAAACACCTTTAACTTTTGTCCATTTTGGTCTTTTGAAAAAGTATTTCCCCTTTGATTCATAACCTAACGTTTCCAAGCCATCAACAAACTTAATAACTCCCTCTTCATTTTCTTTATAATATCTATCGACAACTTTTTTAATTGGAAGTAGTTTTACTTTTCCATTTTTTTTAATAAGAACAGGAGTATCACCGCTTACACTTGCACCCACACCGACAAACATCTCTACAAATTCTGATCCGGAAATATAAAAGAAAGGAACTCCTGCTTCTGCAGCAGTTGCTCTAGCTAAAAGCGTTTTACCTGATCCAGGCGGACCTACTAATAAAACTCCTTTGGGAATTTTAGCTCCAATTTTTAAAAACTTATCAGGGTTTTTTAAAAATTCAACAATTTCCATTAATTCTTGTTTAGCTTCTTCCAAATTTGCCACATCTTTAAAAGTGACTTTATTAGGATCATCAGGATTGTAAACTTTTATACCCGATTTTCCAAAAGTAAAAATTTGCGAAGTTCCTCTTTGCGTTTGTTTAAACATTTGCCATATAAACCAAATTATTATAGCTACAGGAAGAACATTTAAAATAAATGAAAGAAGAAGTTGCACTAAAGAAACCTCAGCTTTTTTATTTATTTTGATATTTAGATAATCATTCTTTGGTATTTTTTCTTTTTCAAAAATTTCCCATAGGCTGGAATTAGGATCTTTAGAAGTTCTAAAAATTTTACCTTCCTTAGTTACAAACAAAATATTTGAATCTGATTCAATATTTATTTCTTTTACTTCTCTCATTTTAACTTTATCTAAGAAAGCAACGAAAGAAACCTCTTGCTCCTCTTTTATTTTTTTCTCACCAATAAAAAGAATAAGAAAAAAAATTACTAAAGAAAAAAATAAAATAAGATATTTTAGTTTTGGCTCCTTAAGCATTTAAAGGCTTTAAAACAAGATGTTTTTCTTTAGGGTTAAGTGTTTCTATAAGAAAACTATATTTATTTCCAGGTTCAAATTTTTCTAAATTTTGAAAAACAAAACCTTGAACAGAGCCATAATCTCCTACTTTAAGTTCAGCTATTCCAAAAATATTATTTTTTTCTTTGATAAAAGCCTCAACTTTGTCTCCCTCCTTATAGTATTCGTTTATAACAACCCAAGGATCTGGGCTAAGATCTCTTAAGGAAAAATTTACCCTATCTTGTTTTATTTGAACAATTTTAGCTTTAATAACCTTGCCTATAGGAAAATTAGAATGCAAATTTTTAGCTAATTCACTTGGAATTTCCATAATATGAATTAAGCCATCCATCGCAGGATTTTCATTAAATCTTACAAAAATTCCAAAAGGACTTAAACCAACAACCTTAACATCCATAATTTGTCCAACTTGAAGATTATAAATAATCTTTTGATAAATCTCATCCTTGGTTAATTTTTCTGAAAGAACTAATTTATTTTTTTGAGGATCAGCAAGCCAAACCCTACATTTTATCTTTTGTCCCACAAATTTTTTAAGATGTTCTAAAATAGCTTCCTTGTTATTATTAACTCTTGGATAGTATTCTGGAGAAAGCTGAGAAACAGGGATAAAGCCTTGGATACCTTCAAGCTCAACAATAAGACCGCCACGGTTAGCTTCTTTAACTTCAAGTTCTAAAACAGTTTTATTTTGTTGATACTCTAAAATTCTTTGCCATTTATTTATTTGAATAGTATCTTGAAGCAAAATTTCATAATTTCCATAACCATCATTTAAACCAACAATTCTTACACCCACTCTATCACCAACTTTTACCCTTTTAGCTATTTCTTCGCATTCTTTATAAAAAATTCCATAAAGCCTTCCTGTACCAAAAGGACTTAAATCTACGAAAAGCTCTCCCTTTTTTTTACTAATAACAACACCCTCTAAAATACTTCCAATCTTCAAATTCTTAAATCTTATTTTTAATGATTGTGTTTGGTTTTTTTGAATTTCTGATGGCATTTTTGCTAATTAATATTTTACCTCAAATTTTGTGTTAAAATAAAAATTATGGTTATTAGAAAAGAAAATTTCGGCACTGTTTTAGAATTGAATGGAATAATTTTTTTGCTTGACCCTAAAGAGCTTAGGGCTAAAGAAAATTATACAATAATTTCTTCTAAACTTTTGAAGGAGAAAAATTTTGATAAAATCTTTGCTTACCCAGGCGAATATAACGTAGGTAACGTTTTTATTTATTCTTTTTTAAATGAAAAGGATAATTTAAGTCATCTTTTTGAAACCGAAGAAGGCTTTTTGCTTTTTACAAATTCATCTATTTTAGAAGAAAATATCAGAAAAATTAAAGATATAACTCAAAAAATCGAAGCTCTCTGTTTTTTTGAAAAATTTAAGCTTGAAGATATTTTGAAAAAATTTAATTTCGATGTTTTAATTACCAAAACACCGATGAGTTTTTCTAATTTTTCTAAAAACAAAGGAAAAAGTTTTAAAATAAATTTAAAAAGGTCGGAAAGACAAATTTATATCTTAGAGTAAATGTTAAAAAAATTTAAACCATTAATTTTTACTTTAGGAGTTATGTCACTTCTTCTTTTTTTCTGGTGGTTTAGCGGCGGTTCAATTATTTACGGACTTAAAAAAGAACCGCCACCTTCAGTTCAGGCTACAGCTTTTATTTTTAGAAACCTTCAGACAGGCACAGCTTTTATTTTGAATTCTTTAGCAGATTTTTTAGGTAGGTAATGAAAAATTTAAGAATCATAGCTCAAGAAATAACTTCAGAACTTAAGAGAGCTTATTTAGATTATGCTCTTTCAGTTATTATTTCTCGTGCTTTACCTGACTCTCGTGATGGTCTTAAACCTGTTCAAAGGAGGATTTTATATGTAATGAAAGAATTGGGTTTATGGCCAAATGAAAAATTTACTAAATGTGCTAATGTTGTTGGAACCACAATTGCTCGTTATCATCCTCATGGAGATCAAGCTGTTTATGATGCTTTAGTAAGAATGGCTCAAGATTTTTCTTTAAGATACCCCCTTTTAATAGGTCAGGGAAATTTTGGTTCTATAGATGGAGATCCTCCAGCTGCTTATAGATACACAGAAACTAAACTTTCTCAGTTTGCTGTTGAAATGCTTGCTGATATTGATAAAGAAACTGTTGATTTTAGACCTAATTATGATAATACTAGAGAAGAACCGGTGGTTTTGCCATCAAAGATACCTAATTTGATGATTAATGGTTCAATGGGAATTGCTGTTGGTATGGCAACAAATATTCCTCCTCATAATTTAACTGAAGTTATGCAAGCAGCTAAAGAAATTATTAAAAATGAAAAAATAACTGTTAAAGAGCTCTTAAAAATAATTAAAGGACCAGACTTTCCTACAGGAGGTATTGTCTATGCAGGAGAAAAACTTGAAAAAGCTTATAGCGAAGGAAAAGGAGGTATTATTATTAGAGGAGAAATAGAAGTTGAAGAAACCAAAAGAGGTAAAGAATTTTTGGTTATTAAATCAATTCCTTGGCAAACAAGCAAGGCAGAGCTGGTTAAAGAGATAGCTAATCTTACTTTAGAAAAAATAGTTCCCGAAATTAAAGATGTAAGAGATGAATCAAATAAAGAAGGTATTAGAATTGTTATTGAAATTAAACCAGATGCTGATAGAGATAAAGTGAAAAAAGATCTCTATAGACTTACTTCTCTTCAAAAAACTTTTTATTTTAATTTTATTGCTTTAGAAAACGGAATTCAACCTAAAACATTTAATTTAAAAGAACTTCTCCTTACGTGGATAAACCATCGAAGAGAAGTTATTAAAAGGAGAACAAAATTTGATTTAGAAAAAAATAAAGAAAGAGTTCATCTTTTAGAAGGTTTTGATAAAGCTTTAGAAAACCTAGATAGAGTTATTGAAACTATTAAAAAATCAAAAGACAAAAAAGAAGCCTTAGAAAATTTAATGAAGAAATTTAAGCTTTCAGAAAAGCAAGCTGATGCTATTTTAGAAATGCCGCTTCGAACTTTAACGCAAATGGAAAGACATAAAATTTTAGAAGAACTTAAAGAAAGAAGAAGTCTTATTCAAGAATTAGAGCTTATTTTAAAAAATCCTAAAAAAATCGACGAAATTATCATTAAAGAAGCTGATGAAATTATAAATAAATATAAATCAGAAAGAATAACAAAAATTGTTTATGAAGAAATTAAGGAAGAGAAAAAAATTATTGAAGAAAAAACCTTTTTACTTTTAATTTCTGATAAAAATCAAATTTTTACTTTTGAGGAAACAAAATTAGATCTTGATAAACTTATTAAAAATAAAATTTTTCCTAAAAAAGTTTTTCTTTTAAATACAAAAGATTATCTTTTAATAGCAACATCAAAAGGAAAAATTTATTTCCTCAATGCTTATGAACTTTATAAAAAAGATCAAAAATATTTAGAATCTTTTATAACTTTAGATAGCGGCGATAAAATAGTTTCTATCTTTCCTTCAAGATTTAAAAATTTAATTTTGTTTACTAAAAAGGGCTTAGTTAAGAAAATAGAAAAAGAAGAAGTTTTTTCAAACAGAAAAAGTGGCATTGTAGGAATAAAACTTAAAGCTAATGATGAAGTTATTTCTGCTTTTGAAATTAAAGGAGGTGAGGAAATTTTTGTTATTACTTCAGAAGGTTCTATTCTAATTTTTAAAGATAATTTACCAATTCAAAAAAAACAGGCTAAAGGAGTAAAAGGAGTAAAAGGTGAAGCTCTTTTTAGCGGTGTTAAAGATGGAGAAAGGCTTATTTTGTTTTTCAGTAAGGGGTTTGTTAAATTTTTTGAGATAAAAGATATAAAAACTCAACAAAGAGGAGGTAAGGGTCTTTTTATTTTTGAAAAAGATAAGTATGGCTCTCTTATTTTTGCTAAAGTAGTAAAAGAAGAAAAAGAAGTTATTTTAAATGATGGGGCAATAAAGAAAATAAATCTTAAAGAAATTCCTTTAGTTAAAAGAATTAATGCTCCCAAAAAAATTCAAGGAGTAAATGAAATTAACTCTGTTTTTATTTTTTAATGTTTACTAAACCAGGAGAAATTGTTAAGTATTTAAAGGAGAAAAAGTATATAGCTGCTAATATGAATGGTGCCGATTTTGGATGTGGAAGCGGTTATTTTTCAATTCTTTTAGCGCAAAGTGTTTTACCATCAGGAACAATTTATGCTATAGATGTTCTAGAAGATGAGTTAAAATCAGCACAAGAATTTGCCAACAACTTAGGAGTGAAGAATATAAGATTTTTAAAACAAGATTTAGAAAAAAATTCGGGTTTAGCTAATAATCAAGTTGATTTTGTCTTTATTTCTCAAGTTTTATATCAATCAAAAGAACCACAAAAAATAATTAAAGAAGCTTTTAGGGTTATAAAAAATAATAGTTTTTTAATAATTTATGAACCTCAAAGTTCAAACTTTTTATTTTCTGGTCAAAAAGTCCATTCTCAAGAAGAAGTTGAAAAAATTTGTAATGAAATAGGCTTTAAAATATTAGAAAGAAAGGAATACCCTGGTTTTTATCTTTTAGTTTTTCAAAAATGAGATTTAGTTTAGAAGAAATAAAAAATAAAATTTTGACAGATGTTAGAATACAACTTATTTTACTTACTATTGTTATCCTTTTTATAGGCTATATTTTTTTGAAACCATCTAAAGAAGGAAAACCAAAAACTTGTTTTAACACTAATTTAATAATTTGGGCTTCTTTTGATAGGAATGATTTTTTAAATTTTATTTCTCCTTTTGCCGCTAAATATTGTTTAAGGATAGATTATGAAGAAATAAAATTCGATGATTTAGAAAAAAAATTTATTTATTCTTTAGCCGAAAATAACCCACCTGATATTATTTACGCACCTAACTATTTTGTTTTTAGAAATAGAAAATATTTAGAGGAAGGATGGAACAAAAAATTAAATTTGCCTAAAAAATTTTTTCAAGAAGAAATCGATTTATTTGGTCTTCCCGTGAATATTGATTCACTTCTTTTTGTTTATAACAAAAAAGTTTTTCAGTTTTTAAATTATGATCCTCCTAAAACGTTAGAAGAATTAAACGAGCTTCTAGAGGATTTTAAAAATAGAGGTTATAGAGATTTTTATCTCGTCTCCTTAGGAACAAAAGAAATCAAAAATAAAAAAGAAATTATTTTAGTTTTAAAGTCTCTAAAAAAATCTTCTCTCCAAGAAGCTATTGATACCTATTTTAGTTATAGCGATGAAAACTCTCCCTATTTTGCTTTAGCAAGAAATCTAGGTAAAGACGAAATAAGTCTTTTTTCTTCAATAAAATCAGCTTCAGCTTTTGTTTTTTATGAAGATCTTAAAAAAATTCTTAAATTAAATCCTAGAATAGAATATGAGATTTATCAAAACCCTATAGAAACATTTCCACCCTCATCTAAAAATTTTGTAAAAGTTTTTTATTTTGTTTTGCCCAAAGCTTCACAAAAAAAAGAAATCTCTCTTTATTTTTTTAATTGGCTTTTTAGTGGAAAAAATTATGAAGAATTTATAGAAAAATTTGATCTCGTACCCAACTTTTCTTTTCAAAATTTGTCTGAGAAAAAAGAAGCTTTTATTAAAGGAGCCATTTTTGGTTCTTCATACTTAGGGTTTATTTCTCATGAAAATTATGATGATTTTGAAAATATTTTGAATATTTGGGAAAATAATAAAGAAGAAGGACGAAGAGCCTTGTTTTTATTGAATTTAAAATTTTAAATGAGAAAAATTATTTTATTTATTCTTTTTTTTCTTACTTTACCTAATTTAGCCTTTCTCCAAAATGAAGATTTTTCTAGAGGAATTATTTATTGTCAAAATGACCCTTGCACTGTTGAAGAAATTTTTATAAATATTAGAAGACTTCTTTCTTTTGCTGTTTTTATTGGTTTTTGGTTTTCTGTTTTGGTTTCCGTTATAGGCTCCTTTTTATGGATGTTCGGAGGTCCGAGACCTGATTTAGAAAAAAGAGGTAAGGATATGATTAAAACAGCTATTGTAGGTTATATTTTACTTTTGAGTATTGGTGTTATTTTTGATTTTGTTTTGGAATTTTTTGGTCCTAAATTAAAATATTAAAGCATAATGAAAAAAATAATTTTTTTATTTTTGATAATCTTTGTGATAAACTTCGTTTTTTCAAGTGAAGAAAACCAAGATCCATTTTATTCGATTCTGAATTTTTTTAGAGAACCTATTTATTCTAGCTTAAGATGTGGAAGTGGAGCTAAATCAGCGACAGAACAAATTTTTAAATGTATTTTTGATATTTTAGAACTTCTTAAAAGTTTTGCCTTAATTTTAATGGTAATCGCTTTTTTTGGAGCAGCTATTTATCTTATAACAACACCATTTTTTGGTCTAAAAAATATAGCAACAGCCTGGAAAATACTTACTTGGACTCCGGTAGGTATTGTTATTGTTCTCTTAGGAGATCTTATTAAAGATCAAATAGAAAGAATAATTTTCGGACCATGAGAAAATTTTTATTTTTAACTTTATTTTTAATCTTCAGTTTAAGTTTGGCTCAGATAGAAATGAAAAAACCAGGAGAAGTTGTTGTTACCTGGACAGAAGTAACAATAAATCCTTGTCCTCCAGGTATATTTGGTAAAGAACCTTGTGAATTTGTTTCTTTAATGGAATTTATACAAAGAGTTTGGAATTTTATTCTATATTTAGCTCCTTTTTCACTGACTGCCTTAATTATTATTGGAGGGTTTTGGTTTTTGCTAATTACTTTTAAACCAGAAGCAAGGGATATCGGTTGGAGATATATTAAAAATGCTGTTGTTGGTTATATTGTTTTGCTTATTATTTCCGGAGTTTTTACATTAATTAGATTTATTTTTGGAGGTCCGAGTTTTTAACAAATTTTTGTTTTTTTATTTTAAAATTTATTTTAAAATTTAAAAAGGGTCGAAATTTTTGTAGATTAAAAAATGAGAAAATTAATTATAATTCTAACCTTATTTTTAACTATTTTTCATATTGTTCCAACTTATGCTCAAGGTCCTATAGAGGAAATTCCTATTATTTCTAACTGTATCACTCAATATGGAGATATAATTCAAAGAATAATTTGTGTTGTTAGAAGCGTTTTTTATTTACTGGGTTTTATAGCCTTAGCGTGGGGTGCTTTCGAAATCTTTAGAGCCGCTTGGGCATTTATGACTTCTGGAGAAAAAGCAGAAGAAGTTGGTAAGGCTAGAAGTAAAATTCTTTTTGCTATTGTCGGTATTATAGTAGCACTTCTTTCTTTTGCAATAGCTTGGCTAATAGGAAGACTTTTAGGATTTCAAACTCAATAAACTTAATAAAATTGATGAATGTTTGAAATTTTAGCTCAAATATCAACAAACACCTTTCCAGAATTGCCTCCTATTTTATGTGAAAATAGAAATTTTCTGGATTGCTTCTTTTATATTTTTAATCAAGTTTTAATTATCACAAGTACCTTAGCTATTGCCTTTTCTACTTTAATGATTTTTTGGGCTGGTTTTCTTTATATGTCTAAACCTGAAAAATCAAGCGAAATTCATAAAAGAATTTTATGGGGAGCAGTAGGACTTGTTGTAGCTCTTCTTTCTTATGCTCTAGTTCTACTTATTTCTCGTTTAATTTCTTTTAATATTTTTAATTTTGTTTTTGCCGAAGGGTTGCCAGAATACAATCCTCCTGAAAGTATAAAATGTGGTGGTATCGAGATTCCTTCAGTTTTTGAGACTTCTACTCTTTCTCAAAATGCCTGGTCATTATGTTTTTTTTATCTTATTTATTTATTCCTAAGCCTTTTTTATAAAGCTGCCTTTTTGGCAACAGTTATTATGCTTATTTGGACAGGTTTTAATTATATAGCTAAACCAGAGAAATCTTCTGAAATCCATAAAAACTTTATTTATATTGCTATAGGGATTTTAATTTCCTTTTCTTCTTTTACAGTAGTGAAACTTGTTGAAAATTTTTTCTTCAGTTTAAGATAAAATGGAACTTATTCATCCAGAAGTTTTAAAAGTTTTTACTAATTTTTTTAAATTATTTTTTACTTTTATTTTATTTTTACTTGTTTTTCTACTTCTTTATTTTGGTTTAAGATACATTTTGGGAGGTAAAAAGGGAGCAGAAGAATTTCATTCAAGAATAGTGCCTTTAATTATAGGAATAATTGTAATTTTTCTTTCTTTAACTATACCTAGTTTGATAAGAAGGTTCTTTGAGTGATATAATAAAATAACAGGGCAGGTGGCGGAACTGGAAGACGCACAAGGCTTAGGACCTTGTGGCCGAAAGGCCGTGAGGGTTCGAATCCCTCCCTGCCCAAATTGCCCCCATCGTCTAACAGGTCAGGACACCAGCTTCTCAGGCTGGAAATACCGGTTCGAATCCGGTTGGGGGCAATGGAGGGGTGGCAGAATTGGCTAATGCGCCGGTCTTGAAAACCGGTGGCCCTTAGTGGCCTTGTGGGTTCGAGTCCCACCCCCTCCGCTAAAGCTTTAAAAACTTTCTGATTCTATTTTTAAATTTGTAATAAAAGACAAAAATAATAATAAAAAAAGCAAAAATTAACTTACCGAGAAAATCTAAAAACTCCGAAGGCTTATTCATTTTTTTCAATTATAATAGGATTAGGTTCATAAAATTTGCTTCCTACCATAAATCCCATCCCAAAACTCAAAAAAGAGATAAGAATTATAAAAATAAAAAGCTGAACTTTTTTGTTTTGAAAAAAATTTTTAAAAATTTCCATGATCGAAAAAAATAGGCTTCTTATCATTACTCTTATTTTACTAAATTTTATGATAATTTCTTTAACAGCTCTTTTTTCTTTAGGTAAGTTTGATCTTTTCCTTAAACAAATATTTTTTTGGCTTATAGGCTCTCTTTTATTTTTTTCTTTTAAGATTATTGATTACAAAATAATTTTTGAAAAATTTTACTTTTATTTTATCTTAACTATTAGTTTTTTTCTTTTAATTTTAGTTCTCTTTACTCCAGGTCATATCAAAAGTTGGTTTAATTTAGGACCTTTTAATTTTCAACCATCTGAATTTGCTAAAATTTCTTTCTTTCTTATTTTATCTAATTTTCTTTCTTATTATCTTTCAAAATTAAAAAACATCATTTATCTTTTCCTTTCCTTTTCCTTACTTTTGCCTTATCTTTTTTTAATTTATCTTCAACCTGATATGGGAATGGTTTTTCTTTACTTTCTTATTTGGTTTTTTTCAATTTTATTTTTCCTTCCTAAAAAAACATTGGCTTTTATTTTAATTTCTTTTTTAATTACTTTTCTCTTTCTTTACTTTTTTGTTTTTAAAGAATATCAAAAAGAAAGAATTATTTCTTTTATTTTTTCTGGAAAAGATCCCTTAAAAACAGAATATAATTTAAGACAAATAAGAATTATTTTAGGAGTAACAAACTTTTTTGGTTTAGGTGTAGGAAGTTCAGAAATTGGTAAATATGGATATTTGCCTTCAGCGAGTACTGATTTTATCTTGACTTTTATTATCGAGGAAAGAGGTTATTTCGGTTTTCTTATTTACCTTTTCTTAATTTTTCTTTTAATAAGAGAAATTTATAAAACTTATTTTTTTTCTAACGATATAAACATTAAGAACTTTACTTATTTAGTTATTATTTATTTCTTAGCCAAATTCATTTTAACAACCATTATAAATTTTGGTATGTTTCCTATTATTGGACTTCCTTTACCTTTTCTTTCCTATGGTGGCTCACATTTAATTTTCGACTTATGGCTTTTAGGTATTTTAAATTCTTTTGAGGAGAAAAGAAAATGAAAAAAGCTATCTTTATTACCGGCCCTACTTCTTCAGGAAAGTCTGATTTAGCTGTTTATTTAGCAAAAAAATTTAATGGTGAAGTTATAAATGCTGACTCCCGCCAGGTTTATAAATTTTTAGATTGGGGCAGCGGTAAAATTACCAAAGAAGAAATGAAGGGAATAAAACACCATCTTCTTTCTGTAGCCTCTCCCAGAAAAAATTATTCTTTAGCTAGATGGCTTAAAGATGCTTATAAGGCGGTAAATAAAATTACAAAAAATGATAAAGTACCTATTTTTTGCGGAGGCACTATTTTATATCTTAAAGCTTTAAAAGAAGGATGGCTTCTTCCTCCAGTAAAACCTGATTATAAATTGAGAAGAGAATTAGAAAAATTAAGTAATGAAGAACTCATAGAAAAAATAAAAAAAATTAACCCTTTAGCCCTAGAAAATCTTGATTTAAATAACAAAAGAAGATTAATTAGAAGACTTGAAATAATATTAAAAATAGATAAAATTGAACCCATTAAAAAAGATCCAAAACTTAATTTTCTTATTTTAAGTATCTTAATTCCGTGGGAAGAATTAGAAAGGAGAATAGAAGAAAGACTTAAAAAAAGAATACCCTTTATTATTGAAGAAATAAAAAAATTAAGAAAAATTGGTCTTTCTTTTAAAAGAATTATTTCTTTTGGTTTAGAATATGATTGGTTTGGAAAATTCGTTTTAGGTGAAATAGATCTTGAAGAAGCTAAGAGAGGCTGTCTTTTAGAAACAAAAAGGTTTGCTAAAAAACAAATAAGAGAACTTAAAAAAATAAAGGAAATCGTTTGGGTTGAAAGCGAGAAAGAAGCAGAAGAAAAAACAAAAAGCTTTTTATCCACATAAACTTTAAAAAAAAATTAATCTTTTTTCTAATAAAATGGTAATTAATGAAAGTTTTAATGATAGGTTGGGAGCTTCCGCCTTTCAATAGCGGAGGTTTAGGAGTTGCCTGTTTTTATTTAGCTAAAGAGCTTTCAAAAAAAATTGATCTTACCTTTTCTCTTCCATTTAAACTTCCTTTAAGCCATCTTCCTTTTAAGGTTATCTTTGCTTCAGAAAAATATTTTAAAACTAAAGGATATTATGAAAAATTTATACTTCCTTTAAACAAAGAGATCCTTTCGCTTGTTTTTTCTTATGGAAAAAGAATTTTAGCTGTTTACAATGAAAAACCAGATTTAGTCCACGGTCATGATTGGTTTTCCGCTCCAGCAACTATTTTCTTGAGAGATTATTTTAATGTTCCCGCTATAATTCATGTACACTCTACCGAAATAGAAAGAACGGGCAATAATCCCAATCCTATTATCTTTAAAATAGAAAAGGAATATTTTAAAAAAACTGACTACCTTTTAGCAGTGGGAGAATTTACTAAAAATGTTTTAATTAACATTTATGAAATTCCTAAAGAAAAAGTTTTTGTTTTGCCAAACGGATTTGATTGGGAAGATAAAGAAAAAAACTTTCCTTTCTACATCAGATACTTGAAAGAAAATAAATGGAAAATTGTTCTTTTTGTTGGTAGACTTGTACTCCAAAAAGGACCCGATTATTTTCTTCACACCCTACCTTTGGTTAAAAAATTTATTCCTAAAGTCAAATATGTTATTGTTGGTTCAGGAGAAATGTTCCTTGATTTAGTAAGAATAGCAAAAAATTATCATCTCGAAGAAAATGTTCTTTTTACCAATTTTTTAAGAGATAAAGATCTTTGGGGAGTTTATAGTTTAGCAGATCTTTTAGTAGTTCCTTCCGTAGCAGATCCGTTTGGTTTGGTTCCCTTAGAAGGAATTAATTTTTATTTACCCGTAATTGTTTCTTACCAAACAGGCGTTGGTTATTATCTGAATCATATGATGAAATTTAATTTTTGGGACGTTAAAGAAATGGCTAATAAAATTGTTGGTATTTTAAAATATGAAAGTTTAAGAAAAGAATATACCAAAAATCTTTTTTATGAAGCAAAAACAAAATTCGATTGGAAAAAATCAGCCGAAGAACTTCTTAATTTTTATAATAAAATTTTAATTAAATAAATGCCCGCAGTAGTTTTTTATTTTAAAGTTCATCAACCAAGAAGGCTTCGTCATTATACTGTTTTTGATATTGGAGAAAATAAAAATTATTTTGATGAAGAAAAAAACGTTTTCTATTTAGAAAGAATAGTTAAAAAATGTTATTTGCCAACCCTAAATACTCTTTTAGAAATTATAAAAAAAACCAAAGGTAAATTTAAATTTTCCTTAGGAATTACAGGTATTTTACTTGAAGACTTAAAAAAACATTTTCCTGAAGTTATAAGACTTCTTCAAAAATTAGCACAAACAGGATCTGTAGAATTTACAGGAGAAAATTATTATCATTCTCTTTCTTGTCTTTATTCCTTAAAAGAATTTAAGGAACAAGTTATTAAACATAAAAAATTAATAAAAAACCTTTTTAATCAAGAACCTGTTATTTTTTCTAATACTGAACTTATATATTTTGATGATTTAGCTTCCATAGTAAAAAGCTTAGGTTTCCAAGCTATGCTTGCCGAAGGTGTTCCCTGGATTTTATCTTGGAGATCACCAACATTTTTATACGAAGATCCAGGTAAAAATATTGTTCTTCTATTAAGACATTTTAAACTTTCCGATGATATTAGTTTTAGATTTTCAGCAAAATGGTGGGAAGAATGGCCTCTTACCGCTGATAAATTTTCTAGTTGGCTTAATGCTTTTAATGGCAATGGAGAAGTGATTAATCTTTTTATGGATTTTGAAACTTTTGGAGAACACCAATGGCCAGAAACTGGTATCTTTGAGTTTTTAAAAACTTTACCTTTTGAAGTTTTAAAATATAAAGATTTAGAATTTTCTTTACCAAGTGAGGTTATTAAAAAATATCCGACAAGAGATATATTTTCTTCTAAATCGCCTATTACTTGGGCTGATACCGAAAGAGATCTTACTGCTTGGTTAGGGAACGAAATGCAAAGAGAATGTTTAGAGCTTCTTTACTCTTTAGAAAATAAAATACCCTTTCATCTTAAAGAAATATGGAGAAATCTTCAAACTGCTGACCATTTTTATTATATGTGTACAAAATGGTTTGCTGATGGAGATGTACATAAATACTTTAGTCCTTATGAAACCCCTTACGATGCTTATCTTAATTTTAGAAATGTTTTAGAAGATTTAAAATTAAGAATTAACGAATCAAATGTCAAGGTATATTTTCGAAGTTAGTTGGGAAGTTGCCAATAAAGTAGGAGGTATTTATACGGTTCTTTCAAGTAAAGCTAAGTATATAAAAAAGAGATATGGAGATTTTTATTTTTTAATTGGCCCATATTTAGGTGCTAAAAATGAAACAGAATTTCATTTTTTAAAACCACCAGAAAATTTTGAACCTATTATTAATGATTTATATGCTAAAGGAGTTATGGTTTATTATGGAGAATGGTTAATTGAGGGCAGACCAAAAGTTTTTTTAATAGACTTTTCTAAATATTTAACCCAGGTTAACTATTTGAAATATGAACTTTGGGTCAAGTTTCAAATTGATTCTCTAAGAACTGGTGACGATTATAACTATCCTTTAGCTTGGTCAAGAGCAGTAAGTGATTTTATTGAAGAGATGAGTAAAAGGGAAGAATTTAAATATTCTATTTTTCATTTTCATGAATGGCTTTCTGGTTTCGCTCTTCTTTTTTCCATAGATCTTCCTATTATCAAGATTTTTATGACCCACGCTACAGTAGTAGGAAGAACTCTTTCTTCTTTAAATTTTGAGATCTGGGAAAAACTTAAAGAAATTGATCCTTTATCTAAAGCTTATGAATACGGTATTGAAGCTAAACATATGGTAGAGAAAAGATCAGCAGAAAAAGCAGATTATTTTGCTACCATTAGCCAAGTAGTTAAAGAAGAGGCCGAAATTATTTTAGGGAGAAAAATTGATTTTATTTTACCTAACGGTTTTGATCTTTCACGTTTTCCAACCTTTGAAGAAATTTCTAATCAGCACCGTAAAAATAAAAATATTATTTTAGAATTTTTGCTTTATCTTTTTACTCCTTACTTTAAAAAACATTGTCCTGCAGAAAACTCACTTCTTTTCTTCACTAGTGGAAGAAAAGAAATTACTAACAAAGGTTTTGATATTATTATTAGAGCCTTGAGTATTTTAAATAGAAAAATGAAAGAAGAAAATATTAATAAAAATATTTTCTTTTTCTTTTTTGTGCCTGATGAAATTAAAGATGTCAATCATGAAATTTTAAATAATCTTATTATTTACAAGAGCTTAGAAGAATATTTTGAGAGTATAAAAAATGAAATTAATTCAAAAATTTTACATTCCCTCTTACATAGAAACTATAATCTTACCTTAGAGGATCTTTTTTCTTCAGAAGAAATTTTAGAAATCCAAAGAATTTTAAATCAAATTAAAACTTCTCAAGATCCGCCTCTTTCTACACACATTTTGTCTGAGAATAATGAATTTATAAAACTTTTTAAACAAGAAGATCTTTTAAATAAAGAAGATGATAGGGTAAAAATTATTCTTTATCCTATTTATTTGAATACTACTGATGGATTTTTAAATCTTAATTATTATGACGCTATTAACGGCTGCCATTTAGGTGTTTTCCCTTCTTACTATGAACCGTGGGGATATACTCCTTTAGAAAGTTTGGCTGCAGGAGTGATGACAATTACCAGTGATCTAACTGGTTTTGCTAATTATCTTGAAGAAAAAAGACTTATCAAAAGAGATTTTCCGGGTATATGGATTTTAAGAAGAAAAGGAAGAAAAAATGATGAAATTACTGAGGATTTAGCTCAAATGATGTTGGAAATAGTTAAGATGAAAAGAATTGAAAGAATACAAAATAAGTATGAAGCTAGGGTTTTAGCCTCACATTTTGATTGGGAAGAAATGGTAAAAAACTATTTTGAAATGTATGAAAAGATAATTAAACGATTAAATGAGGGTTAATTTTTTAGAAATAGGTCTTTCTTTAGAAAGCCTAACTGACAAATTTTTTCTTAAAAAAGATAATCTTTGGTTTATTTTTTCTATTGAAAAAAGTAGATTTTTTGGTGGTTTTTATTTTAAGGAAAAACCTTTTAGATTTGTTGATGAAGTAAGAATTTCTTCTAAAATAAGAGAAATAAATATTGTTTCTCCATTTGAAGTTTTTTTAGAAACTGATAATAATCAGATTTATTTTTCTTTAAGAGAAAAAAATTCTTTAGAAATTAGAACTTTAAATTTTGAAGAAATTTCTATTTCTTTTGATAGCAATTTTATTTTTAATTCTAATCCCTTTTTAAGACAAATAAAATTTGAAAAATTGAATTCTAATACTTTTATTTTTAGTTTTTATTTTGAAAATAAAAAAATTTTTGATATTTTAATTGAATCTTCTAATTTTATAGAATTTGAAGAGAGATGGTATGAAAAAGAAATGGATTTTGATAAGAAAAGAAACTCATCTATCTTTAAATGGTGGGTTTTTGGTGATTTAAAAACAAAAACTAATTTTTTACAAATAAAGATTTTAGAAGAAAAAGCTTGCTATTTTTTAGAACCCTTTAGTTTTTCTGATAATATTTATTTAAATTTTTTTATCTCTCGTTTAAATAATCTTGTTTTAGAGAATTATTTACCTGCCGGTTTTCCTTGGTTTTTTGAAAATTGGTTTAGAGATGAACTTCTTTCTTTATATTTTTTGAAAAAATTTTTAAACCAGAAAAAATTTATTTATAAATATTTTTTTAATCTTGAAGAAATATGGAATCTAAATAAGCCTAATGGAAACATTTCTGCTGACACCTTGCTTTTTATTTTTATCAATCTTTCTGATGAAGATATAGAATATTATTTTAATTTAATAAAAAAGTTTTTAAAACTTTGGGAAAAAGAATTTTTAAAAGAAAATAATTTAAATCTTCCGCCACAAGCTACTTGGATGGACAGTCTTGAAAGAAAAGAAGCTATGGAAATATATGCGCTTTATCTTAAGGTTCTTAAAAGACTCGGTTTAAAAGAAAAAGAATATTTTCAAAAATATAATTTTTATTTAAAGCTTTTAAAAGAAAAAATGAAAAACTTAAAAGATGTTAACCTTATTTTAGTTTATTTTTTTATGCCAGAGCTTTTGAGTAAAAAAGAATGGTCTTTGATATTTGAAAATTTTATTGAGGAGTACTTTTTGAATTGGGGAGGTATAAGTACTTTGAGTTTTAAAGAAAAAGGATTTTTTGATGAACATACAGGAGAAAACCCATCAAGTTATCATTCTGGCGATTCGTGGTATTTTTTAAATAACGTTTTTGCTTGGAATTTGAAAAATTTAAATGAAAAAAAATACAAAAAGATAATAAATAAAATAATTTATTCTTCTCTAACTGATCTATTAAAAGACGGAATTTTAGGTTATTCAAGTGAACTTAGCTCTGCTAAAGAAAGAAAAAGTGAAGGTTCTCTTATTCAAACTTGGTCAATGTCAAGTTTAGTTTTTTTACTTACTTCTTTCCAAAATTCTGATATCTTCTTCAAATCTTTGAGCAATTGACATTACATCATCTCCATAAAATCTTAAAGAAGGATTGTTCCAATTAGAGCCAGCAAAATATATCATAGCTGCTTTCCATTCTGAAGAGTAATTTCTTGCGTCTGCTCCAGCATCTTTAAGATAAAGTCCAGCAGCTACAAAAGAATCTAAAATATTCCAAGGAGAAGGCGGATTATTTCCGGTAATTCTAGCAATTCGTTCTTTATATTTCATCCATGTTGAGGGTATAAATTGAGCAGGACCCATAGCACCACCCCAACCATACCAAGGTTTACAAGAAACAGGCATTTTATTAGGATCTAAACCCAGTTCTTTAACTATCTCTTCAAAAATAGGTCTTTCCGATGGTTTCATGGCTTCTTTATAATGACAAGTTCCTACATTTTGTCCTAATTTTGACTCATAATGTAAAACAGCTAAAAGAAAAGCTGGCCTTACGCCAGTATATTTTTCTACGATTTTTGCATATTCATAAGCCTCACCAAAAGTAATTGGTCCAGCTCCTCCTGCTAATTTATAAATTTCTTGTCTTATCTGTGTTGCAGTTCTTTCTGACTCTTCTAATTTTTTGCTATATTCTCTTTCAAGTTTTTGTGCCTGAGCCAAAAGTTTATTTTTTTCATTTTTTAACTCTTGAAGCTCCTGGTATTTTATTTTTGAAAGCATTAAAAGATTATTTTGCTCTTCAAGTTGATTTTCTAATTTAGTTTTTTGTTTATTCAAAATCTCATTAAGTTCTTTTAATTTGTCTAATTCGTTGTTAATACTTTCTTGAACTTTTTGGAGATAATAAAATTGACTAAAATAATCCGAAAGTCTTGCTTCGGCTAAAAATACTTCAATAATGCTTCTTTGTCTTAATTGATAGTAATATCTTAATGAAACTAAAAGATAATCTTTAGATTTTTTAATTTTTTCTTCAGTAAGGTTAATTGATTTTTTTGTTTCTTCTATTTTTTTATTTAAATTTTTTATCTGTAAATTAATTGCTTGAATTTCAAGTTCTGTTTTTTTTATCTGTGAATTGACTAAGTTTATTTCTTGCTGTATGCTTCTTTTTTGACTTCTTATTTTGTTTATTTCTTTTTTGTAATTTTCTATTTCTTTTAAAACTTCTTGAAGCTGGGCTTCTAATGATTTCTTTTTAGCTTCAAGTTCAGGAGGAAGAGTTTTTTGTGTTATTTGGGTGAATGAAAGCGGAGCAAAGGCAAAATTAATTCCTATAAAAAGTAAGATTAAAAAAATGATTTTTAAATCTTTAGCATTTAAAAAATAAAAATAATTATTTTTTCTTTTAAAATTAAAAAAAGCTAAGCTTTTAGGTTTTATGTCTTCAATTTTTTTCATTTTTATGAAGAAGCCTCTGTTTCTTCTTCTACTTTAGCTTCTTCTATTAAGGTAGCTACAGGGTTTTCTGGACTAATTAAAACCTTTATATTATGAGGTATTTTTAAATCTTTTACATAAATAGTATCTCCTATATTTTTTAAAACACTTAGATCAACATAGATAGCTCGAGGAATGTCTTGTGGTAAACACTCAATTTCTAACTCTTCTAAGCTTATATTAACGATACCACCAAGTCTAATACCAGGAGCTTCACCCACAAATTCTAAGGGAACTTTTGTGGTAATTTTTTCTTTTAGAGAAGGAACAAAAATATCAAAATGTATAATTTCATCTGTGATAGGATGAAACTGAACTTCTTGTAAAATTCCTAAAATTTTTCTTTCATCTAAATAAACCTCAAAAAGACCAGATTCATAATTTTCATAAAATTTTAAAAAATCCTTTTTCGGAGCTATTATCGGTGTTGATTCTAGGTTTGGTCCATAAATAATACCAGGAATGTATCCTTCATTTCTATAACTTTCTGCTTTTTTGTCTTTCTCTCTTTTAAAGATTTTTAACATTTTTGTGCCCCCGGCAGGACTCGAACCTGCAACCACCGGCTTAAAAGGCCGTTGCTCTACCAATTGAGCTACGGGGGCTTTCGCCCTGCCTCTAAAGGCAGGGCAGAGAGGAGCCGTCAAAAAACTTCAACGAGCCCCAGTAAAATAAATTATAAAGCTTTTTTAGATTAATTTCAAGAAAATTAAAGAAGTTTATCGGCAACTTTAGAAGCAGCATAAGAAAATGGTTTTGTTTTAACTTCAAAACCGTAACTTTTTACCAAGCTTATAATTTCTCTAATAGTAGAATGACTTTTTCCATTTGTTCCTAAATCTAAATGAAGTTCAAAAGAAAAAATCACATCTCTTTTATTTAATTCTTTTATAAGTTCTTCACTAATATTTAAAGAAATTATAGCTTCTTGCCAAAGCCTGTCATATAAAGCTAAAGGTTTATTAAAAAAAGTCTTTTTCCAAAAAAATCTTCCTCCTCTGCCAATTCTATGCACTGCTATGACAGAAATAAATTCTACTTTTTTTTCAAACATTTCTGAGTCAGTACCCACCATAACTTTATATTCAAAATTTTTATTTTCTTTTATAAAATTTTCTATTGATTTTAAAAGATCCTCCTTATTTAAAATCTCACCGTTAGCCCTTTTGAAACCAGAAAGCATCTTAATTAAATTATACACATTTTTTGTATTTTGTATTATAATAAATTTATCTTTAGGTCAAATTAATTTTAAATATTAAAATATGAAAAAAGGTTTTACTTTAATGGAACTTTTAATAGTCTTAGCTTTAATTTCTATTTTAGCGGGGGTTCTTATTGTCGTTATTAGACCACAAGAGATATTTATAAGAGCTAGAGATACTCAAAGAAAAGGAGATTTAAATAATGTTCAAAGAGCTATAGATATATATTTAGCTGATGCAATGCAAAATCCTTCTGTTTCTCTAAGTTGGTGTCCAGGAAACACTATTTCTTTTTCAGAAACTAGAACCAGCAATCCATCTGGTTGGCCGGCAATTCCTGCAGGTTATACGGCTACAGGAACAACTAGTACCGCTATTAATGGAACCGGCTGGGTAAGATATGTTAATTTAGCTTCTTCTACTTTAGTTAATTTATCATCTCTTCCTTTAGATCCTATAAATAGAACCATTGGAGGAGTTGGTTATCTTTACGCTTTTGTTTGCACAAGTGATGTTGGGGAATATGAATTAAACGCAAGACTTGAAGGAGATACTAGTGCTATGATAAACGATGGAGGTAATCAAAATACGCTTTATGAGGTTGGTCCAAATAAAAATCTTTATTAATTTTTAACTAAACTAAAGCTTTCTAAGGGGTAACCATTTAAAAATTCCTTTGAACTCATTTTTTTTCTGTCTTGAAGCTGAAGTTCGTGTATAACTATATAACTTCCATTAATTTTAAGACCTAATTCATTTTTATATCTAAAAAAATCTCCTAAGTTTATTTCTTTTGTTTTTTCATCTAAATTTTTTTCATCAATTTTCTCTATGGAAAAAATTTTCAGTATTTTCTTTATTCCTTTATGCCAAATGTAAATATAAGTTCCTGGCTCAGGATTTAAAGCTCTTATTTTTCTATACCAAATTTCATAAGGATCTTTAAAATCTAAATACCCATCTTCAAATTTTATTTTTCTTGTATAAGTTGCTTTAGTTTCATCTTGAGGTATTAACTCTATTTTCTTTTCTAAAAATGGTTCAATAATTTCTCTAAGCTTAAAACCACCCAATTTTCCTAAATTTTCTTCAAGTTCAAGATAATTTTCTTTTCCTTTGAGAAATATACCTTCTTGAGCAACTATAGGTCCATGATCTACAAGTTCGTCAATTAAAAAAATAGTTACCCCTGTTTCTTGATCACCATTTAAAATTGTTTCTCTTATAGGATTTGGGCCTCTATATTTTGGAAGAAGAGAAGGGTGAACATTTAAAATGCCCAATGGAAAAATCTCTATAATTTCTTTAGGTATAATTTTTCCAAACCCGGCAATTACTCCAGCTAAAGGTTTTATTAAATTAAGCTCCTTTTTAACTTCATCCCAATTTTTTATTTCTAAAACAGGTATTTTTTCTTTTAAAGCAAAAAGATAAACTTCATTAGGGGAAACCTTAAGTCCTCTTCCCTTACTTTTAGCTGGTAGGGTAAAAATTAAAAGAATCTTATAAAATTTTAAAAACTCCTTTAAAACGTAAATACCAAATCTTGATGAGCTAAAAAAAATTATAGGTAAAATCTTTTTCATTTATTTGAATATTTCATCTTTATTAATTTCTTCGAATTTATAAAGTTTTTCTGCTTTTTCAGCAAAAAGTATTCCATTTAGATGATCAATTTCATGTTGAATAATTTGAGCTAAAAGACCCTTAGCTTTTATTTTTCTTTTTTTACCAAAAAGATCTATATATTCTACCTCTACCTTAGGATATCTTTTTATTTTTCCCCAAATTTCTGGAAGAGAAAGACAACCTTCTTCAAGTAAAATTTTTTCTCCTTCAAATTTTATAATTTTAGGATTAATAAAAGTTAAAATTTTATCTTTGTCTTCAGCAATAAAAATAGAAAGATTGAGACCTATTTGATTAGCTGCTAAACCAACTCCATGATGTTTTTTCATAATTTTTTTCATTTCACTAACAATTTTTTTTATGCTTTTATCTATCTCTTTTACCTCAACCGTTTTTTGTTTTAAAATATCATTAGGAAAAGTAACTAATTCATACATCATTATTAAATGCAAAAATTAATTTTCGACATCGAAACTTATGGACCAGAATTTGCTGAACTTCCCATAGAAATTCAAGAATATCTTTTAGAAAAATTTTCTAATGATTTCAAAGAAAAATCAAGAGAAGATCTTATTGAAATTATTAATGAAAAAATCTCTCTCTTACCACAATTTAGCGAAATAGTGGCTATTAGTTTTTATAATCCAGATACTCAAAGAGGAGCTGTTTATTTTCAAAGTAAAGAGGAAATTGAAGATTGGTCAGAAAATTTGATAGATTTTAAAAGGTTTAGCTCAGAAGAAGAATTAATAAAAAAATTTTGGGAAATTGTTCCTAATTATCAGGAAATTATCACTTTCAATGGTAATAAATTTGATATACCTTTTTTACTTTATCGTTCTTTAAAACACAAAATTAGACCAACCTACGCTATTTTAGATAAAGAATATCATATCGATCTTTATGAAAAACTAAGTTTTAATAATAGAATTCAAAAACTAAGTTTAAAATTGACAGCCTTTTCTTTTGGCTTAGAAGATCCTAAGGAAAAATTTGATGGTAAAAAAGTAAGAGATATTATAAAAAATAAAGATTATAAAAGTTTAGTTTATTACGCTTTAGGCGATGTTTTAACCACAGCTAAAATTTATGAACTTTGGACGAATTATTTAAGATATTTTTAAAAGATGAATAAAATAAATAATCTTGAAGAATTTAAAAAAGAATTTGGTTATATAATAGATAACACCTGGTATCCACGGGTAACAAAAATTTGTGAAATTAAAAGTAAGCCTGCTCTTTACTATTTTTATGCTGAGGCACCAAACTTTAAAGAAGCTACTAACAAAAAAATAAAAGCAGCTGATGAAGGGAAAATAATTCATGAAATTATTGAAAGCTTTATACAAAGAAGACAAATTATTGTTCCTCCAGAATATGAAGGTATTAAAAAAGCTTTCGAAGATTTTCTTAAAAATCACTCTTTTTTTTCCAGAGAAGACTGGTTAGAGAAAAAAACAGTTCATTTTCTTCATCGTTATGCTGGAACTTTTGATATTATTGGTGAACTTGATGGGCAATTTTCTTTAATTGATATTAAAACTTCTCAAAGTATTTACGAGGATTATAGACTTCAAACATCAGCTTATTTTATGGCCTTAAATGAAGAAGGATTTTTTAGAGATGAAAAAGGAAGAAAAATTCCTCTTCTTAAACCCTTAGAAAAGAGATATGTTTTAAGAATTAATCAAAAAAGAATTTGTGAAAAATGTGGAGCGGTGATGAAATTAAGAAAGATGGGTTCAAAAATAGAAGGTGGTGATGCCTTTTGCGATCATAAGTTTGGTGATATTTTAGGAGAATGGGAACTTAAAGCTTTTGATAATGTTGAAGAAGATTTTAAAGCCTTTCTTGGTTGTAAAACTCTTTGGGAATGGGAGTATAGAGATTATCTTAAAGAAATCGGATATTTATAATTCGAGGCACGGGCCGGATTCGAACCGGCGTAAAGCGGTTTTGCAGACCGCTGCGTAACCACTCCGCCACCGTGCCCTTATTTAAATTATAAATCAACTTACTTTTTTTGGAAAGCTTCAATTATTTTATCTAATTTTCCTTCCATAATTTCGTCTAAATCATACCAGCTTTTATTTATTCTGTGGTCAGTCACTCTATTTTGAGGAAAGTTGTAAGTTCTAATTTTTTCAGATCTTTCTTGCGAACCTATTTGTTTTCTTCTTTCTTCTGTTAAGTTTCCTAAAATTTTTTCTTGTTCCATTTGCCATATTTTGTTTTTTAACATTTCCATAGCAATTTCTCTATTTCTTTGCTGACTTCTTTCTACTTGACAAGAAACAACAATTCCTGTGGGTTTATGTCTTATTCTTACAGCAGTTTCTACCTTATTTACATTTTGTCCTCCAGGTCCACCAGATCTAAAAAATTCTATTTCTATATCAGATTCTTTTATTTGAATTTGAGGTAAAGAAAGTTTTGGTAAAATAGCCACTGAAGCAGTAGAGGTATGAATTCTTCCACTTTTTTCTGTGATAGGAATTCTTTGAACTCGATGAACACCAGCTTCTTGTTTTAAAAGATCATAAACACGTTCACCAGTAACCTCCGCTACTAAAGTTTTTATGCCACCTAAATCGCTTTCAGAGATATCTAAGATTCTATATTTCCAACCCCTTCTATCAAAAAACTTACTATACATTCTCCAAAGATCACGAGCAAAAAGAGAAGCCTCTTCGCCACCTACACCAGCTCTAATTTCAAAATAAATACTCTGAATTTCTTTGTTTTCCATTTTTAAATTTTTAAAGAACTAAGTTATAATTTAAATTACTCCTCTTTTTTCTTTTTAGAATATTTTTTAACAAATTTTTCAACTCTACCAATAATAACTTTTGTTTCTTCTTTACCAGTAAAAAGAGGAGAACAACTTTTGCAAGCTTCTACAAAAATTTCTTTTTTTGTTCCGTAAACTTCATATTCAGCGCCACAAGCACACCTTACTTTTGTTAGAATATATTGAGGATGAATTTTCTTTTTCATAGTAATTTAATTATAACAATTTTTTTGATAAAATAAAAAATTATGAATCAAAAAATAATCATGATCACAGAAGAAAGAACAATTTTTGAAGAAATGCAAAAAGCTGGTGTTCAGTATGGAAGAGCTAAAAAATATACTCATCCAACGATGAGACCATTTTTGATTAATACTTTATATAATATTGAAATTTTTAATCTTCAATTAACTTTTCAAAAAATGAACGAAATGGCTAATGCTTTAACAGATTACCTAAAATCAGAAAAAACAATTCTTTTTGTAGCTATAACGCCAGCAGCTTCTTCAAGAGTAGCTAATTTTGCTTTAACCTTTAATCAGCCTTATATGAATTATAAGTGGGTTGGCGGTTTTTTAACAAATTTTTCAACTTCTCTTTCCCGTTTAGCTTATTTTAAAGATTTACTTAAAAAAGAAGAAACCAAAGAGTTAGAGGAATATCCTCCAAAAGAAAGATCAAAACTTGAAAGAGAACTTAATAAGTTAAAAAATATTTATAGCGGGGTAATTAAATTAGAAAAACTTCCAGACGCTCTTTTTATTGTTAATTTAGCTCATCCATCTCATCTCACTGCTAAAAGAGAAGCTCTTAAGCTTAAAATACCTATTTTTGCCTTAGCTGGTTCTGATAATGATATAACCGGAGTTAATTATTTTGTTCCTTGTAATGACAAAGCTCCTCGAAGTATCTCGTTTGTAATAAACTGGTTAGAAGAAAAAATTAAGTCAAAATTAAATAGTTAAATAAAATAATGGATAAAGAAATCTTGGAAAAGGTAAAAGTTTTAAGAGAAAAAACAGGTGCCCCCTTGGGGAAATGTTTAGAAGCTCTTCAAAATTCAAACTATGATTTAGAAAAAGCAGAGGAGTATTTAAGAAAAAAAGGAGAATCTCTTTTAGAAAAAAAGAAAGAGGTTAAAACTTCACAAGGCAGAGTGGCTGCTTACGTTCATTTTAACGGCAGAATAGCTTCTTTGCTCGAACTTAAATGTGAAACTGACTTTGTAGCTCAAAACGAGGAATTTAAAAAATTAGCTTATGAATTAGCTATTCAAGTTGCTGCTTTAAAGCCACTTTACATTTCTTTAGAACATATTCCTCAAGAAGTTTTAGAAGAAAAAAGAAAAGAATTTTTAGCTGGTTTAGAAAACAAACCTCAAGAAGTTCAAGAATCTATTTTTAAAGGAAAATTAGAAAAATGGTTAGAAGAAGTTTCTCTCTTAGATCAGCCTTATTTTAGAGATGAAAATATTAAGATTAGAGATCTTATAAATAGTTATGTTAATAAATTTGGAGAAAAAATAGAAATAGGAAGATTTGTAAGACTTTCTTTAGATGATTAATTTTATTTTAATCTTCTTAAGTTTTCTTTCTTTATTTTTAGGCATAGTTTATCTTTATTTTCAAACTAAAAATATAAAACTTGAAAGAAAAGACTATATTGAATGGCTTAAACTTCAAAACAAAATAAGAATCTTTAGATTAAACTTCGCCAAAAAAATTTATTCACCATTTTTAAATTTTATTTACTATCTTCTTTTAAATTTTTTTGAAAAAATTCTTATGAGAATTAAAATCGAATCTTTAAAACTTGAAAGTTGGGCTATAAGAAAGATAGAAAAAATAAAAGAAAAGAAAAAATTACAAGAATTTCAAAATAAAGAAGTATAATTTCTTTGAGTTTAAAAATTTATAGTTTTTAGTTTTTCACAAAATTTTTTTGAAAATTTAATTTTTTTGTTTTATATAATTTTTTAAAATATGAAAGGGAAAATTTTTCTAATTTTATTCTTTATCTTTGTTTTAATTTTTTTATCTTCTTTCTATTATTTCCAAGTTTATCTTCCAAGACAAAAACTAATAGAAACTCAAAAAGAGCTTGAAAAAGTAAACAAAGACATAGAAAGAATTCAAAAATTTGACGAAGAAAAATACACAGAAAAAATAACTAATATTTTGAGTTTTGAAAATTTTATTTCTACTTCAACAGACATTCAGCTTGAAGGAGTAGAAATCATTCCTCTGGGAGACAGAAAATTAGTTATTAATCATGCCGAAGGTTATCAGATAGAAGTGCCAAAGGAGTTAATATTGAACCAAACAAGAGATACAAGAGTTCTTTATTTTGATGATCCTGGAAGATATGAAATAGGCATGCCAAGATCTTGGTGGCATGTCTATAGTATTTATATTTTTGATGATCCTAAGTTTGTAGAAAACAAGAAGCAAGCGGTAAAAAATGCAGATAAATTTTTAACTAATAGCGGTCTTGAATTTTATAAATATACAGAATCCATCGAAAGCGAAGTTTATGGTTTATCTACAGAAGCTATAAATTATACGTATTTTTTTGATAATAAAGTTATAACAATTGAAATAACCGGCGGAATTCCCGGATATACTCTCGAAAAATTAGAAGATTTCATTAAAACCTTTAAATTTATAGAAAAAAATGAATAAAACAAAAGCAATTATTTTGCTTTTGTTTTTATTTATTGGTTTAGTTTTTGCTTTAGAATGGAAAAGAGTTATTGAAGCAATAGATAAGGCATACAAAATTGTGGGATTAAAAACACCAAGTTATATTTTGACAATAATTGAAAAAGAAAGTGGATTTGGAAAAGATTTAGGTAGAAATTTAGGTTCGAAAGATAAAAATATTACTGCTTGTGTTAAGTATTGCGAATATTTAAAAAGTTTAATACCACCTATAAATGGTACAAATTGTTATTCCATCGAAGCTCGAACTCAATGGTGTCATCAACAGTATTCTACTTTAGAAAAAATTACTTCTAATTTAGGCTTAGATATTAATAAAGTTCCATTTTCTCCTGATTTTGGGATTGGCTATACTCAGTTTCAACCTACAACTTGGCTTCAATATAAAGAACTTCAAAATAAAAATCCCTGGAATTTAGAAGATTCTCTTTATGCAGCAGCAATAAAATTAAAGTATGATGGAATTAACGAAGATGAAGAAAAAGCAATTAGAAGATATAATCCTAATTTAGAATATTTTAAAGATTATCAAAGTAAACGTGAAGAATGGGATCAAATTTTAGATGACACAATTTTTGTTTATAATTGTCCTTCCACCGATTTTTCTTGCTCTCTTTCAAAAATTAGAACAAATTATACTGAATGTACTGATAATGATTGGCCTATTAAGAAAAAGAAGGAATGTATTAAAGATAAAGTTGCTTTACAAAAAGAAAGGAAATTAGCTGAACTTGAAATGAAAAAAAGATTTTTAGAAATGTCAATTAAGACTATGTCAGTTAAATATTTTAATTCTACTCCGGCTATTATTACTTCCAAAAACATTACTGAAGTTAAAACGAATAAAGCCCTAACTTCAGAAAACAAAAAGCTAACTTCTTTAGAAAATCAAAATCAAAACCGAGATTTAAATCAAAATTTAATTACTTCAAATCGAGACATTACATTTTATTCTTACGAGGTTTATAAAAAACCCAAAAATCAACGTAAAAACAAAGAAAGTCAAGATAATTCAAATTCAAATATAGCAAATGTCTTAAATGAAATTTCAAAAATTTTAACAACTTCTACAAAAATTTTATCTACTTCAACCCAAAAGACATCTGATAAAGAACTTTCTCAAAATAATATAAATCAAGAAAATAATAATAATAAGCCTATTACTTTAAGTTATGGTGGAGGCCGAAGTTTTTCAAATTTAAGTAGCAAAAAAGACTTTTGTGATGATTACAAGAATAAAAACTATCCCAAAATAATTATCAATGAAATTCAATTTGAAACTGATGATGAGACTAAAGATGAATTTATAGAGCTTTATAACCCTAATAACGAAGAAATAGATTTAACTTGCTGGAGTTTAGAAAAATATGCCTCAAGGCAAAACCCAAACTCAACTCCAAAATTAACAACTCTTATTCCTTCTTCAAAATTTAAAGGCAAAATAAAACCTTATAGTTATTTCCTTATTACTTCTTCATCAACAAAAGAAAAATATCAAGGAGATTTATCTTATGCAGAAAGTTATTCAATCGCTAATAATAACGTTATTATCTTAAGAAAACCAAATGGAGAAATTTCAGATTTAATTGGTTATGGAGATAATATTGAAAAAATTTATCAATATGAAAATTCGCCCTTTATAGCTCAATCTTTTGATAATAAATCAATTCAAAGAAAAAACTTTCAAGATACTGATAATAACTCAAAAGATTTATGGCTTCATCAACCTTCTCCTAAAAATTCATTCTTTACCGATCTTCCTCGAAATGACTTTGTTGATTTAAGTGAAATAACTTTTCAAAATTTTGATGTTAATATTTCAACTTCATCAGAGGGTAAATTCTTGGAAATTAATTTTTCCTTAAACGCTGATCAAGATTTTTCATCAAATTATTATTTTGAAATTAAAGTTTCAACCTCTTCAGACCTAAGCGATCTTTCTTTGTTTAATTATCTAACTTCCACTTTTTCTTTAAGCTCTTCTACTAAAGATTATTTAATTAAAATCCCCTTTGAAAATTGCTTGCCTTCTTCAATAAAGTTTTTTGTTTTTATTAAAGATCTTATTGATGATGAAAATCAAGCTTCAACATCTACTGAAGTTTTATTTCCTAAAAACTTATGTTTTCAAGATCAAATAGCGGAATGTCATGTAATAGATCATTCACAAGATAACTTTGAAAATGCTAGAAATGAGGGAAAAATACTTATTTCTAAAGTCAAAATAGTTAAGGGAGTTGATAATAATCAAGGAGAATTTATTGAATTTTACAACCCCAACGAATTTCCTATAGATCTTTCGGGTTGGTATCTTAAAAAGATAACCAGGAATGGAAATTATAGCAATTTAAATCTAGTGGCTCCTACTAAAATTAAAGCTGTTATTCAACCATTTTCTTATTTTTTAATCGTGAATAAGGAAACATGTAATACCCTTAATATTTCTGCAGATTATATCTATCCTACATCATCAGTTTATGGTTTAACTTATGATAATGGTTTAGCACTTTTTGATAATAATGATAAATTAATTGATTATTTATGTTGGGGTGATGTAGAAAATTTTAATTGCTTAGAAAATCCACCTGAAAATAAAGTGATAGAAAGAAAAAAAATTAGCCATGAAGAAGTTTTAAATCAAGAAGAGTTAGAAAATCTTGGAAATGGCTATATAGCTTTTGATGACGATTATAACTATTTAATAAGAGAGACTTTTGTTTTTTCTGATGGAGTTCCCTACAATTCTCAGATCGTAAAAAAAGTTTTTAAAACTATTAATAAACCCAATTTAGAACTTAAAAAAGATTCTACTACTTATACCTTAATTTCCTTTGATAATAGTATTAAAGAAACAAAAGAAAAACCCTATCATCAATTTGAACTTGTTTTGAGTTGGCTTTCTCCAGCTTATTATGAAACCACATCTCTTTTTTATGTTTTAAATAATTCTTATCTAGATGAAATAAGATTTAAACCGTTAACCTTTAATTCATTTAAAATTGATTTAAGCCCTAGTGATCTTTTTTTGAATCTGGATTATGTAATTAATCTTTCTCTTTATAAGTCAGAAGAAACAGAAATCTCCTCAACGACTTTATCTTATAAATTTTCAGGATACAATAATAACCCCGAAATTCCCTTAAAAGAAATAAAGTTTTTTGAAGATGAAAACGGAGAAGTAAAAAAAATTTCATTTGAAAATAATTCTAAGGGTTATCAACTTATCAATTTGAGAATTATAGAAAAAAGAGATGATGGTCAAGGTTTTAATGATTTAAAGATAAAAGTTAAAAGTGAAGAAGGAGAAAAGATTTTAAATTTAAAATACAAAGAAACAGGAGATAAAATTTGCAAAAACGAATATAATTTTGCCTATTATGAATTTTACCGAGATGAATATGAAAACTACTTCTTAGAGCCTCAAAAAATTTATGAGTTTGAGATAATAGAGCCAGAAAATGTTTATTTCTTTATAAAATGTGAGGATAAGGATTATTTCTTTAAAATTTACGGAGAAAATATGTTATTTCTAGAGTAAAATGATTAATAAAATAAGAAATTTTGCTATTATTGCTCATATAGATCATGGGAAATCAACTTTAGCAGATAGGTTTTTGGAAATTACCGGTACAGTTCCTAAGGATAAACTTAAGCCCCAACATCTTGATAGACTTTCTCTTGAAAGAGAAAGAGGAATTACTATTAAAATGCAACCAGTAACCATGGAATATAAGGGTTATCTTCTTAACTTAATTGATACTCCAGGACATGTTGATTTTGCTTATGAGGTTTCTCGAGCTTTAGCTGCTGTAGAGGGAGCTGTATTACTTGTTGATGGTACTCAAGGAATTCAAGCCCAAACCATAGCTAATTTAGAAATAGCTAAAAGTCAGAATCTAGAAATTATCCCAGCAATAAATAAAATTGATCTGGAAATACCAAATTTAGAAAATCTAATTGAAGAAATTAAAGAATTAACAAGTAAGGAAAAAATTTATTTAGTTTCAGCAAAATATGGAACAGGGGTAGAAGAACTTTTAAATGGCATTATTGAAGAAATTAAACCACCAAAGTTAAAAGAAGAAAAAACTAAAGCTTTAATCTTTGATTCCCATTTTGATCCTTATAGAGGTATTATTGCTCATGTTAGAGTTTTTTCAGGAAAGTTTAAAAAAGATCAAATTGCCTTTTTAAGACAGAAAAAATTTAAATTTAAAATTATTGAAGTAGGAATTTTTAAACCTGATCTTAAAGAAATAGAAGAACTTAAAGAAGGTATGATTGGTTTTATTGCTACAGGAATAAAAGACTCAGGAATTTTAACTATTGGAGAGACCATTACTTTAGATTTAGAAACTGAACCTCTATCTGGTTATAAAAGTCCTCAATCAAATATTTTTGCTTCTGTTTATCCTTCAGAAGAAATTAGTTTTGATACTTTTAAAGAAAGTTTAAACAAACTAAGACTTAATGATCCTTCTCTTTTTGTTGAACCAGCAAGCCATCCTCTTTTTGGTAGAGGTTTTAATATAGGTTGTTTAGGGCTCTTACATTTAGAAATTTTTGAAGAAAGACTAAAAAGAGAATTTAATACAGAAATTATAATTACTATGCCCTCTGTTAAATATTTAGTAAAACTCAAAAATGGAGAGATTAAAGAAATTAAAAACCCCAATGAACTTCCTCCTGAAGATAAAATTTTAGAAATTCAAGAACCAAAAACGGAGGTAGAAATTTTTACCCCACCACAATATTTAAATAACATTTTAGAAATAATAAGAGAAAACAGAGGAGAGATTTTATATGTCAATACAGAAAAAATTTTTGTAAAGATAAAAGCTAAAATGCCCTTAGATGAATTAATCTCGGGATTTTTCGATGACCTAAAATCTGTTTCTTCTGGATATGCTTCTTTAAGATGGGAATTTTTGTGTTATGAAAAAAGTGATTTAGTAAAACTTGACATTTTAATTGCTGAAGAAATTGAACCTAGTCTTTCTCGAATTTTGCCTAAAAATAAAGCAGAAAAAGTAGCTCGAAAAATTCTTCTTTCTTTAAAAGAAAACCTAGAAAGACAAGAATTTCCCATAAAACTCCAAGCAAAAATTGGTGGAAGAATTATAGCTAGAGAAACTGTACCAGCTATTTATAGAGATATTGCTGGTTGGCTTTATGGTGGTGATAGAACAAGAAAAATGAAACTTTGGCAAAAACAAAAGAAAGGTAAAAAGAAATTGGAAAAACTTTTTAAAGGTAAAGTAAAAGTACCTAACAAAGTTTTAATTAAAATTTTAAAAATAAAATGAAACTTTTAATTCAAAAAATTAAAAATTTAAAAATTGATGAAATAGAAATAAATGAGGGTTTTTTAATTTTTGTTGGCATTGAAAAGGGAGATGAGAATAAAAATTTAAAAGAAATTGTTAATTATTTAGAAAATTTACAGATTGTTGATAAAGAAGGAAAGTTTTTCCAAAAAATTAAAGATTTAAAACCAATACTTATTTTTATTTCTAATATTACTTTGTTAGCCAACTTTGAAAAATTTAGAATAAATTTCAATCAAGCTTTAGAGCCAGAAAAAGCTAAAAAAATTTTTAATGATTTTGTTAAGATTTGGCAAAATTTAGGTTACGAAGTTTTTTATAAAGAATTTGGCTCTTTTTTAGAAATTTCTTATATAAATATCGGGCCGATAAATTTTATCATTGAAATTTAAAATGATTAATTTCCTTTTAGGTTTTTTAACAGCAGATTTTATTCTGACAATTTTTCTTTTTTTAAATTTAAAATTCTTTTATAATAAAAGCTATTATCTTTTTCTTATTTTAGGTTTAATTGATGTGGCGATAATAATTTTTCTTTTATACATAAAAAATGCCAAAGAAAAATAAAAATAAACTTGATAGTTTGAGGCATTCTTTGGCTCATATTTTAGCTGCGGCAGCTTTAAAGATTGATCCTCAAGCAAAATTAGGAATAGGTCCAACAACAGAAAGTGGTTTTTACTATGATATTCTTTTTTCCTTTAAAATAGATGAAAGCTATTTAGAAAAATTAGAAAGTTTGATGAAAGAAATAATTAATCAAAAATTAACCTTTAAGGGTAAAAAAGTCTCTTTTAAAGAAGCAGAAAAAATTTTTAAAGATCAACCCTTTAAACTAGAACTTATTAAAGACTTAAAAACTTATGGAACTACAGATTATAAAAAGATTAGTTTAATTAAGGCTAAAAAAAAGAAAGCAAAAAAAATAAATAAGGTGACTATTTATTTTACTGGTGATTTTGTTGATCTTTGTCGCGGTGGTCATGTAAAAAATACAAAAGAAATAAACCCCGAAGCTTTCAAACTTATAAAAATTGCTGGTGCTTATTGGAGGGGCGATGAAAATAATCCAATGCTGACGAGAATTTATGGAGCCGCTTTTGAAACAAAAGAAGAATTAGAAAAATACTTGAAAATACAAGAAGAAATAGAAAAATATAATCATAGGGCTTTAGGAGAAAAACTAAAAATTTTTATGGTTTCCGAATATGTTGGTAAGGGACTTCCTCTCCTTTTGCCTAATGGAGAAAGAATTAAATATAAACTTTTAAGCTATATGCGAGAAAAGGAAGAGAAAAGAGGTTATAAATATGTTTCTACACCACACATTGCCTCTTGGCGTCTTTATGAAAAAAGTGGACATCTTAAATATTATCAAAACGATATGTATAAAGTCATCGATCCTGAAGGTGATAATTTTTATCTAAAACCTATGAATTGTCCCCATCACCATATGATTTATTTAGAGCTTGTTAAAAGTTACCGAGATCTTCCCCTACGTTTAGCTGAGGCTGGACCAGTTTATCGCGTTGAAAAATCTGGTGAAACCTATGGACTTATGAGAGTTCGTGGACCTATCACACAAAATGATTCCCATATTTACGTCACTGAAGAAAATTTAGAAGAAGAGTTTTTAGGTGTTGTTGATCTTTTTCTTGAAGTTTTTAAAGAAATTAAAGTTTTTGAAGGAAAATACTGGTTTAGGCTTTCACTTCCTGATTTTAAAGGCAAAAATAAAGAAAAATATGGAGGAGATTTAAAACTTTGGAAATGGGCAAGTAAGATTATAGAATCTGCTTGTAAAAAGAAAAATCTGGGACTTGTTCCCGTTTTAGGAGAAGCTGCTTTTTATGGTCCCAAACTTGATATTCAGACAAGAAATATTTATGGTAAAGAAGAAACAATCGCTACAATTCAAGTAGATATTTTAGTTCCTAAGAGAATGGATCTTTATTATATAAATAAGGAAAACAAAAAGGCCTACCCAATTATTATCCATCGAGCTATTTTAGGCTCTTATGAAAGATTTATAGGTTTTCTTTTAGAAGCAACTAAGGGTAACCTTCCTTTCTGGCTTTCGCCTATAGAATATGTCATTTTGCCCATAAGTGATAGAAATTTAAAATATGCTTTTAAAGTAAATGAGGTTTTAAAATCTAAGAATTTTTATGGCGAGGTAAGAAGCGAAGAAACCCTATCAAAAAGAATTTTAATTGCTGAAGAAGAAAGAATTCCATTTATTTTAGTAGTAGGTGAAAAAGAAGAAAAGAATGGTAGCGTTTCTTTAAGAGTGAGAAATAAAGGCGATGTAGGTGAAAAAAGTATAGAAGAGGTTTTAAATATTTTCGAAGATTTAAGAATTTCTAAAAAAGCTGAACCATGATTTTATTGACTTTAGTAAGATTTTTATGTTAAAATTAATTCAAATATTGAGGTCGCTTTTTTATTTTTCTCATTAAATTTAAAATGGCAGCAAAATTTGAAAGAACAAAACCTCATCTTAATGTGGGTACTATTGGTCATATTGATCATGGTAAAACAACCTTAACAGCAGCTATCTTGCATGTTCTAAAACTCAAGGGTTTAGTAGAAAAAGCTTTGACATATGAAGAAATTGACAAAGCTCCAGAAGAAAGAGCTCGAGGAATTACCATTAATATTCACCATTGTGAATATGAAACAGATAAAAGACATTATGCTCATATTGACTGCCCTGGACACGCTGACTATGTTAAAAACATGATTGTCGGAGCAGCTCAAATGGATGGCGCTATTTTAGTTGTTGCCGCTAATGACGGAGTTATGGCTCAAACAAGAGAACATATTTTACTTGCTCGTCAAGTTAATGTGCCCGCTATTGTTGTTTTTATTAATAAAGTTGATATGGTACAAGATATAGAACTTCTTGATTTAGTTGAAGAAGATGTTAGAGCTGAGCTTAAAAAACATGGTTACCCAGGAGACGAAGTTCCAGTTATTCGTGGTTCAGCTTTGAAAGCTTTAGAAGCAAAATCACTTGATGATCCTTGGGTAAAGCCAATTTTAGAACTTCTTGATGCTTTAGACAACTATATTCCCGAGCCACTAAGAGAAATTGATAAACCATTTTTAATGCCTATCGAAGATGTCTTTCTTATTGAAGGTAGAGGTACGGTTGTTACAGGAAGAGTTGAAAGAGGTAAAATTGCTTTAAACGAAGAAGTTGAAGTTGTTGGTTTAAGACATGAGCCATTTAAAACAGTGGTTACTGGTATTCAAATGTTTCATAAAGATATGGATGAAGCTATTGCTGGAGACAATGTTGGTCTTCTTTTAAGAGGTGTTAAAAAAGAAGATGTAGAAAGAGGAATGGTGGTAGCTAAGCCAGGAACTATTACTCCCCATACTGAATTTGAAGCAGAAGTCTATGTTCTTACGCCAGAAGAAGGAGGTAGGCATACTCCTTTTACTTCAGGATATAAACCACAATTCTATTTCCGAACTACTGACGTGACTGGTGAAATAAAACTTTCAGAAGGTATTGAATTTATTAATCCTGGAGATAATGCTAAAATAAAAGTAACACTTATTTATCCTATTGCCTTAGAGGAAGGATTAAGGTTTGCTATTCGAGAGGGTGGTAAAACTGTTGGTGCAGGTGTGGTAACTAAAATAATGAAGTAAAAATAAAAAATGCCTAAAGTAACCTCAAAGACAGAAAATAGAGTTAGGATTAGATTTAAATCTTATGACCACAGACTTTTAGATAAGTATCTTAAAGAAATTGTTAGTCTTTTAAGTAAAGAAGGTATTTCTATTAAAGGACCAATACCATTACCTACCGAATATCGAAGATATACAGTGAATCGTTCTCCTTTTATTTATAAAGATTCTCGAGAGCAATTTGAAATTGTTATTCATAAAAGAATTATAGATATTATCAATCCTTCACAAAGAGTTTTAGAACTGCTTAACTCTTTAGATTTACCAGCTGGTATCGAGGTAGAAATTAAACTTATTTAAGACTTAAAACTTTTGCTGAAAATTTTAAAATGGAAAAATTAAATTTAAAACCAAAATTTTTATTAGGCAGAAAAATAGGTATGACTCAAATTTTTAAGAATGATTTTTTAGTGCCGGTTACAGTTATTTTAGCTGGCCCTAATTATGTTGTAGGTGTAAAAACTAAAGAAAAAGATGGTTATTCTTCAGTTTTATTAGGTTTTGGATATAAAAAAAATTTGCCAAAACCCCTTAAAGGCATGTTGAAAGATTTAGGAAATTTTGAAGTTATTAGAGAATTTCGACTTCCTTTTGATCCTGAATTTAAAATGGGTGATGTTTTGGACGTTGATATTTTTCAAAGTGGTGAATATGTAAATATTTCAGCTGAAAGAAAGGCTAAAGGATTTCAAGGAGTAGTTAAAAGACATGGCTTTAGCGGTGGACCAAAAAGTCATGGACAAGAAGATAGATTAAGACATCCTGGATCAATAGGGGGAACCAATCCTCAGAGAGTTATTAAAGGAAAAAAAATGGCAGGTAAAATTTCTCCCTTAAGAGTAACAGTTAAAAATTTAGAAATTGTTGATATTTTACCAGAACACCATCTTTTAGTTGTTAAAGGTAGTGTACCTGGAGCTAATAAAAAAATCGTTGAAATAAGAAGTAATTTTCTTTCTAATAAAGGTAATATTTTCTTAACTAAAAAAATTTCTAAATTAATTAAAGTTTAAAAATTAAAATGAAGTTACCTGTGTATGACAAAGAAGGCAAGATAGTTGAAGAAATTGAATTTCCTGAAAAGATTGCTAATTTAGAATTTAATGAAAATTTAGTGCATCAAGTAGTCAGATGGCAGATGATGAATTCTTACTTTCCTTATGCTCACACTAAAACAAGAGCTGAGGTAAGAGGAGGCGGCAGAAAACCATGGCCTCAAAAACATACAGGAAGAGCTAGACATGGATCAATAAGATCACCTCTTTGGAAAGGTGGTGGTGTAACCTTTGGTCCGAGAAAAGAAAAAAAGAGAACTTTAAAAATAAACAAAAAAATGAAAAGAAAAGCTATTCTTATGGTTTTAGCAGAAAAATTAAGAAATAATTATTTAAAAATATTTGAAAATTTTGATTTTGTAAATGGAAAAACAAAAGAAATGGCAAAACTTCTTGAAAAATTTTTAAAAGAGAGAAAAACAAAAAAGAAAAGAGAAACAGTTTTACTTGTTTTAGAAAATAATAAAAAGGAAGTTATTAAAGGAACAAGAAATCTTCCTTATGCTTTTGCTATCGAAGCACGCAATTTAAATATTCTTTATCTTTTAAATCATAAATATGTTTTTTTGGAAAAAGGGGCGATAGAAAAAATTAAAGAAACTTTTAAGATTTAAAAATGTCTCTTTGGGATAAAATTTGGGGAGGAAAAATTTGGGGAAAGAAAAAGAAAGAAGAAGAAAAAGAAAGGGAAGAAAAACTTAGCGAAGAAAAGATAGAATTATCTTTGAAAGACTCTCTTTCTGAAAATTATCTTTTTGTACCCCTTTTTTCTGAAAAGTCTATGAAGCTTATAAGAGAGAATAATGCCTATACTTTTCTTGTTGATCCTAAACTAAATAAAAATCAAATAAAAAACATTATTAAAAAACTTTTCGGCGTTAAAGTAAAAAAAATAAGAACTATTAATTATCAAAAAAGAGTTAGAGGAACCATCGTAAGAATAAAAACATTAAGACCAAAATTTAAGAAAGCTATTGTCTTTTTAGAAAAAGGAGAAAGAATACCTCTTTTCGAATAAAGTGTGTTTATGTTATAATTAAAAAAGCGCTTTTTTATTTTTGTTTTAAAAATGCCAGTGAAAACAGTTAAATCAAGAAGTAAAAGTAAAATTGTTAAGACAGTTATTGATTACAAATCTGTTTTGACAGAAAATGAGCCTTATAAACCTCTTTTAGTTTCTTTAAAAAAAAGAACAGCCAGAAATAATCAAGGAAGAATTACGGTAAGATTCAGAGCTAATCCTTATCATCGAAGACTTTATAGACTTGTTGACTTTTCAAGATTAGATAAAAAAAACGTTGCCGCGAAAGTAGAAACTATTGAATATGATCCTAATAGAACCGCTTTTATTATGAGAGTATGTTATTTTGATGGTGAAAGAAGATATCATCTAGCTCCTGAAGGAATAAGAGTTGGAGATACAATTTTATGCGGTGAAAATGTAGAAATAAAATTAGGAAATAGACTTCCATTAAAAAATATTAATCCCGGAACAGAAATTTACGAAATAGAAATTTTTCCTGGTTCTGGGGGAAAACTTGTTCGTTCGGCTGGCAGTTTTGCTGTGATGATGGGTATAGAAGGAGATTATGCTATTATAAAAATGCCTTCTGGAGAAATAAGAAAAATACATAAAGAGTGTTATGCTACTGTTGGTAGAGTCTCCAATTCAGATCATAGAAATGTAAGAATAGGTAAAGCTGGTAGAAACAGATGGAAAGGAATCAGGCCAAATGTTAGAGGTTCAGCTATGAATGCTAGAGATCATCCTTATGGTGGTGGAGAAGGAAAAACAACAAGAGGAACAAGAAAGCCAAAGGATAAATGGGGAAATGTCACTGGTGGTCGAAAAACTAGAAATCCTAGAAAACCTTCAAATAAATTTATTATTCAAAGAAGATCCAAGAAAAAATAAAAATGGGTAGAAGTTTAAAAAAAGGTCCCTTTGTAGATAAAAAACTTTTAAAGAAAGTTATGAAGGTTAAAGCTTTGCCAAGAGAAGATTGGGATAAGCATCCTATTCGAACTTATTCTCGTGCTTCCACAATTACCCCAGAGATGATTGGTTTAGTTTTTGAAGTTCATAACGGTAAGCAATTTGTAAAGGTTAAAGTTATTGATGATATGGTAGGTCATCGATTAGGAGAATTTGCACCAACAAGGAAGTTTATAAGACATGGAGGTAAAGCAGCCAGGGAATTAGAAAAGAAATTAAGCGCTCAAGGAACTCTTCAAAAATGAAAGAAGTAAAAGCTGTTTTAAAATATTTTAGAATGTCGCCAAGAAAGGTAAGGCTTGTAGCTAAAATTGTTAAAGGTCTTGATGTGGAAAGAGCTGAAAAAGAACTTCTTTTTCGAAATAAAAAAGCAGCTAAGGCAATTTTAAAACTTTTAAAATCAGCTATAACTAATGCTTTGAATCAGGGTTTAACAAAAGAAAAGCTTTATATAAAAAATATTACTGTAAATAAAGGGCCTGTTTATAAAAGATATCGTTTTAAAGCCTTAGGAAGAGTTGGTCTAATTAGAAAACGAACGTCGCATATAGAAATTATCTTAGCTTCCAAAGATGGGTCATAAAGTACCACCATATGCTTTAAGAATAGGAATTAATAGAAATTGGAGATCGAGATGGTTCTTTAGTAAGTATTATCCTATTTTTTTGCAAGCAGACTATCTTATTAGAAAAGAAATAGAAAATATGTTTCCTCGCCATGGAATTATTGATGTCATAATTGAAAGAAAAAGTTTAGATCAATGTAAAGTTGAAATTTATGCTGCTAAACCAGGTATTATTGTTGGTAAAGATGGACAAAATTTAAAAAATCTTTATAAAAGATTAGAAAAAGTACTTAAACCCTTCTTTCAAAAAACAAAACTTTCCTATCCTTCTCTTGATATTAATGTTGTTGAAGTTAAAAAACCTTATCTTTATGCTCAGTATCTTGCTGAACAAATAGCTATTCAAATTGAAAAAGGTGTTAAAACAAGAACAGCTATGAAAAATATTCTCAACCAAGTTAAGGAAATTAAAGAAATTCAAGGAATAAAAATAAAAGTTTCAGGTAGAATAGATGGTGCTGATATTTCTAGAGAAGAAACTCTTACTTATGGCAAACTTCCTCTTTCTAAACTAACAGCTGATATTGATTATGGTTTTAAAGTTATAATGACAAAATATGGAACTAATGGTGTTAAAGTTTGGCTTTATAGGGGCGATAAAAAGGGTTATTTAGAAAATGTTTCAGCCTAGAAAGTTAAAGTATCGAAAAGCTTTTAAAGGAAGATCTCTTAAGAGAAGAATTATTACTAAAGGACATCTTTTAAGTTTTGGCGAAATGGGTCTTAAAGCTTTGGAAACAAAGATGGTTGATGCTAAAGAAATTGAAGCAGCTATAAACGAACTTAAAAGGGGTTTAGGTAAAAAAGGAAGATATTGGTTAAGAATTTTTCCTCATAAACCAAAAACTAAAAAACCTCCTGAAGTAAGGATGGGTGGCGGAAAAGGAGATGTTGAAACTTATGTAGCTATTGTTAAGCCAGGAACAGTAATGTTTGAAGTAGCTGGTCTTCCTAAAGATGATCTTAAAAACTTACTTAAAAGGGTCCAACATAAACTTTCGGTAAGGACAAAAATTGTAAGTGAATAAAATGAAAGCTAAAGAACTTAGAGAAAAAACAATCGAAGAACTTAGAAAGTTGGAAAAAGAGTTAAGAAGGAAAATTCAAGAATTGAAAATGATGAAAGTTTTGAAAAAATTAGATAAACCACATCTTTTAAAATTTGCAAGAAAAGATTTAGCTAGAGTTCTTACGGTCATTAATGAAAAACTAAGACAAAAATGAGAAAAAAAGTTGTTGGTAAAGTTATTTCAGACAAGATGCAAAAAACAAGAGTGATTATCAGCGAGACTTTAATAAAGCATCCTCTTTATAAAAAATATTATCGTCATCGAACCAAGTATTACGTACATGACGAAAAAGAAGAATCTCGTAAAGGTGATGTAGTTTTAATTGAAGAAACAAGACCAATTTCTAAACTTAAAAGGTGGCGCTTAGTAAAAATTATTAAAAAAGAAGAAAAATGATCCAAAGAAGAACAATTTTAAAATGTGCAGATAATTCTGGAGCTATCAAGCTTCAATGTATTGGTATTGTTGGTAAAGGAAATGCTCGTTATGCAGAAATTGGTGATATTATTACTTGTTCTGTCAAAGAAGCTGAGCCAAGAAGAGAAATTCAAAAAGGAATGGTAGTAAGATGTTTGGTAGTTAGACAGAAAAAACCTTTTAAAAGAAAAGATGGTACTTATATAAGATTTGAGGAAAATGCTTGTGTGATTTTGAAAGGAGATAAAGATATTTATGGAACAAGAATTTTTGGTCCTATACCAAGAGAAATTAAGGAATTAGGTTATGACAAGATCGCTAATTTAGCTGTCGAACTTGTTTAAAATGCAAAAAATAAAAAAAGGAGATACAGTTTTAATTGTGAAAGGTAAAGATAAAGGAAAGAAAGGGAAAGTGATTAAAGTTATTCCTAAAGAGGCAAGAATTATTGTTGAAGGAGTTAATTTAGTCAAAAAGCATCTTAAACCTAAAAGAGTTGGGGAAAAAGGAAAAATTGTTGAAATACCTGCTCCTCTTTCCTGGGCTAATGTGAGACTAATTTGTCCATCATGTTCAAAGCCTACTAAAGTAGGTTTTAAGTTTGAAAGAGAAAAGAAGGTCAGATATTGTAAAAAATGTAATAAATCAATTTAAAAATGGCTTTAAAAGAAAGTTTTTATAAAGAAATAATTCCCAAACTTAAAGAAGAGCTTAAGATAGAAAATGATTTAAGGGTGCCTAGACCTGTTAAAGGAATAGTTCAAATTGGCATAGGTAAAATGGTTGCTAATTCTCCGGAAAATAAAGAAAGAATTATTGAAGATGCCAGTTTTATTCTTTCTATGATAACCGGTCAAAAACCTAAAGTTGTTTTAGCTAAAAAATCTGTAGCTGGTTTTAAGTTAAGAAAAGGAATGCCTGTAGCTCTTTTAGTCACTCTTAGAAAAAAGAGACTTTTAGATTTTATAGAGAGGCTTTTGACTTATGCTCTTCCTCGAGCTAAAGATTTTAAAGGTTTAACATCTAAAAATTTTGATGTTAAGGGAAACATTAATTTAGGTCTTAAAGAGGCAAATGTCTTTCCGGAGACAATTTCTGATAAAATTAAATATAGCTTTGGTTTTGAAGTAAATTTAGTCGCTTCGGGCAAAACAAAAGAAGAAAACCTAAAACTTTGGGAGGTCTTAGGTTTTCCTATTAAAAAATAATGCCAAGCAAAGCACAAATAGAGCGTTGGAAAAAAGAACCAAAATTTAAAACAAGAAAAAGAAATTTTTGCTTTCGCTGTGGAAGAACAAGAGGTTATTTTAGAGATTTTAATTTGTGTCGAATTTGTTTAAGAGAAATGGCTCATCGGGGAGAAATTCCCGGGCTTAAAAAAGCAAGTTGGTAAAATGGTAATGACTGATCCGATAGCTGACTTTTTAACAAGAATTAGAAATGCTTTGCGCGTGAAGAAAAAGAAGATTGAAGTTCCTTATTCAAAGATGAAATTAGCTATTTCAAAAATTTTAAAAGAAAAAGAACTTATCCAAGATTTTAAGGTTAAAGAAGAAAACGGCAAGAAATTTATAGTTTTAACTTTAAAGTATGACGAAAACGGTGAGCCTCTAATTGAAAATCTTGTAAGAGTTTCTAAACCAGGAAGAAGAGTTTATATGGGTTATAGAGATTTTAAACCAGTAAGAAGTGGTTTTGGTTTTAGAATTATTTCTACTTCTCGAGGTGTGATGACCGATATTGAGGCTAAAAGAAGAAAATTAGGCGGCGAAGTTATTTGTGAAATTTATTAATGTCAAAAATAGGTAAAAAACCAATTAAAATTCCTCAAGAAGTTAAAATTGAAGAAATTGATGGCATTTTAAAAATAAGGGGTCCTAAAGGAGAAACAAATTTTCTTTATCCTAAAAATGTTTTTAATTTAGTTTTCGAAAATGGAGAAATTAAAATCCTTCCCAAAGTTGATGAATTGGATAAAAAAACAAGAGCTCTTTGGGGAACATTGAGAGCATTGCTTCAAAATAAAATTATCGGAGTTACTCAAGGATTTGTTAAGACTCTTATTTTACAAGGATTAGGTTATTTTGCTGAAGTTAAAGGAAGGGAAATTTTTTTCAAGCTAGGTTTTTCTCATCCAGTGACAATTGAAATTCCTCGAGATCTTGAAGTAGAAGTAAAAGGAGAAAAAGGAAGATTTTTAATTTACATTAAGGGCATCGAAAAAGAGAAAGTTGGCAATTTTGCTGCTAAAATAAAAGCTTTAAAACCTGCAGACAGATATCACTTAAAGGGTTTTATGTACGAGGGCGAATTTATTCCTACTAAACCAGTTAAAAAATTAGGAAAGTAACATGAAAAAAAAAGAAAGCAAAAAGGATAGAAGAATAAGAAGGCATTTAAGAATTAGAAAGAAAATTTCAGGAACACCGGAAAGACCAAGACTTAGCGTTTTTAGATCAAATAATCATTTATATACTCAAGTTATTGATGATACTCAAGGAAGAACGCTTGTTTCTGCTTCTACCTTAGAATTTAGAGATTTAAAAGTTTCTCGAAAAGAAAAAATTTCTAAATTAGCTGAGATTTTAGCTGAAAGGCTTAAAGAAAAACAAATTAATAAAATTGTTTTTGATAGAGGTGGTTTTAGTTATAAAGGTCGAATAAAAATTTTTGCCGAAAAATTAAGAGAAAAAGGTATAGAATTTTAAATTAATGGTTGAAAAATCTGGTTACGAACAAATTGTTATTGATTTAGCTAGGGTAGCAAAAGTAACTGAAGGAGGTAAAACTTTAAGAATTAGAGCAGTTGTTGTTGTAGGAAATCGAAATGGCGAGGTAGGTTTAGGTATTGGTAAGGGTTATGATACTTCCGAAGCTATAAGAAAAGCAGTTAATGAAGCAATGAAGAGTCTCGTTAAAGTTCCTATTGTAAATGGTACTGTTCCTTTTGAAGTAGAAGCAAAATATAAAAGTGCTAAAGTTTTAATAAAACCTGCTAAACCCGGTAAAGGACTTATTGCTGGAAGTGTAGTCAGATCTGTTCTTTATCTAGCTGGCTATACAGATGTTTCTTCAAAAATTTTAGGAGTTACTAAAAATAACCTTGTTAATGCTTTAGCTACTATTAAAGCTTTAGAAAAACTGTCAAAAACTTATGAAAATAAGATAAAATTAAAAGACTTATTAAAAATTAAAACAAAAAATGGTACAAATACATCAAATTAATTTTAAGTTAAAGAAAAGCAAAAGAATCGGTAGAGGCGGAAAAAGGGGAAATTATTCAGGAAGAGGAATAAAAGGACAAAAAGCGCGAGCTGGTGCTAAAATTAGACCAGCTTTAAGAGATGTTATTTTAAAATTCCCCAAACTTCGAGGAGTTGGTAACAAAAGAATTGAGAGAAAAATTATTGAAGTTAATTTAGAAAAAATAGATAAGGGTTTTAAGGAAAAAGAATTTGTTGATTTTAAAAGTCTTCAAGAAAGAAAAATAATTAAGATTCCTAAAAGTTGGAAAACCTTTAAAATCAAAATCTTAGGCAAGGGGACACTGACAAAACCATTAATTTTTTCTAAAGAATTAATTTTTTCTAAAAAAGCTTTAGAGGAAATTAAAAAAAGCCAAAGCGAGATAAGATGAAGTTTTTTAAAGCTTTTGTTAATCTTTTTAAAATAAAGGATCTTAGAAAAAGATTTTTGATTATCTTACTTTTACTTTTTATTTATAGATTTTTTGCTCATATTCCTCTACCAGATGTCGATTTAGAAAGATATAAAGAACTTTTTTCAGCCAACCAATTTTTAGGGCTTCTTAATATTTTTTCTGGAGGTATTTTGGCTAATGCTTCTATAGCTCTTTTAGGTGTAAGCCCTTATATTACTGCTTCAATTATTATTCAACTTCTAACTTCTGTTGTTCCTAAACTTAAAAAACTTTATCATGAAGAAGGTGAATATGGAAGATACAAAATAAATCAATATACCAGATATCTTACTGCTGTTATCTCCTTTATCCAAGGAATAGGTTTTCTTAACCTTTTAAGTTTAAATAATTTAGTTGTTTTTGAATCTTTTTTTGAAATCTTGAGAGATGCTTTTATTTTGACTGTTGGCTCTCTTATTATTATGTGGATTGGCGAACTTATTACTGAACAAAAACTTGGAAATGGTATTTCTTTAATTGTTTTTACAGGTATCATTTCTTCTCTTGCTGGTTCATTATTTTTATTTTTTACAACCTTTACTTATGAAAAATTCTTAATTTACATACCTTTTCTTATTCTAGCTTTTTCTTTAATAGTTTTAGTTACTTTTATCAATGAAGCAGAAAAAAGAATACCTCTTGTTTCTCCTAAAAGAGTAGCGGGAATAAGAATATATGGTGGTGCTTCAACTTATCTTCCTTTAAAAATAACGCAAGCAGGCGTGATTCCTATTTTCTTTGCTTTGGCTTTTATTGCTTTTCCACAAACTTTAGCTCAATTTTTATATCTTTTTAAATTGGAATTTTTGAATTATTTTGCTGGAGAATTAATTAAAATTTTAAATAATCCTTTTATTTTTATTTTTGTTTATTTCTTCTTAGTTTTCGGCTTTACTTATTTTTACACCCATACAGTTTTTAATCCAGAAGAAATTTCTAAAAATCTTCAAAGAAGTGGTGTTTTTATTCCAGGAATTAGACCAGGAAAAGAAACCGAAAAATATTTAACTGACTCTATTAATAAAATAAATTTTTTTGGTGGTATATTTTTAGGTTTTATAGCTATTTTACCCTACCTTACTTCTTATCTTACCCAAACACAATATTTAGCTATAGGAGGAACCTCACTTCTTATTTTAATTTCTGTAGCCCTAGAAACAATCAAACAAGTAGAAGCTGAAATTTCCTTAAGAAGATATGAAATTTAAAAAAATCGTAGTTTTTTTAACAGGAGAACCTGCTTCTGGTAAAGATACACAAGCTTCACTTTTAGCTAAAAAACTTAAAGCTAAAAAAATAAATGTTTCGGAGGTTTTAGATGAATTTTTCAAAAGTTATAAAAAGAACTATTTAAAAGTAGGGAAGAAAAATATTAACATTAAAAAGGAAAAAGAAAATAGATTTAGTGGAAGACTTGTTTCTTTTGATTTAGTTTCTTATCTTATGAAAAACAGAATAGAGAAAAACTTAGATAACAAAAAAAGCCTTATTATTTTAGGCGGTCCTCGAAGCATCAAAGAAGCCAAAACTTATCTTAACCTAGTTAAAAAGTTAAAATTAAATTATCTTTTTATTTATCTCAAAATAAGTGAAGAAGAAGTTTTTAAAAGAGCTCTTTTAAGAAAAAGAGAAGACAATTTAGATGTAGAAGAAAAAATTAGAATAAGACTTGAGTTTTTTAAAAAGTATACTTTACCCGCTATTAATTTTTTGAAAAAAAGAGGAGAAATAAAAGAAATTAATGGAGAAGGAAATGTCAAAGAGGTTCATAAAAGAATTTGGGAAGAGGTTAAAAGTAAATTAAATCTCTAAAGGATTAATTTTAATTTTTTCAAAACCATACTCTTTTACAATTTCTCTTATTTTTATTTCTTCTTTTTGACTTCTGAGAATTATTTCTAAGAAAAATCTTTTTTTTATCCGATAAGGTTTAGAAAAAATAGGTCCTAAAACTTCTACATCCTTTCCTTTAATTTTTTCTTTAAGTTCTTTAGAAATTTTAACCATATTATTTTGAAGAAGATAAAAATTACTTGAACTTTTAATAAGCTTAATTACTTTGTAAAAAGGATTTAACCGAAGAAGTTCCCTTTCTTTAAGAAGTTTTTCTATGTAATCACCTTCTAAAAAAGACTTTTCCCATTCAGGATTTCTTATTGAAGAAATTAAAAATACTCTTTTTGTTTTTTCCTTTAAAAAATTCAAAATTCTTAAATACTTTTCTCTTAAAAAGGGATCCGAGGAGAGATAAAAATTTTCAAAATTAAAGAAATAAGAAACATCAGCTTCTTTTAAATAACCAGAAATTAAACTTAAACTTCCTAAAAGAATAAATCTTTCTTTTTTTTCAATATTTTCAAAAAACTTTTTACCTTTTTTTTCTACTAAATAAACCTCATGATAATTTTTTTTAAGATATTCATATAAAACTCTAGCACCTATTTTTTTAAAAGATATTTCTAGGGGTTTTAAACAAAAAGGACATTCATTTTTTTCTAATCTAACTTCTTTAAGACATTGAAAACAAAAAAATTTTCCTTCGTCAAAAAAAAGATTACCTTCACATTTGGGGCATTTAAGCAAATTAAAACAATTTAAGCATCTTACTACTGAAGAAATTTTTTGCGGAAGAAAGATAATAACCCTTGAAAAATTTTTAATGCTTTGCAGGGCTTCATCTAAACTGTTTAAGACATTGAATTTTAAATTTAATGAAGGTTTTATTTTTAAAGCTTTTATTTTTTCTAAACTAGGAAATTTATCTATAAAAGTTAGTTCGATTTTTTTTATTTCAGATAGTTTTTTAATTATTTCTCGATAATCAAAATTTATTTTTTTAAAAGAGTCATAGTAGAAAAAACTTCCTTCTCGATAAACTACTATTTGATCTATATTTTTCCAGGGCAAAAAAATCAAATTTTTAGAAATAATTAAGGCAATTTTTTTATTCTCAATAAGTTCCCTTGAAATTTCTTCAATTTTGTTTTTGCTCCATGGAGGAATGAAGATTTTATAAGAGACACCTTCTTTTTTTAAAAACTCTTCAACTTCTTTAGAAAAACTTTTTTCAGGAACAATGATTAAACTTCTTTTTTTTCTTAATATTTTTGAGTTCAAATTTTCAAAAAAATTAATCTTAAAATCTCTTTTTTTCTTTAGTTTAATCTCTTCAAAATTTAAATCTAAAAATTTTTTTGAAGGAAAGAAAAAAAAATTAAAAACAGAAGAATAGGAAAAACCAAAATAATTAGACAAGAATTTAGCAAATTCAAACTCATCTTCGTCAATAAGACTCTTTTCTTTAACAACCCTTAAAACCTTTTTAATTTTAGGTAAAATTTCTAAAATATCTTTTCTTACCTTTTCTAAACTTTTTATTTCATAAACAATACCTAAAACCTTCTTTTTTCTAAAATCAATTTCAACAATGTTTCCTTTATTTATAGTCTTTTCGGTAAAATAGGTAAAGTAATCAGGAGAGTTGGGAGGCAACGTAATTAATGGTATAATATTAGCAATTAGATAAATTTTTTTATCCATGTTTCTTAAAATAGGTATTGACCTGGGTACAGCCAATTCTAACGTTTATCTTCCAGAAAAAGGAGTGATAATTAGCGAACCCACGGTTGTTGCTTATGATGAAAAATCTAGAAAAATTATTGCTGTTGGTAGAGAAGCTAAAGAGATGATCGGTAAAACCCCCAGAGAAATTAAGATTTATAGACCACTTAAAGAGGGTGTTATTGCTGATTACCAAGCTACTTTAGCTATTTTAAAATATTTCTTAAATAAAATCAAAATCACTAAATTTTTTAAACCAACTTTAGTTGTTTCTGTACCTGCAGGTATTAGTTCTACAGAAAAGAAAGCTATCATTGATGCAGGTCTTGAAGCTGGTGCTCGTGAAGTTTATCCTATCAAAGAACCCCTTTTAGCTGCTCTTGGTGCAGAAATGCCTATTCAAACACCTTCAGGAAATATGATTGTCAATATCGGAGGAGGAACTACAGAAATAGCTGTTATTTCTTTAGGTGGTATTGTGACTTTTGAATCTCTTAAAATTGCTGGCGATAAAATGGATGAAGCTATTAGAGAGTATCTTAAAAGAAAATTTAATTTAGCTATAGGAGAAAGAACTGCAGAACAGATTAAAATCCAAATAGGCAGTGCTTTACCTTTTAAAAATCATAAAAATCAAGAAGATCTTAAAATGATTGTTAATGGCATTGATTATCTAACCGGACTTCCTAAAAGTGTGGAGATAACTTCTTCTCATGTAGCTGAAGCTCTTCAAAAGGAACTTAAAGAAATTATCAGTGGCATTAAGAGAGTTTTAGCCAATACACCACCAGAACTTGTGGCTGACATTATGGAAAAAGGTATTGTTCTTTCTGGTGGTGGAGCTCTTTTAAGAAAAATTGACGAACTTATTTCTTCACAAACTTCTATTAAAACTTTTATTGCTGAAAATCCTCTTTTTGCTGTAGCTAGAGGAACAGGTAAGGTCTTAGAAAAAATTGATATTTATAAAAGATTAACTTCATGATTTATGGTAATGAAAAAGAACAAAACTTAGTAAAAGAATGGTTATTATTAGAAAAAAGAGGAGCTCTTTTAATTTTTGGTCCTGAAGGAATAGGAAAATTTTCTTTTGTGAAAGAAATTTTAAAAGACAAAAAAAATGAATGGGAATATATAATCTTTAAATCAGATAAAAAAATTTTTAGTATCGATTCAGCCAGATTCATAGGTAAAATTACTTTAACTAAACCAAAAAATAAAAGAATTATTCTAATCGATGAAATACATAAATTTAAAGAAGAAAGTCAAAACGTGCTTTTAAAAACTATTGAAGAACCAGTTTCAGATACTCTTTTTGTTTTTATTTCCCATCAAAAAAAGAAAATTTTACCTACAATAAGATCTCGAAGTTTAGAAATTAAATTTTCTTTAGTTCCTCAAGAACTTACTTTAAAATTTCTTAAGGAAAAAAATTTTTCAGAAGCAGACATTGATTTTGCTTTTTCCTTTTTTCCTTATCAACCAGGTAAAGCATATAATCTTATTAAAAATAAGCAAAAAATTACTTTTTATAAAAATTTTTATTTTCAAGCAACTTCCTTAGAAAAAATAGAGCTTTTAAGAAATGTTTTTAACTATTTTGACTTAGAAAAAAATTTAGATTTTAGCGAAAAAATTAATAAAATTTATAAAGAAATCATTGAGCTTTTAATTCTTAAAAAAAGAAAAGAACTTATAGAAAAAGCTGTTTCTTTAAAAGAAATTAATCAAAAACATCTCTTTGAAATAAAAGACCTTCTTGATCTTTACAGTGAAACTGATCAAGATTATAATTGGTTCCTTCAACTTACAAGTTTAATTTTAAGCTATGGATAAAGCTTGGCAAACTTTAAAAAAATTTTTTTTGATTGTTTTAATTCTTTTCTTATTTAAAATTTTAATTACCTCAACATCTTTTCAAAAAGAGTTTGAAAATTTTAAAGAAGAAATTATTAAATCACCGAGTCGAAATTTGAAATAAAAATCTCAATGTTACAAGAATTTAAAAAAAATTTAGATAACTTAGTTAGTGAACTTAAAGCAAAATTAAGTGAAATTAGAGGTCATCGTTTAGGTCTTTCTTTTTTAGAAAATTTGGAAATCGAAATTTATGGTAGAGATTATCCTTTAAAATCTTTAGGTTTTATTTCCCAATTAGATCATTTAACTTTTCGTTTTGAAGCTTTTGATGAAAACTCTTTAGGAGAGATTGAGTCTGGATTAAGAAATAAAAATCTCGGTCTTAATCTTTCAAGAGAAAGAAAATCTTTGATTATAAAATTTCCTCCTTTAACAGAAGAAACAAAGAAGAGAATTTTAAAAACCTTAGCTGAACTTAAAGAAGAAATAAGAATTAAAGCTAGAAAATTAAGAGATGAATTTTTAAAGGAACTTAGAAATAAAAAAGAAAAAGGTGAGATTTCTGAGGATGATTTTTATAAAACAAGAGAAAAAGTTGATGAAGAAATAGAAAGATTTAACAAGTCTGTCGAAGAAATTTTCCAACTCAAGGAAAAAGAAATCCTATGATTGAGATCCTTACATTTCTATTTTTCTTAAATTTAATTATTTTTGTTCATGAATTTGGACATTTTCTTTTTGCCAAAAAATATAAAATTCCTGTTTTACATTTTTCTTTGGGTTTTCCTCCCTTTATTTTTACAAAAAAAATCGGTGAGACCTTATATAGTTTAGGAGTTCTACTTTTGGGTGGTTTTGTTAAGCTTAAAGGAGAGGAAGAAATAGAAGAAGGTGGTTTTTTAGCTTCCTCTCCTAAAATAAGATTTTTTATTGTGACAGGAGGAATTCTTATGAATATTTTTTTAGCTTACTTTCTTTTTTCTTTAAGTTATTTAATTTCCTTTCCACAATCTTCGGATAAAGTAATAATTACAGGTTTTTTAGAAGAAAGTCATTTTAAAAATGTTTTCAAGAGAGGTGATATTATTGAAAGCATAGAAAAAGAAGGCAAAATTTTTTATTTTAAAAATCCTCAAGAAGTCTCAAATTTTTTAAAAGAAAATCTTGGTGAAAAAGTTTTATTTTTGGTGACAAGGGAGGGCAAAGAAGAAAAATTCGAGGTCATTATACCAGAAAAACCACTTAAGAAAAATGCTGTTTTAGGAATCTACCTTTCTAATTTTAAGTTGGTTAAAAAACCTTTACCTTTAAATTTTCTGTATGCTGCTCATGAAGTCTTTAGACAAACAAAAAATATTTTTCTTGGTTTTTACTCAATTTTTAAAAGTATTTTCTTTAAAGAAAAAATACAAGCAGAAATTGTTGGCCCGATAGGTATTTTTAGTTATTATCGAAACATAAAAGAATTTGGTTTAGGCTACGTTCTTTATTTTATAGGTACACTTTCTCTTTATCTTGCTTTTTTTAACTTACTTCCTTTTCCAGCTTTAGACGGTGGAAGATTAATTTTTATCTTAACAGAAGTAACTTTTAAAAAGAGGCTAGAAATTAAATTTGAAGCTTTAATTCATACCCTAGGTTTTATTTTTCTTTTTCTGCTTCTTATTTTTATTACTTTAAAAGATGTTTTAAAATTATTTGAGTAATGTTTTATCCGAGAAACAAAGAAAATATTTCTGAATGGTATTTAGAAATTTTAAAAGAAGCAGAAGTTTTTGATTATGGTCCGGTAAAAGGAACCATTATTTTTAAACCTTATGGGTATGCTTTGTGGGAAAATCTTCAAAAAATTTTAGATAAATTTATAAAAGAGGAAATTGGTGCTTTAAATTCTTATTTTCCTATATTTATTCCTGAGGGGTTTTTAAAAAAAGAAAAAGAACATTTAGAAGGCTTTTCTCCAGAAGTAGCTGTAGTGACTTATGCTGGAGGTGAAGAGTTAAGCGAAAAACTTATTGTCAGACCAACATCGGAAACAATTATGTATGATGCTTTTTCAAGATGGATAAAATCTTATCGAGACCTTCCTTTAATTATCAATCAATGGTGTAATGTAATTCGTTGGGAAAAAAGACCATTTCCTTTTTTAAGAAACACAGAATTTTTATGGCAAGAAGGACACGGAGCTCACGCTACTCATGAAGATTCTTTGAAAACAGTTTTAAAAGCCTTAGAAGTTTATTTAAAGGTTTACCAAGAATATCTGGGTATTTTTGGTTTTGCTGGACAAAAATCAGAATCGGAAAAATTTGCAGGAGCTCTTAAAACTTTTACTTATGAAATTCTTATGCCCGATGGAAAAGCTCTTCAAGGTTGTACTTCTCATGATTTGGGTCAAAACTTTTCTATACCTTTCGAAATTAGATTTCAAGACAAAGATATGTCTTTAAAATATGTTTGGCAAAATTCTTGGGGTTTTTCTACTAGATCACTAGGTGCTCTTTTTATGGTTCACGGAGATGAATATGGTCTAATTTTACCTCCTAAAATAGCTCCTTATGAATTTGTCATTGTACCTATTTACGATGGAGAAAATAATGAAAAAATAGATCTTTTCGCTAAAAAAATTATCGAAGTTTTAAAAGAAAAAAATATTTCTGTTTTTTATGATATTTCAGAAGAAACACCAGGATTTAAATTTAACAAATGGGAACTTAAAGGAGCGCCTTTTCGTTTAGAAATAGGTAAAAAAGAAATAGAAGAAAAGAAAATTACTTTTTTTAGAAGAGACATACGTGAAAAATCAAGTTTAAGTTTAGAAAATCTTTTAGAAAATTTAAAAAAATTAGAAGAAGAATATCTTTCTAATCTTTTAGAAAAATCAAGAAATTTCACTTTGGAAAATTTATTTGAGGTTAATTCTTATGAGGAGTTTAAAAAAGTTATGGAAGAAAAAAGGGGATTTTTAAGTGCTTTTTGGTGTGAAAGAGAAGAATGTGAAACTAAGATTAAAGAAGAAACAAAAGCAACAACCAGATGTTTACCTCTTGAATTTAATGAAGAAAAAGGTAAATGTATTTATTGCCAAAAAGAAGCAAAACGTCGTTGGCTTTTTGCTCAAAGTTATTAAAAATGATTAAATTTCTTAAAGAAATTTTTTTAGGAGTAGATTTAGGAACTCATTCAACGAAGCTTTACCTCAAAGATAAAGGATTTTTAAAAGAAGTACCTACAGTAATCGCTTTTAATAAAAGACAAAACTTAATTGTCGCTATCGGTGAGGAAGCAAGAAAAATGTTGGGAAGAAATCCTGAAAATATAGAAGTAATTAAACCACTAACCCATGGAATTGTGACTAATTTTGATGAAGCTCTTTATTTTTTAAATTACCTTTTAGAAGAAATTAAAAAAGAATACTTTGCTCTTTTAGGAACAAAATTTTTAATTGGTGTACCCTTAGGACTTACCGAGGTTCAAAAAAGAGGAGTTATTGATGTAGGTATTGGTGCTGGGGCTAAAAAAGTTTATTTAGTTGAAGAACCAATTGCTTTTGCTTTAGGAGCTAATTTAGAGATTGAAGAAGCAAAAGGATTTTTGGTGGTTGATATTGGTGGAGGAACGACAGATATCGCCTTAATTTCCTTAGGTGGAATTGTAATAGGTAAAAGTATCAGGATTGGTGGAGAGACATTTAATCAAAATATTATAAATTATCTTAAGGAAAAATATGAGGTAATCATTGGTGAAAGTCAGGCAGAAAATATAAAAATGACTATAAGTTCAATAAATAATAAAACATCACCAAGTTTCGTTGTTAAAGGAAGAGATATCTATTCCGGACTTCCCAAAGAAGTAGTTTTTACTTCTCAAGACCTTCGCGAAAGTCTTTTCGAATCTCTTTTAGAAATAGCCAATCATCTTAAAGATATCATTAATTCTGCCCCTCCCGATCTTTTAGGTGATATAAGTAATTTAGGACTCTTTTTAGGCGGAGGAGGATCTTTAATTGAAGGGATAGATGCTTTTTTAGAAAAAGAAGTAAAAGTTAAAGTTAATTTAATTGAAGAACCAAAGTTTTCAGTAATTAGAGGAATTGGTAAAATAATAGAAGATTTTAGTCGTTATCAAAAAATCTTACTTACTTTCTAATGAGATTATTTTTAATTTATATTACCATAGCCTTAATTTTTCTTGGTTTAAGTACTTTTGTTTTTGCTGAAGAAATAAATAAAATCCAACTATTTTCTTTAAAAATTCAAAAAATTTTTACTGATATTTTGGAAAATATTTTTGTTTTAAATAAAAAAGAAGATATTTATCAAGAAAAATATTTTAATCTTTTACAAGAACTTTCACAAATAAAGCTTAATTTAAAATCTGTCGATGAAGAAAATAAAAAAATTAGCGAATTAAAAAATCTTAAAAAAATAGAATTTTTAAAAAGAGATCCTTATGGTTATTTTTATTTTGAAACTCATCCTTTAGCTAATGAAGGAGATATCATTGTTGATTCTAATTTAACTTTAATAGGTTTTGTTCTTAAAAAAAATAAAAGCTTTATGGTAGTTAAATCTTTACTTTATCCAGAAATTGAATTTAATGTTAGTGATATCAATGGTGAGTTTTTAGGAATAGGAGAAACCAATGGTGATGGTTTTTTAGAGGTTGTTTTATCTTCACCAAGAGAAATAAAAAAAGATTCTCCTATCTTTACTTATGGTCAAGACAATATCTTTCCTCCTAACTTTTTGGTTGGTAGTCTTTATGAAATTAAAAAAACAAACAAAGAAGAAAAATTAATAGTTAAATTAGAAGGTATTTTTGATGGTAAAAATTTTTATCTCTTTAAATGATTTATTTTTCACTCGTTTTTCTTTCTCTTTTAAGTTTTTTTATCCCACAAATTTTTTGGGCTAACTTTTTTCTTTGGTATTTTTTTATAACTTCACAAGAAAAAAATTTTTTTCTCTTTCTTTTTTTCTCTTCATTTTTTTACGATCTTTTTTATGTCAAAAATTTAGGTTTTTTTCTTTTAATTTATGCTTTCCTTTTTTTGATTATTAAAATTCTTTCTAAAATATTTCCTTTAGAAAATAATTTTTTTCTATTTCTTTACTTTACTTTTTTTAATATCTTTTTAATTTTTTCTTTAAAACTATCACTTCTTTTTTCTTTTAAAATTTTTATATATAACCTTATTCCTCTTTTTATCTTTTTTGCTTTTTGGAAACTAATTTTAAAGATTATTTAAAATGGATGATTTATTTCTTCCTTCAGGTAAAAAAATATTTTCTCCGATAAAATTTAATTTTTCTTATTTGATATTTTTCTTTTTGTTTGTTTTTCTTTTAACAATTTTTAACTTTTTAAATTTTCAATTTTTTTATAAAAATCGTGCTAAAGAAATTTTAGAATCATCAAATTATTTAACTTTTTTCTATTTTCCTCCCAGGGGTAAGATTTATGATCGCAATGGAAAAATTTTAGCCGATTCAAAAAAAACTTACGATGTTTATGCTCATCTTAAAAAGTTAGAAGATCATGAAAAGAAAATTTTAGAAGAGATTATAAAAGAAGAAAAACCTCTTTATTTTTATTGGGGAGATGAAATTATTATTAGATTTTTAGATTTAGATAAAGTAAACAAAATTTTGTCAAGAAAAGAAGACTATCCTCATATTTTTATAATTCCAAGTTATAAAAGAGTTTATTACGTAAATGAAGCTTGGGGTAATGTTTTAGGTTATGTAGCTCTTTCAGAGAAAAATAGTTTAGAATTTGAAGGTAAAGAAGGTATTGAAGCTTATTATGATGAAATTTTAAAGGGAAAATTAGGAAAAATAGTTTTTAAAAAAACAAAAAATGGTTTAGTAAAAATTTATGAAGAAGAACCTCTCCCCGGTCAAGATATTTATCTTACTTTAGACAAAGATTTTCAAGAAAAAGTTTATGAAGAAATGAGAAATTATTTTGAAGAAAATGGATACAAAAGTGGTGCTTTTGTTTTAACTGATCCTCAAAATGGTGAAGTTTTATCTCTTATCTCTTATCCTTCTTTTGATCCTAATACTCTTTTTGAAAGAAAAGAAGAATTTATTAAAATTTTAAATGATCCTCGAAAACCATTTTTTAACAGAGTCATTTCGGGACTTTACTCACCTGGTTCAACTATTAAAACCATTATAGCTTCAGCTGCTCTTGAAGAAAAAATAGTTACGCCCCAAACAAAAATTTATTCTTCGGGAGAATTAAAAATTCCTCATCCTTATTTTCCTGGAGTTTATTCTGTTTTTAAAGATAATAAAGTTCATGGCTGGACAGATATCTATAAAGCTATTTCTGATTCTGTTAATATTTATTTTTATGCTGTTGGTGGAGGTTATCCTTATCCTTCTGAAGAAATTCCTATAAGAAAAGGCTTAGGTATTGAAAAAATTAATTTTTATTTTAAAAAATTTGGTTTAGGAGAAAAAAGCGGTATTGATCTTCTGGGAGAAAAAAGAGGTATTCTTCCTCTTGAACAAAATAAAAATCTTTCTTCTTGGAGACTCGGTGATACTTATAACGTTTCTATAGGTCAAGGAGATCTTTTAGTAACTCCTCTTCAAATAAATCTTTGGAACTGTTATTTTGCTTATGGTAAAATCTATAAACCTTTTTTAGTTAAAAAAATTGTTTCTTTAGAAGAAAATAAAATAATTAAAAAAACTCCAGAAATTTTAAAAGAAAATATAATTTCTCAAGAAAACTTTGAAATAGTGAGAAAAGGTATGAGAATGACGGTGACTCAAGGTACGGCTAAGATTTTAAATGATCTTCCTTTTTCTTTAGCTGGCAAAAGTGGCTCTCCACAAATTTTAGGAAAACAAAAACTTAATGCTATTTTTTCTGGGTTTGGTCCCTATGAAAAACCTGAATTTTGTGCTACTTTACTTGTAGAAGAAGTACCCTACGGTTCAGTTGTTTCTCTTCCTTTATTTAAAAAAATAATGTATATTTATTATGAAAGATTTTTAGAAAATGGAAGAAATTCTTTTTAAAAAACCTGAATTTACTGAAGAAGAAAAATATTACCTAGAGCCCTTTTTTACTAACTTAGATAAATCAGTTTATTCAGTTGTTTTACTTCCTCCTGAAGTTGTTGGAGCTTTATCTTCTCGAGCTTCAAGAAGCAAAGATGATTTAAGAGTTGTCTTTTTAAATGAATTTGTTAAGCCATTTTTAGAATCAGAATACGGAAGAGCTTGGAAAAATTTTATTGATTTTCTTCATAGCTATGGTTATGAAATTTTATTTGCTAATCCCAAAGCACGAGATTTTTATATAAAATGGTTAGCTGAGTACGGAGATGATTCCATATCTCAAATGGCTGGTGTTCATCTTGTTTTTTCATCTCTTTCACAAATAGCTATTAAACATTTTGAAAATCAAAGAATTGGTATAGCTCCCATAGAAAAATCAACAAGATATGTAGATTTTGGTGAGAAAGTAAATAATCATTATCTTTACTTCTTACCCCCAGAAGTAGAAAAAGCTAGTTTAAAAAATGATTATGAAAAAGTAATGAATGCTATTTTTGATTTTTATATTGCTTCAAAAGAAAAATACTTTAATTATCTTATAGAAAAATACCCTGAAGAAAAAGAAAGGGTTTTAAAAGCAAAAACTTTTGATGAATGTAGAAGAATTCTTCCTCTTGCCACTCTAGGTCAAGTTTCTTTTTTTGGAAACGGTCAGGCTTTTGAATATTTAATTAATAGATCCTTATTTCACCCCTTAGAAGAAATAAGATGGGCTGGTAAAAGAGCCTATGAAGAGCTAAGTAAAGTTATACCTGCTTTTTTAAGAAGGATAGAAAAAGAAGAATCAATAAATTATCAGAAGTATTTAGGCGAAAGAAGTTTAAGGTTACTTAAGGTTTTAGAAAAAATTAAATGGAAAGAAGAAAAAATAGATCTAAACGAAAATATAAAGCTTTTAGCCTACGATGAAGATGGTGAAAATAAAATTTTAGCTGGTCTTCTTTATCCCTTAGTTAAAGAACCCTTTGATTTTGTTTTAAGTAAAGTGAGAAAGCTTTCTCTTCAAGAAAAAGAAGAAGTTTTAGAAGAAATTTTAAAAGATAGAAAATATCGCTGGCAAAAAATGCCAAGAGCTTTAGAACTTGTTTATCTAAAATTTGAAATAAAAACAAATATAGGAGCTTGGAGAGATTTACAAAGACATAGAATGCAAACTCTCATAAATAAAATTTTTAGTATTGAAGAAGGCTTTGAAATACCAGACTTTTATAAAGAAATAGGTCTTGAAAAGGAAGCAGAAAAAATTATCTCGCTTTCTGAAAATCTTTATGAAAAATTAAGTAAAATTAATATCTTTGTTTCTCAATATACAGTTTTGTTTTTACATAAAATTAGATTTATCCAGTATCAAAACCTTCGAGAATTTTTCTGGGAAGTGGAACTAAGAACTACTCCTCAAGGTCATCCTGATTATAGAAAAGTAGAACAAGAAAAAGCAAGAATCATTAAAAGAATTTATCCTTTAATTTCAAAATATTTGTTTGTAGATTTTAATGAATACGAGTTTGCTAGAAGAGGGGAAGAGGAAAAAGTAAAAGAAAGAGCAGAAAGTTTAAAAAAATTTTTAGAAAAAGGTTAAAATAAAAACAGGTCGAATTATTCTTAAATTAAAACCATGGAAAATCATCTTTATAATCTTTTCAGCCAATTAGTTCAAGATCGAAGAAGCATATATAGAATTAAAAAGTTTTATTTAAAAGATGCTGGTAAATGCAAAAAATGTAAAGAACTTTGGCAAAAAATTTTAAAAAATAAAGAGGAAGAAACGGAAATGATTTTAAAAGTTTTAAAAGAACACCATTTTAGTTTATAATTAATTTATCGCCGGCGTAGCTCAGTGGCAGAGCACCGCTCTGGTAATGCGGGGGTCGCGGGTTCGAATCCCGCCGTCGGCTACTTAAAGGTCATCTATTAATTTGAAGAAACTGCTGAAATCCAGCAGGTAAAAAAATGTCAACAGAAAAACTCAAGCTTTTAGAAGAAAAATTTCGTTCTCTTTTTTCTCTTTGGGTCGACTCTTCAAAAGTAAATCAACTTATTTTTAACTTTAAAGTTGATGAAAGAGGAGTGTTGATGGAAATTACTGGTCCTAGAGAAGTTTTAGCTATGATTATAGGAAGAAAAGGTTCGACAATAAATGCGGTTAGAAGAATTGGTAAGGTTATCGGCGCTTCAGTTGGTGCTGCCTTATCTATTAAAGTTAACACTCCAAGAAGCTAAATTTTCAAGATAAAATATACTTAGAATGTTTATAATTTGGCTTTTTTTTATAAGCCCTATTTTATTTTCGACAAATAAAATTCCAGAAAAAACAATTTCACCGCTTTTTGAAGTTAGAGAGTTTAAAAAAAATGACGAAAAAATTTTTAATTTAAAAGATGAAGTTTCTGCTGAAGGGTTAATTATTTTGGATGATTCAGGGAAAATTCTCTATGAAAAAAATATAAATCAAAGTTTTTCTTTAGCTTCTTTAACAAAACTTTTAAGCGCCTACATTGCTTTAGAAGTTTATAAGGAAAATGAAATTTTTTCTTTTACATCTTCTGCTTTAGAAATACCCGGGGAAGTTGGTAATTTTAAAAAAGGAGAAAAATTGACTCTAAATGAACTTCTTTCTGCTTCTCTAATTGCTTCAAGCAATGATTCTATTTATCTTTTAGCTGAATATTATGGAGTTCAAAATTTTATTGAAAAAATTAATGATACTTTAAAAAACTGGGGATTTAAAAATACTAAAATCTATGAACCTACCGGTATTTCCTTAGAAAATTCATCAACGCCTTATGAATTTTCTCAGATTCTTTTAAAACTTTATTTAAAAAAACCTGAAATTTTTGAAATAAGTAGAAAAGAGTATATAGATATTAATGGAAGAAGACTTTGGACAACAAACATTCTTTTAAGAAAATATTCTAAAATAATTGTAGGAGGAAAAACAGGTTATCTTCCTGAGTCTGGCGAAAATTTAGCACTTATTATTAAATTTCCTGAATCTCCTTTTATTTCTCTTGTTCTTTTTAAATCTCAAGATCGTTTTAAAGATGCAGAAATTATCATTAAATCTTTAGCTAACTATTATCATTATGACTTATGAAATTTATTTTCAAATTATTAAAATCATTACCCATTCTCTTTTGAGTTTTATTCTTTCTTTACTTTTAGTTCCTCTTTATCTTAAGTTAGCTTTTAAATTTAGATTAGGTGATAAGTTTGCCAATGAAGAAAGAATTAAAAGAGCACCAATAGCTTCAACCATTTTAAAAGAAAAGGAAAATATACCAACCCTTGCTGGAATAATTATTTGGCTTCCCCCTATTATATTAGCTCTCTTTTTTTATCTTTTTAAAATAAAATTTGGAGGTTTTTTTGAATATCTTAACTTTTTAGAAAGAAGAGAAACTTACCTTCCAATTTTTGCTTTGTTTTTAGGAGGTGTTTTAGGTCTTTTAGATGATATTTTAGGAAGATTAAGATTTAAAATCAAATTAGGTATTAAGGAAAAACTTTTAATTTATTCTGCTTTAGGAATTTTTTTTGCTTGGTGGTTTTTAGTAAAGCTTAATTATAAATTTATAGAATTAGTAAATTTTAGATTTTACATTGAATATTTTTTATTTTTTCTTATCTTTATTTTCATCTTTTTAGCTGTAACCCTTTCTTTTAACGAAATAGATGGTTTAGATGGACTTTTTGCTGGCACAGCTATTTCTATTATTTTATTTTTTCTTTTTGTTTCATTTTTAGAAGAAAAATATAATTTAGCCTCATACCTTGCGGCTCTTTTAGGTTCTTTAACGCTTTATCTTTGGTTTAATAGTTACCCAGCTCTTTTTTTTGATGGTAATAATGGTTCTTTTTCGGTAGGCTCATCTTTAGCTATTATTTCTTTTCTTACTGGTACTTACCTTCTTTGGCCATTTATAGGTATAACTTTAGTAGGAGAATCAGGTTCAGTAATTTTACAAGTTTTTTCTAAAAAGATTTTTAAAAGAAAAATTTTTCTTTCCTCTCCTGTCCATAATCATTTTAAAGCCATAGGAATGAAAGAACCAAAAATTGTTGTTAGGTTTTGGATTTTAAATTCTGTAGGTGTTTTAATAGGTCTTTTAATTTATCTTTTTTTAAAATCTTTAAAGTAAAATGGCTAAATTTTTAATAAAAGGAGGAAAAAAACTTGAAGGTAAAATCAAAATTAGCGGTTCCAAGAATGCTGCTCTTCCATTAATTTCTGCTTCTCTTTTGGTTTCAGGTAGAGTGATCTTAAAAAATGTTCCTCAGATAAGCGATGTTGAAGTTATGCTTGAAATTTTAAAAATGTTAGGTGCAGAAATTGAAAGAGATGATTCAATGGTGATCATAAATACTAAAAATATAGAATATACCGATCTTTTAACGCCTCTCGTTTCTAAATTAAGAGCTTCTATTTTACTTTTAGCACCTCTTTTATTTCGTTTTGGAAAAGTAAAAATATCTCTTCCTGGTGGAGATATTATTGGAGCAAGGCCTATAACAACCCATCTTGAAGCTTTAAAAACATTAGGAGCAGAAATTGAAATTAAAAATGGAATTATTGAAGGTGAATTTAAAAAATTTAAGTCTTTTGAGGTGATTTTGAAAGAGATAAGCGTAACAGCTAGTGAAGTTGTTTTAATGGCAAGCGTTTTTTCACCTAAACCTGTCAGACTTAAACTTTTAGCTTTGGAACCGCATGTTATTTCCTTAGAAAAATTTATTCAAAAATTAGGGTATAAGATTAAAGGTTTAGGCACACATTTTGTTATTGTTTCTCGAAGTAAAAATATAAAAAAAGAAATATTTTTTGAAATTCCCTATGATTACATCGAAACAGCCACCTTTTTAGCCTTAGCTTCAGCTACTCGAAGTCATCTTACTATTGAAAACGCTCCTTTAGAAGATTTAGATTCCGTTTTTTTGACAGCTAAAGAAATGAATGTTAATTTTGAAATTAAAAAGAAAACTATTATTGTTAAACCTTCTAAACTCAAAGGAACAAAAATTCAGGTTGGTTATCATCCTAAATTTCCCACTGATGCTCAACCACCCTTTGGAGTTTTAGCTACCCAAGCAGAAGGTGTTACTTTAATTCATGATTGGATGTATGAAAATAGATTTTCTTATTTGAACGAGCTAAATCTTATGGGTGCGAATACAGAACTTTTAGATCCCCATCGAGCTATTATTATTGGTCCCACACCTCTTTATGGAAAAGAAGTTAAGTCCCTAGATATTAGATCAGGAATAAGTTTAATTATTGCTGGTCTTGTAGCTCAAGGAGAAACAATTATTCATGAAGCGGAGAAAATTGACAGAGGTTACGAAAAAATTGAAGAAAAACTTACAAAAGTAGGAGCTGAAATTTACAGAATTTCTGATTAGTTTGGTAAAATAATTTTTATGCAAAAAATTTTTATAGGTGCTGCTTGGCCATATGTTAACGGAGATTTGCATATAGGACATTTAGCTGGTTATCTTCTTCCTGCTGATATTTTTTCTCGCTTTTGTCGTTTATGTGGTTATGAAACTCTTATGGTTTCCGGAACAGATTGTCACGGAACCCCTATTACTGTTGAAGCTGATAAAAGAGGTGTTAAGCCAGAAGATATTGTCAGTGAATATACGCCTAAAATCCATTATCTTTTAAAACTTTATAACTTAACTTTTGATATTTTTACCTCTACAACTACAGAAAACCATAAAAAAATAACTCAAGAATTTTTTTTAAGACTTTTAAAAAATGGCTATATTTTTAAAGCTAAGCAACTTCAGTATTTTTCTCCAGAAGAAAATAGGTTTTTACCAGATAGATATGTCGAAGGAAAATGTTCTTTTTGTGGAGGCGAAGAGCAAAGAGGAGATCAATGTGAAAAATGCGGAAAAGTTTTAAACCCTGGAGAACTTATAAATCCTGTAAGTAAATTAACTAAAAAACCTGTTATCTTAAAAGAAACAGAGCATTATTTTTTAGATTATGCTAAACTTCAACCTCTTATAGAAAGTTATGTTAAGGAACAAAAGCATTGGCGAAAATGGGTTTATGAAGAATCACTTGCCTGGCTTAAAGAAGGTTTAAAACCCAGAGCTATTACCAGAGATCTTGATTGGGGCATAGAAATTCCTGAAAAAGAAATTCCTGATGAAATGAAATTAGAATCTTTTAAGCATAAACGTTTTTATGTTTGGTTTGAGGCGGTTATTGGTTATTTTTCTGCTTCAGTCGAATGGGCAAATAAAAATAATAGGGATTTTAGAGAGTTTTGGCAAAATGAAAATTGTTTTCATTACTACTTTATGGGTAAGGACAATCTTAGTTTTCATACTCTTTTTTGGCCCGGTCAGCTTCTTGGACAACATATGAATTTCAATTTACCTTATTTTCCTTGGGTAAACAATTTTCTTTTTCTTGAGGGACAGAAATTTTCTAAAAGCAGAGGTATTATTATTGATTCTTTAGAATTTGGAGAAAAATACGGTCCTGACTATGTAAGATTTTACATAATTTCTATCTTCCCAGAAAATAAAGATTCTGATTTTAAATGGAAAGATTTTGAAGAGAAAATAAATAACGAACTTAACGACAATTTAGGAAATTTTTTCCAAAGAGTTTTTACTTTTTATAAAGAAAAACTTGGAAATGAAATAAACAAAAAAGAATATGATAATGAAATTATAGAAAAAATTAAAAATGTTTATGATGAGGTTAAAAAAATAATTTTCTTTGGAGAAGAAACAAAATCATTTAATTTAATTTTAGATCTTGTTAGAGAAGGAAATAAATATTTAGAAAAAAATGAACCATGGAAAAAAGAAAGAGAATTTGCTAAAAAAATTATTTTCAACTCCCTTCTTTTAATTTCTAATCTTACTTATCTTTTAAATCCCTTTTTACCAAATTTTTCCTCAGAGATAAGAAAAAGAATGGGACTTGAAGAAATAAATTACGAAATAGGAAAAGATAAATATCTCTTAAATTTAAGAGAAGCAGAAAAAATAAAAATAACTTCTTTAGAGCCTTTATTTAAAAAAATAAAAATATAAAAATTTTGAAGGCGGAGGGGGTGGGATTCGAACCCACGAGACCCCGAAAGGGGGCCACGGCTCTCCAGGCCGTCCCGTTAGTCCACTCCGGCACCCCTCCACTTTTATTTATTTTAATTCAAAAAACTAAAAAGATGGAGGTGGAAAAGGAGGAATTAAATCCAAATTTGTTCCTATTTCTAATCTATAAGAATCATTGCCGTTATCAGTACTTACTTTATCTCCTTTACCTCCATATCTTAAATCTTGAGATTCTAAAGCAGCCGAAATTTCAAATTGCAGAGGATTTCTTCTAAAAGCATATAAATAGTAAAAACCTTTTGAATACTTATTTAAAGGATCAACAGGTAATGAAGAAAATGGAGGCGGATTAATTTTGTTAAACTCAACAGGTATCCACCCCCTACCATCAATTTTCAAATAATTATTTTTATCTGCTTGAAAAACAGCATAGCTTCTTTCTTCATAAACGTAGGCTGAAGTAGGAAAAGTTTCTAATTCTAAAGGAACAGAAATAAATATAGTTGCCCAAACCTCATCAATACCTCTAAAATCAAGATAGGGACCATCTAAATCAGGTTTTGAAGTAGATTGTGAGTAAGATTTTAAAGCATTAAACAAAACCTCTAAATCGTTTATTCTTTTTAAATCTCTTGATATAGAGAAATATTCTTTGACTCTAATGACAGAAAAAATTATACCACCAATAACAAGTAAAAGAAAAAGAACTAAAGTAAGCTCAATATAAGTAAAACCTTTTTTCATTAAATTTGAGCCGGCGGTGGGATTTGAACCCACGACCTACCGCTTACAAGGCGGTCGCTCTGCCACTGAGCTACGCCGGCTTTATGTTATAATTATAATATATAGTATAAAATCTTTTCTCTTTTGGTTTTTAAACCCTGATTAGTTAGAAAATTAGGTCGCCTTAAAAATTTTAAAATGTCTTAAAATGAAAATCACCCCTCTTCATGATTTTATTTTAATTGAACCTATAAAACAAGAAGAGGTCACTAAAGGTGGTATTTATATTCCTCCTTCTGCTCAGGAAGAAAGATCTATGAAAGGTAAAGTTATTGCTGTAGGACCAGGGAAATTAAATGAAAAAGGAGAAAGAATGCCTGTTTCTGTCAAACCCGGACAAATAGTTATTTTTAAAAAATACGCTCCAGATGAAATTAAAGTTAATGATAAAGAATATTATTTTGTCAGGGACGATGATATTATGGCTATCATTGAAGAATAAGGTCGCAATTTAAATTTTATTTTAAAATGGCCAAACAAGTAAATTTTAAAAACATTGCTCGAAAAAAACTTCTCCAAGGAATTAATAAATTAGCTAATGCGGTTATTGTGACTTTAGGACCTAAGGGAAGAGCAGTGGTTATTGATAAAGGTTACGGAACGCCTATTATTACCAGAGATGGAGTTACAATTGCTAAAGAAATTGAACTTAAAGATCCTATAGAAAAAATTGGTGCTGAACTTGTTAAAGAAGTTGCTGAAAAAACAAATGATATTGCTGGAGATGGTACCACCACAGCTACACTTTTAGCTAAGGTTTTGATAAATGAAGGTTTTAAAAATGCTACTGCTGGAGTTGATGTTATTGGTATGCAAAAGGGAATGGAAAAAGCAGTTAAAGTAGTTATTGAAGAACTTAAAAGAATCTCTAAACCAGTGAAAGACAAAGAAGACACTATGCATGTTGCTACCATTTCTTCAAGAGACGAGGAAATTGGAAAACTCATTGCTGAAATTATTGATAAAGTTGGTAAAGATGGTGTTGTAACCGTTGAAGAATCACAAACAATTGGCCTTTCGTATGAAATTGTGGAAGGACTCCAATTTGACAGAGGTTATGTTAGTCCTTATATGATTACCAATCCAGAAAAAATGGAAGCTGTTTTAGAAAAACCGCTTATTTTGATAACTGATAAAAAATTAAGTTCTATTCATGAACTTGTGCCTCTTTTAGAAAAAGTTTTACAATCAGGCCGAAAGCAAATTTTAATTATTGCTGAAGATATTGAAGGTGAAGCTTTAGCTACCTTGGTTGTTAACAAACTTAAAGGAACACTTATCTCTGTAGCTGTTAAAGCTCCTGGTTTTGGTGACAGAAGAAAAGAAATGCTTCAAGACATTGCTATCTTAACTGGAGGTCAAGTTATTTCTGAAGAATTGGGTTATAAACTTGAACATGCTGATCTCCATATGTTAGGAGAAGCAGATAAAGTTATTGTTACTAAAGATACAACTACTATTGTTGGTGGAAAGGGCAAAAAAGAAGATATTGAAAAAAGAATTCAACAAATAAAAGCTCAACTTGAAAAAACAACTTCTGAATATGATAGAGAAAAACTTCAAGAAAGATTAGCTAAACTTTCAGGAGGTGTAGCTGTTATTAAAGTAGGAGCACCAACAGAAGTCGAACAAAAAGAAAAACAACACCGAATTGAAGATGCTATTTCAGCAACCAAAGCAGCCTTAGAAGAAGGTATTGTTCCTGGAGGTGGTGTGGCTTTAGTCAGAACTCTTCCTAAACTTGAAGAGCTTATTGAAAAATTAGCTAAAGAAAATATTGCTGAATATATTGGAGCTAATATTGTCAAAAAGGCAGTTGAAGCACCATTAAGACAAATTGCTCAAAATGCTGGTCTTGATCCTTCTATTGTTGTTGATAAAGTAAAAAACGGAAAAGAAGGATTTGGTTTAAATGCCTTAACTCTTACTTATGAAGATCTTTTTCAAGCGGGTGTTATTGATCCTACCAAAGTAACCCGAGTTGCTTTAGAAAATGCTCATTCAGTAGCCAGTCTTCTTTTAATTACCGAAGCCGTTGTTTCTGAACTTCCAGAAAAAGCAAAAGAAAAAGAAGAAGCAAACCAAGAATTATCTGAAGATGAAGAAGAATTTTAAAGTTCCTCAGGAAACACAAACTCAAATCCATTTTTAATAAGTTCTGGTAATATAGTTTTGAGTGCTGATAAATCGATCTTGTTAAAGTGAAAAAGAATTAAATTTCCTCCTCCTGTTGAATAAATACTGTTTTTTAAGATTTCAAGTAAATTTTCTACATTATATTCTCCATTAAATTTTGTTCTAATTGTATAAATAAATTCTGTATCCCACATACAAAGATATCGATATCCATTTTTAGAAAGAACTCTAAGTAATCTTTTGTCTCCTCCTCTATAACCCCCAGCACCTCCAGGTGGTCTAAAATAAAGTTTTAGTTGATCTTCAGAAAAACCAATTTCTTTGAATCTTTTAAGCCAACTGTTTTTTTCATTTTCTATATATTGAATATTTAATTTAGAAAATTCTGAGATATTATGATTAAATGAATGATTTCCTATTCTTATAAGACCTGATTCCAAAGCCTCTTTTATTATTTCTGCTTCTTCACCATCAATCGTTCTTCCAATTAAAAACCAAACCATTTTTATATTATTTTCTTTTGCAATTTGTAAAAGTTCTCTTAGAAATTCTTTATTAGCACTATCATCAAAAGTAATAGCAATTTTTTTTGTTCCAGGTTTACCTCTATAAATTACTTTCGTTGTAATTGATTCAGGAGTAATGTTTATTATTTCAGAAGTTTCTAAACCATCTGGAGGTGTTGGTACATAAGTTTTTGTAGTAATTGGTGTAGCTGTAGGTGTTGGTACATGAGTGGGGAATGAACCTTTTAATCTTTTAAGCTCTTCTGGATTATTTAATTCCTTGTAGAATTCGCCTAAAGTTTCTGGTCCCCCTACTCCTTTAAAAATTTCATCTATATTTTTGCTTTTTATATATTCATCTCCAGGACTTTGCCATTCAGTTTCTTTTTTCGTTTTAACTTCCTTTTCTCCTCTAAATAAAATTAATCCTATTAAAAAAGAAATTAAACCCCTTAAAAATTCTCTTCTTGTAATGACTTTAGTTTTTTTATTTTCTTTTGAAATGCTTTCTTTATTCCTTTCTCTCCCTCTTCCTGAAAAAAATTTTTTTAAAAGTTCTCTTCTTGTAATCTCTGCCATTTCTTTTAATTTTACATTTTTTATGTTAAAATTTTCTTTAAAATGGCAAGAGTAAAAAGAGGAGTTATAAAAAATAAAAAAAGAAAGAAAATATTAAAATTAGCAGAAGGATTTAGAGCTCCTTATTCGACAAAGAAAAAATTTGCTAAAGAGGCAATTTTACATGCTTTTAGACACGCTTATCAAGGAAGAAAACAAAAGAAAAGAGATTTTAGAAGGCTTTGGCAAGTAAGAATTAATGCTGGTGTAAGACCCTTTGGTTTAAACTATTCAAAATTTATTCATCTTTTAAAACAAAAGAACATAAATCTTAATAGAAAAGTTTTAAGTGAATTAGCTAAAAATTACCCTGAGATTTGGCAAAAATTGGTTGATTATGTAAAAGCTTAATGCTTGCAGGAATTCACTTTTTTTCCGCTTCGATTATTTCACTAAAAATTTCACCCCCTATCCCCCTTTCTTTAATTTTAGGATTTATTATTCATCATTTAGAAGATCTTTTACCTCATTTAGATTTAAACATTTTTAGTAAAAAAGAATACGAATCTATTAAAAATTGGGATTTTAAAGCTTGGTCACTTTTTCTTTTTGAATTTGCTTTCTTCTTTTTTTTAACTTTTTATTTTTTAGGCGAGTTTTCTTTAGAAAAACAAAAAATTGCTTTTTTGGGTGGTTTAGGAGCGCTTCTTCCAGATATTATTTCATTTACTATAAAATCTTTTTTTCCTAAATCTAAACTTTTAAATTTTTATTTAGAATTTCATAAAAAATATCACTTTAAATTGAAAAACAAAAATTATCTTTTTCCCATAATTTTAGAAATCTTATTAATTCTTTTATGTCTTCTTCTAGTAAAGACTGTTAGGCATTAAATTTTTTCTATTTCCAACTTCAAAAATATTTGGATTATCACCTAAATCAGTACTGGTATAATCATCTCCACCTCCAGATTTAAAGATTGAAGATTCTAAATTAGCGTTAATTTCAAAAATCCTTTGGGAAGTAGAGGCTACATAAGAATAAAAATATTTTCTTGAGTATGAATTTATAGGGTCAATAGGTAAAGAAGTTAAAGGAGGGTAGGGAAGAGATGAAAAATTTATAGGAAGCCAACCATTACCATTAATTTTTAAATAATTAGTCGAACTTGCTTGAACAATATAAAATCCGCCAACAGAAATGCTTCTTTTATCCTCTTTATCAAAAGGAACAGAAATAAAAATACCTTGATTTGTTTCACCTATATTTCTTCCTGAAGGAGCTAAAACCGGAGTCGAGGCTGCATTAATATAAGTATTTATAGCTATCTCTAGTGCTTTTAAATCATTTATTCTTTTAAAATCTCTAGCTCGTTGAAAATAAGCATAAGGATTAATAGTAATAATGGTAATGCCCAAAATCACCATTAAAAGGAAAATTACCGTTAAAATTTCAAGCAGCGTAAATCCCTTTTTCATTTTTTAATTTTTGTAAGAATTTTTCCGCTTTTTTTAAAATTTCTTTCGGCTCTTCAAAAGTAATTAAATTTAAAGCCATTTTAAAAGGAAGCCAAACATAACCATTATGCTCTGAAGAAAGTATTACCTTTTTTGTTTTTGCTTTAGCTAAAAAATAAATAGCTTCTTTAATTACAATTTCACCCTTATTTTTAAAATGAAAGTAAAAACTTTCTTGAAAGCCTCTAATTATTTTTACCCTTAAGCCAGTCTCTTCTTTAATTTCTCTTAAGGCTGCCCTTACTGGATTTTCATTAATTTCTACATGACCACGAGGAAAATCCCAATGTCTTGTTTTTGATTTATAATTCAAAAGTAAATACTCTCTTTCTTTTTTTTCTTCATAAAAAATAACTGCTCCTGCAGAAACTTCTTTTCGCATTATTTTAATTATAAAATTATAAAATGATAAAAATGAGAAATTTTTTCGAAAGAAAACGAGAGCCCGAAATAGAAATTGAAATTCCTAATGGATTTTTATTGGATATTTTAAAAGAGATTCAAAATAAATTCGATATTAAATTACCTAAAATAATCATAATTCCATTTATAAGACAATATATATTAGACACTTTAAAAAATCAAAAGGTGAAAATACAAAATTTAGAAAATTTGAGAAATTGGCTTTTAAATCAAGAAAAATCTTTTTGGATCGATCTTCTGGAATTTCATAAGAGAAGAATTCTTGTTATAGGTTTAGCCTCTTTTCCTCTTTATTCAATCGCTTTTTATCTTGGTAATCGTTTCATACATTTTTTAAAAGAATTTTCTTTAAAAGAAGGAGAAGAAATAGAAAAAGATCTCTATTTAGAAATTATTGAAAATTTAAAAAGTTTTATAAACAATATAGATGTTTTTGATTTTGAATTAGCAAAAGTATCAATTGAAGAATCTTCAGAATCTTCAAGTTTAGAAATTTATTTTTTATACTGGGACAAACAAAGAATATCATTAAAAGAAGGTGATAATATAGAATTAATTGGTTTTCCTTTTGATAAAACAAAAAAAATTAAATATGATAATGAGACTCCATACAACACCTTTCGTTTTAAAGTTTATTATCTAGAGCTTCAAATTCCGAAAGATGTAGAAGTAGAAACTCTACCAAGTGAGTTTTTAGATGGATATATTTATTTAACCTTAGGTGATACAGATTATATATTTAACGATCCTTATCTTTTTAGACAGTTTTATAGAAAATATTTTAAAATCAAAAAAGAAGGCAAAGAAATTTTAATTTCTGTTCCTATACCCTCTTATAATCCAGAAATCTCATCTTTCGATGAAAAAGAAAGAAAAATTAGAATCCCTCTGCTAATTTTAGATAATCCTGTTTATCCGCAACGCTTAAACCGTGTCTCTAGAATTTTAGAGGTTTTTAGTTTAAAATTATTTGAAGAAAAATCCGGGATTCTTTTTTTAATTACCAAGTTATGGTATTTGCTTAGAATAAAAAAAAGATTTGAAAAAAAAAGAAGAGTATGAAAATAAGGTTTTATGGAGGTGTAAGTACAGTTACAGGATCAAATTTTATTTTAGAAGGAGATAAAGAAAAGATAATGGTTGATTGTGGTTTAATTCAGAAAGAAAGAACTTGTGATTTAGAAAATTTTAAGTCATTTTCTTATGATCCTAAAGAAATAAAATATGTTTTTATAACACATGCTCATTTAGATCATATTGGTAGATTGCCTAAACTTTTAAAAGAAGGATTTGAAGGAAAAATTTTTAGCACTTCACCTACAAAAGATTTAGCTTATGAAATTTTGAAAGATTCCTTAAAGGTGATAGAAGAAAATTGTAAGTTTTATAATCAAGAAAATTTTTATGAAGAAAAAGATATAGAAAAGATTTTATCTTTATGGAAAAAAATTGAATACCATCAAAAAATAGAAACAGAAGAATTTGAAGTAGAATTTTTTAATGCTGGCCATATATTAGGTTCAGCTTTTATTTTGTTTACTCATAAAAGAACAAAGGAAAAAATAGTTTTTTCTGGTGATTTAGGAAACAAATTTAAAAGTTTAGATAAAGACTTAGAACCTCTTCCAGAAACAAATTATTTAGTTTTAGAATCTACTTATGGTGATAGAAATCATGAGAACTTAGAGAAAAGAAAAGAAATTTTAGAAAAAATTATAGAAAAAGTAATAAAAGAAAAAAGAAATCTTATTATTCCAACTTTCGCCCTAGAAAGAGCTCAAGAAATTATTTTTGATATTCAGGAACTTATAGAAAATAAAAAAATTCCCGAGATAAAAGTATTCTTAGATAGTCCTTTAGCCTTTAGAATTTCAAAAATTTATGAAAAATATCCAGATTATTTAGATGAAGAAGCAAAAAATATAATTTTAACTAAAGGAATTTTTGAAAAAAGTTATGTCAAGATAATCTATGAAAAAGATGAAGAAAAAGAAATTTTTTTCTCATCCCCACCAAAAATTATTTTAGCTGGCTCTGGGATGGTTACCGGTGGAAGAATTTTATATCTACTTAAAAGATATATAGAAGATGAAAAAACAACTTTACTTTTTGTTGGTTTTCAAGCAGAAAATTCTCTTGGAAGAAAAATCTTAGAAGGAATAAAAGAAATTTTTATTGATGAAAAACCTTATAAAGTAAATGCTGAAATTTTAAGTCTTTTTTCTTATTCAGCTCATAGAGATCAAGAAGGAATTTTAGAATGGCTTTTTCCTCAAAGATTTAACCTTAAAAAGATTTTTTTAACCCATGGAGATAATGAGGTTAAAAGGATTTTTAAAACAAAAATAATGGACGAATTAGCTATAGATGTTTATATACCTAAAGAAAAAGATGTTTTTGAGCTCTAATTTTTTTTCCACAATTTTATTTTTTTTCTAATAATCTTATTATTAAAATATTTTTAAACTATAGTGGTCGCTTTTAAAATAATTTAAAATCAAATGAAAAATAAAAAAGGTTTTACACTAATCGAAATGGCTGTTGTTCTTTTAGTTATCGGTATTTTATCTGGAATTCTTTTAAGAAATATAGGTGAACTACCTAAATCAGCTAGAGACCAGAGAAGAATAGGAGATTTAAAAAGTACCGAGATCTATCTTGCTACTTATCTTAATAAATTTGGTTACTTTCCTAGCTCAACAAGTTGGTCAGCACTAGAAACAGAGCTTAGAAATGTTGGTATAGTAGATAGACTTCCAAGAGATCCTTCAGGAAAAGAGTATAACTATTATCCTTGTACCGATACAGGTTCTTTATCAGATTATAGAGATATTAACCATTTCATTTTAAGGGCCCAACTTGAGCAAACAGCTTCTTCTGCACCAAGAATTTGGGAAACATCTCTAACTAGTACCCCTCTTGGTTGGACCTGCAATGGAACCCCAAATTGTAATCCAGCCCAAAGATATTATTGTATGGCTAAATAAAATTTAAAGAATGAAAAAAGAAAAAATTCTATTTGGAATATTGGTAGCTACAATTATAGGTTCAATTTTAGTTTTTTTCTATATTAATAGAGAAAAATTTTTGCCTAAAGAAAAAGAAACAGAAACCTCAACCATTTCCTTACCAGAACCAACTACAACAACGATAACAAA
>Ga0209821_100002_pt1 | contig 107480 bp, 114 predicted proteins | sample SSWtaG_3_FD_184118 | JGI IMG/M metagenome (GOLD analysis project Ga0209821, IMG submission 184118) | Hot spring microbial communities from Sandy's Spring West, USA to study Microbial Dark Matter (Phase II) - SSWTFFsm_matched (SPAdes)... | ecosystem: Environmental > Aquatic > Thermal springs >... | reverse complement strand
AGGTTTAAAAAATGTCAAAGGAAGTGTTAAAGCAAATTCTTATAGATTTAGATACGTTTATTGCTCAGCATGCTATATATGTGTCCAAATTAGAAAGGGCTATTAAAAATAGGGACAATTTTACCCATAAAACCTGTCACGAGTGTGATTTTGGCGTAATATGGGATAGTAAAGTGGCTCCCATAAAAGATAGCTTTCCTGACAATATAAAGTCAATCGTAGATGAAATAGAAAGAATTCATTGCGAGTTTCACGAGATAAGCATGCAGATAGATCCAAAGAATTTTCAAACTTCAGATGAGGAAAAGATCAAAAAAATGAAAAAGTTAAGCAATTTACTATTTCAACAACTTTTAGCTTTAAAGAGGTTAACGAAGGAGGAGTAGCTATGCCACAGTATGCTTTGGTGATAGACCTAAACACCTGTGTAGGCTGTCATGCTTGTGCTACAAACTGCAAAGAGTGGAATACGCAGGCGTCTTTTGGACCCCTTTCGGACTTTGACCCATACGGCAAAAATCCCGAAGGGGTGTGGTATAACAGGATAATGAGCTATGAAGTGGGAGAGTTTCCAAACACTCAGGTTTTCCACCTTCCCAAGTCCTGTCTTCACTGTCAAAACGCTCCCTGTGTGCCCGTATGTCCCACCGGTGCAAGTTATAAGAGAGAACAGGATGGTATAGTGCTCGTTAATTACGATGATTGCATAGGTTGTAAGCTCTGCTCTTGGTCCTGTCCTTACGGCTGTAGAGAGTTTGACGAAGCAGATAAGGTAATGAAAAAATGCACCCTTTGTATAGACAGAATATACGATGAATCATTACCACCAGAGCACAGAAAACCCGCATGTGTTTTGACTTGTCCCGCAAAGGCAAGGTTCTTTGGAGATATAGAAGACCCCAACAGTGAAGCTTACAAAATGATCAAAGAACGCAACGGTTTTGTGCTATTCCCAGACATGGGAACCAATCCAGCTAATCATTATCTGCCAAGAACAGAGACTAAAATTCACGTAGATGAACACCTGTTAAAGCCCGAAAATCCTATGTTCCTTGAAGTGCTAAGAAGACACTACAAAGGAGGTTAAAAGATGCATCCAGCCCTATCTCTGATCTTTTTCTTCCTTACCGCAGGAACGTCCATAGGTCTTTTTACCTTTACCTACTTTATGGAGTTTCTCACGCTTTTTGGAAAGCAGACTGGCCTTCCAAAGCACATGGTCCTTATCTCAAACGTAATATCTCTGATCCTTATTGGACTTGGAGCCATAGGAGCAAGCTTTCACCTTGGACACAAACTAAGGGCATGGAAAGCAATAAAGAGGTTCAGAACCTCTTGGCTCTCCCGGGAAGCGGTCTTTAGTGGAACTTACGGATTTACACTCCTTATATTTGCTGTGCTTAGATTCTTTGATCAGACAGGTTTTTGGTATCACCTGTTTGGTGTGATAACCTTCATTCTTGGCTGGCTTAGTGCTTACTCTACCGCAATGATATACGCATCCAATAAGTTTGTTCCAGAGTGGAATACCTCCCTTTCCGTGCTCTACTATCTGAACATGTATTTAATGCTTGGCTCTTCTGCCTTTTTGTCTTTAACCTATTTCTACAGAAAAGAATTCGTTGGGACTTTCCTGTTTCTGACTGTGCTTTTCCTTGCCTTAGGTCTTGCCTTTAGATTGGCGTTCAACATAAGACAGTTTTACTTAGACAGACCTACCATAAACGAAGCACTGAACCTTCCCCACAACAGACCTATAAGAGTTTTGGACATAGGTACCACCACCGAAAACTACTGCACAAAGGAATTTTACTACAAAAAAGGAAAGGAACTTCTTCCCAGCGTCTTACCTGTAGCTTACATACTTACTTTCGTTGTCCCTCTGTTCCTTTTGCTTTACGCGTGGATATCCGGGAATCTAAACTATAACTTTATAAAATTTACTTTTCTATCCTTAATCGTGGGAAGTTTTCTGGAAAGATGGGCTTTCTTTGTAGAAGGAAACCACGTGCAAAACCTCTATTACGGTCTTTATCCTCAAGAAGGCTATTCCTTAAGAAAGGGCTTTATGGAAAGGAAGAGGACAAAAATCTCCTACAGATAAAACCGGGGGCAATGCCCCCTTCTTAGCCTATAAACTTACAGTTCTCTTCGTTTATGGTGGTATAGAGTGGTTTTACTCTGCCGCCTGGAGTGGTGTCCTCAAAGTCCCTTGGAACACCAAGCTCCTCTATGCAATGCACCAGATCGTGGTAAAACTCTGCCACCTTTACAAGTCCCGTTTCCTTTCCGACTTCGTTAAACATCCTTATTTTGTCAGTAGCTTTACCCTTCCCTCTTTCCACTATGGCACCCGCGTGTCCAAAGGACACACCTTCCAAACCTTCTTGAAATCTACCTGCTACAAAAGCTGCTACAGGTTTGTTCCATTTCCCCTCTTTGTATAGCCTTAGTATAGTTTCTGCGGCTTTTTCTTCGTAAGAGCCGCCCACTTCCCCTTGGATGATCACTCCTTTCACGTTTGGATCGTCCGCTATTTTTTCCAAAACGTCCGCAAAGGTGGTGCAGGAGATAACGTCCCCACCAAGAGCCAAAGCCATATAAACGCCCCAGCCTCTCCTCTTAAACATTTCTGCAGTTGTAGTGGTAAGACCGCCAGACTTTGACAGTATAACCAATCCACCAGGTGCGTAAGCTATGGATGGGTTCTTTCCACCTATGGCACCTATCCTTGCGGGAATACTTGGAACGATGCAACCCAAGGATGTGGGACCAACTATGATTACCCCTCTTTCTTTGGAGTAATGATAAAAATAAACTGTATCCCTTATGGGAACGTGTTCTGTGACTATGTATATAACCTTTATACCCGCATCTACGAGCTCTATTACCGCATCTTTAACGGAGGTAGGGGGGACATAAACAAGTCCAGTGTTTATTTCTGGGTGAGTTTTTAGAGCCTCGCTGACTGTGTTATAAACTGGCTTGCCTGCTACCTGAGAGCCTCCCTTTCCTGGAGTTACACCTGCAACAACAAAGCCCGGATAGAGAGCTTCCGATTCGCTAACTACCTGAGAGGCTTCCCTACCGGTTATGCCCATCACAAGTATTCTGCTTTTGTCGTTCAGATAAACTGTGCCTTTGGTCCAACTCATCTTTTACCTCCTTATATACCTAAGTCGCTTGCTTGTTCTTCTGTCAAAACTTCCCCTTCCTTTGATTGAGCTTGACACTTCTGCAAAAGCTCCTTTAGTCTTATGGGTGCCTCTGTTAAGGGTAAGGTGGAATCGTAGATCTCTCCTTTCACACCGCACTCTTTAAAAGCTTCGTATAACATTCTTAGTCCTTTCTCTGCCTCTGGACCATTCCTTCTGACAACCCAGATCCAGTTTGGATTGAGCTTTCCTTCTTTGTAAAGGTCCCTTATAGCATTTGCTACACCTTCACCCAAAGTAACGTCTATCCTCGTGTTGTTGGCCGTTCCACCGCATACCAGTACTCCCCTGATGCCAGGTTTGGAAAGGATTATCTTGGTGATTTTGTACATTTTTTCTGCGGGAGGGTTCCCTCCAATGTCTGTGAAGTTAGCGGGTCTTAGACCCACCGCATAGGTCGTTTCTATGGTAACGGTAGAACCTCCCCCGCCAAAGGTCATCATAGCAATATCTCCGTCCATCTCTACGTAGGAGCCTGCCTTTCCTCTGTGGTCATCCCTGTCTATGAGGGAAGCTTCTATTTCTCTTTGAGTGGGTGGTCTTTTCAGCGCAGTTCTCAAGCCGTATATTTTTGCAGGTGGCACAGAGGCATCGTCGTCTATTATAACCACCGCATCCAAAGCCAAAACTTTTTGCTTTCCTCCCACGTCGCATATGGCCAGTGGGTTTATTTCCAATAGCCTGGCTTCTACTTCCCAGAAAGCTTTCCACATGTTTGCTATTACTTCAGAAAGCTCCCTAAGGACACCCATAAACTCCTCTGGAAAGCCGAGCTCTAAAAGGTAGTTCCTTACCATGTGTGGATAGAGACCTTTTATAGGGTCTATAATCCAACTTTTAACCTTTTCCTGGGGAACTTCCTCTATGTCCATTCCCCCTTCCAAACTGAGCGTTAGAACAGGCGCCCTAACTTCAGTAGAGTAGGTTATTGATGCGTAAAGCTCTTTAAGTATGTTTGCCTTCTCGCTAACTATTACACCTACGGGCATTTCTCCATAGACAGGATACTTCAGAAGGGCTTCTACCGTCTCTATCCCATCCTGTGGTATTTTGCAAAGCTTTACCGCACCCGCTTTCCCCCTCTTCCCTACCAAAACTTGGGACTTTACCACACACTCCCCAAGTTGGTTTATGAACTCTACCACTTGGTCGTTTAGGTGGTCTGTGAATATGTAGCGGGGCGTGGGAATGCCATACTTTTTAAATATCTTTTCGTAAGCTTCATACTCGTAAAGGTTCATGCCTCACCTCCGAGAAAAAGGTATGATAAAAATTATACAGTTATTTGCTTGCTCTTTCTATGTTAGCTTTAATGAACTTTGCAGATTTTATAAGGGCATCCTTTGCAGCTAAATCGTCCGCAAATCTTCTTCTATCACTATCTCTGAAGTCAAACCCCCTGCCCACACCCGCAGCAACCTTATCTCTACTTAAAAGATAATCAAGAGCTTTTTTAGGCAAGTCTCTGTCCTTAGGATACTGTCTCATGGTTTGGTACGTTACCTCCATGTGAATTTAAAATATACCTCAGAATGAAAATTAAAAAACTTTCAGGTATTTTAGAAAGCTTAAAACTGCTACTTCTTGACGTGGACGGAGTGCTAACGGATGGAAAGCTTTATTACACAGAAAACGGAGAGGAAATCAAAGTGTTTGACGTGAGGGATGGACTTGGGATAAAGCTCCTTCAAAAGGCAGGTATTGAAGTGGGTGTTATATCCGGAAGGTCCTCAAAAGCTCTTATAAGGAGGTTAGAAGAATTGGATATAAGCGAGGTACATATCGGAAGAAACGATAAACTTAAAGTTTTGGAGCAAATATTGCAAAAAAAGGGTTTAGAGCCAAGAGAGATAGGATTTGTGGGTGACGATTATATGGACATTCCCGTTTTGAAGGTGGTTGGTTTTCCAGCTACTGTAAAAGACGCACCAAGGTTGGTAAAAAGGTATGCTATTTATGTATCAAAAAAGAGGGGTGGAGAGGGGGCAGTTAGAGAGATAGCGGAGCTAATTCTGAGGACAAAGGGAAAACTGAAAAAGGTACTGGAGGATTTCACTTGATAAAGATTATGCTACTGTCCCTTGCACTGATTTATGGATCGTATATGGCAAGTCTTTGGATAAAGAATCATCAGTTTATACCTTCCAAAAACGGAGAAGTAAGTATTTTGGAAGGGATAAACGTCAAGGTCTTTGGTAAAAATGGTGTGGAGTGGCATGTAGAAGGTAGCAGGGCAAAGATTGAAGACACCACACTACTCATAGAGCAAGTTAAATTCGAGTCTGATAAGGCCACGTTAACTGCGGACAAGGCGGTAATAGACAGACTCTCGGGTGAAGGACTTCTTGAAGGTAATATACTTCTGTATACAGAAGAAGGAACAATGAGCACCCAAAAGGCACAGGTAAAGCTAAGAGAAGGAATAGCATACGGAGACTCAGAGATTGTTTTAAAGGATAAAGCCCACACGATAAAAGGCAAGGGATGGCACCTTCAAGTTAAACCTTTAAAGGTTATAATTAAGAATGCTAAAGTAATAGTGCAATGAGGACCCTTATCATCTTAATGATAACATTTATTTTGGCTTACTCTCAACCCATCCTTGGCGAGGCAGACACTATAACCTACGAAAAAAACGTGATAATATACTCTGGCAACGTTAAGATAACCAAGGCTAACGAAATACTTACCGCAGATAAGGTAACCATACATCTGGATGAGAACAAAAAAGCCAGTTCGGCAGAAGCTGAGGGGAAAGTCTTTTATCAAGACGGTAAAAGAATAGCAAGGGCAGATAAGGCTTATTACGACTTTAAAAAAGAAATAATTAGGTTGGTGGGTAATGCAAAGGTTGAGGAGGGACCTAATTTTGTAGAAGCTGATGAGATCATCTACTACAGAACGGAGGGCAAAGCAGTAGCTATAGGTAAAGGCAAAAAAGTAAGAACATTCTACATAGAGGAGAAGAAATGAACAAAAGCCAGTTGATCAAAAAAATATCTAAAGAGCTAAACTTGGATACAACCAAAACAAAAGAGCTAATAGAATGCATTCTTGACAGTATTGTAGAGATGCTTATTGAAAATAAAAGAGTAGAGATGAGAAATTTTGGTGTTCTGAAGCTAAAAAAGCTAAAAGGCGCCTTTATTAAAAATCCTAAGAATGGTGTTGAGATGTTTGTTGGTGAAAGATATACGGTTAGATTTAAACCTTCTAAAAAGTTGATAGAGATGATCAATGAAGAAGATAAAGTGTGATGTACTGATAGTAGGTGGAGGACCTGCAGGTTCTACAGTTGCATACAAGTTAGCAAGAGGTGGTGCAAAGGTTCTAGTAGTGGATTTCAAAAGGGTTATAGGCTCTCCCGTGCAGTGTGCTGAATTTGTCCCTATACAACTTTATCACCAATTTAGTGAATTCTTTGATGAAGGGGTTATAGCTCAGAAAGTTAGTAAAATGGTCCACTTCACACCTTGGGGAGAAGTTGTATCTATGGACTCTCCAGGCTTTGTTCTAAATAGGGAGCGGTTTGATTACAAAATACACTCTTTAGCATCGGAGAATGGTGCTACCTATTTACTCAGAACTAAGTTCGTTTGTTTTGATGACAAAACGGCAGTTTTAGAAAACATTGACAGTAGAGAGAGAGTGTTGGTAGAGTTTAACCTTTTGGTGGGTGCGGATGGACCTCGTTCAAGAGTTGCAAAACTCTTAGGAAAACATACAAAACACTTTTTAACCACCGCACAGATAACTGCACCTCTGAAACATCCCACGGAGGATTTACTTATATTTTTCAGAAACTATATACCCGCTGGCTACGGGTGGCTGTTTCCAAAAAGCGATGTTGCTAACGTAGGAGTAGGTTTGGACCCTTCTTTTGGTATGAATGTGATGGAAGCTTTGAGAATATTTATTGGCGAACTTGTTCAAAATGGTTTTATTGAAGATAGAGCTTTAAAAAGAACTGGAGGATGGATACCTGCAGAGGGTCTTTTAGATGTGCTCAAGGGAAGGGTTATGCTGGTTGGTGACGCGGGCGGTTTTTGTCATCCTATAACAGGTGGGGGCATAGCCAACGCTGTTCTGTCTGGGAACATGTGTGCAGAGGCTATTTTGGACAATAGATTGGAAGATTTTGCAGAGTCTGCAGAGGACGTATTTGGAGAAACTTTAAGAAGGGCGAGCTTAAAAAGAAAAATTTACATGAAAGAGTGGAACAACCTGGAAGAAAGGATCCGAAAAACGTGGATAGCCTTTAAAGAATATTGGGAAGATTAACTTATTGAAAATGAAACTCATTTGATATATATTTTTGAACATGCAAACGCTTTTGAATGATCTTAAAAGGGAGTTTGAGAGGTTTTTAAAAAGTAAAGGAAATAAAATAACGAAGTCAAGGTTTGATATTATTGACATGATAGCAAGCTATGGGACGCATTTTGAAATAGAGGATTTGGTTAGGTGGATCTCTTCCCAAAATAAAAACATAGCCTCTCGCTCTACTATTTACAGAACGGTAAAGCTTTTACAGGACTTTGGTGTAGTGAGGGAAGTTATTAAACTGAATAATAGAACCATCTACGAATTTGTTGTGGGAAAACAGCATCACGAGCACCTAATATGCATAAACTGTGGAAAAATAATAGAGTTTTACAAACAAGAAATTGAGACATTGCAGGATCAAGTTTGCGAGGAGCATGGTTTTACTCCAGTAAATCATAGACTGGAGATATTTGGCATATGCAGTGAATGTAAGGGCAAGACTTATGAGAATAGAATGGAATAATCTTTGGTTAAAAACTACAAGACCTGAACATATCCAAAGAGAAAATGAAAGATTTGAAGAAGTTTTAAATAACTTTCTTGACAAAGAGGACACCACAAGGGCAAACTTTGCAGATGTGAATACTTTGATAGAAAAAGCTTCCCTAAAGTATGGTATTCCAAAAGAAATTATAAGCGCCATCATCCGTGTGGAAAGCGGTTTTAATCCAAAGGCATATAACAAAAATAAAGACGGAACAGAAGACAGGGGACTCATGCAGGTAAATTATCAACACAACTTAGCTTTAATGAAAGAATACGGGATTACAGATCCAGACCAACTGTATGATCCAGCCATAAATATAGAAATCGGGACAAGAATTCTCTATGAGAATTACAAAAGGTTTGGTAATTGGGTTATGGCTATAAAGGCATACAACGGTTTGAACGCGGACAATTGGGATTACGTAAAACGTGTCTTGATGAATGTAAAGCAGCTTAGTAGCTTTTCAGAAAAATAGTCTATAAATAAGGTTAAGTTTAATAACCCTGTCTTCTACACCACCTATGTTCTGGCTTCCAAAAATGCTCAGAGAAAGGTTGTCTTGACCAAAGAGCGCCCCTCCCATACCAACATGCATAAAAGAGCCTAAGGGTATAATCTGGGTAGGCAAACCTCAGCTTATAAGAAACTTGATTGTATGCATAAAGACCTTCTCCAAGCTTCTTTTTATCTTGAGAATAGAATTGACTGTATTCAGCAGAAGAGTAAAGGGATAAGCGATTGAAAGGATTAAAATTCAAGTTGAGCTTGGCATAATCTTTCATGCCACCAAGTGTTAAGTATAAAGATTCAATATTTTAACGCTGGGTGAGAAATTACCTAAGCACATGGCTTTTTCTGAAAAAGCTATAGCCTATAGCATAGGCATAAAGGTATGCCAAAAGCGTTATACCCTTCCTCCACCCACTGGCGTAATTGAAAACCTTTATCTGTGAGTTCACACCTTCCACAACCTGCCTTTTACTTTTGTTTTTCTTATTTTCACAAACTACTACATGCTCACAGCCCCTATAACCTTTATCCCCTATAACTTCAAAGGTTTCTACCAAAAACCTAAACCACTTGCTCTTTCTTTTACTTATCCTAAAAGACTTAACTTCGTGATAGCTCGCTGGATGAAACCATACGTCCATCACAATCCCATTTTCATCACACAAAACCATCACAAGCACTCCATAGTATAGCTCCTCAAACTCCTTGTAAAACCTCTTCAGTCTGTGCTTTATATAGAAGAACCATCTTTCTACCACATTCCTCTTTCCAAAAGTCTCATGTATCTACTTCATTGAAAGGTTGCTTACAGCACTTACATACCAGCGGTCCATGAGTCTATTCTGCCTTCTTCATCCACCGCAAGCCACAGATAATAGCTCTTACATAAACCCAAAAAGCAAACGTATATATCACTTGAAGCGCTCTTCCTACAGCATGGAACCATTCTCTTTATGCTTACCTTGTAATCTTTGCCACTTAAAAACTCTGTTAAGGATTTCCTCTATTGCTTTTAGTGTTTTGATCGGTTCAGCTTATAACCGCTAAAAGTTGACATCCTGGGTTCACTTATCCCTTTTGATGTTTGAGAAATAAACACTATCTTCTAAAGTGATTATCTTTAATCCCATGACACCTTCTGACAAGCTCGGAAGAGAGCTAAAAGACCTAAGGATATCTTTAACGGACAGATGTAATTTTAGGTGTAATTTTTGCATGCCTGGGGGACAAGAGTATGAGTTTTTCAAGAGGGAAGAGATACTCAGCTTTGAGGAGATAGCAAGGGTTGTGCGCATAGCAAAAAGGCTTGGAATAAAGAAGGTCAGACTTACTGGAGGTGAGCCTCTACTTAGGAGACATATAGATAAGCTTGTTAGTATAATAAGGGAAGAGGTGGAAGATATAGCACTTACCACCAACGGTTTTCTTTTGAAGGAGAAAATCAAAGACCTCTCCTTGGCTGGTCTGAAAAGAGTTACCGTAAGCCTCCCCTCTCTTAGAGATGACAGGCTATCCTACATAGTGGGGAAAGATGTAAAGGTAAGCCAGATTTTGGAGGGCATACAAAGAGCTGTTGAGGTTAGCGTTTTGGTAAAGGTCAATGTGTGCGTGGTTAAGGGTATCAATGAGGATGAAATCGTGGATTTTATAGAGTTCTTCAAGCCGCTGGGTATAGAGGTAAGGTTTATTGAGTTTATGGACGTGGGAAATCTTAACGGTTGGTCCTTGGAGAAGGTCTTTTCCGCAAGGGATATACTGCAAGCTATCTCAAACCGTTATAGGATCAAGCCTTTAGAAAAGGCTAAGAAGGGTGAAACTGCAGATAGGTTTTCTTTGGAGGATGGCTACGCCTTCGGCATAATAGCCCCTATAACTAAACCTTTTTGCGGTGATTGCAATCGCTTAAGATTGACAGCAGACGGAAAGCTTCTCACCTGTCTTTTTGCTTCCAATGGATACGATCTTAAAAAACTTCTCAGATCTGGAGTAGATGATGAACAAATAGAGAGTTTCATAAGGGCTATATGGGAAAGTAGAGTTGATAGGTATTCAGAAGAAAGACTTGAGCTGCTTAAGAAAGGTATAAAGCCTAAAAAGATTGAGATGTTTAAGATTGGGGGCTAAGGTGAAGAAAGATAGGACGATCTTTGTCTGTCAGGAGTGCGGGTACTCTTCTTATAAATGGTTTGGAAAGTGTCCATCCTGTGGTGCTTGGAACAGCATGGTTGAAGAAAGGGAAAGAACCACTCTGAAATGCACAAACAATGTGGAGTTATGCAGGCCTCTGCTTCTGTGGAACGTTGAGGAGGGCGAAAGGTTTTCCACAGGCTTTAGCCAGCTTAACAGCGCTCTTGGCGGTGGTATAGTAAAAGGTCAGGTGGTGCTTATAGCTGGTGAGCCGGGCATAGGAAAATCTACCTTACTCCTGCAGTTAGCAGAAAGATACTCAAAGAACTACGGAAAAGTGGTGTATGTTTCTGGTGAAGAGTCTGGCTCTCAGGTAGCCACGAGGGCAAAGAGGTTGAATATAGTGGGAGAGGGGTTATACATACTTCCAGAAACCAATTTGGGAAACGTGCTGAATGTTTTGGAAAATTTAAAGCCCAGCTTATTGATAGTAGATTCTATCCAGACTATCTACTCTACCGAGTTGGAATCTGCACCTGGTTCTGTTTCTCAAGTCAGAGAATGCGCCTACGCGCTTGCGCAAGCTTGCAAGAAAAAAAATATTCCTTTATTCATAGTAGGTCAGATTACTAAGGAAGGAAGTATAGCAGGTCCTAAGGTTTTGGAGCATTTGGTGGATACTGTGCTATACTTTGAGGGGGAGAGGTTTAGTTTTTACAGGGTGTTAAAGGTTGTGAAAAACCGCTTTGGTGCAAGTGGAGAGGTAGCTGTCTTTAAGATGACGGACAGAGGTTTGGAAGAGGTGCCAGAGCCTTCAGCCCTTTTTCTCCAAGAAAGGACAGGAAGTCCCGGAAGCGTAGTTTTCCCCCATGCAGAAGGAAGCAGACCTGTTCTTTTGGAAGTCCAAGCCCTAACCATAGATGCCATCTATACCACTCCACAGAGAAGGTCTCAGGGCTTTGACATAAACAGACTTGCCCTAATACTGGCAGTTCTTGAAAAGGAAGCTAAAATATTTACCAGGGATAAGGACGTTTTCATAAACGTGGTGGGGGGTATGCAAATAGTGGAGCCTGCGGGAGATTTAGCAGTAGCTTTGGCGGTTTGCTCTTCCGTAAAGAACACGCCTCTTGGAGATGTGATGGTCTTTGGGGAGTTGGGGCTTGGTGGAGAGGTAAGAGCGGTGCATTTTCCAGAGCTTAGACTCCAAGAGGGTAAAAGGTTTGGCTTTAACAAGGTGGTGCTCCCAAAAAGCTGCGCCTTTGAGATGGATGGAATGGAAATATACGGAGTGTCCCACATAAGAGAAGCCATAGACCTTTTGCTATGAAAATATTAATCGTAGAAGACGACAAACTGCTGGGGGAGAGTTTAAAGGAGTTTTTGGAGTCAGAAGGTTTTACTACAGATTGGGTTTGGGATCCAAGGGAGGTTTTAGACCTTTTAGAGGTAAGCGCCTACGATGTGATTGTGCTTGACCTTATGATGCCACACATAAGGGGGGAGGACTTAATAAAAAGGATAAGGGAAAGAAACAAAGAAACGCCCATCCTGGTTTTAACCGCAAAGCACAGGATTGAAGATAAACGCACCTGCTTTGAGCTTGGAGCAGACGATTATCTGACTAAGCCCTTTGAGATGGAAGAATTAGTCCTGAGAATAAAAGCACTTTACAGAAGGAGGAATCCGTACGATGTGATAGTGATAGGAAACGTGGAAGTTTGTCTAAGCAAAGAAGAGGTAAAGGTGGGAAATAAGGTTGTTCCTCTCAGCAGAAAAGATTGGCTTATTCTCAAGCTTTTGGTGGAAAACAGGGGCAGTTATGTGTCTCAGGAGAAGATACTTAATTACGTTTGGGGCGATGAGCCAGTGGGAGAGGATGTGGTAAGAGCTCACATAAAAAATCTCAGAAAACTTTTGCCCGAGGGGTTCATACAAACCATGAAGGGGAGAGGCTACAGGGTTGGGTGAGAGGCTAAAACTCACAATTGCCTTCGCTTTGCTTTTAACCGTAGGTTTTTTGGCACTGAATACGCTACTTTTCTTTGAACTAAAAAAGAACACAGAGGAAAGCATCTACTACAAAGCTTATGCACACTACTTACTTTACTTAATCAATCCAAGCCATAGAGGGGACGAGAACTTTATACTTTCAGAACAAATTCCAAAAGGTTTTGCCTACGCCTTTAACCATCCAAGGGAGGAGTTTAAAAATGTTTATGTGATAGTTAAAGAAAACTATCTTACAGAAACTATAAAGCCAAGTATTAAAAGGATGTTTGCTTTGCAGTTTTTTTTGATCTTCTCCCTAATAGCCCTTTACCAGATAGTTTTGGATAGGCTCTGGAAGAGAGTGGAAGAAGGAAAACAGTTCAGCAAAGCCTTAGTTCAATCTCTTACTCATAAGCTTGGAAATTTTATATCCGTTCAAAAAACTAACCTAAGCCTTCTTAAAAGGTCGTACGTACCTCAAGCCTTGGATAGGATGCAAAGGAGTATAGAAAAGCTTGAAAAGGACGTGGGTTTGATTTTAAGACTCTCACAGGAAGAGGTAGAGCCACACAGAGTTTGGACAAACCTAAGGCAAAGCTTAGAAAGTACGATAGACTTTCTGAGAGAGGACCTTGAAGGTAAAAGACTTGTTTTAAGATGCAGAAAAGACATTTATCTGCTTGCGGACCAAAGAGAGCTGGAAGACGTTCTTTACAATCTGATAAGCAACGCCATAAAGTATTCAGTTAGCTTTATAAACATAAGGGCTATGATTTACAGAGGCAGACTAATTCTGACTGTCCGGAACGATTTTTTAGACACCACTGGAAGGGGCATGGGACTTGGTCTTAAACTTTTGGAAAAACACGCCAAAAGAATGGACGCAGAGCTGACCATCAGAGTAAGACAGAAGTACAACGTGCACGTTTGCTTCAGAAGGTTTAAAGTATAATCTTACTATGAACTTTATCAGAGTGCAACTTATCTATCCGGAGGATAAGGTAAAGGAACCTTTGCTCTGTGCTCTGTGTAAGAACTTTGACGTTGTGGTGAATATAAGGACCGCCAAAGTATCTAAGGATGCTGGGATATTGACTGTGGAGATTGATGGGGAGGTGGAGGAAATAGACAGGGCCATAAGGTTCCTGCAAGAGAAGGGAGTTATAGTTGAGCCTATAGAAGGGCAGATATTCACAGAATGAAGGTCTCTGACTTAGGTGAGTTTGGACTGATAGAGCACCTTAAAGCTAAGTTTTCTTTGGCAGAAGTGGGAGATGATACAGCATGCGTAGAGCTTGCAGACTTGAAAATACTACTAACATGCGATACCCTTTTGGAAGGAAGGCACTTTTTGCCCTTTTATCCCATATCTACGGTAGGATGGAAGGCTGTTAGTGCCACGGTCAGCGACATAATAGCCAACGGGGGAAAACCTCTTTATCTACTTGTATCTCTTCTTCTTCCAGATGTGGAGTTAAAAAAAGTAGATGAGCTTTACGAAGGTATGACAAAAGCGTGTGAGTTTTACGGAACTAAAATAGTGGGGGGCAATGTGGTAAAAGCGGAGAAGCTGGGATTGGACCTTTTTGCCGTGGGACAGGCAGAAAGGTTCGTGGGCAGGAGCTCTGCAAAGGCTGGAGATGGTGTGTTCGTGAGTGGCACTTTGGGAGACTCCTTGGCTGGACTGGAGCTTCTTTTGATGGAAAGGAAAAATTACGAAGACTTTGAGCTAAGGCTTATAGAAAGACACCTAAGACCTACCGCAAGGATAGACTACCTTAGGCACATATCAAAGTATGCCAACGCAAGCATGGACATAAGCGATGGGTTAGCTTCCGACATCAGACACATGGCAAAAAGAAGCGGTTTAAGGTTTAACATCTTCAAGGAAAAGCTTCCCCTTTCAAAGGAGCTTTACGAGTTTGCAAAAAAACACGGAAAGGATCCCTACGCTTACGCCCTAAAGGGAGGGGAGGACTACCAGCTTCTGTTTACCCATCCACCGGAGAGAATGAACCCTTTTTTAGACATGAGCCAGATAGGCTACGTACAGGAAGGGGAGGGCGTTTTTGTAGATAATAAACCTTTGGAGGAGTATGGCTTTGACCACTTCAGAAGTTAAAAGCAAAGTGCTTATAGTGGAGGATGACAGGGGAGTAGGCATAAGCCTGAGGACCATTCTGGAAGAAGAAGGCTACGAGGTAGAGCTGGTAGACTGTATGAAAAAGGCAAGAGAGATAGCCCAAAGGGAATATTTTCACGCAGTTCTTTTGGACCTTTGGCTTCCCGACGGCAACGGCCTTGACTTTATAAAGGAGCTAAAAGAATACCTTCCCATGTCTCCCATAATCGTAATAACCGGACATGGAAAGACAGAGCATGCGGTAAGGTCTATAAAGGAGGGAGCCTTTGACTTTCTGGAAAAACCCTTTTCTATGGAAAAACTGCTTTTGACTTTAAGGAAAGCCCTTGAGCTTTCCTTTGCACCCTCGGAAGAAGAAGACATAGTAGGAATAAGCAAACCCATAATGGCCCTTAAGGGGCTGATAAACAAGGTGGCAAAGAGTAGCGCAAGCGTTTTGATACTCGGAGAGAGCGGCGTGGGAAAGGAGCTAGTGGCAAGGCGTATTCACAGGCTTTCCCAGAGAAAGAGCTTTATAGACCTAAACTGTGCCAACATCTCTGACGAGCTTTTTGAATCGGAGCTTTTTGGTTATGAAAAGGGAGCTTTTACCTCTGCGGTTTCAAGAAAACACGGAAAGTTGGAGCTTGCCCACGATGGAACGCTGTTTTTGGACGAGATAGGGGACCTAAGTCCCAAATCTCAGGCAAAGCTTCTGAGAGTTTTGGAAACAAAGCAGTTTAGCAGACTTGGTGGAAATCAGGTGATAACTTCAAGCTTTAGATTAATAAGCGCATCAAACAAAAACCTATCGGAAATGGTAGAAAAGGGCCTATTTAGAGAAGACCTCTATCACAGAATATCAACCATAGTCATACAGGTCCCCCCTCTTAGGGAAAGATTAGAGGATATACCGATTTTGATTGAACACTTCCTCAAAAAGTACGCCTGTAGGAAGGTATTTACTGAGGAGGCTTTAAAAGTTATAAAAAGTCAGCGCTGGAGAGGAAACGTAAGGGAGCTGAAAAACTTCGTAGAAAAGCTCTGCATACTTCACGAAGGAGAAGAGGTTTCAAAGGCTGATGTGGAAAAGTTTCTTGGAGTAGGCTACGAGGAGGACCTAAGTTTTCTGTTTTCGGAACAAGACCTGCGCACTGCCAAACAGGCTTTTGAAAAGCTGTTCATCCAAAAGAAGCTAAGAGAGTATAACAACGACGTAAAAAAAGTAGCCCAGGTTATAGGCATAGACCTTTCCAATCTATACAGAAAGATAAAGCTTTACAGAATTGAGGTTTAAAATTTAACTCATGGAATATAAAACCTTAGAGCGCTGGGACAAGGAATATTTTTGGCATCCCTTTACCCAGATGAAAGTGTACAGAGAAGAGGAGAATCTGATATTTGAAAGGGGAGAAGGAGCTTATCTATACGACGTTAAAGGTAGAAAATTTATAGATGCCATATCTTCCCTTTGGTGCAACGTCCATGGACACAACCACCCAAAGATAAATCAGGCTATTTTGGAGCAACTGAGCAAGGTTGCCCACACTACAACCCTCGGAAGCTCAAACGTGCCAGCTATCCTTCTTGCCAAAAAGCTGGTAGATATATCTCCTGAGTGTTTGACCAAAGTTTTTTACTCGGAGGATGGAGCGGAGGCGGTGGAAATAGCCATAAAACTTGCCTATCAGTATTGGAAAAACAAAGGTCAAAAAAGAAAGACATTCATAACCCTTTCCCAAGCTTATCATGGAGACACTTTGGGAGCGGTAAGCCTTGGTGGAATAGACCTATTTCATGGAACGTACAAGGACATAGTCTTTGAAACGATAAAATTACCCTCTCCTTACCTTTTCTGTAAAGAAAGATACGGAGGGCTTACAGAGGAGTGCAGAGGGGATCTTTTGGCTATGTTGGAGAGCATTCTAAAGGAAAGGGATGATGTGGTGGCGGTGAGTTTGGAAGCGGGTATTCAGGGAGCGGCTGGCATGCTTCCCTTTCCAAGGGGCTTTCTGGCTGGAGTTAGGGAGCTTACAAAAAAGTATGACGTTTTGATGATCGTGGATGAGGTAGCCACCGGCTTTGGAAGGACGGGGACCATGTTTTACTGCGAGCAAGAGCAAGTCTGCCCTGACTTTATGTGCTTAGGGAAAGGTATAACTGGGGGATATCTTCCCTTGGCTGCCACTTTGACAACAGAGGAGGTCTTTGAAGCCTTCTTAGGAGAGTTTGGTCAGATGAAGCACTTTTATCATGGACACACTTACACCGGCAACAACTTGGCTTGCGCCGCAGCTTTGGCTAACATAGAGATCTTTGAGGAAGAAAAAACTTTGGAAAAACTCAGACCAAAGATAGAGTATCTTTCGGAAAGACTAAAGGAATTTTGGGAGCTTGATTTTGTGGGAGACGTGCGTCAGCTTGGGTTTATGGCTGGAATAGAACTGGTAAAGGACAAAGAAAAGGGTATTCCTTTCCCATACGGAGAAAGAACGGGCTTTAAGGTTGCATACAAATGCAGAGAAAGGGGAGTGTTTTTAAGACCTTTGGGAGATGTGATGGTTTTGATGATGCCCTTGGTGGTAGAAAAGGAGCACATAGACCAGGTGATTGACGCTTTAAAGTGGGCTATACAGGGTTTGAAAAAATGAGAATTCTTATAAAAGGTGGTAGAATACTGGATCCATCCCAAGGTTTGGACCTTGTGGGGGACCTGCTCGTAGAGGATGGGAATATATCCGCAATAGACAAAAGTTTAGAGGTCCACCACGCTAAGGTGTTTGACGCTAAGGATCTTGTGGTTTGTCCTTCCTTTGTAGATGTACACGTGCACCTTAGGGACCCGGGGCAGACCTACAAAGAGGACATAGAAAGCGGTAGCAAGTGCGCAGTGGCTGGGGGCTTTACCACGATCCTTTGCATGCCCAACACAAAGCCAGCCATAGACTCTCCAGAGATAGCGGAGTACGTTATAAAAAAGTCCAAAGAGGTGGGACTCTGTGAGGTACTTCCCGCTGGAGCAATCACAAAAGGTAGGCAAGGTAAGGAGCTTACGGACTTTTATGCTCTCAAGATGGCAGGCTGTCCAGCCCTAACGGACGACGGTGCCCCTTTGATGGACTCAAGGCTTATGGAGATGGCTCTAAAGCTTGCAAGGCAGTTGGACCTTTTGGTGATGAACCACTGCGAAGATGACAGACTATCAAAAGGGCACATAAACGAAGGCTATGTAAGCTCTCTGCTTGGCATAGCTTACAGAAGCCCTTCCGCAGAGGACGTTTTGGTAGCAAGGGACTGCATACTGTCTTACTATACAAAGGGAAAAATGCACATCCAGCACATTTCGTCCAAGCTCTCCTTGGACATAGTCAGATATTTCAAGGAAAAGGGAGCGCCCGTTTCCTGCGAGGTAAATCCATACCACCTTCTCTTTGACGAGTTGGAGCTTTTAAATTCAGGCGCTAACGCCAAGGTAAATCCGCCTTTAAGGAGGGAACAAGACAGGCAAGCCCTGCTGGAAGGCTTAGAGGACGGAACCATAGACTGCATAGCCACAGACCATGCACCCCACGCAAAAAGAGAAAAAACCAGCTTAGAAAGTGCCATGCCAGGCATGATAGGACTTCAGACCGCTCTGCCTATGGCTTTGGAGCTTGTAAGGAAGGGTATAATAAGCCTTGAAAAGCTCGTATATCTTCTCTCTTTAAATCCCGCAAAGCTTTTGGGATTGGAAAGAGGTATTAAAGTAGGAAAGCCTGCCAACTTGGTAGTCTTTGACCCGGAGAGGGAGTGGATTTTAAACGAAGAAACTAACCTTTCAAAGTCCCAAAATACTCCACTTTGGGGAAAAGTTTTGAAGGGGAAGGTGATGCTGACCCTTTGGGAAGGTAAAGTAGTTTATAATCTTTTTGAAAGTGGTGCGTAAACTCTTTTTATTCTTTTTATCTTTTTTCGGGACGCTTTTTTTGCTTTCGGTGGTCTTTGTTATTCTGATGTCTTTCAATCTTCCCTCACCCAAAGCTCTTAAGGATTGGAAACCACCTCAGGCTACAGTGGTTTATGACTACAAAGGAAGACCCTTTGGAGATATAGCCATCCAAAGAAGGTATTATGTCCAGCTAAAAGACATACCACCGCATGTTAGGTATGCTTTCATCTCCGCAGAAGACAAGAACTTTTACAAGCATCCTGGCATTGATCCAATAGCCATAATCAGAGCCATCATAAAAAACATTTACACCAGAGAAATTAAGCAAGGCGCATCCACCATAACCCAGCAGTTGGCAAGGAACCTTTTTTTAACTCCCGAAAAAAGCCTTTCAAGAAAGATTAAAGAAGCCATACTGGCTATTAAGATAGAGAGGGAGTTTCCAAAGGACAAGATACTGGAGCTTTATTTGAATTACATCTACCTTGGACAGGGCGCTTATGGTGTGGAAGCAGCCTCAAGGGTATATTTTGGGAAATCGGTAAGAGAACTAACGGTGGACGAGGCAGCCATCCTTGCAAGCCTTCCAAAGGCTCCCACAAAATACAACCCTTTTAGAAATCCAGAGAGAATAATAGAAAGAAGAAACTATGTACTCTCAAGAATGTTAGAAGACGGCTACATAACTCAGGAAGATTTTCAGGAATATAGCCAGAAACCTATAAAGCTAAGACATGAAAACAGATATTACGGCATGGACTACTTTTTGGACTACCTAAAAGAGTATGTGGTGGAAAAATACGGTGAAGCCATACTTGCTGGAGGATACGCCATCTATACGACCATAGACAGGGACCTACAGGAGCACGCAAAAAAGGTTATGGAAAGAGGAATCTTGCGAGTAGCAAGGGCAAACGGAATTCCAGCTCTACCTGCAGATTACTACGAGGCGGAGAAGATGTATAAAGACCAGAAGGTTGAAATAAAGCCAGGCAAGGTTCTCATAGGAAAGATTAAGGACATCTCAGCAGATGAGTATCTTGTAGAAATTGGTCAAGAAGAGTTCAGGGCTAAAAAGGGAGAGCTAAACTTTGAAAAGGGCGACTATGTGTTTGTCAGATTTTACAGGGAAAAGGGAGAGCTAAAGTGGGAGGTTTTACCGGACTTGCAAGGGGCTTTGGTAGCTCTTGATGCAAGGACTGGCGCCATCAGGGCAATGGTGGGTGGATACTCTTACATGAGAAGCCCCTTCAACAGAGCGGTTTATAGCAAAAGACAGCCTGGTTCTGCCATAAAGCCCGTAATATACCTGTCTGCTCTGATGAAAGGATACACGCAAGCAAACATAATAGACGCAAGTCCTCGGAGCTTTTACGATCCATCCACCGGAAAGGACTGGACACCCAGAAACTACGAGGGAATAGAGTACGGACCAGTTTCTTTAAGGACTGCGTTAGCAAAAAGTATAAACACCGCCACGGTAAATCTTTTGGCAGAAATAGGCTTTGACCTTCCCATAGAGATTGGAAAAAGTCTTGGGCTGGATCTAAAGCCCTATTACTCAATGGCCCTTGGAAGCATAGAGGTTACACCCTTAGAGCTAACCTCTGCCTACCAAGCTTTTGCTAACCTGGGTCTAAAATGCAAACCCTACTTTATAGTGAAGATAGTTTCCTTAGATGGGGGTGTGTTGGAGGAAAATAGTCCCCAGTGTGAGCAGGTGCTTCCACCCCAGGAAACAAGGGTGCTGGTGGATATGCTAAGAGCTGTGGTTTTGGAAGGGACCGGAGCTTCTGCCTCCTCCATTCAAAGATTCGTAGCTGGTAAAACTGGAACCACCAACGACTATATGGACGCATGGTTTGTGGGCTTTACTCCACACATAGTGGCAGGCGTTTGGGTTGGGTTTGACTTAAAGAGAAGTATGGGAAAGGGAATGGCTGGCTCAAGGGTTGCCCTTCCAGTATGGATTGACTTTATGTCCTTTGCGGCTTACATGTATCCAAAGGAGGATTTTCCAACACCAGAAGGGGTAGTCTTTGTGGAATGCCCAACTTACATGGCTTTTGTTAGTGGTACGGAAGGTGTATGTGGTTCAGGAAGTCAAGAGGGAAAAGAGCAAAAGGACGAGTTAGAGGGTATAGTAGACCCAAAATTCTTGCAAGAGCAACCAGAGGTTAAGGAGGTACCCTGATGGCCCTGATAAAGCCCTACAGAAGTATATATCCCAAGATCCATCCTTCTGTGTATATGTCCGAGAACGTGGTAGTTGTGGGAGACGTGGAAATAGGCGAAGATTCAAGTCTATGGTTTGGAACAGTAGTCAGAGGAGATGTAAATTACGTACGCATAGGCAAGGGAACCAACATTCAGGATAATTCAGTGGTCCATGTAACACACGAGACCTACCCGACCATAATAGGGGATTACGTGACCGTTGGGCACAGGGTAGTGCTTCACGGGTGTAAAATAGGAAACTTTGTTTTGGTTGGTATGTCCGCTGTGGTGATGGATGGGGTAGAAGTGGAAGATTACGTGCTGATAGGTGCAGGCGCACTGCTAACACCTGGAAAGAAATTCCCATCCGGTGTTTTGGTAGCAGGCTTTCCCGCCAAGGTGGTTAGGGACTTAAAACCTGAGGAGATAGAGGCAATAAAGCAATCTGCTTACAACTATATCTCATACAAAAACGCATACTTAAATGAATCTAAAGGATCTTTTGGATGAAATAAGGTACGCATCAAAAACTGCGGTTATCGTGGTAGAAGGTAAAAGAGACAGAGAAGCTCTAAAAAAACTTGGAATAGACAACGTTATAACGATTGCTGGAAAGAGACTAACTGATCTTGCAGAAATTCTAGAAGGCAGGACCTTAGTAATACCCCTCTTTGACCTGGACACTCACGGGGAAAGGATACATCAAAAGGTAGTGGCAATTTTATCTTCACAGGGATATATTTTAAAAACTGAGTATAGGGATAAACTTAGAAAGCTTGGAATAATTTACGTGGAGGACTTGTATGAAAAAGTCAGAAGTGTTGAGAAACCTGCTGATCCAGGATAAACTCATAAAGCTCAACTTGGGCCTATTGGAAGGTCTGATAAGGGAGGTAAAGCCAGACATAGAAGAATCTAAGATAGTTGTGGAAGTATGCTTGGAAGAAGAGGAAAGACAGAATCTTTTAAAGGTTTTGACGGATTTTGAGAGAGAATTTACCGAGCTTATTAACCAATCCTTAGACTATTTGTACGATCTTTATGAGATATTTAACTTTGAAATAACTTTTCTATCAAGCCTTCCGGAGGAGTTGGAAAGAGAAATAGAAAGATTGGACACGGTTAATAGCATAAACAGCCGGCTGGAGGATATTGTGAAACTTTTGGAAAGCGTTCTAAGCATGGTAGATTGGGATGAAAAGGTAAAGGTAATCCTTACTCCGCTGAGGATATACAAGGATGTCCTTGAGCATGCTATAAGCTTTAATCAAAAGTTGGGCAGGACCCTTTTTTACGCATTCTGAAGCATCTGATAAACCTTCTTTGCCGCTTCCTGCTGAGCCTCTTTTTTATTCCTTCCACTTCCTATTGCTCTGTATTCTCTTATGGAGCACTCAACTTCAAATATCCTATCGTGCTCTTTTCCACTTACATTTACCACCCTGTAAACAGGTCTTTCCTTCCACCTGCTTTGCGTAAGCTCCTGTAGAAGCGTTTTGTAGTCCTTTTTGTATAGCTCCTTCTCTATTACCTCCTTCATCCTATCTCCGTACTTACTAAAGAACAACCGCCTTAACTCGTTCATGTTTCTGCCAGAGTCAATGTAGATTGCACCCAAAAGTGCTTCAAAAAGGTCTGCTAGAACAGAACTACTGACAAACTTACTCTTGCCCGAGATCTTCACGTACTTGTGCATTTCCAATTCTTCTGATATAGAAGAGAGAAACTCTTCACTTATAAGGTAAGCCTTTGCGCTGGCCAAAACTCCTTCCTTGTAGTTGGGAAAGTTCTCCACCAAAAAATCCACCACTAAAAAATTCACTATAGAATCGCCTAAGAATTCTAAAAGTTCGTAATTTTGTCCACTGTTTTTGTACGATCTGTGGGTCAGGGCAGTTTCTAAATACTTTATGTTTTTAAAATGATAGCCTATTTTTTCTTGCAGTTCTCTATAGTCTTCTAAAGACGAGGCAGGCATTTGTGCCACCGAACCCAAAAGAATTGGAAAGGGCTACATTTACTTCCTTTTTCACTGCCACATTTGGCGTATAATCCAGATCACACTCAGGGTCTGGGTTTTCTAAGTTTATTGTGGGTGGAATTATACCCTCCTGTATGGTTTTTACTGTAGCAACTGCTTCCAAGGCTCCTGCCGCTCCCAAAAGGTGCCCCACCATGGACTTGTTTGAGCTTATCTTCAACCTGTAGGCGTGCTCCTTAAAGAGGGCTTTTATGGCAAGTGTTTCAGACTTATCATTAAGAGGAGTAGAAGTTCCGTGAGCGTTTATGTAATCCACCTCTTCTGGGGGAATACCCGCATCTTCTAAGGCAAGCTTCATGCACATGTAAGCGCCCTCTCCGTCTGCACACGGAGCGGTTATGTGGTAAGCGTCGTCTGTAGCACCATAGCCCACAAGCTCCGCATATATCTTTGCCCCCCTTGCCTTTGCGTGCTCGTATTCTTCCAAAATCAGTATGGCAGCCCCTTCTCCCATAACAAATCCGTCCCTTTCTAAGTCAAAGGGCCTTGAAGCTTTTTGAGGCTCATGGTTTCTCGTGGATAAAGCCCTCATGGAGGCAAAACCAGCCACGCCTAAGGGAGTGATCGCACTTTCACAACCCCCAGCTACCGCTATGTCTATATCACCCTTTTGTATGAGCCTAAAGGCATCTCCTATGGAGTGGTTCCCAGTAGCACAGGCGGAAACTACGCAGTAGTTGGGACCCTTTAGCCCAAACCTTATGGCTATTAGCCCACTTGCCATGTTTGATATGCCGTAAGGGATGAAGAAGGGAGATACCCTTCGCGGACCCTTTTCCATGAGAACCTTCTGCTGCTCTTCTATGTCTCTAAGCCCTCCTATGCCCGTGCCCACTATCACACCAACTCTATAGGGGTCAAACTTCTCCTCTAGTAGCCCGCTGTCCTTTAATGCTTCTTCCGCCGATGCGACCGCATACTTTATAAAGTCTGAAACCTTTTGGGCTTCCTTCTTGTCAAAATAAAGCTCTGGATTGAAATCCTTCACCTCTGCCGCTATATGAACGCTTAGCCCTATCTCTTCTGGATCAAACCTCCTTATCCTATCTACTCCGCTTACACCTGCAACTAAATTTTTCCAAAACTTATCCACACCCGTTCCTATGGGGCTTACTACCCCAAGGCCGGTAATTACAACCCTTCGGGTCAAGCCTGCACTCTCTCCTTAAGGTAGTTTATAACGTCGCCCACCGTTCTTATTTTTTCGGCGTCTTCGTCTGGTATTTCTATGCCAAACTCCTCCTCAAAGGCCATCACCAATTCTACAACATCCAAAGAGTCCGCTCCCAAATCTTGGACAAAGCTGGCTTCATTTTTAAGCTTTTCCACTTCTACACCCAACTGGTCTGCTATAATCTCCTTAATCCTACTTTCCAGGTCCATCACAAAACCTCCTTTGAGAGTGTGTATTCAATTATACCACAAAACCCAGCAGTTCTCTGAGTTTTTTAACCGGATCCTTTTCCTTCATCAGAGAGGTGCCAATCAGAAAAGCATCCACTCCTAAGGATTCAAACTCAACGATCTGTTCCCTGTTTTCTATACCACTTTCCACTACCACAAACTTTGCTCCCATCTGCTTGATCTTTGGAGCAAGTTCTTTAGAGAGGTTTAGGTCTACCCTTAGGGTTTCCAAATCTCTGTTGTTAATGCCTATGATCTTGGCTCCAGCCTTAAGAGCCCTTTCTGCCTCTTCCATACTGAAAACTTCTACCAGCGCGTCCAATTTTAAGCTTTCTGCATAAGCCAAAAGGTCTGCAAGCTGCTCGCGTTCAAGTATCCTAACAATAAGAAGGATGGCATCTGCCCCAAAGGCTTTGGCTTCCAAAACCTGCACCGGATCAAAGATAAAGTCCTTTCTCAGAACAGGTATAGAAACAGCCTTTCTTACCTCTTCTAAATCTTCCAAAGAACCGCTGAAGAACTTATCCTCCGTCAACACAGAAATGGCAGACGCTCCTCCCTCTTGGTAAAGCTTAGCCTGCTCCGCTGGAGAGACCTTCTTTATGAGTCCAGCAGAGGGAGAAGCTTTCTTTACCTCCGCTATTATCCTCGTCCTACAGTTTTTAAGCGCCTTTTCAAGGGAAAAAAATCTATCCCTCCTCCTTATCCTTTCGTGCAAAAAACTTACGTAATCTTGGTCTTTTCTTAAGATCTTTTTTTTATGAAGGAGAACTTCCTGCAGGAAGCTCAGGGATATATCCTCCGGTAATTCTTACCTTCCTTCTTGTATATTGCCTCTACGAAGAAGCCTTCTTTTTGGAGCTCATGGTATATATCCTTTGCCTTTTTTTCTCCCTTTACCGCAAGCACCACACCACACCTGGGGTCTATCTCATCCGGTATGGGTATTAGCTTTGCCCTTCCCTTCAGGTATTTTTCCGCTCTTACTCCCTCGGATATGGCTGAAAAGGTTATAAAATGGTCTGGCTTTTCAGAAAAGGGATTTATCATCATAAAAAATTGCCTTACGTGAAGTTTTACGCCTAAGGAGTGAAACTTTATCCAATACCATAAAGATGGCTCTGATGGTGTAGATGACTTCTTTATTTCAGCTATAACCTTACCGTCTTCCTTTTTTATGCTCAAAAGCTGGTTTCCAGTTTGTTTGGACCAGTTGTATATATCCCTTTCAAAACCTGGATCTGTGGATATTACCGTTATAACTTCACCTTCTTTCAATCTCCTTACTTTTTCTGATGTGATCACTATAGGCAAAGGACACATAAGACCGGATAAATCCAAAACCTTTTTTTCTTCCTTTTCCATAACCTCCATGGTTTCACCTCACACCGCAATTTTGATTTGTTCTTTGTTTAAACCAGTTTCAAAGCCCGATATGTAAAGACTAAGTAATCTTGCGCACTGGATTAACTCTTTTTTAAGAGACTCGTCCATTAGCTCCGCAGGATGACTAACGTAGAAAATCACAAGTGCCCTTCCATGCTCCAACTTTACAGGCACAGAAAGTGCCATTTTATCGTAATCTACTAGCACCTCTTCAGTGGAATTATCGTTCAACTCTAGCACCTTAATTGCCTTTAGATTATACATTTCCTTAATCTCGGTAAGATACTCCTCTGGTGTCCCCTTGTCAAGCAATTTGAGTATCTCCATTAGCTTTTCCTTCTCCTTTTTTTCCTTTTCAAGGGAAAGTAAATCACGCTGGATTGAGCTGTAGGCACTTTTTAGTTTGACGATATATTTTCTCTCTTTTTGAAGACTTCTAAGAAGGTCAATGGAGGATGGGGATAAAGCTAAAGCAAGAACTAAGGGCGAAAATACAAGTCCCTTAAGCCCAAGGCTAAACCAGAGTAAGATCACAGCAGAGGGGACTGAAATTAACACCGATGTTAAACTTTTTGGAAAGGTATAAAGAGCTGGCACGAGTATTGAAAAGGCGCTCATAGGCTCCTTTGATAGAAAGACCAGGGGAAAGATAAAAAAATAGTCAAAATAGTAGTTTATTTTTTTTAACCTCCAGGAGTAGAAGTGGGCAATCAAGGAGAGAGTTATATACATCGCAGAAAGGACTATCATAACTGCTTTTGTATTGTAGTCTGAAACATAAAACAGAGCGTAGGTTGTAAAAAAACAAAATAGTAAAAATCTTAAACCAGTTATCAGAAACAACTTGTTATTTAGCACGATTTTAATATTATAGACTTATGGAGAGAAAAGTAAACATAAGTCTAATTTTGGAAAGTTTTCACAATTTAGAGAAGGCTTACGCAGACCTGAAAAAGCTTATTTCAATAGGTAAGGATGAGTTTGTGAATAACAAACTTGTCTGGGATAAAGTTAGAGTGGATTTTAACTTAGCCTTTGAGAGTTGCATGAGGCCATGCAGACATCTTTCTGTAGTTTATGGTTTAAAAACCACATCAAAGGACTGTTTGGTGAAGTTGGGTGAGTACTTAGGTTTTGAATATTTGGAAAACCTTCAAAATATCACAGATTTTTACTTTAAATACAGGGACCTAAAGGAAACGATGAACCCAGAAGAGCTGTATAACTTTTTAGAAAAAAACCTTCACGTGTTTAAGGAATACGCAAGGGCAGTGGTGGAGCACATAAAGGCAACTACAGGAAACGTGCTGTTGATAGACTTTGACCTTCTAAAGGAAAGGGCAAAGAATGTTAAGGACTCTGTTAAGAAGATAAACTTCGTGCTTTCGGTAGGATTGGAGAACTTTAAAAGAAAACCTATGTATTACGATAGAGTAAAGTATTTTTATCATGTAGCTTACGATTCTCTCTTTGACATATGCAAACACTTAGCACCAAAATTTGGAATAAAGAAGTTTGGGGATGACTGTCTTCTGAAAATGCTAGAGCACAGAATAATTTCGGAGGAACACAGGGATGTAATTATTAAGATGATAAAGCTTAAGAACAAGTTAATAAGTACATTTGATATACCTCAGGAAGAACTATACAGGGATTTAGGTGAACTAAAAGACCAGTTTGAACCAATTATGAAAGAGATATCCGCTTCTCTTAAAAACCTGATAGAAAAAGTTTCCTTAAGTCAAAAAAAACACCTAAAAAACAACCAAGAGAAAGAAAAGGACCAAAGGGAATAGCAAAGCTTGCACTTTTGTTTTTTATCATGATGGGAAGGGCGTAAGCCAACCCAATAACACTTCCAAGAAAAACCGCACTAATCACGCCCCATACACCAGCCACGGACCCTATAAAAGCCATCAGCTCTACGTCCCCAAAACCCAATCCTTCCATCTTTCTTATCTTTGTGTAGTAAAGGTATATAAGCAAGAAAGGCAAAGCACCAGATATTGCTCCTACAAAGCTTTCAAAAAGGCTAAAGTCAGGTCTAAAAACAGAAGTTATAAAGCCAAAAAGAACACCACCAAGTATTATTGGCTCTGGCATGCTGAAAGTATCCCAGTCTATCATGCTAAGAACAAGAAGTGCGGAAAAGAAGACATAAAAGACTAAGGCGGATAAACTGGTTCCCCAATTGTAATAACAAGCTACAGCCAAAAACCCACTTGCTACTTCAACTAAGGGATATCTCAAAGGTATTTTACTTTTGCAGTTTCTACATTTACCTTGCAGGACTATGTAAGAAACAATCGGTATGTTGTCATACCATTTTATGGGACTTTGACACTTTGGGCAGTGGGAGGGAGGACTGACGATAGATAAACCTCTTGGAATCCGATATATCAAAACATTGTAAAAACTTCCAAGCACTGAGCCAATCACAAAAAGAAGAACGTAGACCACAACTTTATTTTAAAATATTATTACAGCACCCATGGAAATCATAGATATCCCGATAGAAGAAGAAGTAAAGCAGTCTTACATAGACTACGCAATGTCTGTTATTGTGGGGAGGGCAATACCGGATGTTAGGGATGGGCTAAAGCCTGTTCAAAGGCGCATTCTGTATGCTATGTATGACATGGGGCTATTGCCTGATAAGAATTTTGTAAAAAGTGCAAGGATCGTTGGCACAGTTTTGGGATATTTTCATCCTCACGGTGATCAGGCAGTTTACGAAGCTCTTGTGAGAATGGCCCAGGACTTTGTTATGAACTATCCACTTATAGTAGGGCAGGGGAACTTTGGTTCCATTGACGGCGATCCACCCGCCGCAATGAGATACACGGAAGCCAAACTATCCAAGTATGCCCTTTTGATGCTTGAGGACATAGACAAGGATACAGTGGATTTTGTGCCGAACTTTGACGGTTCTGCGTTAGAGCCTCAGGTTTTGCCTTCTAAGTTTCCGAACCTTCTTTGTAATGGCACTTCCGGCATAGCCGTAGGTTTGGCTACCTCCATACCACCTCATAACCTAAAAGAGGTTGCCAAAGCTTTGATCCTTGTGGCCCAAAACCCAGATGTAGAGACAGAGCAAATAATGGAATACCTAAAAGGTCCTGACTTCCCCACGGGGGGAATAGTTGAGAACTATCAAGAGCTTATAGAGTTCTACAAAAGGGGTAAAGGACAGGTCAGAATTAGGGCAAAGGCGCACATAGAAAAGGTTTCTGGTGGTAGGGAGCAAATAGTCATAACAGAAATACCCTATCAGGTGAATAAGTCGGAGCTAATAAAAAGGATGGCAGAATTGGTAAAGGAAGGAAGGTTAAAAGAGATATCGGACATAAGGGATGAATCAGACAAGGAAGGTCTCAGAATTGTAGTTGAACTCAAAAGGGAAGCAAAAGGTTCTGAAGTCCTGGAAAAGCTTTATAGATACACACAGCTTAGAAGAAACTTTCCCATAAACTTTGTGGTCCTCATAGACGGGGAACCAAGGCAGGTGGGGATAAAGGTATTACTTCAGGAGTTTATACGCCACAGACTGGAAGTCATATACAGAAGGTCAAAGTATTACTTAAAAAAGGCAGAGGAAAGACTCCACATAGTCAATGGTTTGATGATAGCCCTTTCTAATTTGGATCAAGTTATTCAGGATATTAGAACTTCCAAGGACGGAGTGGAGGCAAAAGAAAAGCTTATGAAAAATTATTCACTAACTGAAGTGCAGGCAAACGCAGTGCTGGAACTCAGACTCCAGAGACTTACTTCCTTGGAAAGAAAGAAGTTAGAGGAAGAGGAAAAGGAATTAAGAGAAAAGATAGCCTACTACAGAAAACTGGTGGAGAGTGAGGAGGAGCGAGTAAAGCTCTTCATTGAGGAGACTTCCAAATTGGCTGAGTCTTTCCCAACAATCAGAAGGACGTTCGTGGAAGGAGTAGGTCAGGAGTCTAAGACAGGCAGTATAACAGTGGTAATATTCTCAGACGGAAGGGTACTACCTTTGGAAAACATAAAGAGCGGGGAAGTGATAAACGTGCTGGAGGTACCCTTTGACGATGGGTTGTTTATGGTGTCTAACAGGGGCAAGGTGTACTGGATAGCAGGAGTTCAGGCTTTGCAGGGTAGCAGGGTGTCCTTCAAAGAGCCAGAAGAGAGAGTTATAGGTGCCTTTGTAAGATCCCAAGCCATGGACAGGCTACTTCTCGCTACAAGCAAAGGATACATAAAGAAAATACCCTTGGTAGACTTTGAATACAAGGCTCAAGGAATAAGTGTGATAAAGCTAACGGACGATCAGGGAGAGGTGGTAAGGCTCATCCAATCTCCGGAAGAGGGAGAAGTTCTTTTCTTCACTAAGGAAGGGAAGGTGTTGAGGTTTCCAATCTTGGAAGTTTCTCCTACCACTGTGGGATCCAAAGGAGTGGCTGGCATAAAGGTTGAAAGGGATGATGAAGTGGTGGGCCTAAGGGTCATAAGAGACGAGGACTTCTTGCTATTGATAACAGACAAGGGCAGGATAAAAAAGATAGAGGCAAGCAGGATACCAACCAAGAGTAGGGCAAGCAAGGGTGTAGGAGTCTTGGTTTTAATAAAAGAGGAGCTGGTAGATGTTATACCTGTAAAGAAAGAGGAGGAGATTGAAATTATGCTTGTTACTGCTGAGGGCTCTGTGTTTTACGACAGATTAAAGGAGGAAGAAATTCCAACGGGTAAATTTACACGAAGGTGGGGCATAGAAGGAGACAGATTAGTTAAAGTTGTTATAAAGAAACGTTTATAATAATTCCCTTGAGGAGGAAAAGATGATAAGTGCAGAGTTGGTAAAACAGCTAAGAGAAATAACCGGTGCGGGAATGTTGGAGTGTAAAAAAGCCTTGGAAGAAGCTCAAGGAGATATAGAAAAGGCCAAAGAAATACTTCGGATAAGAGGTCTTGCCAAGGCTGAAAAGAAGGCAGGAAGAGAGACAAAGGAAGGCATAATACAAACCTTTGTATCTGAAGACAGAAAGACAGGGGTGATAATAGAGCTAAACTGCGAAACAGACTTTGTGGCAAAGAACGAAAAGTTCGTAGAGCTGGCTCTTAACCTGGCAAAGCACATAGCAAGCCTTCCTGAAAATGCCAACAAATCGGGAACCTTTGAAGATATTAGCCAGCAGACTTTCTTCGCCGACCCTTCCCAAAAGCTGGAAGAAGTTGTAAAGTCAGCCATATCAAAAATAGGAGAGAACATAAAGCTAAGTAGGTGGGTAAGGTTTGATGCGGAAGGCTACGTGCATGCTTACGTGCATGGAATAGGTAGAGTAGGTGTCCTGATGGAGTATAAAGCGGATAGTCTTTCGGACGACATTTTGAGGCTTGCTCAGGATATTGTCCTTCAGATTGCGGCTATGAAGCCTGAATTCGTCAGCGTAGAGTCTGTCCCTTCGGAGGTGTTGGAAAGGGAAAGAAGAATATTGGCGGAGCAAACACGCCAAGAAGGAAAGCCAGAGAACATAATAGAGAAGATCGTGGAAGGTAAGCTCAAAAAGTTTTACCAAGAGAAAGTCCTCCTTGAACAGCCCTTCATAAAGGATGAGAAAAAAACAGTAAAGCAGTACATCTCAGAAACTGGTCTAAGCTTTGAGGTGGTGAGGTTTGCAAGGTTTGAAGTGGGCTCTGCTTGATGGATCCCATATATAACAGAATCCTCTTAAAGCTGTCTGGAGAAGCCTTTGCAGGAAGTCAAAACTACGGTATAGATCCAAATTTTCTGGAGTATATAACGGTAGAGATAAGCGATTTGGTAAAGGCTGGAGTTCAGGTAGCAGTTGTCATAGGGGGTGGAAACATATTCAGGGGAATACAAGGTCTGGAAATAGGTATAGATAGAGCCACTGGAGATTACATGGGGATGCTTGCTACTGTGATAAACGCTTTGGCCTTGCAATCTGCTTTGGAAAAGCTTGCAGGCATACCAACTAGGGTGCTGTCTGCTTTGGAGATAAGACAGGTTGCAGAACCTTACATCAGAAGAAGGGCCATAAGGCACTTAGAAAAAGGGAGGGTAGTTATCTTTGCCGCAGGCACAGGCAATCCTTTCTTTTCTACAGACACCGCCGGAGCACTCAGAGCGGTTGAGATCTCAGCCCAGCTTTTTATAAAAGCAACCAAGGTTGACGGCATATACACCGATGATCCTTTGAAAAATCCACAAGCAAAGTTCATAGACCAAATATCCTACCTTGACGCTATAAACATGGGACTAAGGATCATGGATCACACCGCTTTAACATTGTGTATGGAAAACAAGCTTCCCATCCTTGTGCTAAACATTAACAAACCCGGCAACCTTTTAAGGGCTGTTATGGGTGAAAAGGTCGGTTCCTTGGTTAAGTAAGCTTTCTACCTCTGCTCTTACCTCTTGCACCACATCCTCCAGGCTTTTACCTTCTGGATAAACCGGCTTTCCAAAGACTACTTTTATCTTTGTAGGTTTTGGAAATCTATCTCTTATGGACATAGACTGATAGGTGCCAACTATTGCTGTCGGAACAACTGGAACGTTTAACACACTGCTTAGAATAGCAAAGCCCTTTTTAAAAGGAAGAAGTCTTCCGTCCCTTGTCCTTGCACCTTCCGGAAAGATTACCACTACTCTTTGAGTTTTCAAAAGCCATGCGGTCTTTTCCACAGACTCTTTAACCTTTTTCTGAAGGTCTATGGGCACCACATGTGCTAACTTTCCAAAAGTTGAGCTTATTGGATTTCTGAAATACTCTTCCGCTCCCAAAAAGTAGGTCTTACTTGCAATAGAGTGGGGTAGGGCACTTGCCAATACAAAACCATCCAAATAACTTGCGTGGTTTGGAGCGATTATAAAGGGTGGTTCGGGCAGGTTTTCCAATCCATAAACTTCCAGCCTGTTGTAAAGTCTGAAGAAAAGTTTCAGCAAAAAAAGACCTAAATTAAACACAGTGTGGTTGTGATAAGGAATGTAAGGGCTTGCGGACTTTATTATTTTCTCCCAATTTATCTCTTGTGGTTCAAACTTCTGCCTCTTTTCCTTTACAAGATTTTCAAGCTCTTTTACAGTGGGATGGAGAGAGAGATCTTCTTCCCTTAAGGAAACTCCAAAGCTTGATTCTAAGAAGGCTAAAAGTTCTACCTTTGCCAAAGAGTCCAAGCCAAGGTCAAGCTCTATGTGTTCAAAACCTTTTACTTCTTTCCCGGAGAGCTTAGAAAGAAAGCTTGCTATTACCTTGCCCTCTTCTTCTAAAACTACCGTCGGTTCTTCCCTTTTCTTTTCTGTCTTTTCCAAGTTTCTGTATATTTCTGGGATCATAAACCTTCTTAGCTTTCCAAGACGGGTTTTTGGCAGTTCTTCAGAAGTCAGCTTAAAACCTTTTATCCTCTTCCAGTCGGGAAGCTCTCTATTGACTCTATCCACCACTTCCCACTTTACGTATTCCTCAAGGTTCAGTATTTTCAGCTCCTTTGCCTTTTCAAAATCAGGATGAATCAAGGCATGAAGGCTCCCATCCACTTCCAGAACGCAAACCTCTTTAATAACAGGACTTCTTTTGGATATTAGTAATTCCAACTCCTCTGGGTTTACGTTTTTGCCTCCAGACAAGACTATAACCTCTTTTTTCCTTCCTGTTATGTATAGATAACCTTCCTGGTCTACGTATCCTAAGTCTCCGGTCAGAAGCCAACCTTGTTTGAAGGCTTTTTTAGTTTCCTCCTCCTTTTTATAGTAGCCCTGCATAACGTTTGCACCCTTTACCATAATTTCACCATCTTGATCTACCTTAACCTGAACTCCCTCTATAGGCAAACCTACTGAACCAAGCTTTATTTTGTCTGGAGGATTAAAACTAACTATAGGAGAGGTTTCCGTCAGGCCGTATCCTTCAAGGACCAAAAAACCCAAATTATCAAAGAACTTGGCAGTTTCTAAGGGAAGCTTTGCGCCACCGCTTACCATATACTTTAACCTTCCACCAAAGGTCTGATGGACCTTTTTAAAAATCAACTTTCTTAGCTTTCTGCCCAAAACTGGACTAACTCTAAGTAGGACCTTAGCCAAAGCGTTTTGTTCTATTTTTTCTTTAATCCTTTGGTGTAAAAGTTGATACAGCCTTGGCACTCCTATTAGTATGCTGATAGGATGCTTTTGCAAGGTTTGCATCAGAGCTTCAGAGCTCAGCTTTTCTAAAAAGACTATAGTAGCACCCAAGTATATGGGCAAAAGCACAGAAACCACCAAAGGGTAAGAATGGTGGAAGGGAAGAATAGCCAAAGTGCTGTCTTCCTTTGAGGCTACCTTCAGGTGCTCTACGCCGAGGATGTTTGAAACAATGTTTTTAAAACTTAGCATTACACCCTTTGGCTCTCCGGTGGTGCCAGAGGTGTAAAGGATCAACGCGGTATCGTGAAAGTGTCTGCGCATAACATGTTCAATGGGCTTTGGTGGTACAGCTCTGTCTAAGTTTATTACCTTAGTGTTTAAGTTTAAAGAAAGGAGAGCTTCCTTTAGGTGTTCTTCTGTTTTTTCGGAACACACCACCACACTGGGAGTTGTCTCCCTTAGTATGTATTCAAGGTCTTTTTTAGAGGACATAAAGTCTATTGGCACCCCTATCCCACCCCTCTGCCAAAGGGCATAAAGGGCATATATCCACTCGGGCCTGTTCTCTGCAAGGATAACCACCCTATCACCCGGTAGAATGTCCATATAATTGGCATACTCTTTTGTCTTTTCTATTAATTCAGAGTAGGATATTTCTTTCTCTTTGTATACAAGGGCAGTTTTTTTAAAATCCTTTGGTATTGGTAAAACGAGCTTGTTCTCTAAGTCTATCTGCATTAAGATTTTTCTTCTTCTTTTTCTTTGTGATACCCGCTTATGTATTCTTTCAAAAGCGTAATTCGTGTGTTTGCATCAACCTTTAAAGAAACTGTTTTGTCTCCAATTTCCACCACCGTTCCTATTATTCCCGAAGAGGTTACTACCCTATCCCCTTTCTTTAGCTTGGAGAGAAACTCCTGATGCTTTTTTCTTGCTTTTTGCTGTGGTCTTATAAGAAGAAAGTAAAACAAGGCAAACAGAAAGGCAAAGAAAAACAGCTGAAAAAGTAGTGCAGACCAAGGGCTTGAACCATGGGGGGCAGAACCTTGAGCAAAGGCAAACTCTATCATACTACTCCTCCTTTATGCTTTCTATTTTTTCTACAATACTTTTTTTAAAACTGTCGCTTAGGTCCTCTTTTGAGGAGAAAGTATAACTTCCTTCCTTTTCCAGGACTATTCCCACAAGCTTTAGCCCTTTTACTTCGGCCTCAAGTGTTTCCCTTGTGGTGCGGTCTAAGTATTTTTTTATACTTTCTTCGTCTGAAAAATTTACCTGCATATCTACGATGTTTATCTCTTCAGGATCTTCACAATCCTTTGGAAGGTAGAGATTATATACAGCATATTCTCCCGACTCTTGCCTTATCTTGCTAAAAAGCTCCTCTATATAAAGCCTTGTTTGATGCCTTATGCTCATGGCTTTTATTTTATCATGGGCTATGTTCAAAGATCCCACAGACTCAACTGCTTTTGTAGTATTTGTATAATTTAACATAAGATACGTCGGGTGAGAAATTAGGGAAGGGGCAAAAATCTCTTGTTAAAAAGCTTTGGCGGGCAGAGAATTATAATACCCCCAAACCCCACCAAAGGGTGCTCTCTTTATATCCTTTCCTACATCACCAACATGCCTGTCCTTAACCTCTCAATACAGTCTTGGCATCTATTCAGAAAAAGCAGAACAATGATCTTTGTAAAGCTAATACTTGGAAGCAAAGTAAAGCTTATAGTAGACGGCACTGTATTAAAGTAGAGTTTGAAGAGATTTACTATGGAGTGCTCCTAATGGTTTTATGTGATGAAAATCAAGTAGTGATGGATGTTTGGTTTCATCCAGCCAGCTACAATGAAATAAAGTCTTTTAGGTTAAGGAAAAGCAAGAGCAGGTGGTTTAGGTTTTTGGTAGAGACTTTTTGAGTTATGGGCGATAGAGGTTATAGGGGTTGTGAGTTTGTGGAGGTTTGCGAAAAGAAAGAAGATAAAAGCTTAAGGCAGGCTGTAGAGGGAGTGAACTCACAGATAAAGGCTTTCAATTCTGTTAGCAGGTGGAGAAAGGGAATAACCCTTTTGACTTACCTTTATGGTTATGCTATTGGTTATAGCTTTTTCAGGAAAAGTCATGTGCTTGGTTAATTTCTCACCCGACGTAAGGTGTTTATAATAAAAGCCAAGATGTATGTAAAGAAACTTAAAAGCCCTCAGAGCAAGCCAAGTTCCTGTGAGGGAGCCATTCCCCTCTGAAGCCATTACTTGGACAGGGTTAGGAGTAGGTCAGTTCCCTTAGAGATGGCACTTAGTACATTCAATGCCATCCAAACCATTTCAAAAACACCGCACCCAAGGGTGGCAAGGTTAGGCTTAAAGAGTATGGCCTGCCGTGAAAAGGTATGCTTTCAGCTTTTACCCCTCCCATGTTTCCTATGTTTGCACCACCGTAAAGTTCGGAATCTGAGTTAAATATCTCAAGCCAAAGACCGTCAAAAGGAACTCCCACCCTGTAGTTATATCTTGGCACGGGTGTAAAGTTGCAAACTACCAAAATAGTCTCGCCTTCCTTTGACTTTCTCAAAAAGCTTATTATACTTTGCTCGTAGTCTGAAAAATCTATCCATTCAAAACCCTGAGGGTCGCAGTCCAGCTCGTGCAAAGCTTTTTCTTTGCAGTATATGTGATTTAAATCCTTTACAAGCCTTTGAATTCCTTGGTGGGGTGCATACTCCAAAAGATGCCAGTCCAAGCTATTGTTGTGGTCCCATTCCCTCCACTGTCCAAACTCTCCGCCCATAAACAGAAGTTTTTTACCCGGAAAGGCATACATGTAAGAAAATAAAAGTCTTAAGTTGGCAAACTTTTGCCAATCGTCCTTTGGCATTTTGTTAAGCAAAGAACCTTTGCCATGCACCACTTCGTCGTGAGAAAGTGGAAGGATAAAGTTTTCGTGAAAGGCATACCATACGCTAAAGGTTAGCTTATCTTGGTGGTATTTTCTATAAATCGGGTCCTTTGAAAAGTAAAAGAGGGTATCGTTCATCCATCCCATGTTCCACTTGTAGCCAAAGCCAAGCCCCCCTACGTAAGTGGGTCTGCTTACCATAGGCCAGGCGGTGGATTCCTCTGCTATGGTGTGGATGTCTGGAAAGTCCCTGTAAAGGGTTTCGTTTAGCTTTCTTAGAAACTCTATGGCTTCTAAGTTTTCTTTGCCACCGTAGATGTTTGGGACCCACTCAAAGCGAGAATAGTCCAAATAAAGCATAGACGCAACCGCATCCACCCTTAGCCCATCTGCATGATAAACATCTATCCAGAAGTGAGCAGAGCTTAAAAGGAAAGACCTGACTTCTGGCTTGCCATAATCAAAGACAAAGCTATTCCAATCTGGATGCCACCTTTTTCTCCAGTCTTCGTATTCATAAAGGTGCGTCCCGTCAAAATATGCAAGCCCGTGTTCGTCTATGGGAAAGTGGGAAGGAACCCAGTCCAAGATCACCCCTATGCCCCTTTGGTGCAGGCTATCTATAAGATACATAAAGTCCTGTGGTGTGCCATACCTTGAGGTGGGAGCAAAGTAGTTGGTAATCTGATAACCCCAAGAGCCGTAAAAGGGATGTTCCATCACAGGCAAAAACTCCACATGGCTAAAGCCCATATCCTTTACATACTCTCCCAACCAATAGGCAAGCTCCCAGTAGTGAAGGGACCTGTTTATGTCTTCTGGCACCCTCCTCCAAGAACCCAAATGCACCTCGTAGATGCTCACAGGAGAGTTATAGGAGATCTTTTTACCTCTTACCTTCATCCAATCGTCGTCGTTCCAGTGATAGCTCAGGTCCCAAACTATGGATGCATTACCCGGTGGTTGTTCGCAAAAAAAGGCAAAAGGGTCTGATTTTTCCCTTCCTACGCCATCTGCACCAACCACAAAGTATTTATACTTGCAACCCTTCCAAACACCGGGCACAAAAAGCTCCCAAATACCCGATGGGTCTGATCTTTTTTTCATCGGATGAGAAAACTTGTTCCAACCGTTAAAGTCTCCGAAAACAAATACTTCCTTAGCGTTCGGGGCCCAAACCGCAAAATGGCATCCTCCCTCCACAAGGTGAGCGCCAAGCTTTCTGTAAAGCCTTGTATGCGTGCCTTCTTTAAACAGATAAACATCATAATCCGTTATAGGTGAGTAAAACTCCATTAAGCCAGAAGAACTGCTCCCTTAGAAGCGCTTTGAACAAACTTCACATACCTTCTTAGCCACCTGCTTTTTATTTCTTTCTCCTTTGGTTTAAAGCTTTCCATCCGCCTTTTGAATTCTTCCTCCGATATCAAGAGCTCAATCCTTCTGTTTGGTATGTCTATAAGTATCTCGTCCCCATCTTGGACTATGCCTATGGGACCTCCTGCGGCAGCTTCTGGTGAGATGTGTCCCACGCAGGCACCACGGGTGCCACCAGAGAACCTTCCGTCTGTGATCAGAGCCACTTTATCTCCAAGGCCCATACCCATAATGGCAGAAGTGGGAGATAGCATTTCCCTCATACCCGGACCACCCTTCGGACCTTCATACCTTATGACCACCACGTGCCCAGGTTGAACTTTACCAGACATAATACCTTCTACCGCTTCCTCTTCTGAATCAAAGCATATGGCTTTACCCTTGAATACAAGCATCTTCTCATCCACGCCCGCAGTTTTTACCACGCTACCCTCTGGAGCAAGGTTGCCAAACAGAACCGCCAAACCTCCATCCTTTGAGTAGGGATTCTCTATCCTTCTTACCACCTCTCCGTCTGCCTCTGGAGCTTCCTCCGCTATTTCCCTTAGGGTCTTTCCGCTAACGGTTAGCTTGTCCGGATAGGGAAGGTATCCGCCCCTTATCATCTCTTTAAGGATCGTTGGTATGCCTCCCACACTGTCCAAGTCTTGAATGTGATAGTGAGATGATGGTGAGATCTTACAGAGAGTAGGTGTTCTTTTTGATATTTCGTTTATCCTGTTTAGGTCGTAGTCTATTCCTGCTTCGTTGGCTATTGCCAATAGGTGCAAAACTGTGTTGGTAGAGCCCCCCATGGCAATATCCACCGCAAAGGCATTGTCAAAGGCTTCTACTGTGAGTATATCCCTTGGCTTTATGTTTTCTTTTAAAAGCTCCATTATCCTTCTTGCTGCTTTTCTTGCCAAAAGTTCCCTTCTTGGGTCCACCGCCGGTATGGTGCCGTTTCCCGGAAGACCAAGACCTAAAACTTCTGTAATACAGTTCATAGAGTTGGCGGTGAACATTCCAGAACAGCTACCACAGGTGGGACAGGCAGACTGTTCTATGAGTTTTAGTTGTCCCTCGTCTATCTTTCCAGCCTTGAGCTGTCCTATGCCCTCAAAAACACTTATCAGATCCACCTTTTTTCCGTTTAGCTCTCCCGCAAGCATGGGACCACCGCTTATGAAGATAGTAGGAATATTTAACCTAACTGCAGCCATCAACATCCCGGGCACTATCTTGTCGCAGTTGGGTATGCAAATTAGTGCATCAAGCTGATGGGCTTCTACCACCGTCTCCACCGAATCTGCGATCAGCTCCCTTGAAGGCAAAGAATAGTGCATACCGTAGTGCCCCATAGCTATACCATCATCCACTCCTATGACGTTGAACTCTATGGGCACACCACCCGCTTTACGCACTTCCTCTTTTATAGGTTCCACAAACTCCCTAAGATGCACATGTCCTGGGATTATGTCTATGTAAGAGTTTGCTATGCCTATGAGTGGTTTGTCAAAGTCTTCGTCTGTCAGCCCGCAAGCTCTTAGAAGAGCTCTGTGCGGAGCTTTCTCCACTCCTTTTTTAACAATATCACTCCTTAGCATAAGGGATAGTATAAGTAAACTTTAGGTTGTGTCAAGGATATTTACGTGTCGCCATCCCACACGGTTAGCTTAGAAGGTTTTTCACGTTAGTTCTTCCTCTGTGTAAGATACTACTACCCTAGCTGGTCTTAAAACTCTTTCGTGAAGGTAATACCCTTTTCTTACAGTTCTTATAACAGTGTTCGGAGGACAATCCAAAGATAGCTCCCTTTCCACCGCTTCTGCTAGCATGGGATCAAATTCCTTGTTATTCAAATCCATTGCCTTTACTCCGTATTTTTCTAAGACAGCCACCAGTTGCCTGTATATCATCTCCACACCTGCCCTAAGGGCGTTTATATCATCGGTCTTTGTCTCTAAGGCCCTTTCAAAGTTATCCAAAACTTCCAGTATGTCCAAAGCTAAGTTTTCATAGCCATACTTTCTAAACTCTTCTAAGTCTCTTCTATACCTTTCTTTCAGGAGCTCGTAGTCTTTTTGTAGTTCAACCAGCCTTTGATTAGAGAATCTTGCAATTTGTTCAAGTTTGGAAACCCTCTCTTCTAACTCTTTTATTCTCTTTTCCTCTTCTCTTAGTTCTTCTACAATCTGTTCTTCAAGGGACTTATCCTCTTCCATGCGTGCACCTCCTAAAAATTATAGTTTAAACTAGAATGAAGGTTTAATAATCCCTTTTGACCACGCTTTCCAAAAGATCTATAAAGGTTGAACTGTTTTCAAACTTTGATACGTATTCTATGACTTTCTCTATCTCCTGCCAAGCTCTTTTTTTGGTATTCTCTACGCCCCCAAGTTCTATGACCTTTTGTCTTAGCTCTTCTCTGTTTTCCTTTCCAAACCTTTCCAAGACCCATTCTCTGTCAAGCTTGTCAATGACAGATAGGAGAGGATAGGTGCATTTCCCTTCCCTCAGGTCGTTGCCGGCGGGCTTGCCAAGTCTATCCTCTGAACCAGCATAGTCCAGAGCATCGTCTATGAGTTGAAAGGCTCTTCCTACGCTCATTCCTATTTTGTAAAACTCCTCGTAAAAGGGGCTTCCCGCCATTAGGGCACCAACTCCCATGCTTGCAGAAAACAGAGCTCCCGTTTTCCCATCTATGATCTTGAAGTATTCCTCTTCCGAGATTATTTTCCCTAAGGAGATGAGCTCAAGGATCTGCGATTGGGACATGTGCATAACCGCTCTACTGACCAACTCCACAGCCTTTAGGTTACCATAAACCGCATAAAGCCAAAGGGCTTTTGCATAAAAGTAATCTCCACCCAGCACAACCGCCTGATTGCCAAAGATAAGGTTAGCAGAAGCTCTCCCCCTTCTGGTAAGAGCCCCATCCACCACATCGTCATGCAGTAAAGAAGCCATATGTATGTATTCTATTCCAACCGCCAAAGGAAGAACTATTTCGCAGTCATCACTAAACATCCTACAAACTTCTATCATAAGAATAGGCCTTATCCTCTTCCCTCCCGCTTCTATGGTGTATTTCCCCATGTCCAGCACCAGTCTTACCTCTGGATCCAAGTATTCAAGCATCAAACTGTTTAGCTTTTCCAACTCCACCATCAAAGAGAATTATAAGCTCTCTACTTGCAAATTAGATTAAAATTTTCCTTAATGGAAGGGAAAATTTACCTTACGCCATCCCTTAACTACCTTCAGGATTACACCAAAGACAAGAAAAAACTGGCTCAAGAATTTGAAAGCATGTTGATTAAAGAGCTACTAAAGGAAGGGTTCAAACCTCTGATTAAAGGGAAAGGTTTTCAACATCAGATGTATTATGACCTAATTCTTGGAAAACTTAAGCAGACACTTAGCCCAAAGCGGTGGGATAGGTATGGCAAAGCTCATACTAAGTAGTATAAAGGACGATAAATCTTAGAGTTTTACTTATCAGAAATGCTCAGAAATTTAGTGAGACCTTCAAAGATCTTTTCCGCATCCACCTTGTACTCGTTTCTTTCCAAACTGGACCTTATTTCAGAGACCTTCTTTTCCAATTCGGACAGGTCCCTTTTCTCCCTATTCCTTGCTACCTCAGACAGCTCAACCTTAACCCCTTCTGCCTGAGCTTCTTTTGTCCCTTCTTGCACTGAAGACTTTTCGCTGGTCGTCTTCTCTTGGTTTAGGACCCCGTCTATAAATTTTTGCAAATTTACTCTGTTAATCATGGCTTTTAATATATTATCGTATTTTTTGTCCGAATTTTAATCAATGGGCATGGAGAACTTAGAGAAGGCTAAAAAGTTTATAGAAGAGCTCAAGCAGAACAACCACCTTAAGCTTAGGAGGAGTTTTGGAGTTGGTTTGTATCTTTTTAACCTTCTGAAGGACAAACTCTCTCAGGCTCACCTGGAGCTTTTAAAGAGGTTTGACGCCATGCCCCTTCCTAAAAAGATAGCTATACTGGATCAAATAGAGCAAGCTCTGAAGGAAGAGGATGCTGAGCTCCAAATAAACTTTGACCACTATCCCAAAAAGCCCTTAGAGAAGTTCTTCGTAGAGATAGACACGCTAAAAGCCTTGGATCCAAAAGAAAAAAAACTTTTAAAGTCTTTGGGCATAGAAGACCTTTTTTCCGCCTTTTGGTTTGTTCCAGTAAGGTACGAAGACAGAAGGTTAAATACCTGCATAAAGACTGCCATTCCAGGCAAAGCCGTAGCCCTAAAGGTCAAGGTAGTGGATGCTAATTATGACCCTTTGGAAAACTATCCCATAACTGTGAGGTGCGAGGACGGGACGGGCTATTTGACCTTGAAGTATAAGTTTAAAAACAAGGAGGTTTTATTCAGGTTCAAAAAGGGAATGGAGCTGATAGTTTTTGGAAAGCTTATGGAGTACAAACAGGAAAAATACATGGTGCATCCAGAGATAATAAAGGAAGAAGAAGCTGGAAGGATACTCCCATTTTACAACATAAGGACAAAAGATTCTCAGAGTCTTTCTGCAAGGACAAGACACAGAAAAGTCAGACAGGCTATGCAAAAACTTTCGGAGTACATAAAATATCTGCCAGAGTATTTGCCCAAGGAGCTTTTGGAAAAACACCAACTGCCAAAGCTACCGGAAAGTCTCTACTTTTTACACAACCCAAGCCAGTTTAGCGATAGGTTAAATGCCTTTGACACGCCAGCCCACCACAGACTTATCTACGAAGACCTTCTCCTTTTCCAGTTAGCACTTCAGATAAAGAAGTTAGACATAAAGTCCCTACGTGCTGTAAAGCTTAACTTTCCAGAAGAGAGTTTGAAAGAGTTTTTAAACGCCTTGCCCTTCAAGCTAACTCAGGCTCAGGCAAGGGTGCTTGAGGACATAATAAGGGACGTAAAGATAGAAAGACCTATGAACAGGTTACTTCAGGGAGATGTGGGCAGTGGTAAAACGGTCGTTGCTATGGCTGTGTGCTACATGTTCTTCAAAGAGGGCCACCAGTCTGCGGTGATGGTTCCTACGGAAATACTGGCTTATCAGCATTACGAAAACTTCAAGAAACTCTTGGAGCCTCTTGGTGTTAAAGTAGGTCTCCTTACTTCTTCTGTAAGTCCTTCACAGAAGAGGAGCTTACTGCGTCATGTAAGGGAAGGGAACATACACGTAGTTATAGGCACCCATGCCCTAATACAGGAAAAGGTGGAATTTAAAAGCTTAGCCTTTGCATTGGTAGACGAACAGCACAGGTTTGGAGTTATGCAAAGAAAACTCCTTCTTGAAAAATCAAAAAATTTGTTCCCCCACTTTTTGGTAATGTCCGCCACGCCCATACCAAGAACCTTAGCCCTCTCACTTTATGGAGACTTAGACATATCCATCATAGACCAGATGCCTTACGGCAGAAAGCCTGTTATAACCAGACTGTTTTTTGAGTCTGAGTTTGAAAAGGTTGTAAAGGCGGTAAAGGTAGAAATTGAAAAAGGGCACAAAGCTTACGTTATCTACCCACTCATAGACCCTTCGGAAAAGCTGGAGCTAAAGTCTGCAGTTGAGGAGCACAAAAAATGGCTTTCTCTCTTTCCAGGAAGAAAGGTGCTTTTACTCCACGGTAGGCTAAAGGACGAAGAAAAGAAAAGGGTAATGGAAGAGTTCAAGAGCGATGGAGATATACTGGTCTCCACTACGGTAGTAGAGGTGGGTGTGGATGTGCCAAATGCCACTGTTATGGTTATAGAGTCCGCTCACAGGTTTGGACTTTCTCAGCTACACCAACTGAGGGGTAGGGTGGGTAGGTCCGACCTACAGTCTTATTGCCTTTTAGTAGTTCCAGACAGCATACGTCAGGACCAGGAGAGTTTGAGAAGGTTAAAGGTTTTGGTGCAAACCAACGATGGATTTAAAATAGCGGAAGAGGACCTAAAGCTAAGAGGTCCAGGGGAGCTACTTGGTGAGTCCCAATCGGGATACTTTGGCTTTTTGATTGCAAACATTCAAAGGGAAAGGGACAGGCACTTTCTTGAACTTTGCAAACAAGATGCAGAAGAGATCCTAAGGAAGGACCCCGAGCTAAAAGAGCACCAGGAGCTAAAAAGTGTTTTGCTATACAGATACTCCAACAAGATAGACCTTTCCTACATAGCCTGAATGTTTATGTCTGAGGCGCAGGATCCAAACCTTAGCCCAAAATACAGGTTATAGATCTTTGTTTTGTAGTAATAAATTCTTACCTCATAACTGCCACTCTCTTTTAGTTGCAAAGTCAATGAAGACTGGTCATAGGCCCCCCAAAGCTTTCCGTCCTTGAAGACTTTTATTAAAGTTTGCTTTCTTTTAGTGCTTACGCTCAAGGTCCCTTCCTTAAGGTTAATGCTACTGGGAGGATAAAGATCAGGAGGGCTATAAACTATCAAATTTACATCCCCATCTACCACTGGAATAAAGCTCTCCATGTTCTCACAGCTTGGATAGGCAAGGTTCCACCTTTTTCCCAAAATGAAGGAGTAGCTCGGAAATTCACCTACGGTGGTGGAGATGAAGACGGGCATGTTGGAAAGTACGGGTTTGCATGTTTTTGGATTTAGCAGACCTTAATAATCGCCTGGGACACCAAAGGTGAGTTTTTTGGGGAGATACTCAAAGAGAACGTAAAGGAAAAGCTTAAAAAAACCGATATCTTTGTATCCGTATCCCTCAGGGATTTTCCACCACCTTAAGCGTTCAGAGTAATCCATGGAATGACCCAATGAGTAGGATAGGGACCTTTTCTCTAATTGCCTTTCTAAGCGACTGGGCTGGCCTATTCCTCCATCCAACGCAGTTTTTACCCCAAGAACTACCTTGCAAGGTTTTTCGTAGGGCGATGGCACAGGTTTGTAAGGAGAGTAGTTTATTTGATGAAAGTATGAGATAGGAGTGAGATGATAGTAAAGAAAACCTAAAATATAGACCGAAAGAAGAACTCTAATAACTCCGAAACATGCTCTCCTCCTCTATATTACCGTTGTAGTTTCTGAGCTTGTATATGTAAAAATCTTTTATCTTTTCTCCCCTCCAGTATATGGGCAAAACCCTATGCTCTATTATACCACTAAAGCCCTTTAGCACCCTCTGGTCTATGGGAAGGTAGCTAACGTATATACCGTCCTTTCCTAAGTAATTTTTCATTCCATCCCGCCAAAGGTCATACTGGTTCATCCGCCTTCCTAAGTTTAAGCAATAGGTCCTTGGATTTCCCTTCACGTAAAAGGCAAGCTCTGCGGATATCTGATATAAGGGGCTTATAACTATCTCATCCCCTCTGTAAATCTTGCTAACTTCCTTGCCTAAGGCTTCCCATCCTATACCTACCTTTGCTGGGTCCTTCTGCGGTGGTATAAGCTTGCTCAGTCCCATCCTGTCAAGGATGGGGCTAAAGTGCAGTAGAATAAAAAGGCAAAAGCTAAGAAGGTATGTGGGATATAAAAACTTGCTTTTGGAGAGGTAGTAACTGGCTATCAAAAAGCCCGAAAAGTAAGCAAAACCAGACCAGTTTGCTTCTACGGGCTTTTTAATTGACATCGCAAAAAAGAAAAGAAAGATAGGCATAGAAGTTAGGGCCAAAAAGCTCAAAGCTTTGTCCTTCCAGCCGAAAAGCCAACCTTTAACTATAAAAAAGAAGGGTAATACAGAAACCAAAAGAAGCTGGCCTCCCAAGAACTCTAAAAGGCTGTTTATATTTATCATTGATGAGTTCTTGGTAGCAAGCGTAGAAACGTGCTTGAAAGAGACAAAGTGGTGCTTGTAATTCCAATAAAGAACGGGCAAACTCATCAAAAATGCCACTGCGAGGCTAAGGTAAGGCTTTACTTCTTTTAGGACTTGCCTTTTGTAGAAAAATATGTAAAGAAGGGCCAAAGGAAGTAAAAAGACTGCGGAGTATTTGCTCAAAAAGGCCAATCCTGCAAAAAAGCCAAGTAAGAACCAGTAAATGGTTTTTTCATACTCAAGGGAAAGCCAAAGGGCAATCAAGCTAAGAGACCAAAAGAATAAAAGTGGTGCATCCGTGGTCATAAGGATGGAGTTTATAGAAAAGCCAACCGATATTTGGGGAAGCGTGGCAGAGATTATAGCTACTCTCTCGTTGAAGAACCTTTTAGAAAAAAAGTAGGTAAGAATGGACAACAAAAAGGAAAAAGTTATGGGAACTATCCTGACCGCCAGCTCTGTATGTCCAAGGATGGAAGAGCTAAGATAGTTTAGGTATGCTACCATGGGAGGTTTGGAGTAATAGCTAAGGTCCAGATGCCTTGACCAATCCCAATATTGGGCTTCCTCCGGCGTCAGGTCAAGGGGATAATAAAGAACATAAAACACGCGAAAGATCAATAGAACAAAGTTAAACAGAAGAACAAACTTCATCTCCTAAAGCCAAGCTCTGTGCCCTCTAAAAGCCTTTTTATGTTATCCCGGTGCTTGTATAGGATTAGCAGGGTTATAAAAGAAACCATCAAAATAAGCTTAAAGTTCAGCATTATCAATGAAAGGATAAAGGCAAAGCCTGTAGCACCTAAGGAGGCCAGGGAGACGTATCCTTTTAACTTAAACAACAAAAGCCAAACCAAGAGGGAAAATAAAGCTATGGTTGGTGAGATAGCGAGCAGTACACCGAAGGCAGTGGCCACACCCTTGCCTCCCCTGAAGTTGTGGAAAAAGGGATACAGATGTCCAAGGAAAGCAGCCAAGCCCACAAAGACGGTAGTCCAGCTTTCAAGACCAAAGTAAATCCTGGACAGGACCACCGGAAAAAGCCCTTTTAGAAAGTCAAGAAAGAACACGAGCACGCCGTATTTCTTCCCTAAGGCCCTACTTACGTTTGTAGCACCTACGTTTCCGCTACCTACGGACCTAAGGTCTATGCCCTTTTTCCTTGCTATAAGCTCTCCAAAAAGGACCGACCCAAGCAGATAAGCAAACAGTATAAGCAGTACGCTATCCATCGCTTTTATTACTTTAACACCTTTCTGGTTTTCAAGTAGAATATGTAAAGGTCAAGCTCTGCCATGCTAACACCCAACTTCTCCCCTACTTCCTTCAATGCCTTTTCCGCCTGAAGGTATATCTTTCTGGTCATAGTTTTGTAGTCTGGGATCAGTCCTTTTTCCTTCAAAAACCTAAATATGTGCCTATCCACTATGGACAGGTTATCGTAGCCTATGTTTCTTAGAAAATGGGAAGCTTCTTTCATCCCAAAACCTTCCACTTTGTACTTTGAACAAGTATCGCTTAGCAGGTCTCTAAGGTTAGAAGGGTCCCCACCGCCCTTTAAAAGCTCCAAGGTTTTGTCAAAGTTATCCCTTGCCTTTACTATCCTTTCTGCCCTCTGTCTTGCAAAGCGGTGTCCTATGGAAGAGAGCGCCTCTGTTAGCTCCTCTAAACTCATCTTTTTAAAGCCTTCCATGCCTATCTGTTTTTGAGCTTTTATGCCAAGAACTGCTGAGGAGTTGGCGGTTAGTATGCAAAAGCAAAGCTCCGAAAAAAGGTCCGCCTCGTACTGTACATCCAAAAAGGGCCTAAAGTCAAAGGTGGTTTTCCCAGAATCTCCAAGCTTCTTAAACTCCTCCAATCGCCTTTTTACAAAAGGCTCTACCTCTTTTTTTGCCAAAAGGATCTCTTCAAACATTGCTAACCTCTCTGATTAACTCCATGGCTCCATTTATAGTTTGGCTGTTTACAATACCCATTAGCCTTGCAATTTCCTCCAGTCTATCCTCTTTTAATTCTTCTATAAAGACCCTGCTCCCTTCTCTATAGGTTTTAAAGTGCTTATCTGCAGCTGAAGCTAAGGCGGGAGAGTGGGTTATGACAATGACTTGCATCTTGGAGGAGAGTCTTTTTAGGAACTTGGCCACTTTTACAGAGGTCTGCCCACTTACTCCCACGTCTATCTCATCCAACAGGTAAGTTTCTGCCACTGGCGATAGTAAAAAGAGGCTTAAGGCTATTCTTGATATCTCACCCCCAGAGGCTACCTGTGCTAAGTCCCTAAGCTCTCCACCGTAAGAAGAAAAGACGAACCTTATGTCTTCATGTCCAAACCTACCCTCCTGCTTTTCAAAGAACACATCAAAGAGCGCTCCCTCCAACCCCAAGTCTTTCAGGTGTCCCAATACAAGATTTACAAATCTTTCTTTACCCTGCCTCCTTTTCGTGCTCAGCTCTTCTCCCAAGGATCTCAGTTCACGATGTAAGCTTTCCCTCAGACTTTGCAAGCTCTCCAGATCTGTTTCAATACTTCTTAGTCTTTCCAACTCTTCTCTGAGCTCCTGGGCAATCTTGAGAACCTCGCCGTATTTCCTACCATATTTTCTTTCCAACCTCTGGACTAAGAATATCCTCTCGTTGAGTTGGTTTATGTAATCTGGGTCTATGTTTTCGTATATATCCAAAAGGCGTCTTCTTACGTTAAATAGCTCCTCCTGCATTCTAAGAACACCCTGTTTTTCCTGTTCTAAACCAAGTTCTCCAAGCAATTTTGCAAGGTTTTTAACGGATGGTATAAGCAAACTGTCTATTTGAGCTACGCCTTCTGAAGAAAGTTTATTTTTCTTCTCCACTTCTGCGTACCTTTCTACGGTTTTGTAGGCATCAATATACTCTTCTTCAGACCATCCAACCTTCTCAATCTCTTTTAGCTCTTCTTCTATTACCCTAATTTTTATTTCTCTTTCTAAGCCCAAAAGGTAGTCTATCTTTTTGCTTACCTCCTCCAACTTTTGGTATAGCTCCTCAAAGCTCTTTCTCGTAGAGTAGCATCCTACTGTTTTGTCAAACACATCCCTTTGAAAGTCCTTCCTCAGTATCTTTAGCCTATCGTCTTGCCCTTGAAAGATTAGGGCTTTGGAGATAATCTCTTTGACTGTTTTCTGCGTGCTTCCTATTCCGTTCAGATAAAACCTGCTTCTGCGATTCTTTATCTCCCTTCTTATTACATACTCCTCACCGTCTATGGATAGTTCCAGCTCTACCGCAGTTCCTTCTGGATAATCCCCCTGCTGTCCTAAAAGGAACAGGAGGGTGGATACTGTCATAGACTTGCCCGTTCCCGTCTCTCCAGTTATCACGTTAAGGCCCGGGTCAAAGTTTAGCTCCTGCTCCTCTATGAGAAAAAACTTCTCTATGCTGAGCCTGATTAACATCAGAATGATAAAATTAAACCCATGCACATAAAAGGAAAGCCTATTAGCCTGGTCATACCAGAGGAGAAGATAAAAGAGAGAGTGAGAGCTTTGGCAAAGCAAATAGAAGAGGATATGGGACAGGGCTTTATTGTAGTGTCTTTGCTGAAAGGCTCTTTTGTTTTTACCGCAGACCTTATAAGGGAATTTTCCGTTCCCGTAAAAGTGGATTTCATGTGGGTGTCAAGCTACAGCTCTTCGCAAGAGTCTTCTGGAAGCGTGAGGATAATTCAGGACATTACCATGGACATACAGGGGGAAAAGGTCTTATTAGTGGATGATATACTTGACACTGGCTGGACCCTAAAGGAAGTAGTGGAGTTTGTAAAAAGGAAAAACCCATCCGTGCTAAAGGTGTGCGTGCTGTTAGACAAAAAGGAAAGAAGAAGGGTAAATATTAAGATAGATTACGTAGGTTTTGAAGTTCCAAACAAATTCTTGGTAGGCTATGGTTTAGATTGGGATGAAGAAGGAAGAGGTTTGAGGAGTTTGTATGCGGTGGATTAAAGGTATCCTCAAAGTCGAAGACTGGGAGAAAAAAAGGAAGGCAAAAGAAATAGAGGAGATTGACAGGCAGATCAGTGCCCTTGAAGCTGAGATCAAAGCCATTGAGATAAAGATGGATGAGTTGAACCAGAGTATAAAAGCTGATTTTTCCTTTGAAAGGCTTGTAGAGTTTAGGAGTCTGTTGGAGAGAAGGAAGAATTTGGAGAAAGATTTGACCATACTCAATCAGCAAAAAGCTCGCAAGCAAGAAGAGTTAAAATCTATATATAGAGAAATAAAGGGCGTGGAGGTGGTAAAGCATAGGTTAAAATATGAATTGCGGCGAAAAGAAAGCTCTGTTGAGATGCTTAGATCAAAATTCTTCCATCTGATAAAAAATTCCTAATCTTTCTACTTTTAATTCCTACTCTTACAGTTGGGCAGAGTGCGATCCAGAAAAAGATAAAAGAACGAAAAGAAAGCAAAGTGGAGAATGAGTTAAAGCTGGTGACAAAAGAGTTGGAGGAGAAGTTGAGGAAATTAGAGCAGGAAAGAAAGAAACTGGAGGAGCTAAGGCAAGTTGAACCTAAGAAGGAAGAAATGCCTCCAGATTTTCAAAAGTTGGTGGCCATATTCAACAGGGCGGATTCCGATGAGGCTGGAGCTATAATGAACAACATGAACCCCAATTTGGCCGCCGAGATCCTTCTAAGACTGAGGGAACAACAGGCTGCCGCCATACTTTCTGCTATGGACCCTCAAAAAGCTGCGGAAGTATCCCAAATAATGGCGAGGAAAAAAGGAGAAATAAAAAAAGCCCCGTAAAGGGGCTTTGTTTTTTTAGTCAAGCTCGGGCATTTCCGGTGAAGTTGGGACTTTTTCTTTCTTTTCCTCTGGTATTTCGGCAACCAAGGCCTCTGCAGTTAGCATAACGCTTGCGGCAGATGCGGCGTTTATAAGAGCTGTCCTTACCACCTTTGTTGGGTCTATAATTCCTGCCTCTACCATATCTTTGTATTCTCCAACTGCTGCGTCAAATCCGTAATTCTTACCCTTTTCTTTGCCTAAAGCAATAACCTTCTCTAACACGACGTATCCCTCAAATCCAGCATTCCCTGCTATTTGCCTGAGAGGAACTCTGCAGGCTCTCTTTACAATATCCACTCCTATTTGCTGATCAGGGTTCTCCAACTGTATGTTTTCCAACGCTTCGGAACCTCTCACCAGAGCCACACCACCACCTGGCACTATTCCCTCTTCTACCGCTGCCTTTGTAGCATGCACTGCGTCTTCAACTCTTGCCTTCTTCTCCTTCATTTCTGCCTCTGTGGCAGCACCTACCCTTATTATGGCTACTCCACCGGACAGTTTAGCCAATCTCTCTTGAAGCTTTTCCCTATCGTAGTCCGATGTGGTTTCCACTATCTGCTTTCTTATCTGTTCTATTCTGGCGTTAATAGCTTCTTTGGAACCTTTACCACCTATTATGGTAGTATTGTCCTTATCTACTACTACTTTGTCTGCCCTTCCGAGCATATCAAGTGTTACACTTTCAAGCTTAATACCTAGCTCTTCGGTTATGGCAGTTCCACCGGTGAGTATGGCTATGTCTTGTAGGTAATCTTTTCTTCTTTGTCCAAAACCTGGCGCTTTGACTGCGCATGCCCTTATTACTCCCTTAATGTGGTTTACCACTAAGGTAGCTAAGGCTTCTGCTTCTACATCCTCCGCTATTATGAGTATTGGCTTTCCAGCCCTTACCACCTGTTCAAGAACTGGTAGTAGATCTTTTACGTTGGAGATCTTCTTTTCGTAGATGAGTATGAAAGGATCTTCTAACACCGCTTCCATTTTATCTGGATTGGTTATGAAGTACGGAGATAGATATCCTCTGTCAAACTGCATACCCTGAACTGTTTCCAAGATTGTTTCCGCAGTCTTTGATTCTTCCACGGTTATAACACCTTCCTTTCCAACCGCTTCCATTGCATCAGCTATGATCTTACCTATAGCAGGATCGTTATTAGCAGATACGGTTGCTACTTGCTCTATTTCTTTTCTACCGGATACAGGTATGGACATCTTCTTTATCTCTTCAACTACCACTTCCACCGCCTTGTCAATACCCCTCTTTATGTCCATTGGATTTGCTCCAGAGGCTATGGCTTTTAGACCTTCTGTGAATATTGCCTGTGCCAAAACAGTGGCAGTGGTAGTTCCGTCTCCTGCTACGTCAGCGGTCTTGGAGGCTACCTCTTTTACAAGCTGAGCACCCATGTTTTCATATGGATCTTTCAGCTCTATTTCTTTGGCCACTGTTACACCGTCTTTGGTAACTAAGGGGCTTCCCCACTTTTTCTCTATGATGACCTCTCTTCCCTTGGGTCCAAGGGTAACTTTCACTGCATTGGCAAGCTTATCAACTCCAGCCTTTAGTTTGGCCCTTGCTTCTTCTCCATAAACAACTTTCTTTGCTGCCATGGTTTCACCTCCTTAAAGGGTTTTTATTCAATAATGGCGAGGACTTCGTCCTCAGACATGATTAAATATTTTTCTCCGTCCAGCTCCACTTCTGTGCCTGCATACTTGTTAAAGATTACCTTGTCTCCCACCTTTACTTTTGGAGAAACTATTTGACCGTTGTTCAAAAGCTTACCCTCTCCCACTGCCACCACTTCACCGATCTGTGGCTTTTCTTTAGCGGTATCTGGGATTATTATCCCAGAGGCAGTCCTCTGCTCTTGTTCTTCCTGACGCTTAACCACTATTTTGTCATATAGTGGTCTTAACTTAGCCATGCCTACCACCTCCTTCTGAAGTTTTTCTTAAAAATATTATATTAACAATCCACCTTTTTGTCAAGAGGTATTGCTAAAAAATTTAGTATAAATCACTCATATTTTATGCTATTGATACATATAGCTTAAAAAGTGTTATACTTTTAATCCCAATTATGGCCAACTATATAACCTTTTTCAGATTCCTCCTTACCTTCCTGGCGGTTTATGCAGTCCTAAATGAGTATAGCACATTAGCCTTACTTACCATTTTGATAGGGGCGGTGAGCGACTGGCTGGATGGGGGTATTGCCAGAAGAAGGAAAGAGGTTAATAGGTTGGGTGTCTTATTAGATCCCTTCGTGGATAAGGTCTTTGTTCTGTCTTGTCTTTCTGCCTACTTATACCTTCAGGAAGTTTCTCCATACGCCTTTGTGCTTTTGCTCATAAGAGAGCTATACATATCCTTTTTGAGGAGTCTTTCTGTGGAAAAGGGCTACTCCATGCCCGCTTCGTATGTTGGCAAGTCCAAAACAGCCGTTGAGTTTATAACTTTGATCCTACTTGCACTATCAAACCCGATAAGCCAGTCTTTCCTTTGGCTTGCAGTATTCCTTGCCTACGTTTCCGCCTTAGACTATACCCTTAGGTTCCTTAGACTCTGATTCCTTTATCTCTATCAGCACGTGGGCTTTATTTATCACCGGAGACTTCTCCTCTTTTCCACAGACAGCTACCACCAAACCCCTTTTTATAAGCCTGTTCTCCAATTTTTCTGCTACTTTTCTATCTTTTACTGTTATTTTCCTCATAGCTTTACCTCCCAACGCTTAATATTAAACCTTCACTTTCGTATGCCTTTGAAAGGGACTTAAAGGTTATTTCCCAACTAAAGCTCTCCTTAACCTTTTTGTGCAAGTAGTCCCTAAGGTAGTTATTGTGCCTTATGAGCTCGGATGCTTTATAAACACTCTCTGCTAAGCTGTCCACGTCTCCATTAGGTGCAAGGGTCTCTTTCATTATTTGGGTCTCCAAGTCTAAGTCAAAGGCGCAGACGGGTAATCCGCTTGACTGAGCTTCCAGAAAGGCTAAACCAAAGGTCTCAAACATGCTTGCGCTTACGAATATATCTCCGCTTGCATAGACCTTAGCCAACTGCTCTTTGGAGTTTATGTATGGCATGTAAGTCAGGTTTGAAAGTTTTCTCTGATGTGCTTTCACGAGGAATTCCAGAGGACCTTTGCCTACTATTAGCATGTGAAACATGGATGGGTCCAAACCTTTCAGTAATTTTATAAGTGTGTTTATGCCTTTTTCTGGACTAAGCCTTCCCACGTATAGGAGTAAAAGCTTATTATCTTGAATGCCAAAGGAGTGTCTAAACTGATCATCCCTTTTGCTCGGGTGGAAGGTCTGAGTATCCACACCTAAGGGCACGTAATGGACGTTTTCTAAACCAAAGCTTTCTAATTCCCTCTTGTATTTTAAGGAAGGCACGAGTATGAACTCTGCAACCCTTAGGCACTTATCTACAATCAATTTAAAGAGACCCTCCCATAGCTTTCTTGGAGCTGGAAGAAGAGAAAGCTCTCTTTTTGCATCCGCGTGATAGAACACGCTTATGGGTATTCCTTTTTTCTTAAAAAATGGTATGGGAAGGTAGGTCCCAGAAAACTCCAAAAGGTCTGGCTTTTCCAGTCTTATCACCTCTTCTATATTTTCCAAACTCCTAAAAAACCTGTATCCACCAATTAGAGGAAAAGAAGGAAGCTCGTAGAAAGTTGTTCTTTTCACTTGATACTTTTTATAGGCCTTGCCTGGTATAACTACCACGTGTTCCCATTCCTTTTCAAAGATCCACTCTACCTTTTTGTCTATGTATGTCCTTATGCCCCCACTGTAGCTGTGATAATAGGGAGTAATATCCATTATCTTCATGCCTTTACTCCGGAAAGGGACATTATGCTATCAATGTAGTTCAAATAAGACTCTTTTAGGTCCATTGACCTGGCATAAGAAAGGGCTTCTTTACTCATAAACTCTCTCAGGTATGGATTGCCCAAGATCCTGTTTAGCTTTTCTGCAAAATCCTCTGGTGAGTTTGCTATAAAGCCGTTTATACCCTCCTGCACGTGCTCGTGGGATGCTCCCTTTGAGCTAACTATCACCGGCAAGCCCGAAGCCATAGCTTCTAGCACAACTTGCCCGTAAGTTTCCGTCTCTGAGGGGAAAAGAAACACATCCGCGCTCGCATATGCCTTTGCCAAAGACAGTCCTGTAAGATAGCCTACAAAGTAAGTATTCTTGGGTTTGCGCTCTTCCAAATCCTTCCTGTAGGGACCATCCCCTACTACTATAAAGGTATCCTCCGGAAAGACTTTTGCACAGTAAAGGAAGGTGTCCAAGTTTTTCTCCTTTGAAACCCTGCCCACATACAACACCACATTACCCTTCGTTGGGATGCCAAAGTTCTTTTGGAAAAAGTCTTTCTCTCTGTAGGAAGGGCTAAAAAGCTCTGTATCCACGCCCCTTTTGAATACTTTTATCTTGTTTGCTGAAACGCCTTTCTCTACTAATGTTTTTAGATAAGTTTCCGAAGGAACAAAAACCCTGTCAGCCAGATGGCAGATGAAGACAAGTGCTTTGTAAAGCCAATCCTTTAGATCTGAACTGTTGGTGTATTTGTAAGCGTAAGAGGGCACATCCGTGTGGAAGGCAAAGGACAGAGGTAGGTTAAGAAGCTTGGCTACAAGAATGGACATAATACCTAAAGGTCCAGGAGTAGCCACGTGGATGTGGCTGTATCCTTTTAGCACATCCAAAAGCTCCACAAGGGAAGGCACTCTTAGCTTAAACTCCTCATAAAAGGGTGTGGAAAACTCCGTCATAGGTGTTAGTAGCACCAGGTTATCTTCTCTATCTTGTTTGTTGCCCACCGCTATAACATCCACGGGGAGGTTGTATGTGCTTGCCAAGTATCTTACGATCTTTGAGCTTCTGGCTACCCCGTTGATGTCAAAGTATGTGTCAGTTATGTATGCTAACCTCATAGGTTTTCCGTTGTTCAATCCAAGGTTCATAGCTATCCTTTTTGCGTTGTCCTCTTCCTTCTTTTGTTGGCTGAGTATAACCAAAGGAAGGGAGTGCAGTATAAAGGATAGTATCGTCTCGCCGAGATGCGTAAGGGAAAACTCCCTTATGAGCCTTTCTAAGCTCATGAAGGGTAGCTTGTTTATTATCTCTTTGAATATGTAATGTCTGGGGGCATTGGTTCCAAAGAGGTTCCTAACAAAAAGCTCGCTGAAAAAGTTGTCTGAATGCATGAAGACAAAATCAAGGAACGGTTTCACGTGCTTGGGTATTGTGTTGCGCCTGCTTAAGTAGTCGTAAGCAATTCTACCAACCATATTTAGCACCCTTTCGTATCCCAGCTCCTCCGTTCCTACGGAAGTATGACCCTCCTTTATAGCTTTTAGAAACTCTTCCTTTGAGCTTGCCTTTGCTTCAGTCCAAGTTCTACCTAAATCCAAACCACCGTGGTCATCGGAGCCAGCAGTAAAGGTTATATGTTCTCTGCTTCTCAGAGACTGAATGTTATACCTCTCTTCCAGCTGTCTTATTTTTTCCCACCCGTCATATAGTCTGGCAATTTTTTCTTCAACAATCCTTAAACCTTCTCCTCTTGTGCCGTTGATTATCTCCCAGTTGTCAAACAAGAGGACAAACTTCTCCACCAGGCTTTTTGTTATCCTTGTGTCCTGAACAGAGTATAAAGGATGGGCCAAAGAGTGGGCTATGTCTTTTTCTTTTAGATATTTCACAAACTCATAAACATTTTCCCTTAGCTTTATCAGGTCCTGGTGTATTTTCTCGTCTATTCCATAAACGAGCACATGGACCTTTGCCTTTTCCTCTGGGAAAAAAACTGTGTATTCACAGCTTATGAAAACCTCCGGCAGGTGTGCTATTTCCAAAACACCGTCTATGGTGTTGTGGTCCGTTATGGTGATGTATGTCATTCCCCTTTCTTTTAGCCTTTTGTATATCTCCTGCGGTTCTGTAAAGCTCTCAGGACAATTAATTAGCTGACTGAACCAACCCCCCGGTAGGTTGGACGCCTTGGAATGAAGGTGAAGGTCTGCCTTTGCTAAGTAATTCCCCATAGCTTATTAACCTCCTTTCTTTTTTTATTTGATTGATAATTAACCTCCATAAGGCTACTTTTCTTTTGTCTTTGAAATCGGCAGTGTGCAACGCAAGTCTTAGGATAGGATACCTATCAAGGAGCTTAAAGAGAATGGGCACAGTTTTAATGCTAATGTAAGAGAGTCCATACCTGTTGCTGAAGGTCAATACGGGAGATTTAATCTCTTCTCCGCTCTGTAAATCCTTTATCTTTCCTCTGTAACCTACCCCTAAAAAGCCAAAGGAGTACAGCAAGTCATCAAGCCAAGGGTTTCCTATCCAAGCGGGTGGCACAAATACCTTCGTATCCAACCGCATCGCTTGGAATATCTCCAAAGCTTTTTCCAATTTTAGATAGGTTTCTTCAAGGTCCCCTTCCCCAAACTCTCCCTCTCCGTAAGTGTAAAGAAGATGTTGCAGCCTTTTCTTGCCCGTATGCGTATAACCGTGCATTATGATTTCTTGTTTAGTTTTCTCTATAAAACTCACAAAAGGGGCATACCTGTTTATGGCATACTCTCCTCTAAAGTTGGGGATAAGAAGCAGTGAGAATTTTTCAACGTGTAGCTTTTCCAAGAACTCTATTGCGTTATAAACTTCCTCTTTGTGGAATGGAGATACATCGTGTAGCTCTACTATTGCATATCTCATCTTGTAGCTTAATAATATGTTTGCAAGGTTAAGAAACTGTTAAGATGGATTGAAAAAGTTATAGTTGCGTATTAAATTATTAGAATATATTAATAAGCTGGAGGAGGTAAGATATGACGCTTACAATGGACAGAGCTTTAAGGCTTACTTCTGGAGTTGTTCTTCTGTTTGTCTGGCTTGTGGCTATAGTCGGTTCGGACATACACTGGTTTTGGAAAGCTTTTATAGCCTTTATGGCTGTCAATCAGATTCAATCGGCTTTTACCAATTGGTGCCCTGTGGTTAGCGTATACAGAAAACTGGGAATAAAGGAGTGTAATTGCTAAAATAGTCCTTTGTGAGAAAAGTTGGAATAATAACTGGAGTAAGGCGGATAGGTTTTTATGTAGCCAAAGAGCTCTTACAGGACGGTTGGTCCTTGGCGGTAGTTTATCTTTCTTCAGAGAAGGAAGTAGAAAGATTAAAAGAGTACGGAGAAGTTTCAGGAATAAAAGCCGACCTTTCCGAAAGGGATTCTTATAAAGCTATAGTTCAAAAAACTTTTGATGTTTTTGGAAGGATAGATGCCTTTATTCATCTTGCAAGTCCTTACTTTCCCACACCACTTGAGAGCATAACTGAAGAAGACGTGAAAAAACACTTTCTACCCATAGCGGAGGCTTTTTTATTCGTATCCAAAGAATGTGCTCCTTATATGCTTAGAAACGAGCAATCCATAAAGGGAAGAATAATAGCCTTTGGAGATTGGGCAACAAACACCACACCCTACAAAAACTACAGTGCTTACTTTATCTCAAAAGGTGCCTTACACACTTGCGTAAAAGTCCTTGCAAAGGAGCTTGCCCCTTACATATTGGTAAATGCCATAGCCTTAGGTCCAACCCTAAAGCCTCCAGATTTTTCCCAAGAAAGATGGAACAGCTACATAGACAAAACGCCACTAAAAAGAGAAGTTTCCATAGAGGACGTGGTGGCGCTAACCAAGTTTTTGCTCAAAGTGGAAAGTATGACTGGAGAGATAATCAACTTAGACAGCGGGAGGCACATATCGGGCGAATGCAGTTAAACTTTTTGACTGTTTAAAAACTGCTGAATTTTTAACTCAATTATGTCCTTGTGCAACAGCCTTTCCTTTTTTAGCTTTTCTATTTCCATCTCCAAGTCGTGGGTCATAGGATGGTGTTTTTCCAACTTATCTATCTGCTTGTCAAGCTCCTCGTGTTTTTCGTAATGATACCTAAACTCTCTATCTTCTTGAAGAAGTTTTTGCACTATCTCTTCTCTGGTCATAGAATGTCCTCCTTTCTTGGTCTTAATAATATTAAACCAAAAATGGATAGAAAATAGCCAAGAATCAGCACAGACAGGGGGGCAAAGATAATGTATACGATAAAACTAAAGAAGAAGGGAAGAGTAACCAAGACGTAGAGCCAAAAGTATCTGCGTATGGCTTTTTGACTCCAATACTTTTCCTTTTGGGTATGGATGGGAAAAAGTCTTTTTCTTAGAATCAGCGCCAAGATAACTAAAAAAACACTCAAAGTCAAAGTTATAAGCATACTACCCAAGACCATGTTTATATGAAGTGGTAGTCTAAAGTATGGGTATAAAGGTAAACATGCAACAAATATTAGAGTTACTAAACCTAAGAAGGCTTTAAAAAATTGTCTCACTCTTATGTAAAAAAGTTCCTTCATAGAAAAACTCTCTCCAAAGTTAGTCCCTTTGCCTTGGCAGTGTAAGGACATTTCTTGCCACTTAAAAATTCCTTTATTTCATCCACAGTTAGCTTACCCATGCCTAAGTATATCAAACACCCCGCCATGCGCCTTACCATATATCTTAAGAACCTTTTTGCTCTCACGCTTATTTCTATTATTCTATCTTTTTCTTCTATTTTGCACTCCTCAATCTCTACAAAGGGATCATGCTCTTCTTCGTCAAGCTTGGCAAAGCCTGAAAAGTTGTAATTTCCGAGAAAAAGCTCTGCGCCTCTTTTCATACTCTCTATATCCAGACTATAAGGAATGCGCCACACGAAAGGTTCCAAAAAAGGATCCCTTGCAAGAGAAGGAAAAACTCTGTAGGTGTAAAGCTTACCAGCTACCGAATACCTGGCGTTAAAGCTTAGATCTTCAAGCCAAACCTTTTTGATACCTATATCCTCTGGCAAGATTGAGTTGAGGGCTTTCAAAAGATTGTCTATGGGAAAAAATTTAGAGCTTCTGAAGTTAGCTATATATTCCTTTGCATGTACTCCCGCATCCGTTCTGCAGCAACCTATCAACTTTACCTTTTCTCCAAAAAGCATACCCAAAGCATCGCTCAAAGTTCCCTGCACAGTCCTCAGGTTAGGTTGCACTTGCCAACCGTGAAAGTTAGTCCCTACAAAGCAAAGCAACAAACAATAGTTGTGCATTTTTTAAAGAATCAATATATAATAAAAGCATATTAGAGCCGGTAGCTCAGCCTGGTAGAGCAACGGACTTTTAATCCGTGGGTCGAGGGTTCAAATCCCTCCCGGCTCACTTTAAGTGAGCTTCTCTTTACCTTTACCCTTCATTATTCTTACTCTAGGTCTTGCTATGGCTAAATCCCCTTCCTCTACGTTTTTGTTTATTACTGAACCACCTGCTATGTAGGAATAGCTACCAAGCTGTATGGGGGCTATTATTAGAGAATTGCTACCTATAAAGACGTTTTCTCCCACGTAGCTTTGGTGTTTTCTTTTTCCATCGTAATTAGCAAATACCACACCCGCACCCACGTTGGTGCGATTTCCAATGGTTGCATCGCCTATGTAAGCAAGATGCTTAGCATTCACATGATTCCCTATGTTTGATGCTTTGACTTCTACAAAATTCCCTATGTGGGACTCTTCACCTATAACTGATTGGTTTCTTATGTGTGCAAAGGGACCCACCACCGCCCTACTTTTTACGTGCGAATCTCTTACTATACTGTATGGCTCCACTATTACACCCTCTTCAAGAGTAGAATTTTGTATAATACTTCCCCTTCCTACTCGGACTCCTTTTCCTATCCTGCTGTTTCCTATTATGGCAACCCCCGGTTCTATCTCCACGTCGCTTTCTAGCTTTGCGTCTGGCTCTATCCAAACTGTTTCCGGCTGATGGATAGTATTGCCCTCCTTTGCTAACTTTTCCAGTATTCTCAGCCTTATTACATTTTCTGCTATGGCAAGCTCCCAACGGTTATTAACACCCATAACCTCCACTTGCTCTTCCGCCATAAAGCTTCTGACTATGTACCCCCTTTTACTCATTAGATTTATAGCTTCAGTTAAATAAAGCTCCCCGCTCGCTGGACTTGGTTTTAATGAAAAAATAACGCTCAGCAAGTGTGGGCTATAAAAAAGATAGACTCCCCCGTTTATTTCCTTTATCTGCTTTTCTTCAAAAGATGCATCCTTTTCTTCCACGATTTTTATCACATTACCCTGGTCATCCTTTACTATCCTTCCGTATCCAGTCGGATCTGGAAGGAAACTGGAAAGAATAAGAGCGCTTAGTTTTACATTTTCATATTCTTCTACCAGATGTATGTATCTTTGCATGTTTTTTATAGTTTGAGTTTTTACCAGTGGCGTGTCTCCGTTGATTACAAGAAGGTAATCCTGATAGTCTCTCCAAAAATCTATAGCCGAGATAACCGCATCCGCCGTCCCCCCCTTAGGATTTTTCTGATAAAAAAACAACACATTTTCTTTTTCTTCAAAGACTTTCTTAACTTCCTCGGCCTGATGTCCTACCACTACCGCTATATCTCTTATGTTAAGTTCTCTAACTATCTGATAAACATACCAGACCATAGGCTTATTCATTATGGTGTGCAATACCTTCGCCTTTTCACTCCTAAACCTGGTTCCTAAACCTGCTGCAAGTATTAAAGCTCTCATGAGGAATGATTATAACCTTCTATCCGTCCTTTGTTAATGACTTAGTTTAAACCTGACTATTTTGAGATAAAACCGAATATAGAAAAGGCAGAAAGCTAAGAAAGATAAAATTAAAATAGCTGTATTTTTCCAAAAAAGAAGGGCGGGGATGGATGCCATTATCTGAAAGCCCCAGAGGTAGGGAGAAGTAAGGGAATTCCTTATAACATGAGGGGTCGTTTTGTATTTTTTTCTGATGATTCTTCTGTAAATTAGCGTATGCAAATGAATAGCATCTGGATCAAATGGGCTGAGTTCTCTTAAAAACTTTCTTCTATAGATGGAAAATATTGTCTCAAATACCGGATAAGCCAGAAGCATAAGCACAAACCATGGAGAAACTTCGGGATGCCGCTTTACCAGAAGCACACCCACCAAACCCGCCAAAAAGCCTATAAAATAACTTCCACCGTCTCCTAAGAAGATCTTGCCAAAGGGAAAGTTAAGAAGGAAAAAACCAAAAATAGCGGATGCCATGACAAGGCTAAAGTAAAGTAAAAATTCATCCTGCAAAACAAAGCTCACATAAGCGTATGAGAAAAATATAATTATTGCCACACCCCCGGCCAGACCATTAAATCCGTCTATTATGTTCATAGCGTTTGCCATACCTGCCAAGGCAAAAGCTGTAAAGAACAAAGAAAAGGCACTGTAAGTCAAAATGTGGTCAAAACAAGGTATATCTATTCTTTCTATCCTGGCGGACAGAAACACCACTGCTAAAATACCGGAGAGAAAGGCAAAAAGTAATCTTATCTTCGGACTTACCCTTTTAGTTATATCTTCCAAAAGTCCGGCGGTAAAAACAGGTAAAGAAATCATACAGATAACTAAAAACTCCTTTCCAAAGGGCTTTCCAAAGAGTTTCATCAATGAACCGGTTAGAAAAAGGGATACAAACAAAGCTACCCCGCCTATCCTAGGAGTTGGATCCCGATGAAACTTTTGGACACCCTCTTGTTTGTCAACAAAAAGCCCATGCTTGAAAACTACAAAAAAATAGCTAACTATAAAGCTAGTCAAAAAAGCTGCTATTAGATACTTCACTCTTAGTAAATTTTAAAGTTTTATTTTCGCATAAAATAGTAGCTTGTCCTATGAACCCGCAGATTATTGTAGAAAGTGTAAGCTCAATCCTGAAGGGCAAGGAGGATGTGGTCCTTAAGTCTTTGGTGTGTTTTCTTTCTGGTGGTCATCTGCTTTTGGAAGACGTGCCTGGTGTTGGTAAAACTACCTTAGCTCTCTCCTTATCAAAAGTTTTGGGTCTGTCCTTTGCCCGTGTGCAATTTACCAGCGACCTTCTGCCTTCGGACATACTGGGCGTTAGTATATACGACCAAGCCAAAAAGTCCTTTGTCTTTAAACAGGGGCCCATATTCCACAACATAATTTTGGCAGATGAGATAAACAGAGCCACTCCAAAAACCCAAAGCGCACTCTTGGAAGCTATGGCAGAAGGGAAGGTTACAGTGGACGGCATAACCTACGAGCTTCCCAAGCCCTTCTTTGTTATAGCAACTCAGAACCCGTTGGAGCAATACGGAACCTTCCCACTGCCAGAATCCCAGTTAGACAGGTTTAGCATGAGGATTTCCATCGGTTATCCAGACAAAGAAACGGAAGTAAGCATTCTCAGAGGAGAAAATCCTTTGGAAAAGATTGATAAGCTAACTACTTTGGTAAAGCCTCATGAAATACTGTCTACCATACAACAGATAAGTAGGTTTTACGTGTCTCCTGATATAGCAAAATTTGTGGTTGAAATAGTGTCAAGGACTAGGAATCATCCAGATATCATTCTGGGAGTATCTACGAGGGGTGCTATGCACCTTATAAACTGCGCAAAAGCCCTTGCTTACTGCAGGGGTAGGGATTTTGTAGTTCCAGAAGACGTAAAAGACCTAGCTCCTTACTGTTTGGTCCATAGAATGGTCCTGAGGGATGGGGTGGACGGGCAGGCTTTAATAAAATCCATACTGGAGGAGGTGCCATCTCCCTGATAAAGCTTGCAGTTCTACAGTGGCGTATAGCCTTTGGTAAAGTAGAAGAGAACAAGAAGAAGCTTTTGAGCTTTATAGAGCCTTTGGAAGATGCCCTGGTTGTTCTTCCAGAGATGTTTCTCTGCGGTTTTGACTACGAAAGACTAAGAGAACATGCAAAGCCCTGCAGGGAAGTTTTAGAAGAGCTAAAGGAAATATCCCAAAGTAAAAAGCTCACATTGGTAGGGACCTATCCAGAAGAGAGAAGCGGAAAATTTTACAATACCGCCTTTGTTATATCCGACGGCAAGCTTGTAGGAAAGAGGGATAAGATAAAGCTCTTTCCCATATACAAGGAAGGTGAACACTTTAGCGCGGGTGAAGGAAATCCTGTTTTTGAGACAAGACACGGAAGGTTAGGAATCCTTATATGCTTTGAGCTCAGGTTTGCAAGCCTGGGATGGGAACTAAGAAAAAAGAACGTAGAGATTATCGCAGTCCCATCCATGTGGGGTATAAAAAGAAAGGATCATTTGAAGGTTCTCTCAAGAGCGAGAGCTGTGGAGCTTCAGAGCTTTTTAATGCTTTCCAACGCTTGGGGGGAGACTGGAGGGGAAGATTACGCAGGTTGTTCAGCCATATATGACCCTTGGGGCGAGATTCTCTCTTTTTCAGAAAGTGGAGAGTGCCTCCTTTTAATTCAAGCGGATACAAAAAAGGTTGAGGTGGTGAGAAGGACAATTCCTGTTATAGATGATTAAAATCATATTGTACTTGAGAATAATTTGCATATAATAATAAATAACAAAAACCTAAAAGGAGGTGTGAAGATGTTGCAGGTAGGTAAGAAAGTGCCAAATTTTGAGCTGGAGGTGTATTATCCAGCGACCAAAAGCTTTGGTAAGGTCTCGTTGGAGGATTACATGAAAGAGAGGCGTTGGGTTATCCTCTTTTTCTACCCAGCAGATTTTACCTTTGTCTGTCCTACTGAACTAGCAGATCTGGCTGAATATTACGACGAGCTGGTTAAATTAGGAGCGGAAGTTATATCTGTATCCACGGACACTAAGTATACTCACTTAGCATGGCAGACAACGGAAAAGTTGTTGGAAAGGGTGCGCTATCCGATGGGTGCGGATCCCACTGGTAAAGTATCGAGGCTTTTTGGTGTTTACGATGAAGATACAGGTTTAGCCCTAAGAGGAACCTTTATCATAAACCCAGAGGGTTTACTTGTTGGTTCGGAGATAAACTACTACAATGTAGGAAGGAATGCCCAGGAGCTTGTGAGGAAGATGAAAGCTAACGTTTATCTGATGAGCCATCCAGATGAAGCTTGCCCTGCCAAGTGGGAGGAGGGCGAAAGGACCTTAAAGCCCTCTGCAGAATTGGTAGGAAGGGTATACGAAGCACTCAAAGTCTGATTATATTTAATAACTCTGGAGGAAGAAGATGGAGCTCACGCTTAACTTCAACACGGATGAAATATACGATGTTATTATCATAGGTGCCGGTCCTGCCGGCTCCTCCGCTGCTATTTACACCGCAAGGGCAGGGCTTTCTACCATTGTGCTATACAGAGCTGAAGCAGACGGTGCCCTTGGAGTAACACAGCAGATAGAAAACTACCCAGGCATAAGAGGTCCCATATCGGGCTATGAGCTCTTAAAGCTGATGAGGAATCATGCAAAGGACTTTGGAGCTAAATTTGTGAGAGGCAAGGTTATAGCTACAGACCTCTTAGGAGATATCAAAAGAGTTTATACCATAGATGGACGGGAATTTAAGGGTAGAGCAGTTATCATAGCCTCAGGTGCCATGGAGAGAACTAGCAAATACAAGGGGGAAGAAGAGTTTTTAGGTAAAGGTGTGTCTTACTGCGGGGTGTGTGATGCAGCTTTTTTTAAAGGAAAGCCAGTAGCTGTTGTTGGAGAGGATGATTATGCCTTAGAAGAGACGGAGTTCATAAGTAGGTTTGCGAGTAAGATATATTTGGTTGTTCCCTCGTCCAGAATAAAGGCTCCACCGGAGATGGTAGAGGAAATAAAAGCCCATCCTAAGGTGGAAATTCTTACTCACCACAGGGTAGTCCAAATAGTGGGTACATCCTTTGTGGAAGGGTTGGACGTGCAGAGCATAGAAACAAAAGAAAAGAAGCGCTTAGAGGTAGACGGTGTGTTCATTTTCTTGGGTGGAAACAAACCTTCCGTAGATTTTCTGATGAACCAGGTGGAAATGACCGATGGGCACTGTATAGTGGTAAATGAGGAGATGATGACCTCAGTTCCAGGCGTGTTTGCCGCGGGGGACGTGCTATGCACAAACATAAAGCAGGCTGTTATAGCTGCAGCGGATGGTGTAAAGGCTGCTCTGGCGGTGGACAAATATCTCAACAAAAAGTCTAAGATTACTGCCCAATGGTGAATGTTCGTTAAACAGCTTCCAGAAGATGTAAGAGCTAAGATCTCGGCAGGTGAGGTAATAGAAAGTCCATTAGATTGTGTGAAAGAGCTTTTAGAAAATTCGCTTGACGCTAAAGCGAGCAGAGTAGATATAGAAATAATCAAAGGTGGAAAAAGGTATATATCGGTGAGGGATGACGGCTTAGGGATCCATCCAGAAGATCTCCCTAAGGTTATCCTGCCTTTTACTACCAGTAAGCTTGAGAGATTTGAAGATCTGATGCACATAAGCACTTACGGCTTTAGGGGAGAGGCTCTTTATTCTATAGCTCAGGTTAGCAAACTAATCATAAACTCTAAGTTCTACAGAGAGGAGAAAGGCTATGAGATGAGGGTAGAAGGGGGCAAGGTTATTTCCATTAAGGAAAAGGGTATGCCCGTGGGGACAAAAGTGGAAGTTTATGAACTTTTTTACAATCTACCCGCGCGTCAGAGGTTTTTAAAAAAGGAGGATACAGAAAAGGCAAGGATATTACGTTATGTTAGAGATTATGCCGCCGCTAAACCAGAGGTAGCTTTCAGGATGGTAAGCGATGGGAAGGAAATCCTAAACCTTCCACCAGCAAAGGATAATAAAGAGCGCCTGGAAGATTTGTACGATACAAAGTTTGAAGAGCGAGAGCTTGAAAGAGATGGTATAAGGGTACGCGTGCTTGTTTCTCTCTCCCAGAGGAGGGGAGAGACAAAGCTTTTTATCAACTCAAGACCTGTCCAAAACAGAAGTCTTTTGGAATACCTGAAAAGAGCCGTAGGAAACAAAAGGATTGCCTTTTGCTTTTTGGAACTGCCTCCGTTCATGCTGGATATAAACGTCCATCCAAAGAAAGCAGATGTGCGCCTAATTCAAGAAGGAAAGGTAAAAGAGCTTTTGGGTGAGCTTTTAAAAAAGCAAAGTGTCTATATACCTTCCCTTGCACAAGAGAAATATGAATACCGTACCGAGCCTGAGCTGGTGGGTATAATAGAAGACACCATACTGGTGGTAAAGTGGATGGAAAGCCTATACTTCATAGATCAACATCTTTTGGCTGAGAGGATAAACTACGAGATGGGTTTTTCTTCGGACAAAGCTTGCAAAACTGCAATAAAAGCGGGAGAAAAGCTCTCTCACGCTCAAATCAACAGTTTGCTAAAAAAGTGGGTAGAGCTTAACAATCCACACACCTGTCCCCACGGTAGACCTCTATACTACAGAATACCGCTTAAAGAGATCTACCAGCAGATAGGAAGGACCTGGTGATGCTTGCAAAGAGGATCATTCCGTGCTTAGACGTGGATAGGGGAAGGGTGGTAAAGGGTGTGAAGTTTCAGAATCTCAGAGATGCGGGAGATCCGGTGGAAGTAGCAAAGAGCTATGAAGATCAGGGAGCTGACGAGTTGGTCTTTTTGGATATAAGTGCCTCCGCAGAGGGAAGGAAGATCTTAATAGACGTAGTAAAAAGCGTTGCGGAAACTGTCTTTATGCCCTTTACTGTTGGAGGAGGAATAGCCTCTTTGGAGGACATAAGAAAGCTTTTGGAGGCTGGTGCGGACAAAATATCCATCAACACCTCTGCGGTTAAGAATCCACAGCTTATTTACGAAGCTGCAAAAAGGTTTGGCTCTCAGTGTATAGTAGTGGCTATAGATGCTAAAAGGTCTGGCAAAGGATGGGAGGTCTATATTCATGGAGGAAGAACACCCACGGGTTTGGATGCGGTAGAGTGGGCAAAGAGGGTAGAAAGCTTGGGTGCGGGTGAAATTCTGCTAACTTCTATGGATGCGGACGGGACCAAAAAAGGTTATGATATAGAGCTTAACAGAGCTGTGGCTGAGGCTGTAAGAATACCCGTGATAGCTTCTGGGGGTGCGGGTAGTATGGAGCATTTTTACGAGGTGTTTTCCCAATCTAAGGTAGATGCTGCCCTCGCAGCATCGCTGTTTCACTTCAAGGAGGTGAGCATTCCAGAGCTAAAAATTTACCTCAAAAACAGAGGAATAAACATAAGGATTTGCCATGTTTGAGCCCAAAACTCCTTTTCTTGCGGTGGACGGAATTGTTAGGCTTTGGGATGGCAAAAGGTTTAAAGGTATAGTTCTTATAGAGAGACACTACGAGCCCTACGGCTTTGCCCTTCCCGGTGGTTTTGTAGAAGTAGGAGAGAGGGTAGAGGATGCAGTGCTAAGGGAAGTAAAGGAAGAGACAGGTTTGGATGCAAAGATAGTAAAACTTCTTGGAGTTTACTCTGAACCAGACAGAGACCCCCGCTTTCACGTGGTTTCTGTGGTCTTTGTTTTGGATGCAGAGGGAACGCCAAAAGCTGGAGATGATGCAAAGAGTGTTTTTATATCCTCTTTAGAGCAAATACCTTTTGATAAAATGGTCTTTGACCACGCAAAAATACTTGGGGATTATCTGAGATGTTTGTAGAGGAACCAGTTCCAGAGGAAATAAAGCAAAAGGTTTTGGAAAAAATATCCAATAAAAGGCTTGGAGAAGAAGCTTTTAAATACATAAAGTTAGTAAGAAGAGAAGATGGAAGTCTTTGGGTAAAGGAAGAGCTACCCGACACAAACAATCACGCCTTGATGTTTATGGTTCTGGCATGTGTAAACTACACGCAAAGGATCTTAAGGGGAGAGGATATAGAGTAGGCATGGTATAATACCTAAATCCAGACCTCGGGAAGGATGTGGAGCATGTGGAGGGTTGTTATCTTAGTTCTATGTATTATTATGTTTCAGGGATTATCTATAGCAAGTTCAAAAGCTCATACGAAGAAACAGAGAGTAGAGACCGTCAAAAAGAAAGGAGCTAAAAAGAGTGTTATATCAAAATCGGTAAGCATAGAGAGTATTTCTGCCAAATACGGGGAAGGAAAAACGTTCCAAGCTGATCCAGATGGTATAAGACTAACTGCAATGAGTTTTTATAGCACACCTTATAGGTTCGGAGGTACTAGCCCCAATGGTCTTGACTGTTCCGCTTTTGTGCAAAAAGTATTTAGAGCAAACGGTATTTATCTGCCAAGGGACTCAAGAAGCCAAGCAAGGTATGGATACAAAGTGAGCCTATCAGAGCTCAAGCCCGGGGATCTCCTGTTTTTTAAGACGTATAGAAACGATATCTCACACGTTGGGATATACATAGGGGATGGTAAAATGATCCATGCCACTACAAGAGGTGGGGAAGTTCTAATAAGTAGAATAAATGATCCCTATTACAGAAAGAGATTTGTCTTTGCAAAGAGAATCATAGAATATGGGGAAAAGCCAGAGGAAGATATAATCTATATTATTGTGGAAAGTTTGGAAAGGGGGACGGATTAAAAAGCTTCTTTGACGTGATCTTTTCTTTAAGGTCCGCAAGTATAAGAAGGGCTTTAAGGGGGGTGATGTTGGCTATGTCTAATTTTTCTATGTTTTCCACAAGCTCTTTGTAGATTGTTTCCTCTTCCAATCTTTTTGAGTTTTCATAAACCTTCTCCAAAATGGGTAAGCTTTCGTCAAAGCTTGACAGGATTTCATAACCTCTCGTGATGATTTCTTCTGGAAGCCCTGCCATCTTTGCCACGTATATTCCAAAACTGCCCTTTGCGCTTCCCTCCTTTAAGGTGTATAAAAAGTTTATCTCCTGCTCTCCTTCGGAAACAGCCATGTGGTAGTTTTTTATCTGCGGAAAATCTTCTTCCAAACTGGTTAGCTCCAAGTAATGTGTTGCTACCAAGGTCCGAGCTTTTATTTTCTTGGCTATATATTCAATGATCGCCCTTGATATGGCTATACCATCGTAAGTAGATGTGCCTCTTCCCACTTCATCCAAGATGATAAGGCTTCTCTCGTCTGCAGAGTTCAAAATGGCAGAAACTTCCATCATCTCGTTCATGAAGGTGGACACTCCCAAAGCCAATACGTCTCCTGAGCCAATCCTTGCGTGGATAGAAGACACCAAACCTATGCGTGCGCTTTTGCACGGAAGGAAAGAACCCATGTGAGTAAGAAGAACAAGAACGGCCACCTGCCTTATGTAGCTTGACTTTCCTGCCATGTTTGGTCCGGTGATTATGTGTATAAGGTTTTGCTCATCCATGTAAGTGCTATTTGGCACGTATTCTTTACTAAACTGTTCTATAACTGGATGCCTTCCTTCCTTTATGTAAATTATCTTTTCCTTAGAGAGCTCTGGTTTTTTCCAACCTTTCTCCAAAGCTATCTGTGCCAAACTTTGAACATAATCAACCTCTGCAATATGCTGGGCGTTTTTGTGGATTCTGTGTATGCTGCTTAAGACTCTTTCCCTTAACTCCAAAAAGAGCTCATACTCTATCTCGTTTGCCCTTGTCGCAGCGGATAAGATTTTCTCCTCTAACCTCTGAAGCTCGTCTGTAGTAAATCTTTCTGAGTTGGAAAGAGTTTGTCTGCGCTTAAAGTAGTTTGGCACATATCTCAGGTTTGGCTTTGTCACCTCTATGTAATAACCCATAACTCTGTTGTATCCGACCTTTAGGCTTTGTATGCCTGTTTCTTTTCTCAATCTTTCTTCGTATTCTCTCAAAATCGTTTCTGTTTTATCCCTTAATTTTCTCAGCTCGTCTAACTGTGGATGAACACCTTCCTTTATAAGCCCACCTTCCTTTAGGTGTATGGGCGGATCATCCACTAAGGTCCTTTCTATGTCTTGGTAGATGTCGTCCAGGTCCTCCAAGCTGTAAAAGAGATCTTTTAGAAGTTCTGACTGGGAGTGTTCTAAAAGGTCCTTTATTTCCTGCAAAAGGAAGAGTGCCTTTTTAAGCAGTGCAAATTCCCTTGGAGTAGCCACATTTCCGCTGATGCGGGAAGCAAGCCTTTCTAAATCTGGCATGTTTTCAAGCTTGGATCTTATACTCTTTAAAAGCTCTCTGTTTTGCAACAGCTCTTCAACTGCCTGTTGAACTTTTCTTATGTCTTCTTCCCTGAGAAAGGGATGAGTTATCCTAAACCTCAGGCGCCTTCTTCCCATACCGGTAAGGGTCCTGTTTATAACGCCAAAAAGGGATAGGTCTTCCCTCCCTTCGTAGCTTTCCAAAAGTTCAAGTCCTCTTCTGGTGCGATAGTCTATGGCAACATAGCCCTCTCCTGCATACGGTTTAGGCTTTTGCACATAGGGGGTAAACCCCTTCTGCGTTCTTTTCAGATAAAGATAAGCCACACCGCAAGGTATTAAAAATTCTTCCTCTTCAAAACCCAAACCTGACCAGTGGAAGATGTTAAAGTCTTTCTTTAGAAGTTCAAGACCTTCTTGGACGTCTTCTTCGGTATAAGGAGTAAAAAAACTTTTTAGAACCTTCTGTGCGCTATCGTCAAACTTTTCGTGGGTCAAAATCTCCTTTGGCTGAAACTTCAAAAGGAATTCCAAGTAGTTGTCCCTGTTGAACCTTCCTGCCAAAAATTCACCGGTGGATGGACTAAGGTAAGAGCAATAAACCTTATACCCTTTTCGGTATACGCAAGCCAAACCTGTAAGCTCCTTTTCAAAGTATGTGCCGGGCGTTAGCACCCTTACGACGTCCCTCTTTACCACTCCCTTAGCTTGCGATGGGTCCTCTAACTGTTCGCATATGGCCACCTTGTACCCACGGCTTACCAACTTTGATATGTAAGACTGGGATGAGTGGTAAGGCACTCCGCACATGGGGATCCTCTCTTTCCCTTTCCCAGCAGGTCTAGAAGTTAGCACAAGTCCAAGCTCCTTAGAGCCTACCACCGCATCCTCGTAAAACAGCTCGTAAAAATCCCCAAGGCGAAAAAAAAGCAAACAGTCCGCATACTGTCTTTTTAGCGCATGATACTGAGAGAGCATTGGAGTTAGGTCTTCACTTTGCGTATTCCACATGTCTGGTCTCCCTAATCACCACCACCTTTATCTGACCTGGAAATTCAAGCTCTTCCTCTATTTTCCTGGCTATATCCTTTGATAGTTGATAGGCTTCTTCGTCGTTTATTTCTTCAGGACTCACAAAGACTCTAACCTCTCTTCCTGCCTGAACCGCATAAGCGTTTGCCACACCTTTGAAGGACTTTACAATCTGCTCCAGCTTTTCCAGTCTCTTGAGATAAGCCTCTAAGGTTTCTCTCCTTGCGCCAGGTCTTGCGGCGGACAGGGCATCTGCAGCGCAAACAAGAGCTACCTCTGGATATCTGACCGGTTCCTCGTTGTGGTGTGCTTTTATAGCATTCAAAACCGGGTCTGGTTCTCCGTATCTTTTGCACAGCTCTATGCCTATGTCTGTGTGAGAGCCTCCAAGCTCGTGGGATATGGCTTTGCCAATGTCGTGAAGAAGCCCAGCCCTCCTTGCCATCTTAGCATCCAAACCAAGCTCTTCTGCCAGCAGTCCTGCAATGTACGCCACTTCCTTTGAGTGTAAAAGCACGTTCTGAGAGTAGCTTGTCCTATAGTAAAGTTTTCCTATATAGTAATAAAGCCCTGGGTTTATGTCGTATAGACCAAGCTCCATACATGCTTCCTCTCCTGTCTTCTTTATCTTCTCGTCTATTTCCTTTTTAACTTCGTTCACTATCTCCTCTATCCTGGCAGGATGGATTCTACCATCTTCTATAAGTTTCTCCAAAGCCTCCTTTGCTATTTCTCTTCTAAGTGGATCAAAGGAGGATATGGTAACTATATCGGGCGTGTCGTCAATGATTAGGTCCACACCTGTTAGAAGTTCAAAGGTCCTTATATTCCTACCTTCCCTTCCTATTATTCTTCCCTTAAAGTCGTTGGAAGGAAGCTCCACTGCGGTGGTTGTGTAGTTTATAGCTATCTCCGATGCCAACCTTTGGATGGCGGTAGTTATTATCCTCTTTGCGCGCAGTTCTGCCATTTCTCTTGCTTCATCTTCTATCTTTTTGGCTATCCTTATAGCTTCTATCCTTGCCGACTCCTCTGCCCTCCTTAGCACTTCCGCTCTAGCTTCCTCCAAAGTCATACTTGCTATTCTTTGAAGTTCAAGCAATTGTTTATCTTTTAGCCTTTGGACCTCCTCTTCCAATTCTTGAATTTCTTCGATCCTGCTTTCCAAATCCCTTTGTACCCTTTCTAAATGCCTTTCTAAATCTCTTAATTCTTTCTCCCTTTTGTATAACTCCTCCTCTCTTCTTTCAAGAGCTTCAAACCTCCTTTCTATAAACTGCTCTTTTTGAACCAAAGACTGCTCCCTATGATTTAAAGCTTGCTCTACACTTCTCAATCTCTGTTCAATCTCCTGTTCTCTTTTATCAAGTTCTAAGCGTTTTTGAGCCAACATTTGCTCAATTTCCTTCTTCTTCTCCTCCGCTTCCTGCCTGGTTCTTTGAGCTTCCTCCCTCGCAATACTTATAATCCTTTCATATTCCCTTTGGGCATTTTCTAATAGCTTTTGCACCTCCTCCGATTGTATTGGCACTTGTGTAGGTGTTTTTCTGAAAAGGAGAAAACCTACACCTATTCCTACAGCCAATACCACCAAACCCAAAACTGCAATCAGAACAATTTCGCTCATCTTCCTACCTCCTGTAAAAGATTCCTTTTTCAGTTAAAATTGCGTCCACTTTCTGATCCCAAGGGTCGCATGGGATCTCCTCAAAGACCTGAAAGCTAAAGGCTACTCCCACCTTTAAACCTCTCACCTTCCCCAGTATCCTATCGTAATAACCCTTTCCCATACCCAACCTACAGCCTCTCCTGTCAAAGGCAACTCCTGGCACTAGGGCTAACTCCACTTTTTCGGGATCCACCTCTTCACACTCTGCAGGCTCCAAAATACAAAAACTGCCCATGCTGAGCGTGTCAGTAAAACGAACTTTGCATAGCTTTAAACCGTCACCCACAACCTTGGGTAAAACAAGATCCTTTCCAGACCTAAGTATTTCGTCAAGTATCGGAGATATGTCTGGCTCTCCGTCAAAAGGACAAAAAGCTAGAATCAACTCTGCGTTGTTTAGTATGCCAGAAGTTTTTATATGTTCCAGAATCTTCTGGGAAAGGGCTTGATGCTGGTCTGCAGACAAACTCCTCCTTATGCTTCTAATTCTATTCCTTAATTCTTTTTTGCTCAAAACCTTCATCTTCCGCCTCCATACAGGAGGGGAAGGCAAGAAAAACCCGCCCGGCCGTAGTGGAAGAGGCTTTGGTGGGCCCCGATGTCAATAGGTGGGTGCCCTCCCGGAACGTCCTCGGTGGGACAATCCCGGAGCTCGGACTCCCTATAGCCTCACCTTGTGGACCCCAATTGTATCCTCTCCACTACTAACAGGGCAGGCTCGTTTTACCTAAGACTTACATTAAACTCTTTCTTTAAGCCTTCCACCAAATTAAACACTACGCTGTTAGCTTCCTCATCAGACATACTTTTGGCGCTTCTCAGAAAGAGTCTAATACTCACGCTTTTCTTGCCTTCCCCGAGCACCTCTTCGTTAGTCCATACACTAAAAACACTCAAATCTTCCACCTCTTCCAGCTTCTTAATGTATAAAATTAATTTATCCACCGACTGGTCTTTGTCCATAACCAGGGAAAGGTCCCTGACTACAGGAGGATAATTGGAAAAGCTTTTGTAATTACGCCTTTTAGGTTGCAACTTTTCAACATAAAGCTCCGAGATCAGAATACTGTTTTTTATCTCCAGTTGTTCTTGTATGAGTGGATGCAACACTCCCAAAAAACCTATCTTTTCTCCCTCAACCATAAAGTCTATCTGAAGGTTTGGGTGCAAGAAGGAATAATTGGACTTTTGGGAAAAGTGATCTACGTTTATGTAAGTTAAAAAGTCCGAGACCAAGGCTCTGAATTCTTCTAAAGAGTGGTTATTGCAGGACAAAATTCCCAACCTTCTTTCCTCGTTGTCTTCAAAGAAGACTTTACCCAACTCAAAGATGGAAACTTGCTGGATAAAGTTTTTCTGATTGTGAATGTATGATCTAATCAAGGATGGAACTATGGATGTGCGCAGGAACCTCTCATCCTTCAGTAGGGGGTTTATTATCTCAAGCTTTGGCTGTTCCAAGCCTAAGGCTGAATAAAGATTCAAACTTTCGTAAGAAAAGTTAAGTACCTCAAAAAACCCTCTGGAAGACAGGAATGTTCTTATAGTGTTTTCAAGCCTGCTTACTCTCTTTGGTGCAGAAGGAATGGGTGGGGGTTCAGATTTTAGGCTGTTGTAGTTCTTAGCCCTTAAGATCTCTTCCACCAAATCAGCTTCTCCCTTTACATCAAAGCTTCTAAAGGCAGGCACAAACACCTCTAACCCACAGGAAGACGGGTAGCACTCAAAGCCGAGTTTTTGCAAGACCTTTCGAGCATACTCTCCGTCCAACTCTTCCCCAACGTATCTTTTATACTTTCCAAAGGACAAAAAGATCTTCACAGGCTTATAAGGTTCAGGATATACATCTTTTACCGCACTTACCTTGCCACCAGCCACCCTTAGAATTAATTCTACAGCCCTGTTTTGATGGCTCCTAAGAGAGTCAATATCTACATTCCTTTCAAACCTGTATGAACTTTCTGTCTGTATTCCCAAGCTCTTTGCGGACCTTCTGATCCTGTAGGGGTCAAAGTATGCCCCTTCGAGCAGGATTTTTGTGGTGTTCTTATTTACTGCACTTTCTGCTCCACCAATCACACCGGCTACAGCAAGGGGTTTTCTACTATCCGCTATGATCAGATTGTTTTCTGTTAGTTGTTTATATGCTCCCATCAGGGTGTTTATCCCTTCCCCTGCTCTTGCACTTCTTACCACTATACCTCCTTCTATTTTGTCTAAATCAAAGGCATGCAAAGGCTGCCCCCTCTCAAGCATGATGTAGTTTGTCACGTCTACCACGTTGTTTATGCTCTTAATTCCGCACTGCCAGAGCCTTTTTCTTAACCAAAAAGGAGCATCCTTTATGTGCGTCCCCTCTATGACTACCCCTCTGTATCTTTTACAGTCTGTATCCTCTACTCTTATATCCAAACTTCCAAAGTCTTCTAATTGATATTCTTCTATCTGTTTCATGGAACGGTCAAAGAGCATTGCTATTTCTCTGGCAATACCCAGGATGCTAAGAAGATCTCCTCTGTTTGGTGTGATCTCCACCTCCAAAACAGGCTCTCCAAAACCGAGAACTCTCTTAGCAGGAGTGCCAAGAGGATAGTCCTCATCAATTTTTAAAATTCCTTCCGAGCTATCTTCTAAACCAAGCTCAGAGCCAGAAAGAAGCATGCCCTGTGAAACCACACCCCAAAATTCCCTTTCTCCTATCACTTTCCCGCTTACCCTCGCCCCAGGAAGGGCCACCAAAACACCACTTTTTTCCTCTAAACTCCTATCTCTTGTTATTACCTGAACCGTTTTGTCCTCTCCTACTTTAACTTGGCAGACCCTTAAACCTTCGTCCTTTGGGTGTGTGGTAAGACTGATCACAGTTCCAAAAACCACACCCTCCACATCCCCATCCCAAATACTAACACTCGTTTCTACACTCTTTAGAGTTAAAACTCTTGCTATCTCCTCTGGCTCTATTCCTTCCAGATCAACAAATTCGTTTAGCCAACTTAAAGGAACTCTCATGAGAGTTAATATCATAAACTATATTACCCCTGAAGCTGTTCGAAAAATCCCTCATTGGGCCGTCCCCAACCTCTTGACAAATGAGAAAAATTTTCATATAATATTCATTAACTTAAAACCTTACAAGGAGGTAAGAGCCATGAGCAAGAGCTTAGCTGGTACCAAAACTTTGGAGTGCCTCAAGCACGCCTTTGCAGGTGAGTCCCAAGCCAACAGGAGGTACCTCTATTTTGCCAGAAAGGCAGACATAGAGGGGTACCCAGACTTAGCCAACGTGTTCAGAGAAACTGCAGAGGGTGAAACTGGACACGCCTTTGGGCACCTTGAGTTTCTGGAAAAGTATGGTGGTGGAGATCCAGCCACAGACAAGCCCATAGGAACCATGGAACAAAACTTGGAAGCAGCCATAGCAGGAGAAACCTACGAGTACACCGAGATGTATCCGGGATTTGCAAAGATAGCAAGGGAAGAAGGCTTTGACGACATAGCTGAGTGGTTTGAGACCCTTGCAAGGGCTGAAAAGTCCCACGCGGGAAGGTTCCAAAAGGCTCTGGAAAGCTTGAAAGCCTGAAAACCTTCTGCGCCCCGCCCATCGCGGGGTGCAAAATAAAAAAGAAGGAGCTTAACATGAAAAAGATAGAGATGAGCGATATTCTAAACATTTACGAATACGAAAAGGTAAGGGAGCAAAAGCGAAAAGAAATAATAGAACTCAAGAAAAACAGAAGGGTTTTTGTTGGAGATATGGTTCACTTAGTCTTTGAAAACAGAGAAACGGTATGGTTTCAAATTCAAGAAATGATAAGGGCTGAAAGAATGGTAAAGGACGAAGAGATAAAACAAGAGATTGATGTTTACAACGAACTAATACCGGACAAAAACGAGCTTTCCATAACTATGTTTGTGGAAATTCCAGATGAACAAGAGAGGAAGAAACTGCTACCACAATTGGTAGGTATCCACGACCACCTGTGGTTTCACATAGGCAACAAGTATAGTGTAAGAGCTATCGCTGACGAAAAAAGCAAAAAAGATTATCAGTATGGCAAGGCAGCGGTGGTGCATTTTCTAAAATTACCGCTTACTCCAGAGCAGGTGGAGGCCTTTATTAATTCACCTGTAAAGATAGAAATAAACCATCCCAACTATAAAGCTATTGTGGATATGCCAGAGGAAGTAAAGAGAGAGCTTATAAAAGACCTTGAAAGTGATTAATTTTCTAAGGCTTAGCTTTTTTTTAGCCTTTGTGCTGATTTATTCTTGCGGAATAAAGGCAAATCCCAAACCTCTGGAAAATCCGGTCATAGAAGTAAAGCGTATAGGCAGTAAGGTGTTTCTTAGAAGCCTAGAAGGGGAAGTCGTTCCAGAGGGATTTGTAAAAGTAGAAAACTACTGGCTTAGAGAGCAAGCTCAACCTTTCTGTTTTGTAGTCAAAAGGATAGAAGGCAAAAAAAGGTTGGAGTGCGTTGGAGGTCTTACAGAGGAAAAGGTAAGCTTAGATTTGAATTATTACGAAACCAAAGTAAGGCTAAACCTTAAAGGTTTTGACGTTTACGAAGTTTACGAGGTAGAGGGGGGAAGGCTAAACCCATGGACTGGAAAAAAAGCGGTGGATAAGCTTGAGCTAAGCAGAGATTACGTTAGGAGATGTTATCTTGTAGTAGGTAAAAGGCAAAATAACTATTCAGAACCTACCGAGTTTTGTATAGAACCCCTTCCCCATCCACCTATAAAAGATGTGGACAGGTTAGATTATAGAGTATCGGGAGAAAATCTATACTTGATATGGTCTTACGAGCCAGATAGCTTTTTTAAAGAGTTTGTAATATTTGAAGATGACAGAGAAATAGGGACCACAAAGTCTCACATGTTTGAACTAAAGAGAAAAGATAAAAAGACCACATACAAAGTAAAGGTCAGAAGTATTCATGGAAAAGAAAGTGATGGTGTTATCCTATACTACAGTCCATAGTAAGCAGCTATAGCTGCTGATATTGTCAAAGCAATATTTTCCGGAGCTATTTGTTCTTCTATTTCAAAATCGTAGGTGGGGAGTTTCTCCTCCAGAAACTTGATACCAAAGTATCCACTTCTAAAGTCTGGATCCCTGATGATTTCTCTGTGAAGGGGGATGTTTGTTGGAATTCCCCTTATGATAAACTCATCTATGGCCCTTTTTCCCCTTGCTAACACTCTTTCCCAGGTTAGAGCCCACACACTCAACTTTGCTATCATAGAATCGTAGTAAGGGGGAATTACGTAATCTTTATAAACGCCCGCATCCATTCTAACCCCCGGACCACCAGGAGAGTAATAAGCAGTAATCTTTCCTGGAGCTGGAGCAAAATTTTTCCTTGGATCTTCTGCGTTTATCCTAAACTCAATGGCATAGCCTCTGAAAGTTATCTCGTTCTGAGTGAAGGGAAGGGGCTCACCCATAGCTATTCTTATCATAGTTTCCACTATGTCTATTCCAGAAACCATTTCAGTTATGGTATGCTCCACCTGAAGTCTGGTGTTCATCTCAATAAAGTAAAATTCACCCGTTTTTAGATCAACGAGAAACTCAAGGGTGCCTGCACTTTCGTATCCTACCTGCATCATTGCCCTTACAGAAAGGCCTAAAATCTTGTTTCTTATGTGGTTTGGCAGGACGGGGCAAGGTGTAACCTCTATAATCTTTTGGTGTTTTCTCTGCACAGAGCAATCCCTTTCTCCCAAATGCACCACGTTGCCGTACTTGTCTCCCAGTATTTGCACCTCTATATGTTTTGGATTATCCAAATATTTTTCTACAAATAAATCACCTTTTCCAAAAAAGGTTTCCGCCTCTCTGTATCCAGATTCAAAGAGTCTGGGAAGTTCTTCCATAGACCTAACTACCCTCATCCCCCTACCACCCCCTCCATAAGCTGACTTTAAAATTACAGGAAATCCTATCTCTCTTGCATAGTGCAGGGCGTCCTCGTAGTTTCTTAGGGGTTCTGGAGAACCTGGTATGGTGGGTATGCCCAGCTCAGCCATTTTCTGTTTTGCTTTTACCTTGTCCCCAAAGAGCTCTATGTGTTCTGGCGATGGACCTATAAAGGTTATTCCCTTTTTTCTGCAGTATCTTGCAAAGTCTGCGTTTTCAGCCAAAAATCCATATCCCGGATGTATAGCATCCGCTCCAACCGATTTAGCAAGATCCACTATTCTTACGTAGTCTAAGTATGCCCTTACAGGATCACCAGGTATAAGATACGCCTCGTCTGCTTTCTTTACATACAAAGACTTGGCATCAGCCTCTGAGTATATAGCTACACTTTTTATCCCGAGCTCCTCACACGCCCTTATTATTCTAAGGGCTACCTCTCCTCTGTTTGCCACCAGAATTTTTTTGAACATGGAGAATATTTTAAGGCTTCAAATCGTTGGACCAGGCTACAAAAAATCACGCTAAAAACTAATTTTTATCATACAGTAGGCTTAGCTTTGTTTTAAATTCTATAGAACCATAAATTTACCAGTAAGGAGGTGGCTTATGCTTAGAGCAGAGTGGGTAGAAGCAAGGAAGAAATTTAAGAACAAAAGTCAAATGCACCTTGCCAGACAGGGCATTATAACCGAAGAGATGGTTTATGTTGCCAAAAGGGAAGGCTTGCACCCTGAGTTTGTTCGTCAAGAGGTGGCAAGGGGTAGGATGATCATTCCTGCCAATATCAATCATCTGCACTTGGAACCCATGTGCATTGGTATAAACTCAAGAGTTAAGGTAAATGCCAACATAGGAAATTCTGGCCTTGCGTCGGACATACCCACTGAGCTGGAAAAGCTAAGGGTTGCTATAAAGTACGGCGCAGATACTGTGATGGATCTTTCTACTGGAGAGGCAATAAAGGAAACGAGGGAAGCCATCATAAGGGAAAGCACGGTGCCAGTGGGAACGGTTCCCATATACGAAGCTTTGAAAAGGGCAAAAGGTCAGGTCAAAAACATGACGGTGGATCTTATACTGGACGTAATAGAGGAACAGGCTCAGCAGGGTGTTTCTTACATGACCATCCACGCAGGTATCTTGAGGGAGTTTTTGCCCTTAGTTCAACACAGAGTAATGGGTATAGTTTCCCGTGGTGGTGCTATCATGGCTCAGTGGATGGTAGAACACGGAAAGCAAAATCCGCTTTATGAACACTTTGATAAGATCTGCGAGATATTCAAAAAGTATGACGTTTCCTTCTCTTTGGGAGATGCCCTAAGACCAGGAGCTATAGCGGATGCGTCGGACGAAGCTCAGTTGTCAGAACTCAGAGTTTTGGGTGAGCTAACAGAAAGGGCATGGAGGCACGACGTGCAGGTGATGGTAGAAGGTCCAGGCCATGTGCCTTTGGATCAGATAGAGTTCAACATGAAAATACAACAAAAGCTATGCCATGAAGCGCCCTTCTACGTGCTTGGCCCGTTGGTAATTGATGTGGCAGCAGGATACGACCACATAGCATCTGCCATAGGTGCTGCATTAGCGGGATACTACGGTGCAGCCATGCTATGCTACGTCACACCCAAAGAGCACCTTGGATTGCCAAACGTAGAAGACGTAAAGCAGGGTGTTATAGCTTACAAAATTGCGGCGCACGCAGCGGACGTGGCAAAACACTTTCCCGGTGCAAGGAAGTGGGACCTGGAGATGTCCAAAGCTCGCTTTGCCTTTGATTGGAACAGGCAATTTGAGCTTTCCATTGATCCAGAAACCGCAAGGGCATATCACGACGAAACACTGCCACAGGAGGGATACAAAACCGCCAAGTTCTGCTCTATGTGTGGTCCCGAGTTCTGCGCTTACAAGATTTCCCAAAACGTATCTGACAAAATGGAAGAGGTTCTCCAGCAGGAAAACTGGATAGCACCTTAACTTATGTACTTTTCTATCTCCTGCTTTATGGAGGGGTTTATGCCAAGCCTTCTCAGGTGCCCCTCCTCTGCCTTTAATAGCTCATACAAGTTTTCAAAGTTGTTGTAGATAATCTTTTTCTTCACTTCTCCTATGCCCTTTATCCTATCCAGCACATCCTTTAAGCCTTCCTTTAGTCTAAGCTTTTTGTTGTAAGAGAGGGCAAAGCGATGTGCCTCGTCCCTGATCTGTCCAAAAACTCTGTAAAGTATTGGATGCTCCTTAAGGGGTATATTAACCCCAAACTCCGTGTATAGGATCTCGTTTTCTTTTGCCAAAGAGAAAACTTTGATGGGAAGCTTGTAATTGTCTCTTACTTTTATGGCTACCGTAAGCTGTCCTAAACCCCCGTCTATTAACCATACATCAGGCATAGGTTCTTCCCCTTCCTTTAACCTTCTTGCCCTTCTGGTCAAAAGTTCCTCTAAAGCGGCGTAATCATCTATCTTGTTTACAGTTCTTATACGATACCTTCTGTATCTTTTTTTGTTCATAGCTCCTTCTTCCCACACCACGCAGGAAGCTACAATGTACTCTCCATAAAAGTGAGATACATCAAAACCTTCTATTCTGATAGGAGCGTTAATCTTTAGAAGCTTAATAAACTCTTCTCTTAGGACTTCGTAGGGAACAACATGTCCCAGATTTTCTTTGATAAGCTTTTCAAGGTTCTCATCTATGTGAAAAGAGAGATTAAACTTCCCCTTCTGTGAAAGCCACTTTATAACCTCTTCCGAAAGTTCAAAGTTCAGAAGGATCGTTTCTGGAATAGGATTGGAGTAATAAAAACCCACTATTACTTCTTCCACCTCATCCTCTGACTCCAATATTACAGTTTCTTTATCTACAAGCTTAGAAGACCTTATTAAATATATTCCCAGCATCCTACCCATTCTGTAAAACACGTCCGCATGGGCAAAGGATAATCCGCTAACACTCTGGCCCAAAGAGAGTTTTTCAAGAGCCTTTATCTGATCTCTCAAAACTGCACACTTTTCAAATTGAAGCTCCTTCATATACTCTTCCAACTTTTGGTAAAGCTCCGGAAGGATCTCCGAAACCTGTCCTGAGAGCAATGACTGGGCAGATTTAACAGAAAGCATGTAGTCTTTCTCCTTTATCAAACCAGCACAGGGTCCGCTGCAGAGCCCCAAATGGTAATCCATGCATGGTTCTTTCCTTACAGGCATAGGATCACAGGTGCGAAGCTTAAAGAGTTTATGGATTAGCTTTTTTACCTTGTAAGCTTTTTTAGCAGTAAAAAAGGGACCAAAGCCCTTTCCTTGACGTTGAAAACCCCTAACTACCTTTACCGTTGGAAATTGGTCTTCTGTGATAACTATCAGGGGATAACCCCCACCGTGTTTGTGAAGCACATTGTACTTAGGCTTATGAAGCTGAATTAGATCCACTTCCAAAACCAAAGCTTCGTATTCATTCTTCGTTATTATCCAGTCTATTTGGTTAGAGTTGCTGACTATAGACCTTTCCTTTAGGTTCTCCTGAGCTTGCCTGTAATGTTGTAAGAGCCTTTCTTTTATATTTTTAGCCTTTCCCACGTAGAGAACTTTGTTACCCTTCTTGAATAGATAAACACCGCAAGTTTGCGGTGCATTCTTTATAAGCTCAATCATGGCTCTGTATTTATAATATAGTGAATGAGGTGGCTTAAAAGGCTATTCATTGTCCTTATAATACTCCTAGTGTTTGGCTTTTTAGCAAACTTATTTTCTCGCATACCCGTAGGAGATAGAATAGCTGTTCTAAGGATAGATGGAATAATCGTGAATGGGGAACCTGTAGTTCGCAAACTGGAAGCTTTGAAGAAGGATAAAAGCGTAAAAGCTTTGGTAATTAGAGCTGAAAGCCCAGGCGGTTCAGTGGGAGCTTCCCAGGAAATCTACAGAGCACTGGAGCGCTTCAAAGAGAGTGGTAAGCCTGTGGTAATCTCTATGGGTAACGTGTGTGCCTCTGGATGCTTTTACATATCTATGGTGGGAGACTACATCTATGCTAATCCAGGAACTATAACAGGAAGTATAGGTGTGATAGTTCAGCACACCAGTTTAAAGGATTTGCTCGGTAAGTTAGGTATAAAGACTACTTCCATAAAAACGGGGAAGTTCAAAGACACCCTATCACCAACCAAAGAGCTGACGGAGGAAGAAAAAGCGTACATTCAGGAACTTATAGACAAAGCCTATGACCAGTTTATACAGGCTATACTCAAGTATAGGAAGGGTGTAGATATCTCCAAACTAAAGGAAGTTGCTGACGGGAGGGTGTTCAACGGAGAAGACGCAGTAAGTTTAAAGCTGGTGGATGGGTTAGGTGGGTTACAAGACGCCATAGAAAAGGCTCAGGCTTTGGCAAAGATTGAGAAACCAAGAGTATTTTATGTGGAAGAGCCAAAGAGTCTATTAAGAAGGCTTCTTGAAAACCGCCTGAATATAGGACTTGAATCTCAATCGCCTCTTATGATCTACTACATCCTACAATGAAAAGCGTATTGATCACAGCTACAGATACGGGAGTAGGAAAGACTTTTATATCGTACAACATCGTACTAACCCTAAAGGAGATGGGTATAAAAGTCGGCTATCTTAAACCTGTGGAGACGGATGTGAAAGATGTGCCCACCGATGGATCTCTTCTTTGCAAGATTACTCAACAAGACTTGGAAGAAGCCGTTCCAGTAAGGTACACTTTACCCCTTTCCCCCTACGCTGGCATTTTGGAAGAGCACAAAGACTTTGCTTTAGAAGCACTAAAAGAACATTACTTGACGCTGTTAGAAAAGTACGACTTTCTGGTGGTGGAGGGTGCGGGTGGTATTGCGGTGCCTATAAAAAGAGATTACAACTACGCAGATTTAGCCAAAGACTGGGGCCTTGATATTATCATCGTATCACGTGCGGGGCTTGGCACGATAAATCATACTTATCTTACCTACTTTTATGCAATCAACAGAAGCTTAAACGTCTTGGGTATTGTAATGAACGGTTTTGAAGGAAAGGATGTGTCTGAAAGAACTAACCCGCTTATAGTGGAAGAGCTAACTGGGATAAAACCTATCAAAGTTCCTAAGGTAGAGGGTTTAGTTCTTGATAGCTTCATAAGAAGAGAGCTTGTTAGTCTTATCGGGTTCTAACCTTTTGTAGAAGGCTACCCTTTCAACCAGTTCTTTAAAGTAAGGTGCTGCTGCAGCTCCACCAAAAGCTCGTCCCTTTGGTTCGTCCACCATTATGCCGGCCACAAACTTTGGGTCTGTAGCCGGAAAATATCCCACAAAGTAAGCAACAACCTTTTCCATAGAGTATTTACCTGTTTTTGTGTCAAACTTCTGAGCTGTGCCCGTTTTACCCGCTATGGTAAAGTAATCTGATTTAGCACTTACTGCGGTTCCCTCTTCCACAACCTTGATAAGGTTTTTGCGTAGCCAGTTTATTACCTTCTCGGAAAACAACCCATCTACTAGAACAGTCTTTGGTCTATTAGGTTCGTATATTATGCGCGGTTTTACTATCTGATTGGTAGCCAGACCGCCAAAGGCCACACACAGATTAAGAAGATTGACAGATAAGCCTTGTCCAATGCTGGCGTATATTATGTTGGCAGGATAGTTAAGATTTGGAAGCTTTGGCTTAATTTCCCCTGGCAATACACCAAAGGAAGAATAAAAGTGTATACTTCTAAAAAGTTCTTCCACATCTTTCTTTGATAAAAACCTTGCTATCTTTGCAGTTCCTATATTGGAAGACTTTATTATCACTTGATCTACCGAAAGAAGACTGTAAGGATGGACATCCCTTATAACTCTACCAAAAAATTCTGCCCTTCCTCTTTCTGTATCTACAACATAGTTAAAGTTTATGTATCCCTTATCTAAAGCTTTTCCAACGAAAAAGGGCTTTACAACAGAACCAGGTTCGAAAAGATCCGTAACGGCGTAGTTTCGTCTGTTTTGATGGGGATAATTTCCAAATTTATTTGGATCATAATCAGGAAAGTTTGCCATACCTAGTATATCTCCAGTATTTAGATCTATAACAATCAAAGCAACTCTTCTTGGATTCCAATCCTTCACTATTTTCTCTTTAATGTCCTCAAGAATAACCTGAATGCCAAAGTCTATAGTCAGATAGATGTCCTTTGTTTTAAAGTCTATTTTTTCCTCTTCAAGGCTCAAAGCCATCCTGCCACCCCTTGGTGAATAAAGAAAAACCTTCTTTACTTCCTTTGAGTATAGTCTATCATCCAACATATACTCTATGCCTTCCAAACCCTTTCCTTCTGCTCCAACGAAACCTATAAGGTTACTGGCTAAATGACCATGAGGATAAACCCTTTTGTAATCTTCTTGCAAACCGACGGCGCTTTGATTTTTAGTATCCTTTATAACACCCTTTATGTAGTTTATGTGGTCTTTCTCAACCTGTTTTGCCAGCCATACAAATTTCTTATCAGAGTTGAGTTTTTTTAGTATTTCTTCCTCTTTTTGATTGAGCACCGCAGAAAGCCTTCTTGCTAGCTCCTCCTTGTTTTTAACAAATTGGGGAAAGGCAAAAATTGAAATAGTGGGCAGACTTATGGCTAACTCTATACCATTTCTATCTTTTATAGCCCCTCTGTATACCGGCACCCTTTCTACGGTTACCTTTGGGAATTTTTCCGCAATCTTCTCTATGTAGCTGGTTCTTCCGTATAGTTGGATGTAAGCAAGCCTAAAGATTATTACCAAGAACGCTACAGATACGAAAAAGATTACAACGTATATCTTTGTATTCTTTAAACTTACTTTTGGTGAGAGCATGAAAGATGGATGAACTCTTTAAAAATACCAAAACCGTCGTGAGGTCCAGGCGAGGCTTCAGGATGAAACTGAACGCAGTATATGGGTAAGCTTTCGTGTTTGAAACCTTCCAAAGTCTGATCCAAAAGGTTTATATGAGTTATCTGGACTTCTTTTAATGTATCTGGATCTACAGCAAAGTTGTGGTTTTGAGCCGTTATGTGTATCCTGCCTGTCCGTAAGTCTTTTACTGGATGGTTTCCGCCGTGATGACCAAACTTTAGTTTGTAAGTTTTTCCCCCAAGCGCCAGCCCTATTATCTGGTGTCCAAGACATATACCCATTATAGGCAACTCTTCCATGTAAGCCCTTACGAGTCTTATCCCCTCCACTACCCTCTGTGGATCTCCTGGCCCATTGGATAAAAATATGGCATCGGGCTGAAGTTCTTCTATGGTTTTCTGCGCATTCTCCGGCGGTATTACTACAACGCGTGCACCTTCTTGCACGAGCCTTCTAAGGATATTCCTTTTGACACCAAAATCTACAACGGCTATTGTTGGTTTTTCTCTATCAAAGCTAAGATATCCCTTAAATAGGTCCCAATCCCCTTCTTTCCAATAATATACTTCTTTAGTCGCCACCTCTTTCACAAGGTCCAGCTCGGATATGTCTGCATAATTTCTTGCTTTTTGAACTAAACTTTTTGGCTCCAAGTCTACTGTTGATATAACCCCCTTCATTGCACCCCTTTCCCTTATCTTCTTCACCAAAGCCCTGGTGTCTATACCCCATATACCGATAGCTCCGTTTTCTTTAAGATACTCGTCAAGCCCCTTTACAGCCCTCCAGTTGCTGTACATCCCAGAAAGCTCTTTTATCACAAGCCCATTCACCTGAACCCTCTCAGATTCCACATCCTGAGGGTTTATACCGTAGTTTCCTATCTGGGTGTATGTTAGAATTACAATCTGGCCTTTATAGGAGGGATCTGTAATTATTTCCTGATAACCAGTCATGGATGTATTAAACACGACCTCCCCTATGGTTTCCCCCTCAGCTCCAAAGGAGTATCCTACAAAGTAGGTTCCATCCTCAAGTGCTAAGATTGCCCTTTTCATAATGCTTTGGCGGAGAGGGCGGGATTCGAACCCGCGGTACGGGGATTACCCGTACACAGCATTTCCAGTGCTGCACCTTCGGCCACTCGGTCACCTCTCCTTAAAGTATTAATTATAAGCAATTTCGGAAGCACAAGTTTGTAATTTGAGTACGAATTTAGACGTTAAAGGTCCGCTTATAAACTGCTGAAAAACAGAAACTCCCATACAAAGGAAGCAGATTGACAATGTAAAGGACCTTATCTCTACTTTCAAGCGTCAAAGGTCTAATTTATAATTTTTCATAATGGAGAAAAAGTACGGAGAGATAGCGATAGAACAGGCCCAGTTAGAACCATGGGAAAATCCTTCAAAAGAAAGAGACTATCTTATAGAAATCACCTTTCCGGAGTTTTCTTGCCTGTGTCCAAGGTCTGGCTACCCAGATTACGCCACTATAAAAATAAGGTACATACCAGACCAGTACATAATCGAGCTAAAATCTTTAAAGCTCTGGCTTAACAAATTCAGAAACAGATACATATCCCACGAACAAGCTACCAACGAAATATACCAGGCTTTAGAAGAAAAGCTAAAACCCAAATTTTTGGAAGTGATAGGAGACTTTAACCCAAGAGGAAACGTGCATACTGTAATCAGGATAAGGAGCGATCAGAATTATTGAGAAGCCTTTTTATTTCCTCTAAGGCTCTGTAGCCCCTTTTTATCTCGTCAGCGTATACTTTATAATTGGAATACCTGTGCCTTTGGTAAAGCCTAACTATGTATTCCAAGTGATGGTAGAAACTCTTACTCTTGAACTTCTCCAGTAGTCGTTCTGGTTCTTCCTTTGATCCTAAGACTTGCGTAAGCCTTTTATAAAGATTCTCTGGCGTTTTTCTAAACTGCGTGTAATACAAGAAAATCAGGTAAAAGGGCGTAGCCAACAGAAAAGCCAGAAGAATGTACTTAAATATCAGCGTTAGATTCTCCCTCTTTACGCTCCATTTGGCTCCCTTACCAAAGGCTTTAAACACGCTTATTTGCTTCTCCACAGAAAAACCGATTACGTTGGTGTACCAAAAAGAAACAATAGCGTCCTTTAGCAACGAAAAGCTAGATATACGCTTAACCGCTGGAGATTGGTAGCTTGGAGTGGTGTCTATTCTAACCCATCTGTCTTTCAGATATGCCTCTACCCACACGTGAGCCATGGAGTTTGTTACAATATAGTATTTTCCATAGTCATTCCACAAAGCTCCTTTAAAACCTCCTACTACCCTTGCTGGTATGCCCATTAGTCTAAGCAAAAGAGCGGTGGCACTTGCGTAATATTCACAGTTGCCCTTTTTGGACACGAAGAGAAAGTACTCCAACGGGTCTCCTTCGTATTTCTCTAACTTTAGTGTATAGCTGTATCCTCCTTCGGCGAAGTGTTTTAAAACCCTTCTAACTTTCTCCTCTTCATCCACCACCCCTGAGGTTAAACTGCTTGCCAGCTTTCTTATGCTTTCTGGTATTTGCTTGGGTACATAAGTATATGCGCTAGCAAGCGTTTCATAGCTTGAAACAGGTTCAGAGACAGAACTTGCAACATACCTTATGACCTTGTTTACGTTAGTAGATACTTTAAAAGTTCCACCAGGACCGACAAAAACCTGTCCTTTTATACCTTCCAAAGAGCTTATACTATAAGGAAAATCCAGCAAGGGTAGGTAATCTTCATAGTGGGGTTCAAGAATAATCGTATAACTAACTTCTCCCATACCCTTCAAAGGAGAAAAACTCTCCTTAAGCGTGCTAATCCATCTGTTGTTTTCGTACGTGTCAAACACCTGGACCCTCCAGTATGGTTCGTTTATATTCTGTGGCAAACCAAACACCCTAAAAGCCACCGTGTTGTCCTGCTGTATCTCACCTACCTTTCCCAGTGACACCTCGCTTGCTATACCAGTCTTTAGCCCATCTTTTCTACCGAATACATCAAAAATAGGAAATTGGGTTCTTGGAAGAAAAACGAAAAACGGCACGGAGAGAAGTGGAACTGCCAAAAAGAGAAAAACAGAAGCTGCTAAATAATACCCAAAAATCTCCAAAGGTTGGTAATTTTTCTGGTTCTGTTTGTATGCATTTGTAAACACGAGGGAGGTTATACCTAAAAAGCTATAGAGCATAAGCAGTATCAAAAAGCTGATTGAAAGGTTGTAAAGAGTTGCTAAGGAAAGAGAAAGTAAGCTGAGTATCAAAATCTGATATATGTCCCTTGGCTTTTTTTCTTCAAGAAATTTGATCCCGATGAGCATGATAAGTAGATTGGAAAGTGGCTCAGCGAGATTTTCAAGGCTTAGCTGAGATGCAAAGTAAATGGTGATTGTTATTCCCAGTAAGTTTAAAAACATGCGCTTTATAGGATAAAAGTTTTTGTAGTCCATAATAGAGCCAAGGAGGATAAAGAGGATACAAAGGGAAATATAGAAGATGTGCGCTACTCCATTTAGAGAAAACACACCCACGCCAGCGGACAGGTATATCCAAAGCAGCGTGGCTCCCTTTGGGCTTTCAAGAAGCCTTTTTAAGATACTGTATAGCATGATTCTTCAAGCTTGCTTCTACATATATCCTGTATATCCTTATGTTTTTCAGGCTTCTTATAAGTTGGGATACTTCTCTTAGCTCTTTCAAAGCCCCATCGTAGCTAATGTAAAATCCTTCGTCCATTACGTTCTTTTCTGCCTTATCAAACCTTAACATACTCTCATCCAGCTTTTCTTTCAAAAACTCCACAACCTGCACATACTCGTTCAGATCGTCCGTGCTAAAGACTTCTCTGAAGTGTTCTCTTAAAAAGAGTCTTCTAACCAAAGGGTTATTCTTTTCTTTTAAAGCCCATCCTATTAGGTGTGCATCCGTTAGATGGTGGAATTCTTCCTTAGAAAAAAATTCTCTTTCCATGTAATCCTTTATTAGCTCCAGCAAGTGTATGTTTAGAATGCGAACAACCTTATGAAAGTACACCTGCGTGTACATAAAAAACCTTCCCAAGAAAAAGCTCTCCAAAGCTCTTATGGCGCTCTTATCTGCACACTTTTTACCGTTTATTACCCTTAAATGGCTAAGTATTCTACCGTAATCAAAAAAACCGTAAGATGTGCCGCAAAAATAGGCATCCCTTCTGAGATAATCCATCCTATCCGCTCCTAACTCCCCAGTTATGATGTGGGATAGGACTTTTTCCTCTTCATTCTTTGGTTCCTTAAAGGCAAGTCTAACAAGAAGCTCTATATCTTCTTGAGAAAAACCAATCTTTTTCAACTTTTCGTTTAGCTCTCCCGATAGAATAAGCTCCTTTCCCACTACCTCGTGGCTTTTGTCCCCCAAAAGCACTTCTGTAGTGTGGGAAAAGGGTGGATGTCCCACATCATGCAATAGAGCAGCCAACCTTACAACCTTCAAAAGTTTTCTATCCTTATAGCCAAGCGATCCGTATATACTCTCTGCTAAATTCATCACACCTAAGGAATGCTCAAACCTTGTATGTTGGGCAGAGGGAAATACCATGTGCGTAATACCCAGCTGTTTTATGTGCCTCAACCTTTGAAAAGTAAAGGTATCCAGGATTTCCAATTCATCGGGATAAACCCTTATGAATTCGTAGATTGGATCCGATACTTCTTTAAACATTCACGCACTCTTTTGTGGGTTCGGGTCTTGTATTCTTTACGTGAATGTTCCAAGGTCTTTCATACACAAAGCGATTGTATATTCTTTGAAAAGTATCTTTCAAACGTCGCCAAAAGTTATCCTTCTTTGATTGTTTTATAAACTCTACCTTTATCCTTTCTGTCCTTTTTCCCTTCTGCGCCCTTTTCCAGTTGTTTTCAATGTCCTTTTTAAGCTTTTCTACATTAATGCCGTAGTATACCTCAGGTAGTTTTTTTACACGCTCCATAGCTTCTAACCAATGGAGTAAGCTTTCTTCCCTCTTCGCAGTTAAACCCATGATGATTTCTTCGAGCACTTCAAAGAACGCACTCTCCCTCTTGAATCTTTCCTTTTGAATTTCAGCATAATCCATGTACTCTTCGTACAGTTCTTCGTTAAAGATATAAACACCTAAGCTAACTGCGTCCTGAGCATTCCAAAGCTTACCATATTCCAGCTTGTGGACTATACCCCAATATTTAACAAGTCTGGTGGAGATGAGATGAAAGTCTTCCAAATAGGCAGTGTCTAAGCTTATAAACAGAAGAGAGTTCTCTTCAATTTTGTATATATCCTTCCCGGAATAAACGGATCCGTATATGTCAGTTATTTTTAGCAAGTTTAGCTCCACAAGCACGTCCTTCCATTGATTCCTGCTGGACCTAAAACTCCTATAAGCACATCTTAGAAATTCATCCAGACTGATAGAAAAACTCCCTTCTTTTTTGACTAATTGTATATAACACAATGAATACAGAAGAAGCTCCCTTTTGTTTTGATCTTCCAATACTTCCAAAAATAAACTTTGTAATCTATCCCTTTCTCTAAGTTTCAGCACGATTAAAATTTTAATTCCTCTCCTTTCTTTTAGCAACGACAGCATGTCGCCTAAAATTTAGCCCTCAAGAGAATTAACACCAAATGGTAGATAGTCATCAAAAGCCCCAAAGTGTAATACAACTTTGTATGTTTCCCAATGTACTTTAGGACAGTGTAAAAAACTACAAAAGTAAAAATTAGACCCAGTGTGATGTTGAACACAGGCAAAAGGAAGCGGTCTTTCCTCCTCTCTTCTAAAAGAAGTATGTTTAAAAAACTAAGTTTATAGCTTTGGAATTTGGTCAAGTAATATCTATCGTCTTTTTTCAACACAAGAGAGCCATTCCTTAAGATAAGCTCCCCATCACGAAAAATTGCCTCTTTTGCACTTATAAGATTGTCCTCCACCTTTAAGAAAACATCATTAAAAACGTTGGCATTCTTTTTTTCTACCCGTATGTTAATTTTGCCTATGGTATAAAATCCCTTTTCTGGAATGCCTTTGATGATTTCTGTGTGGTATTTGTATATAAACAACTTTCTTAGATAGAATATGTCCTCCTGTTTTATAAAAAATCCTACGATAGCAACCGAGAAAAACAAAGGGGCACAGAGTAGAAGAACTTTATAAAAAATACTTGTAGAACTCTTTCCAAAAGATGTTATTACATTCAGTTTTTTGCTCTCTTTGAGGTCAAAAAACACCCAGCCGAAGGCAACTACCATGGAAGATGGGAGAAAGTAAGAAAAAAAGTACAACAACCAAACAGACAGGAACAAAACTGATTCTTTTGCTGGGGATTTTAAAAGTACTTGATCTAATTGAATGAATTGAACTAACAAAAATAACGCCGATAGGATTAAACTTACTGTAAATGCTACTTTTGTAATTCTCCAAGCTAAGAACCTGTAAAGCATTACTGTCTAAGTTTTTTTTCCAATCGCTCTCTCTGTCCTGGTTCTCCCCTTTTACCTTTTTCCAACATCTCCCAAGACTTTCTGTAAGATTCTAACGCCTCACTTTTCCTGCCCAACTTCTGAAGCACATCACCAAGGTGTTCCCAAATTACTGGGTCTTCTTTTTCCTTTTCAAGGGCTTTAAGTAAAAGCTCGTAGGCTTTAAGATATTCCCCTTTATAGTAAAGAACCCATGCGTAGCTGTCTATGTAAGCTGGATTTTCACTGTCTTTTTCTAAGGCTTTTAGTATGAGCTTTTCAGCTTCCTCCACTCTTGCACCCTCATACCAAAGCAGTAAAGAATATCCAAGGTGATTGTAAAGGTCTGGATCCTCCGGTCTTAACTCTATGGCTTTTTTTAAGTTATTCTCTGCATCTACTATCCTCCCGAGTTTATCCAAAACTATTGCCTTTAAAAAGTAGCCTCTGTAGTCCTTAGGGTCTAAATTTATTGATCTGTCCACAAAGTTTAAACTCTCCTCTGCCTTTTCCTCTTCACTTAGAAGGCTTGCCATTAAAAGGTTGATTTCGTAGCTATCAGGCGTTATGTCTAAAGCTCTTTTGAGTAAATCCCTTGCTTTATCGTATTCCCTCTCGTCTATATAAAGGGCGGCCAATCTTTCCATAATTTTCACGTTATCTGGGTTTTCTTCAAGGAGTTTTTTATATACTTCTATCGCCTCTCGCTTCTTTTTGTTTGATTCTAAGGTTATACCGTAAACGAAGGCTACATTAAGGTCCTTTGGGTTTTCCAAGTGGAGCTCTGCAGCCAACTTTTCCGCCTCTTGAAACTCCGACGCTCGCAGAAGTAAGAAAATATATTGGGTTTTGTAGCCAACATCTTGGTAATATTCTATCAGCCTCCTATAGACTTCCTTTGCGTCCTCAACTCTTCCGGTGATGAGATAAAGATTTGCAAGCCTTTCAAGGGCTACCTTGTTCCTTGGGTCTTCCTTCAGGACATCTTTATACAGGCTTTCTGCCTTTGAAAATTCTTTTTCCGTTTCGTATATACTTCCCAAAGTAACAAAACCCGCTTCAAAGGTTTTATTTATTTGCAAGGTTTTATCCAAATACTCTATGGCTTTGTCCTTTAGACCTTCTGTAAGGTATATACGAGCCAGCATGTAATAAGGGTAAGGATTGTCTATTGCCACCTTTGCTAAATTTTCCAATACATTTTTGGCATCTTGTAGTCTGTTCATCTTTATGTAGTCTTCCGCTAAGAATGCCATTATCTGCTTGGAATCGGGTCTTACTTTGTATCCCTCTTCTAAAGCTTCTAAGGCTTTTTGTGTTTCTCCCTTGAGGGTATACACGCTGTGAAGCACCAAATAGGGTTCCTGATCCTGAGGAAACTCCTTTTTGAACTTCAATGCAAGGGAAAGGGCTTCTTGGAATTTTTTCTGAATCACAGAAAGTCTGATAGTATCTACGTATAAACTTGGGGTAGGCTCTCTCTGCAAAGCTCTGACGCAGAACCTTAGGGCTTCTGAAGGATTTGTGTCTTGAAAATACCTGCAGAAAAGGTAGTCTCTATACTGGTTGTATGCAAACACAAAACCAACAGACAGAAGAAAAAAAACCAGGATTTTCATAGATAGAAGCCCTTATGTATGAGAACGGGGATTTCTACTTTTTTAACCACCTCGGAAGAAGTGCTTCCAAGGATTACTCGCTTAAAACCAGAAAGACCTCTGCTTCCCATGACCAAAAGGTCATATTTTTTCTGTTTTAGAAACTGGGCAATCCCATCTGATACGCTACTGTATTTTTCTATGACCAGCTCTGCGGTCCAGCCACTATTCTGTGCTTTTTCTAAAAGAGAGTTAAAGTATTTTACCTTTTCTTCCTCTATCCTTTGGGTTATCTTTTCAGTTAATACATCTACCATCGGTATTTCCACAGTTTCTTCCACATGCAATATGGTTAGCCGTGAGCCATCTTCTGCTGGTATAAGATCCAAGAAAAACTCAAAGGCTTCTTGGGCATACCTTGAAAGATCATGCGCTACGCAGACATTTTTAAAGCTTTCTACTTCTTGCCCCTTTAGAACCAATACAGGCTTGTGGGAGTAACTGACCACTTTCTCTGAAGTGGAACCTATGAGTATTTTTTCAATCAACCCTCTACTGTGACTTCCTAAGATTATAAGGTCTGCAAGTTTTTCTTTGCTGAGGATGACCTCTGCAGGATCTCCTACATCCACTAGGGTATCAACTTCCACAGGATTTAAAAAATCACGAAGGGCGTCAAGTCTTTGCTTAGCTATCTGGATATTCCTACTTTCTAACTCAGACAACTTGGATAGGTCAATAGGGCTAATACCAAAACTCTCAGGGTAAAGAAGATAAATTACCGGTGAGACTGCATGCAAAAGTAAAATTTGAGCAGAACGCATAAGGGCGAGCTTTTTGGCTACCCTTAAAAGGGGATTGGTGATATCTGTAAAGTCCACGGGCACTAAAAATTTCATTATCTAAACCCCTAACTTCAATTTTACCACTTCCTCAAGGTAAGGGAAGATGTAAGAAGAACCTGCTATTACGTCAGTCCCATTGGTTAATCCCTTGGTTAGTTTTACCATTCCTCCTGCTTCTTTAGCTATAACCATTCCAGCTACCACATCCCAAGGGTTGAGTTCAAACTCAATCAACCCATCGAATATACCCTCCGCCAAAAAGCAAAGATCCACAGCTGCTGCCCCAGGTCTTCTCATTGAACCCACTTTATCAAATACCTCTCTAATAATCTCCCAGTACAAGTTTAGCTCTCGCTTTGCTCTGGAAGGAAAGCCATAGGAAACGGACATTCTTTTTAATACATCCCTTGTGCTGACGGAAATTCTTTTACCATCCTTGTACGCCCCCAAACCTTCTGCCGCATAGTATAAGTTGTTAAAGTAGGGCAAGTAAACTGCACCCACGATGGGTCTGTCTTCCACCACCAATCCCACAGAAACGCCAAATATTGGAAAACCAGACACAAAGTTCTTTGTCCCATCCAACGGATCTACGAACCATACTTCATTTCCCTTTGCATCTCCCCCATTTTCTTCCCCAACAACCGAGTGGTCTGGAAAGTGTTTAAGGATGTAGTCCCTTATTCTGTCCTCCGATTCTCTGTCCGCCTGACTTACTAAATCCTTCTCTCCTTTGAAGTAAATATGATCAGACAAAAGTTTGCCAAAGTATTCTTTTATTACAAAACCACCTATGATACAAGCCTCCTTTGCTACCCGGAGGAAGTGTTCAACGTGCGACTCTTTCATGGATATTTAAATTCAGTTTATCACTTCAAAATAGAATCTGTCAAGGAAAAAAGGAGCTGTCTAAAATACCACTTAGCTTTAAAATTAAATAGCTGAGCAGAATAGACAAGCGAAAAGCATGGAATTTTTTATGAAGATCCCAAAGGAGCTTTGGAGAGATTATAACTGGCAGATCCAAAACAGAATAAAAACTAAAGAGGCAATTGAAAGGTATATAAAGCTAACGCCCCAAGAGCTGGAAGGGATAGAAAAAACTAATGGCATATACCCCTTTGCCATAACCCCCTACTATCTGTCCTTGATAGACCCAGAGGACTCGGAAGATCCTATAAGGCTACAAGCCATACCAAGGGCATTGGAAGTAGATGAGCACATTCAGAGTTTTGGAGAACCGGACGCTTTAAAGGAGCAAGGAGACATTCCAGGTCTTACCCACAGATACCCGGACAGGGTCCTTTTGCAAGTTACAACCTTCTGTGCGGTCTATTGCAGACACTGCATGAGAAAGAGGATATTTGCTCAAGGTGAAAGGGCTATAACCAACGAAGAGCTAAAGTTAATGCTGGATTACATAAAAGCCCATCCTGAGGTGAGAGAAGTATTGCTTTCGGGCGGAGACCCCCTTAGCCTTAGCATTAAAAAGTTAGAACTTATACTTTCTGAGATCAGAAAAATACCCCACGTGGAGATCATACGCATAGGAACCAGGTTGCCAGTCCTTGCACCCCAGAGATTCTTTGATCCTAAGGTTTTAGATGTGTTGGAAAAATACTCTCCTATATGGATAAGCACCCACTTTAACCATCCAAAGGAAATAACTCCAGAGGCTCAAGAAGCGGTGGAAAACCTTTTAAGAAGGGGCATACCAGTTCTCAATCAGACAGTCCTACTAAAGGGAGTTAATGACAATCCAGAGACTATGCTTGAGCTTATGAGAAAGTTAATAAAAATAAAGGTCAAACCCCAGTATCTTTTTCACTGTGATCCAATTAAGGGTGCTATCCACTTTAGAACAACCTTGGAAAAGGGCTTGGAAATTATGCAATATTTAAGAGGCAGAATATCTGGCTACGCCATACCCACTTATGCGGTGGATCTACCAGGTGGGAAGGGGAAAGTGCCTTTACTGCCCAAATACCTGATAGACAGCGATGGAACAAAGCATACCTTTTTAAGCTGGGATGGACAGAAGGTGGAATACGACATTTGCGAATTTTAGAAAAAGAGCTTTTGCACTGATCTTCTCTCTTAAGGAGATAATTACAGGAAACTTGGGGCATTACTCTTCTGCTATGACGTACAGGTTTTTGATGGTGTTTAGTTCTCTTATTGTGCTTTTAGGTTTTCTGTCTTCCTTTTTACCTTTTCTTAATCCTGATAGAGTTTTTGAACTCATTAACCAGATTCTGCCAAAGTATGCAAGTTCAATCTTTGAAAAGCTTCAGAGCATTTATAAGCATAGAAACTTGGGAACCATATTATCGGTGTTAATTTCTTACTTTTTTGTAGTTAGCTATGCTAAGATGTTTGCCAAGCTTTTGTCTGACATAGTAGAGACGCAGATCAAACTCAGAGAAGTGTTTCTGTGGGTGTTTATACCCATCTATCTGCTGTTTTTTTCCATTAGCATACTTGTTGGTTCAGCCTTTTTGTCCTTTATACAAGCCTTTCTGCCTGAGTGGTTAAGTGTTTTGCTGTTTATCGTGAAAATAGTTATCTTTTTGCCGATTGTATATTTTCTATACTGGTTCTTTTTAAAAGATCTAATAAAACCACTTTACATATTGGAAGCTTCTGTCTATTTTCTTTTAGCTCTAAACATCATAAACTTCTTTTTTTCTAAGTTTTTTGTGAAGCTTGTTAGTTTAAACCCACTCTATGGTTTGTTAGGTTCTCTTTTGCTTTTTTTGATATGGTTGGAGTTGGTATTTTCTTTTCTTTTGGGTGCTGTTTTGTATGCCAAGCGATTAAATTAAAATAACTAAGAATGAGTGGGCATGAGATAAGAGAACTTTTTCTAACATTTTTTGAAGGTAAGGGGCATACGAGGGTAAAAAGTGCTTCGTTAATACCAGAGTCGGACCCAACCTTGCTTTTTACTAATGCGGGCATGGTTCCCTTTAAAAATGTATTCCTTGGGTTGGAAAAAAGGCCCTATTCAAGGGCTGTGTCCTGTCAGAAGTGCCTTAGGGTTTCTGGAAAGCACAACGACTTGGAAAGTGTAGGATACACCTCAAGGCATCACACCTTTTTTGAAATGCTTGGTAACTTCTCCTTTGGTGATTACTTCAAAAGGGAAGCCATACTCTTTGCTTGGGAGTTTGTTACTGAGTGGCTAAAAATTCCAAAAGAGAGAATATATGTAAGCGTGTATAGAGAAGACGAAGAGGCTTACAGAATATGGAACGAAGAGGTAGGACTATCTACGGATAGGATTTGGAGGCTCGGAGAAGAGGACAACTTCTGGCAGATGGGAGATACAGGACCTTGTGGTCCTTCTTCAGAAATATACGTGGATAGAGGAGAAGAAGCAGGAGAAGAAAGGTTTTTGGAGGTTTGGAACCTTGTTTTTATGCAATACAACAGGGACCAAAAGGGCAATCTAACTCCACTTCCCAATCCAAGCATAGACACAGGTATGGGTCTTGAGAGGATCGCAAGCGTCCTGCAAAACACAAAAACAAACTTTGAAATAGACCTTATAAGACCAATAGTAAGCTTTGGGGAGGAAATAAGCGGGAAAGCTTACGGAGAGAATTATGAGCATACGGTAGCCTTAAGGGTAATAGCGGACCACCTTAGAGCCTTAACCTTTGCCATATCTGATGGAGTTTTTCCGTCCAACACCGGCAGAGGATACGTCTTAAGGAGGATCCTAAGGCGAGCTCTAAGGTTCGGCTACAAGCTGGGCATACTGGAGCCTTTCCTACACAAGGGAGTGGATGTGGTGGTAGATGTTATGAAGTCAGCCTATCCCGAGCTTGTTCAAACTAAAAACTTTGTCAAAGGAGTAATAAAGGCAGAAGAGGAGAGATTCATAAACACCTTCAAAAACGCCATGCCGTTGGTAGAAGAGTTTGTAAGCAGAGCTTTGGAAGAGGGCAGAAGCTTTTTGAAAGGTGAAGAGGTATTTAAACTTTACGATACCTACGGCTTTCCCTTGGACCTGTTGGAGGAAATAGCAAAAGAAAACAACCTTAGCCTTGATATGGAAGGTTTTGAGCAGGAAATGACAGTTCAAAGAGAAAGGGCAAGGCAAAGCTTTAAGATAGAAACCAAGGAAGTAAAACCTATATACCAGCATCTAAAGAACATAGGAAGGGTTTCCACCTTTGTGGGCTACGAAACCACAACGAGCCAGTCAAGGATAATAGCCATAGTGAAGGACGGGGAGCTTGTATCCGAACTAAAGGAAGGGGAAAGTGGGGAGGTGTTTATAGACATCACACCTTTTTATGCAGAAAGGGGAGGACAGGTAGGAGATACGGGGACCATAGAGAGCACCGAGGGTGTTTTTGTGGTGGAAGACACCCAATCTCCCGTAGAAGGTGTGATAACTCACATTGGTAAGTTGGTAAAGGGGAGGTTGGCGGTAGGAGACCAGGTGGTTGCAATAGTGGAGAACGAAAGGAGGGAAGACATAAAGAGAAATCACACTGCCACCCATCTGCTACACGCAGCCCTTAGGTTAGTTTTGGGAGACCATGTAAGACAGGCAGGTTCTTTGGTAGCAGACAAGTATCTACGCTTTGACTTTACTCACTTTCAACCGCTCACTCTGGAAGAGATAAAGAAGGTAGAGGAGCTGGTAAATGAGCAGATAAGAAAAGACGAGCCTGTGATGACGGAAGAGAAGGACTACAGAGAAGCTATAAAGGAAGGTGCTATAGCTATTTTTGAGGAGAAGTATGGCGATAGGGTTAGAGTGCTGAGCGTGGGAGACTTTTCCAAAGAGCTGTGCGGTGGAACCCATGTCTCGAGAACTGGAGAGATAGGATACTTCAAGATAGTTTCGGAGTCTTCCATAGGTGCTGGTTTGAGGCGTATTTTAGCAAAAACTGGCAGATGGGCTGTGGAGGAGTCTTTCAGAGACTCCCAGATGCTTGGACAGATCGCTATAAGTTTGGGTGTGGCAAAGGAAGACGTGGGAGATGCGGTAGAGAGGATAAAGGAAAAGATAAAGGACTTGGAAAGAGAAATTCAGAGGTTAAAGTCCGAATTAGCAAGGACGCAGGCAAGGGACAGAATAAAAGAAGAGAGCATTGGTTCATACACTCTCTTTTACGGTCTATTGGATGAGGTGGATGGGGAATTTTTGAGAGAGCTTTCGGACCAGCTAAGACAAAACAGGCAAAGAGTTATTGTCTTTTTGGCAAGTAGGAAGGAAGGAAAGCTATCTACCGTTTTAGCTTTATCCAAAGATATGGTCGGTAAGCTTTCCGCAAAGGAGCTTGTAAAGGAAGTGGGAAGTCTGCTTGGTGGTGGCGGAGGAGGAAGGGAAGACATAGCTCAGGGCGGTGGCACAAAGCCGGAAAACTTTGAAAAGGCGGTAAAACTCCTGAAGGAGAAGTTGGAATGAAGATCCTTATTATGGAAAAGAATTTGCTTTTAGCCAGCAAGATAAAGAACTCCTTAGCAGGATTGGATGTTAGAGTAGGAGAGGAGAAAGGAGGGAGCAAAGTTATAGCTTACTGTGGTCACAAAAGAACGGACCTAATCCAAAAGGCAAAGGAAAACGGCGCAGACCTTGTTGTCCCAAACAGTAAGATCGTAGATGCAAGAAGTCTGATTGAAGGTTAATTTACTATGCCCAAGCATAGAAAAGGTAAAGTAAAGTTAGAACATCATCTTTTAGAAGGTTTAGAGGAATATGTGCAGAGATTATCTGATTTAGCATCAGTTCAGTCCATAATCCCTGGCAGGATATCAAGACAGAACAAAGGAAGAGGCTCAAAGGGTCTCTTTTTGAAATACGAAACCCCGGTTGGTTATAAACTTCTATACAAAAACGGCACTTCCGTGCAAGAGGTTTTCTTAGTTTGCTCGGACAAACAAAAATGTTTAGAAGAACTTAGAGAAGTTTTCAATCTTTAAACTTTCCTTCAAAGGTTCTTACGTAGTCCAAAAGCTCCTTTTTCCCGTCAAAAAATATAGCTACATACTGGGCAAGCCGTTCTCCAAGTCTTCTGCAGGCTTCTTGCTCTTCTTCTGTTCTTGGCTCACCAGCCACCACCGCTCCGTAGTGAAGGGTAAATTTTTTACCAACATAATCAGTTACTCCAAAGACTAAAAAGCCAAAGTTCATAAGCACTGTAAGTATGGACATACAGGCTATTTCATTTCCACCGCCCCAGCCACCGGCAGAGGAAAAGGCGCAGGCAATTTTGCCGTCTATCTCTCCCCAGAGCTCTCCCAAAACATCGTCAAAGAACCTTTTTAGTTTCCAAGAGATAACTCCCATGTTTGTAGGAGAACCAACCGCAAGTCCATCAGCCCAAAGCACGTCTTCTTTTGTGGCATCATCTACCTTTTTAACTCTTACCTCCGTTCCCTCCACCCTTTTTGCACCTTCTGCTACAAGAAAGGCCATCTTTTCTGTGTTTCCAGTTCTTGAATCGTATATTACTAACACTCTCCCCATAGCTCTCCTCCTATACTACTTTTCCAAATTCTTCAAACTTAAACCTGTACGCACGGGGTAGCAGTGTCTTATTTGGATCTTTGTAGCCAATGGCTATTATCATGATGGGCTCTTGGTGTTCTTTGAGTTCCAGAAATTCTCTTAGTTTAACCTCGTTGTATCCTTCCATAGGATGGGTTTCCAACCCATACGCCCTCGCAGTTATCATAAGATTCATAGCAAAAAGAGCAGCATCCCTTACCGCTTTTTTCTTTGCCCTCTGGGGATCGCTCCACCCTATATGTATGGTCTCTTTTAACTGCTCCTTTGCAGAAGCCTGAATGTATCCGAGCTCTATCCAACTGTCCAAAACCCTATCCACGTTATCAAAACCCGCTCTTGTGTTGGCTATTATGACCACATTGGCACTTGCGTCTTCTACTTTTTGCTGGTTGTAGCATATCTCTTTAAGCTTTTTCTTTTTTTCTTTATCTATAACCACAACTACCTGCCAGGGTTGAAGATTGTATCCAGAGGGTGCGGTGGTGGAAACTTCTAAGATCTCTATTAACTTCAAACAATCTTTCATAGCCTCTCCTCCAAGCTTTAATTATAACCAACCGATGATTAAACTCATTTTGGTATTTTTACATAAAGCTTAAAATAATCACCATGGCTAAAGTAAAGATTAACAAGAAAGTGTTTGAGATTCCACCCGGAGTTAGGTTTGGAGAACTGCATCACGAGATAGAAAAAGCGGGTGTAGAGTTTGGATGCACTGACGGTCAGTGTGGCGTGTGTGTGTGTACGGTAAAAAAAGGTTTAGACTGCCTGGCAGAGCCATCGGAGGCAGAAGAGGAAACCCTTTGGCGTATTGGGGAATACGAAGAAACCAGAAGGCTAACCTGTCAGCTGATCATAGAAAAGGACGACTGCGAGATAGAATTGGAAACTGATTAAACGGAGAGGGCGGGATTCGAACCCGCGGTAGGGCTATTAACCCTACAACTCCTTAGCAAGGAGCCGCCTTCGGCCACTCGGCCACCTCTCCTAACAAAAATAATTATAACCTCAATCTCCCAAGTGTAAAGCAAAGGAACCAATTCCTCCTTTCTCATTGCGTTTCCCTCTTGGCAAGCTTGATGAAGCTCGTTTATAAGCTCCAGCTCATCTTCGTGCAATGCGTTCATTATCACATTGGAAACCATAGAAAAAAGATGACAAAGCTCACGTTTTGATAAAATCTTTGGTGTTATGGGAAAAATCTTCATAGTAGGTCTTGGTAGGATGGGACATGGGATAGGGAGGAGGCTTGTTAGGTTCGGACACAAGGTCGGTGGCTTTGATGTAAATCAGAAGAGTAGGGAAGAGGCAAGTGGGTATTTCTCAGTTTTTGATAGTTTGTCCTACGTGAAAGAGTTCTTTGAGGGAAGAAAGGTGGTTTGGCTTATGGTTCCTCATAGTGTGGTAGATGAAGTAATAGAGGAAATCGTGCCATACCTTGGCAGAGAAGACATTCTAATAGACGGTGGAAACTCTTACTACAGAGATTCACAAAAAAGGTATGAAGAGCTAAAAAGTAGAGGGATTTACTTTTTGGACGTGGGAGTAAGCGGGGGAGTGTATGGAGAGGAGCTGGGATACTGTCTTATGGTGGGAGGGGACAAAGAGGCTTTTGATTTTGTAGAGCCTATAATAAAAGACCTTTCTTACGAAGGAAAAGGTTATGCCTACCTTGGTCCTTCTGGAGCGGGACACTTTGCCAAGATGGTTCATAACGGCATAGAATATGCCATAATGGAGGCTATAGGGGAAGGGTTTGAGTTGCTAAAAGAGAGTGGTTTTAACTACGATTTAAAGGAAGTGGCAAGAATTTACAACACAGGAAGCGTGATAAGATCTTGGCTTATGGAACTTGTCCAAAAGTCCTTTGAAGAATTTGGGGAGCTTGAAAACATAAAGCCCTATGTGGAAGATACGGGGGAAGGTAGATGGACCACCTTAGAGGCGGTGGATTTTGGAGTGCCCGTGCCAGCTATAGCCCTTTCACTTTTCATGCGCTTCAGGTCCAGACAAGAAAACTCCTTTAGGGACAGACTTTTGGCTGTTTTAAGATATCAGTTTGGAAGACACAGCATAAAGAAGGATGAATAGACCTAAGGCAATATTCATCTTAGGTGGCACTGGGGACCTGGCAAAGAAAAAACTTCTGCCCGCACTTGCAAAAATCAGAAAAAACAGAGAGGACTTAAAGGTAGTTTATTCGTTGGCGCGTTCCAAAAATGAGGAGTGGGAAACTATAGCCTGTAGCTTAGACCCAGACTTTAGAACTCTTTGCAACTTCATTCCCTTTGATGTCTTAAAGTGGGAAGATTACTTAAGATTGGGTCAGGTTTTGGAGGGGCTTAGGGGATACGAGTTAATATTTTATTTGTCCCTTTCACCCTTTCTCTACGAACAAACCATAATAAACCTTGGAAGACTGCTAAGAAACTTTTCCAATCCTAGAAAGCTGGTGGTAGAAAAGCCCTTTGGTTTTGATCTAAGCTCTGCCCAAAAGTTAAACAACCTTCTTTACAGATACTTCATAGAAGAGGAAATATACAGAATAGACCACTTTTTGGGAAAGGACACTGTTCAGAACATCTTCTCCCTTAGGTTTTCTAACACCATATTTGAGGGGGTATGGAACAAAAACTTTATTGACCATGTGCAGATAGTGGCAATAGAGGATGTGGGTGTGGAAAACAGAATAGACTTCTACGACAAAGTGGGAGCGGTAAGGGATATGTTGCAAAACCACATTTTGCAAATGCTTGCCTTTACTGCGATGGAACCTCCCTGTCTTATGGCTCCCCAGTTTATAAGGGACGAAAAGGTTAAAGTTTTGAGAAGTTTAAACATCTCTGAGTTTGTCAAAGGACAGTACGAAGGATATCCCAAGGAAAGCTCCCGCACGGAGACTTTCGTGGCAGTAAAGGCTTACGTTGAAAACCTAAGGTGGCAGGGCGTGCCTTTTTATTTTATGACCGGAAAAAAGCTTGGTAAAAAGCTAACTCAAATTACAGTGGTGTTTAAAGAAATTCCAAAAAGTTTTATTTCCCTGCTGGACTGCATGCCAAAGCAAAATCGCATAACCTTTCAGGTAGCACCAAAGAACAGCCTGAGCATAGCCTTTGAACTGAGACCACCTACGGGTAGGTTTATAGCGTGTCCAATAGAAACCATTATGGAATACAACCTGGAAGAATCCTTAGGACAACCCTTACCAGAGGCTTACGAGACCTTACTTGAAGACATATTAGATTCGGACCAAAGCCTTTTCATAAGGGCGGACGAGATAGAGGTAATGTGGGAGAAAGTGGAACCTTTGCTTTTAGAAGAGGAGGTGGAGGTCTATAAAGAAGATACTATCCCCGAAGGTGCTATAAAACTTATGGAAAAGGACAACAGAAGCTGGATTTTGTAGATGGAGAAAAGATTACTTCGGCTATTCCTTAGGCTTTCTAATGTTTTTCTCAGAAGAAAGGACCGCATAAGCGTTGCACTGGCAGGGGGTAAAACACCTATGGAATTTTACAAGCTTCTTTCAAACCAAAACTTGCCTTGGGAAAAGTTATCTTTTTTTCTGACGGACGAAAGGTTTGTTCCACTGGACTCTGACAAAAGCAACTACAAAAACATAAAAGAAAACTTGGGAGAAAAGGCTAAGCTCTATCCGGTGGATACAAGCCTTCCAATAGATAGGGCTTGCTTAGAGTATTCAGAGCTTTTGCCAGAAAGTTTGGACGTAGCCCTTTTGGGAGTTGGAGAAGACGGACATACTGCCTCTTTGTTTCCAAAAGTAGATTGTAAGAAAATTACAGAAAAGGTATGCATTTCTTCAGCGCCCGATGGAACAAAAAGAGTTTCTCTGAGCTACGAATACTTAAACCTTTCCTGCGTGGTGATCTTTGCTTTAAAAGGTCCAACAAAGATACAAGCTTACCAAAAGCTTTTGAGAGGGGATGACATACCAGCAAGCAAAGTAAAAGGTAGGAAAAAAACCTTTGTAATCTTTGAGCCATAAAAGTTTTTCAGACAGGACGCGCTGTACCTTGCTTGCGTTATAATACTATTAGTAGTCTGTGGGTCCAAAAGGGGCCCATGTCAAATTGACAACTGAATAGGGTGCGTCTTCCTTAGGGGAGGTATTCCTCTACTTCACAACACCGCTTTCTTTTTATTGAGTCTCAAAGTTTTTAAGTTTATGCTTTTATGCAAAAACATAAAGTCATAATTATGTAATTGCATAAAGTCATAATTATGCACGATTGCTCAAAGCGTTGGGAGACAAGGATTTAAATTTGACAATAACACACTCAACTTTGCACGACCGCCAATTTCCGGAAAAATACCTTCATTTGCGAGGGGTACCCCCTTGACAAAATTGTTGATATGTCTTATTTTGATTGATGTAAGGATTTGAGGTTCCTAATGAACCGTGTGGAGTTGAAAGTTAGAAGTTGAGCTTTGCTAAGCCTGAAGCTGTGCTGGTTCCTAATGAACCGTGTGGAGTTGAAAGCTAGTTCTTTTAGATATTCTAGAAAGCCTCTCAGATCATATGTTCCTAATGAACCGTGTGGAGTTGAAAGCTGTCTGTGCTTCTCAGAATGATTGTTTTGTTTTTTAGTTCCTAATGAACCGTGTGGAGTTGAAAGTTCACTCAAATAAAGCCCTGCGGTGAGTGGGCATTCACTGTTCCTAATGAACCGTGTGGAGTTGAAAGGTACCTTTCGAGAAACCACCTAACGAAATCCTCATCAACATGTTCCTAATGAACCGTGTGGAGTTGAAAGTTAGTAATAAAAATAAATAAGTTACAGCCTTTTTGGGGTTCCTAATGAACCGTGTGGAGTTGAAAGCGGTGCCAACACCACGAGCCACCACTGCCCTCCCCTGTTCCTAATGAACCGTGTGGAGTTGAAAGCCTTCTCTCAAACCTCACCCCCCGCCAGGTGAGGCGAGTTCCTAATGAACCGTGTGGAGTTGAAAGAGAAGAGATTTTATGCTTTATCGGAGAGAGGGAGTGTTCCTAATGAACCGTGTGGAGTTGAAAGGTCAACGGCTTTTGTTATTGTTATCGCTTCATTCCTTGTTCCTAATGAACCGTGTGGAGTTGAAAGCTCCCCTTGGGAGGGAGAGGCACTGGACTTTCTTTGTGTTCCTAATGAACCGTGTGGAGTTGAAAGACTTACACTCTTTCCCTCTGAAAGCATCTCTCCAGCCGTTCCTAATGAACCGTGTGGAGTTGAAAGTGAGAAAAGTAACTTTTGCAAGGCAAGTCAGCAGCAGTTCCTAATGAACCGTGTGGAGTTGAAAGGTACAAAAATAAGCACTGTAGCCTTCTTTCTCAAGAAGGTTCCTAATGAACCGTGTGGAGTTGAAAGGGGGGCTTTTGCTGCTTGGTTAGCTTCTCAACTTCACGTTCCTAATGAACCGTGTGGAGTTGAAAGGGGTCCAGAAGGTTTGTCTCTTTTGTACAGTTTTAATTTCAGTTCCTAATGAACCGTGTGGAGTTGAAAGTTACTGAGCAGTCTTTGGAGAACCTCCTTATTATCTTGTTCCTAATGAACCGTGTGGAGTTGAAAGTTTAAAAAGTCTTTTTGCACGACCCACGCTGTCGTGCAAGCGTTCCTAATGAACCGTGTGGAGTTGAAAGTAACATAAGGTTATTTTACCTTGCTCCCTCAGATGGGGTTCCTAATGAACCGTGTGGAGTTGAAAGGTGATTGAGCAAAGAGCAGTGTTAAAACTCCAGCAAGGTTCCTAATGAACCGTGTGGAGTTGAAAGACGATATCCATCCCCCACGATTTATCTTTGA
>Ga0209821_100001_pt1 | contig 136906 bp, 152 predicted proteins | sample SSWtaG_3_FD_184118 | JGI IMG/M metagenome (GOLD analysis project Ga0209821, IMG submission 184118) | Hot spring microbial communities from Sandy's Spring West, USA to study Microbial Dark Matter (Phase II) - SSWTFFsm_matched (SPAdes)... | ecosystem: Environmental > Aquatic > Thermal springs >... | reverse complement strand
AGGGACTTTCCTTGCATTTGTCCAAACTTCATAGACAACGAGGCCTGTTCTACGAACAAACTGAGATACTATTGCATACCTGTGTATGTGGGTGGTCAGGTGGGAAATGGGTTTTACAACAGAAGGTTCTTGAGTGAAATTGCAAACAACCTTACAGCTCAGATAAAGAGAAGGGGTTCCATCCTTGGCATACTTGCCATAGATATAGACTTCTTTAAACAGGTGAACGACTCCTACGGACACGATGTGGGGGACGAGGTATTAAAAGAAGTGGCAAAAACAATAAAAGCGTCGACACAGCCTTAGCGAAGAAGACAGTTTCCATCGGCGTTTCTGAGTATCCTAATGCATAAAGTTTGCAGATATAGCCCTATACAAGGCAAAGGAAGAAGGTAGAAACAGGGTAGTTAGGTTTAGACTTGATATGTGGCAGATGAATAGCTACTGAGGTTCATAAGCATTCCCACTCCTAGTATGGACGCAGTCTCGGACTTAAGGACATAGGGATATAGCCTTAGGGGAAGAAAGCCTAAGCTTTTTAAAAACTCTGATTCTTTAACTGTTAATCCTCCTTCTGGACCTACCAACAGTTGGATGGTTTTTACTCCATCCAGCTTTATGTCCTTTATTCCTCTTTCTTTTTCAAAGCTGTCTAAAAATAGATTTAGATCTGCTTGTGCTTTTATGTCCTTCAGATTTATAGGCTCACCTATCTGTAAGGGTTTAGGTCTCTTGCATTGCTTGAAAGAAGCCAGGGCTATCCTCTCCCACCGCTCAATCTTCTTTTTTATCACCTTTATATCCTGGAAGCTTCTGCTTGAGATGACTGGTACCAATTTGAAGGCTCCCACTTCGCTGACCTTTTCCACTATTAGGTCCATGTTTTTTAATTCCACTGGCACGCACTGATATAGGTCTATCATGGGTAAAGGAAAAGAAAGGTCAAGCTCTTTTTCTATCAAACAGGAAGCGTAACTTTTGGTGAGCTTTTCAAGGATACAAAGGTAGAGCCTCCCTTCTATAAAAACTTCTACCTTTTGTCCTGATTTTACCCTTTTTGCGTAGATATGATTTAACTCCTCTTCTTCAATAACTATGGTATTGTAAAGTTTTTTACTTCCGAGGAATCTATCCAAAGTTGATGGGAGGCTTAGCCTCCCCAAAAAGGTTTTACTTTACCCCTTCTCTCAGATCCTTGGCAGGTTTAAAGACGACTACTTTCCTGGCAGGAATTTCAATTACCGCACCAGTCCTGGGGTTCCTACCCTTTCTGGATGCCCTCTGACGCACACCAAAAATACCAAAGCCGGGTATGGCCACCCTTTCACCTTTTTTAAGGGCACTAGCAACCGCAGAAACTGCAGCTTTTAGGGCCGCATCTGCTTGCTTTTTGGTAATGCCTGCACCTTTGGCTATCGCAGAAACAAGTTCTGCCTTTGTCATGACTGTCCCTCCTTTAAAGTTTTGATTATCTTATATAATATACAAAATAGTGTTGAAAAGAGCAAGTATTAAGCGGGCGTGGCTCAGTGGTAGAGCGTCTGCTTCCCAAGCAGAAGGTCGCGGGTTCGATTCCCGTCGCCCGCTTTGGGAATAACTTAATATCTATGCTCTATCCATCTTATCTCAACTTAACAGAGAGTGAATGGAAGGATAGGATAGATCGCGCTCTTTCTTTCCTTGAGAGCTGCAGAGTTTGTCCTCATGAATGTAAGATAAACAGGCTTAAAGACGAGAAGGGTTTTTGCCACACCGGAAGGTATGCAATAGTTGATTCTTACTTTCCACACAGGGGAGAGGAAAAACCTATAAGAGGCTACAGAGGCTCAGGCACTGTTTTCTTTTCTTACTGCAACATGAAATGTGTTTATTGTCAAAACTACCAAATAAGCCAGTTGGGAGAAGGTAAAGAGGTAAAACCTGAGGAACTTGCCCAGATGTTTTTGGACCTTCAGAGGATGGGGTGTCACAACTTGAACTTGGTCACACCATCCCACGCGGTTCCACAAATACTTGAAGCTCTTTATATTGCGGTTAAGAAAGGTTTTAGACTCCCAATAGTCTATAACACCTCTTCTTTTGACAGCTTAGAGTCTTTAAAACTTATGGATGGCATAGTGGATATCTACCTTGCGGACTTAAAGTATGCAAACAGTCAAATTGGTAGAAAGTATTCAAAGGTTAAAAACTACTGGGAAGTGGCAACAGAAGCTATAAAGGAAATGCACAGGCAAGTGGGAGACTTAGTTTTGGACAGCAATGGATTGGCAGTTAGGGGAGTTATCATCAGACATCTGGTCCTTCCCAACGGACTTGCGGGCACGGAAAAGGTGGCGGAGTTTCTAAGGTCCTTGTCCCAAAGGATGGCTGTAAATGTGATGGACCAGTATTATCCTTCTTACAAAGCGTGGGACTATCCGGAGCTGAGCAGGAGGATAACATACAAAGAATACCTTCAGGCTCTTTCTTTTGTGGAAGGCTTGAATTTGGTTTTGGAGTAAAGAAGGTAGATTATAGGAAAACTTCCGATCAGTGCCCAAAGGCCAGAGCTAAGAAAGGTTTTTTCAAAACTATCAGAAAGAGCATAGAGTGTTTGGATTGATTGAAGAGCATAAAGAGCCTTCTCGTAAGGCATGTTTGCCCACTCTTGCATGAGCAATAGTAAACCTTCTGCAGTAGCAGGGTTTTGAAGCTCTACCATCCTTTCGTAGCTTTCAGCGGTGTATTTTTGTAAATCGTTGGTAGCCAAAGCGGTTCCAAAGGAGCCACCTACAAACCTGATGTAGTGCATAAGGCTAACCCCAAGGGTGGTCTTTTCTCCCAGGTTTTTCAGTGCTAAGTTGGTGATGGGAGCAAAGAAAAAGCCCATGCCAAGACCAAGTATGGTCAAAAGCCATGCTGCCGTCCAAGAAGGAGTGTAGTAGTTAAAATCTTTGAGAAAGATAAAGATGAAAGATATGTAAACCACGCTGGCTATGAGCAAAGGAGCAGTATCTGACTTTTTGTCACTTATAAACCCTGCTATAGGGGAGAAAAAGCCAACAGCCAAGGCTAATGGAAGCATGTGAAGGCCTGCCTGAAAGGTAGTTAGACCTTTGAGTTTTTCAAAGTATAAGGGAAGAAGATAAAAAACCTGATACATAGAAAAGCCAAGCACAAAGCAATATACCCACAGAGCTACTACGAACTCCTTAATCCTGAAGATGGAGTAATCCAACAGTTTTTGCTTTGAGAAGATCTCAGAGTAGGCAAAAAGCAAAAAACTCCCTACGGACAGAAAGGTAAGGTATCCTATCCTTTCCGAAGCAAACCATCCCATCTGCTGGCCTTTAGAAAGGACGATGAGTAAAGACACTGTGCCCAGGGATAAGAAAAAGAAGGACAGAAAGTTTAGACGGAATGTATGGGAGGGTTTATACTCTGGCAGGAAAAAGAGAGCTCCTAAAAAGTTCAGTATGCCTATGGGAATGTTTATGTAGAAGATCCATCTCCAGTCTATGTGCTCCGCGATCCAGCCACCAAGGGTAGGACCAAGTGCGGGCGCAAAGCTCACACCAAGCCCGTATATGCCCATAGCCAAACCTCTCTTTTCCGGAGCATAGGCAGAAAAAAGCATAGTCTCTGCGCTTACAACTATCAAAGACTCTCCAAAGCCCTGAAAGATTCTAGCAGCGATCATCCACTCCAGGTTCTGCGCGTTGCCCGCAAAGAGAGAAGAGACGGTGAATAAAAAAATACCAGCTATAAACACCCTCTTTAATCCTATTTTTGTTTCCAACCACTCCACCAGCATTATGGCAGTAGCGGCGGCGGTCATGTAGGCGGTTATAACCCACTGCACACCATACAGGTCTGTAGAAAGGGGTGCGATCATTTTGGGAACTACTATATCCACGATGGTCGTATCCAAGATAGCCATAAAAACTCCGACCATCAAAGAAATAGTTAGAAAAACTCTCTGACTGGTGTTAAGCGTCTGATAAAAAGCCTTTCCTTCCATCACTCCCTCTTTATCTCCACCCTACCACCCATACCAACTCTCAGAAGCCTCTTGTCCTTTAGCTCTATCTTTATGGGTATCCTTTGAACTACCTTGGTAAATTCTCCTGCGGATACGTCCCTTGGAGCCAAGGCAAAGGTGGCGGCAGATACAGGGCTGATCTCTTGCACCCTTCCTTCAAGAACCACATCAGGATAAGCATCCAACCTAACATAGGCTTTGTTGCCCTTTTTAATCCCCCTTAGCTTCGTTTCCTCCAAAAGTACCTCTACATAAAGGGTATCTGTATTTATTAAACTAAAGGCAGGCTGACCTGCTCTTATCACATCGCCTACGTTTATAAATCTCTTGGCTATGTATCCACTAAAGGGGGCTTTAAGCGTAGTTTTCTCCAGATCCCTCAGTGCGCTTTCTTTTTGCTTTTCCAAGGCAGCTATCTCTTCTTCCAAAACCCTAAGCTGGTTTTCTAGCTCTTTTACCTTAGAAAGGGAAGCCCTGGCCATACTAACTCCAACTAAGGATTTCTCGTAGGCCAATCTTAGTTCCTCTACACTCTTCTGGAGAGCTTTCTTTCTTTCAAGCAGTGCCAAATAGTTGGTTTCTACCTCCTCGTACTTTCTTTTAGGTATAAGTCCCTTGTCCAGCAAATCCTTTAACCTTTCCCTGTCTTTTCTGAGAAGCTCAATCTGAACCTCCAACTCACCCATCTGAGCCCTAAGGTATTCCTCTTTCTTTAATGTTTCCTCGGAAGTTAAAGTAGCACTTTCTAAGCTTAGCCTCACTTCCTTTGAAACTCTGTCTAACTGAATACGCAGGGCTTCCCTCTGAGCCCTTAGGGAGTTTATCTTACTTTCTATCATTTCCAGCTGAAGCTTGTAGTCTTCCGGTTCTATCCTTGCCAAAACCTCCCCTTTCTCTACCCAATCCCCCATGTCTTTATAGACCTCAATCACCTTACCAGCTACCTGGAAGGAAAGGGTCGGCATTTCTTGCGCTTTTACAAAAACTGCATCACTAACAGCGTATTCTATTCGGTGTTTTATCCACTTTATGGCGTATATCAAAAAGGCTGCCGTTATCAAACCGATAAGCGTTAAACCCATGTACTTTTTCATCCTACTTCCTTGCACCGGAAACAAACATAAGGGTGTAGTAAGATCTAATCAGTTGGTAATAAGAAATTATCCTATCAACTCTTGCCTTTGTAAGGCTAGCTTCCGCTTCCAAAAGCTCCCTTTGGCTTATGAGCTGGTTCAAATACTGTTCCCTTGAAAGTTCAAAGAACTTCTCCGCAAAAGTTAAAGCCTCTTCGGAAACTTTTAAGTTGTCCTTTGAGATCAGCAGATCCTCGTAGGCCCTTTTGACATCCAACTTCACCTTTTGCAGGAGATCCTGGTAATCGTTGTAGGCTTTTAGCTCCAAATAGCTTGCGGATAATTCCTGATAGTAAGGTTTTATTCCTTGAAAGCTCAGGTTCAAGCCAGCGGAGACGCTAAAAATACCCTTTGGTCTTAGGGCAGGGTTCTGATCTGTGTAAGTGTAAGAGGTTTCCAAAAATATCTTTGGGAAAAACTCGCTTTTTGCCAGTTTTCTCTGAGCTTTGAAGATTTTTAACCTTTCCCTCTGAGCTTCCAAAATATTTCTCCTTTCTACAAACCGCATGTAGTGTTCTAAAGGCTTTATGTCTAAATCTACCTCAGGCTCTTGGAGTTCTCTTAGTTCTTCTTCCGGTATTCCAGAGAGGCGGGAGAGGTTAGACAGAGCTAAGTTATAATTTCCTTCGGCCTTTCTTAAATCTCTTTCTACCTCCGCCAGCCTAACCTTTGTCTGAAGAAGATCAGTTATAGCCACCAACCCTTTTTGATAAAAGGCCTCTGCAGTGCTTAACTGAAGCTCCACTGCTTCCTTTTGCTTTTTTATAACCTCCACAATAGCTTTTGCAGACAGTACGTCAAGGTAGGCGGATATCACTTCAAGCTCCAGAGCTTTGAGCTTTTCCTCATACAAAAAGTTCTTTATCCTTAGTTCTGAAGTTGAACTTTCCACCAGGCTGGCCCTTGCCCCTCCGTCAAAGAGCAAATATCTTAATCCTCCTTGAAATAGGCTGTAGCTCTGTTTTGAGCTTTCAAAGGACAAACCTGCAAACACCGGCATGTCTAAGCTCTGCTTTTGAGAATTGTAAGTAATTTTGTAATTCACAAAAAACTCAGGAAGGTAGGATTGTCTTTGTGATTTCAAAGAAGCTCGTGCAGACAGAATTTCTTGCCTTAGCGCCTCAATCTCTGGGTTTTTCTCTATAGCCCTCTGTAATACATATTCTAAGGTTTGCCCCCAAGAAGCAGCAAGCAGGATGAGACAAAAAGACAAAAGCCTAATCATTTTTTAACCTTTTCTCATCTTACTAGCCTTTCCAAGAGAGCCATTGCAGAGTTATGTCTGTAAAGCAGAAGATAATAGTTTGCGAGCAAGTTGTTGTAATTTGCTCTGGATTCAAGCACCTCTAACTGACTTGCTATCCCTAACCTGTACCTTTCCGTAGAAAGCCTTAGGCTCTCCCGGGCAGCTTCCAAAGAAGCTTTAACCGCTTCTATCTGAGATGCCAAGGAATTTATGGAAATGAGAGCTTTCTTTAAGGTAGATTTTAGGTCGTATTCTGTCTGCAGGTAATCTTCTTTCTGCTTTAGAAGCTCAAGCTCAGCCAAGGCTACCTCCGCTTTTCTTAAGGATCCATCATACAACCTGTAGTTTAAGCTTATACCAAAGGAATACCCATTTAACCACTCTGAATTACCTCCCACACCTTTCTTGCCTGTGAAGGTTTGATAAGAAGCAAAACCACTTAGAGTGGGGTAATACTGAGCCTTTTTTAGTTCCACGTCCTTTTGAGCTAACTCTAAAGCCTTCCTTAAAGCTCTTAGGGTGGAGTTGTTTTCTAAAAGATATTGGAAAAGTTTTTCTTCATTCAGCTCTAATTGCCTTAGCTCTAAGGCGCCCTTTGGATCGGATATTTCCTGCAGTTGCAAAAGAGCCTTTAGCTCTTCCAATGCCTGCAGGTATTCACCCCTTACCTGCTCTAACTGAGCCTTTGCCTGTTGAAGTTGGGAAGTAGCCCTTAGAAGTTCCACTTTTGGCACCACTCCTGCGTTAAACTTAGCCTCTACAGTTTTGTAGTTGGCCTGCCAGTATTCAAGATTTTCTTCATACAAGCCAATAAGCTGTTTTCTGTATAGCAAGGCATAAAACAAGTCTTTAACTTGATATTCTATTATCCTTTCCACATCTTCTCTAAGAAGGGTTTGAAGCTCCTTTTGGATGTTAGCTAACTTTATAAGCTCAAAAACTGATTTGTCAAAGATCGTTTGATTTACCTGAAAAGTGGCTACGTGCCTGTTGTTGGGTGTTAAACCTAAGGCTAAGTCTTGACCCAGATAGGTATAAGTGTATGAAAAACTAACCTGGGGCAAGATGCCAGCCTTAGCTTTTTTTATTTGCTCCTCAGCTTTCCTCATCTCAATCTCCGAAAGCTTTATTCGATTTGCTTGTTTTTTTGCTATCTCTACAGCTTCTTCTAAAGTAATTGCGAGAGAAAGGTTAAAGCAGAAGAGAATTAGAACTAAAAAATTCATTGTATTATCTCCACCTTAACGTCCTCTTTGAGTATAGACGCATTTTCAAGGGCTATCCTATCGCCCCTCTGAAGATCTCCCATTATGTATGCTATTCCTCCTTCTTGTTTTAGCACCTGCACATCCACGGGAACAACCTTGTTATCCTTTTCTATTTTCCAAACTATCCTCTTTGTTCCCCTGAAGACTAAAGCCCTTTCTGGCACCGCAAAGGCAGACGTTTTTTCTGTCGGAAGTCTAACCACCGCAAACATTCCTGGCTTTAGGAGGTTTTCTCTGTTTTCCAGCTTTGCCTTCAGGGTAATTAACCTATTTGAATCCGCCACTGGAGAGATAAAAATTATAGGACCTTTGAAAACACCAACACCTTCCACTTCTACATCAACCAAAGTCCCAGGTTTTGCAAAAGAAACAAGCTCCTGAGGTATTTGAAAAACTACCCTGATAGGGGTTAAAGTAACAAGTCTAAAAGTTTGAGTTTGGGTAGTCACGTAATCACCTACGCTTACAAACCTTTGGGCTATGTATCCGGAGAAAGGCGCCCTCAAGGTTGTTTTCGAAAGCTGAAGTTTTACGTTTGCTATCTGAGCATTTATTGAATTTATTAACTCTTCTTGAACTCTTAGTTGGGTCAAAGCGTTTTCGTATTCTTCCTTAGCTATAAGATCCCTTTCAAAGAGGGCTTTCCTTCTTTCCACCAATGCCTTTTGGTTTTCATAACTCACTCTTGCTTGGGCCAGTTGGGCTTGGAGTTGTCTTAGTGTATTCTCGTATTCAGAGGAGTCTATACTTAAAAGGGGCTGTCCTTTTTTGACAAAGCTTCCTTCTTCAACGTAGAGCTCTACCACCCTACCAGCCACATCTGGTTTTAAAAGCACATCATTAAAAGCCTCAAGGACTCCTTTCGTTTGGTAATGCAACCATACCTCTTGATCTGACAGGGTGTATGTAGTTATAACCGTGGGTTTTTGGAAGTTGCCTCTAGGCTCTTGCTTGTTATCGTTTTTAGCACAAGAAAGTATGAATACAATGCTAAACAAAAGAACCCACATGTATGAAGGATTATACCATGCCAAATACTCAACCTATAAGCTCTAAAATCTGATAGGGATGGGTTATTGTATAATCGGGTTCAATCTCTGATGGTTTGTATCCCCAAGTTACATAAGCTGTTTTCATACCGGCTCTTATACCTGCCTCAATATCAGTTTTTGAATCCCCTACCATAAGGGCTTTTGCAGGTTCTACTTTTAATCTTTTTGCTATCTCCAAAAGCGGCATGGGAGAAGGTTTCTTTTCTGGCAGAACATCTGCTCCTATCACTTCGTGGAAAAGGTCCAACATGCCCAGCTTCTCAAGCACGCTCAGAGTTATATCGTGAGGCTTGTTGGTAGCCACTGCAAGAAAAATACCCTTTTCTCTAAGTTCTTGAAGTGTTTCCATTATGCCTTCGTAAGTCCTAGTGTATATAACTGGCTCTGTCCTGTAGTAAGACAGAAATAGTTCCAAAGCCTGTTCTAACTCTTCAGGTTTGAAAAAATTCATCAAAAGACTTCTGGCACCGTTTCCTATGCTTTTTCTTATCTCTTCTAAGGACACTCCCTTACCTCTCAGCTTTAGTAAGACTTTATTAACGTGTATAGCTATGTCTTGTGCAGAATCCACCAATGTACCATCAAGGTCAAAGATAACAAGTTCTATCGATCTCATGTTGCACAGCTTTCACATTCTTCTATATCAGTTAAACTTTTGCTTCTACAATAATAAACCGTTTTTAGTCCAAGTTCCCAAGCAAGCTCATAAAGTCTTGAAAGAGTTGGACCATCTATGTTTTCTGGATCTACAAACAAGTTTAGACTTTGAGCTTGGTCTATCCACTTTTGTCTTTCTGCGGCTGCCTTTATAGACCACTCTTGATTTATGTTGTAGGCAGATTTATAGTGCCAAAAGTATTTGTCTATCTCTGGTGGCACTTGTGGTAGTATGCCAGACATATTTTCTTCTTTGTAAAACTTGGCAAAGATTGGATCAATTGAAGGAGTTGCCCCAATAATAAGCGATGTAGAACCTGTAGGCATTAGTGCAAGTAAGTAAGCATTTCTAATTCCATAATTTTTAACTTCTTCTGCCAGTCCTATCCAATCTAAGTTATTCTCGTTTTCCTGCGAAAGTTTTTGATTTTCCTCTGGCGTTCTTCCAAAGAATATACCTTTGCTCCAATCTGAACCTTCAAATAGCGGATATTTACCTCTTTCTTTTGCAAGCTCATTAGAACCTTTTATGGCATAGTAGGCTATTCTTTCAAAAAGTGCATTGGCAAATTTCAAGTGTTCATCACTTTCCCAAGCAATACCGTTTTTTACAAGACAGTAGTGATAGTTGCTTACTCCTATCCCTATAGCTCTGTAGCGTTTATTAGTGTATTCTGCTTCTTTTATCGCATAAAAGTTTATCTCTATCACATTATCAAGCATTCGCACTAAAACTGGCACCACCTTTTCTAAATCTTCTTTCTTCCAAACTTTGCCAAGATTTATAGAACCAAGATTACACACTACCACATCTCCAGACTTTTTTGTGTGAATTATAGTTCCGTCTTCTGAAAGTGTTTCTGATATATGTTTTGTAATACTTTGATTTTGCACTATTTCGTGACATAGGTTTGAAGAATAAACCATCCCGCAGTGTTTATTTGGATTTAGTTTGTTTGCAGTATCTCTAAAGAATATGTAAGGCTCTCCTGTTTCAAAAACTACCGTCAAAAGTCTTTTCCAAAGTTCAAAGGCGGGAATAGTTTTCTTTGCATAATCGGGCAATTCTTTTTCAAGTTTTAAGTAAAGCTCTTCAAACTCTTCTCCGTAAAAATCTTCAAGATTTTTGCCATCTTTGACATTTTTACAATAGTATGGGTCAAAAAGTGTCCAGTTTTCACGGTTTTTTAACCTCTTCATAAATAGGTCTGGTATGGCAATTGCTGGATGTATATCGTGGGCTTTCTTTCTCTCATCTCCTACGTTAGTTTTTACTTCCAAAAAGTCCAATACATCTTTGTGCCATATATCAAGGGTAATAGATGCACTGCCTTTTCTCATACCAAGTTGGTCTACATAAACCATTACATCATTAAGAATTCTCACTATTGGAATAACTCCAGAACTTGCTCCTTTAAATTTTCTTATTGGCGCTCCGGTTGCCCTTATTTTGCCAAGATATATACCAAGACCACCAGCAAACTTTGATATTTGACTTGCTTTTTGGATGTTATCAAAGATATCATAAAGGTCGTCATCCACTGTTAAAACAAAGCAAGAGCTAAGTTGAGTATGTGGTCTTCTTGCATTCATTAAAGTAGGCGTTGCAAGAGATATTTCGTGTTTAGACATCAAATCGTAAAATTGTTTCGCATACTTTAATCTTTCCTCTTTCTTTTCAGGAATAGCAAGCGTCATCGCAATAAGCATATACATTTCTTGAGGCAATTCTATAACTCTTCCTTCTTCATCTCTAACCAAATACCTATCAAAAAGAACTTTTATACCTGTGTAATTGAAAAGTAAGTCTCTGTCTGGTTTTATGTATTTTGCGAACTCATCTATTTCTTCTTTTGAGTAGTTACTAAGCAGATACTCACCATATATACCTTTTTCTGTATAGGTTTTTATTAATTCATAAAAGCTTTCTGGATTGTATGGTTTGTATTTTCCGTTTATTTTGTCTTTTACTTTGTAGTTTCTTAAATGTCCCACATCTTTGTATAGGTCATACAAGAGTAGTCTTGCTGCAACATAAGTCCAATCGGGATTTTCTGGCGATACTTTTTCAGCGGCAGTTCTTATTAAAAGCTGTTGAATTTCTTTTGTTGTTATACCGTCTCTAAACTGAATTTGTGCGTCAAGCTCAAGCTCTATCGGATCTACTCTTAAATTTTTACAAGCAAAGTCTATCACTACACGAATTTTTGATATATCAAGTTTTTCAGCTAAGCCAGATCGTTTGATAACTTTCATGGACGACCTCCTCAATATTTATTTTTCTCTAAGTCGTGTTTTATAAGTTTAATTTTGTGATTCCTTTGAGAATATATTTCCAAAGAGGCTAATCACAGAGGTAGCAAAGCTTACATTATACGTCTAGGTTTTTCCGTGACTTTTATAGTATACTTAAAAATATGCCTATGTTTCCAGCTTTTATAAAAGAAAAGACAGTAATCGTAGTGGGGGGAGGAGGCTTGGTTGTTGGCGTATCTACCTCTGGTAAAGTTTTACCTAAGGACATTGACAAACTTCTAGAAGAAGCACACGATTTTCTGAAGGAGAAAATGAAAGATGGTATATAAGGTAAGCCTGAGGACATGGGAAGTAGAAGACATAGAATCTGTTGAGTATGAGGAGTCTGAACAGTTCGCTGGCTTGGCTGAAGAAGAACGTCCTTATAAAGGTTGTTTGCCGGAAGGAGAATTTACCATAGCCTTTGTGGATGGAGTTAGGCGTATAGACTGCATAGCTTATGTGTGGGACGATATAAATAAGACCTCTTATGAAGGTGTCTTTGCCACTCTTGGAGCTGGAGCAATCCTTCTAAAGCCGAATAGTTTAAACCTTTTGGAAAATGCCTTTTGTGGGCAAAAAATCAAAAAGATTTTTGCAATAAACGGTCCCGTAGAAAGGGATATGTTTAAAGACGTAGATTATCAAGTAGAAACTATTACAGACACTGAATTATCTTTGGGTCTTCTGGGGTTGCTTAGGGAAGAAGAAGCAAAGGTAGCAAAAAGTTTATGGATTAAGAAAAAGCCAAACTTAATAGTTTGCGACGGCACGGTGAGATACAGAATAAAGGGCGCTAACTGTGTGGGCGTTATAAAGACTATAAAAAGACTCTTTATAAGCAAAGATTATGCTTATTTGCTCCAAGAGCTAAAGAAAGGAGAAAGAACGCCCATTATAAAAGTCCATCATCAAGAAAAAATTGAGCAAAAGCAAGAGTGGGAAAAATACACGTGGTATGTAAAACTCAGTGACAGCGAAGGTATGGGTAGTTTGGTAAGGGTAGAGATGTTTAAAGAGGAGGACTTTGAAAAGGTCAAGCGTATAGCAGATTGGACTGCGGGACTACTTCCCCTATTTGCAAGCAGCCCCTTTCAAGATTTTAGATCTCCTCAGAACCTTTTGCCCATAAAAGTCCTGGAAAATACGCTAAGAAAACACCTTGGTTCGCCAAACATGGCAAGAAGGAAACTGCAAGAACTTTTTCTAAATGCTTGAGATAATAATCCCTATACTTAGCGCAAGTCTTTTAAAGCGCCTTGGAGTATTCAAAGAAGGGCACGAAAGGATACTTATAGATTATGTTCTTTTCTTTTCTCTACCCATACTGTCCTTTAAGGCTGGGTATGATATACACACAAGCACTGAGATTCTCAAGGTTTCTTCCATTGCTTGGACTTCTATACTGGTTTGTATGCTCTTTGCCTTTACCATCACAAAGCTCTTAAAACTAAACGATAAAAATGCAAGAACTTTCCTTTTGGTGTCTTCCTTTGGAAATACCGCCTTCCTCGGCTATCCTTACGCTTATACCCACTTTGGGCAAGAGGGGTTGCAGGTTGCCATAATCTACGACAACATCGGCTCCTTCCTGTTAGTATCCAGCTTGGGCATTATAATTGCCAGCGGGAAGCCTAACTTGAAAGAGATTTTGCTATTTCCACCCTTTTTAGGATTGGTCTTAGGTCTTTTAACAAAGAGTTTTTACATACCTTTTACCTTAGTAAAAGCTTTGGATTTTGTAGCTCTATCTACCCTACCCGTAATACTCTTTGCCTTAGGTTTAAGCATTGACTTAACTGGAATAAGGAAAAACCTTAAACTCTCCCTCTTAGCAGTGCTTGTAAAAGTTTTTATCGCCTTTTTTGTTTCACTTATTGCGGCAAAGCTTTTTAACTTGCCAGAGATTGCCATGAAGGTCTCTGTATTGGAATCCGCCATGCCTCCTATGATGTTTTCCGCGGTATTGGCAATAAGGTATAACCTAAATCCAAACCTTGCCTTCTCTGCCGTTAGTTTAGGAATGGTTCTTAGCTTTGCGTATGTGCCTTTCTTAGTAAGAGTTGTAGAACGCTTGTTTTAGTATTGCGGGGGCGGGATTTGAACCCGCGACCTTCGGGTTATGAGCCCGACGAGCTACCAGGCTGCTCCACCCCGCGTTTAATTAAATATTATAACTCAATCAAGTCAAGGGACACCTCAGAAAGCGCTTCACCCACTCCTCTCACAACCACAACCATATTTTCAAGCCTTACTCCAAACTTTCCCGGTAGGTATATACCAGGCTCTATGGTAAAGACCATACCTTCTTCTATAGGTACGGAAGCATCTTTGCCCTTGTAATAAACCCTTGGAAATTCGTGTATCTCTATGCCAACACCGTGTCCAGTGCTGTGAACAAAATACTTACCGTATCCCTTTCTCTTTATGTAATCCCTTGCAGCTTTATCCACTTCACCTATTGGCGTCCCTACCTTAACCTTCTCTAAGGCATAAAAATGGGCGTCTTTGACTATTTGATACACCTTCTTAAATTCGCCGTCCGCTTTGCCTATAAAGATTGTCCTTGTAAAGTCTGTGCAGTAGTTTTTATAAAGGATGCCCATATCTATCAGTAGTGGTCCTCTTTCTTCTATCCTTCTTTGGGATGTTTCCCAATGAGGCACTGCCGAACCTTCTTTGAAAGCTACGATGGCAGGAAAACTTTCTCCAAAAGCACCCAAGCTCATAGCTTTGCTTACTATAAAAGCTCTTAGCTCCAGCTCGCTCATACCTGGTTTTATGTAATTCAAAAGCTCTGTGTATATCTTGTCCGCTTTCTTCACCCCTTCCCTCATTATGTTTATTTCCTCTTCCCTTTTGACCGCTCTGAGTTTACTCATAAAGTTAGAAGAGCCTACCCACTTTATTCCCTTGGACTTGAGAGATTCTCTGAAAAAACAGCTTACTTTGTCTTTCTCAAAGCCCACCACTTTTAGCCCATTTCTTTTTATAACCTGCTTTACAGTTTTTAACGGCTTTGACTTTAAGAGCACGATCTCCCAACCTTCCTTAAGCTCCTGCTTTGCCCTTTCGTAGTACCTTGCGTCTGTGAATAGGTAGAAATTCTCATGGCTCGCAAGCACATAAGCGTTTGAAGACCTAAAACCAGAAAGATAGAGCACGTTAGGTTGGGAGTTAAAGAGAAAAGCATCCAGGTTGTGCTCCACAAGGAGCCCTTTTATCCTTTCTCTAACATCCTTCTGTATTTGCATACCGTCCTCCTCGCAATGTTTATTCCTCTTTCTTTTAATAGCTCGCAGATCTTAGAATCGCTTAGATTCTCCTTTTCAGCCAAAACCTCTTTTATGGCGCGCAGTATTTGCTCTTTACTGTAGCCGTCCTTTGTCCTCCTTTGGAAGAAAAACCTTAAAGGGTATATGCCAACTGGAGTTTTAACATACTTGTTGGAAATAGCTCTGCTAACCGTTGAAATGCTTACGTTTAGCTCCTGAGCTAGCTCTCCAAGGCTCAGAGCCTTCAAAGGTCCCTTTCCGAGCAAAAACTCCTCTTGTCTTTCAACCAAAAGCTTGGCAGACCTGAAAAGGACCTTCTTTCTCATCTGAAGGATGCCCTTTATCCTAAGGGCTATACTCCTCTTTTCTTTTTCCTCCTCCGTGCCTGGCGTTCTTTCGTCTACGGAAAACTCCACAAAATCATCCGCTAAAAAGATAAGCCAATTGCCTTGGTCCCTTTCTATGATGATGTCTAAACTTCCACCCTTGTATATTACTTCGCCATAATCAAAGGGAGTAAGCCTTAGGCTGTTTAACAGCTTGTTTATCTCCTCGTCTTTTTCTCCAATGCTGAAGTATTGAACGATCCTTTCTACAAGCTCTGGTTTTTCAGGATACATCTCCTTTACTTGGACCAAGAAAAATTCTTTATAATCCCTTGAGGCAACACCTACAGGTTCTATCTCCGTCATTATAAACTCCCTAAGGTCCTCCACCACTTCTGGATGAATGTTAAAACTTTTGGCAATATCCTCTTCTTTACCTACAAAGAAGCCTCTGTGGTCAAGGTTTTCAAGAATGGCCCGAGCTATTTCAAACTCAAACTCATCCAGCTCTACCTTGAGCTGGTTTAGGATACTTTCCCAGAGTTGCTGTTTTGCTGAGGGCTCTGCCAAAGGTTGTTTTTCATAGAAAAAACTCCTAAGTCCTTTCCTGTGGAAGTGAACTACATAGCTGTTTTCTTTCTCTTCCTTCTCTAACTCTTCAAGAAGTGCGCCAATGTCCTTGCTTAAAAGCTTTAGCTGAGGTCCAAGCAATACTGCCAAGTTAGTCTTTGTCTTAAGAACGTGTTTGAGTTGCATATATTAAAATCTATTTACCAATGCCTAACTCTTTAAAGAGTAATGATTTTAGTCCTTCTGGGTCTAAGTTCCTATGGAGTTTACCCCCAACAGCCACCGAAATCTCTCCGGTCTCCTCAGAAACTATTATAGCTACTGCGTCCGATTCTTCAGAGATGCCCAAGCCAGCCCTATGTCTTGTCCCATACCTTCTTGGTATATCTTTGGACTTAGAAAGAGGGAGAACGCAAGAGGCGTAAGCTATGCGGTTTCCCCTTATGATCACAGCTCCATCATGCAGTGGAGCCAAAGGGTCAAACAGTGTTATAAGAAGTTCCACAGAGACGACAGCATCAAGGCTGACACACCCTTCCAAGATAGGCTCCAGATCCTGTCTTCTTTCTATTACTATCAAAGCCCCTATTTGCCTCTCTGACATAAAGGAGCAAGCCCGAACTATTCTTTCAACTACTCTTTCTTCCAAGGAAGTTGAAGGAGACAACTTTGTGGCCTGTCCAAGCCTGCTGAGAGCTTTTCTAATCTCCGGCTGAAAGATCACAACCAAAGAAAACAATCCAACAGTCCAAAACTTTTCAAAGATGGTGGAAACTGCTTTCAAGTCTAAAAAGAGCGCCACAACCCAAACTAAAGCAATCAGCATCAATCCCTTGAGTATTTGTATTGCCTTGGTTATCCTAAGAAAGTAAAGGACTGCATAAACGATCGCAGAAACTCCAAGTATGTCCAGTATGTCTTTGTAGGAAAGGAATTCAAAAATCTCCATAAGTTCTAACCGTATCCAGTAGGGCTAGGAATTCTCTGGTTTGGGCCACGTCATGCACTCTTACTATGTGCGCTCCTTTCACAACTGCAAGGGCAAGGGCTCCCAAGCTTCCGTATAGCCTTTCCTTTGGCTCTGTCTTCTTTTTCAAAAGCCCCTCCAAAACCAAACCTATGAAGGACTTCCTTGAGACCCCTATCATAAGCGGTGTCCCAAAGATCCTGTATTCGTTAAACCTTTTGATTATCTCCACGTTGTGCTCTGGTAGTTTCCCAAAGCCTATGCCTGGGTCTATGATAAAGGTTCCTTTGTAGCCTTTGGCTTTTAAACTCTCTATCCTTTCCCAAAGCCACTGAACAGACTCATGAACTACATCTTCATAGACTATGGGTATTCTCTTCCAATCCTCAGGCCTTCCCTTTATGTGGTTTATGACGTAAGGACAGTTGTATTTAGATACCACATCATACATCCTTTCATCAAAAGTTCCACCGCTTATGTCGTTTATCATGTCCGCCCCTTCTTCTAAGCACACTTTGGCTACGCTTGCTTTGTAGGTGTCTATGGATATCCAAACCTTTGGTAGTTCTTTTCTTACTTCCCTCAAAACGGGCAAAATTCTTCTTAGCTCTTCCTCTTCATCTATTCTTTCCGATCCGGGCCTTGTGGATTCTCCCCCTATATCTATTATGTCTGCTCCCTCCTCCACCATCTGCACCGCCCTTTTTACTGCGGTGTTTTTATCGTAATACAGCCCACCGTCGGAAAAAGAGTCCGGTGTAACATTTAGCACACCCATGATAGCAGTCTTTATGCCTAAGGGCAGGATCTTGAAGTTATACTGAAGCTTAAAGGACTTTTTTCTGTATCTTATGAGCGCCTCCAAAATTTGAAAGGAGATATCCTTGTAGTATGCGGAAAGACAACCACAAAACTGTCTTATCTGTGCCTCTGTCCCAGAAAGGGCAAACTTTTTCTCGTTAAAAAAGGCATGGACTCCCGCCTGCCGAGCGCATTCAAAGACCTTTGAAGGATCCAGGTCTTTTTCCAAATAGATAACCCTATGAATACCTTCAAAACTTCTCTGCTCGGCCTCTTTAAAAAAAACACCAACCCTTTCTTTCAAAAACCTATAAAAATTGTCTTTATCGTCAAACTCTTTGATAAAAAGCATCAGGTCACTTCTTCTTTTACCATCAGTCTTTTTATATCCAACACAAAAGCACTTGCTACAAATATAGAAGATAGCGTTCCCACCACCACACCCACCACAAAGGCAAACATCACCTTAGAAAGTGCAGGTCCTCCTATGGCAAAAAGCACTGCTGAAACAACAAAGGTGGTTACAGAGGTCATTATTGTCCTTGAAAGGGTTTGATTTATAGACAGGTCAATGACCTCTTTTAGCTTTAAACCTTTCCTGATCCTCAGATTTTCCCTAATTCTGTCAAAAACAACCACCGTATCGGTTACCGAATACCCGGCAACTATCAGCACAGAAGCTATAACATCCAAACTAACCTCAAGTTGAGTTAGAGAGTAGGCTCCTACTACGATAACAACGTCATGGGCTAAAGCAAGAATGGCACCTAAACCCCAAATTGGTTCAAACCTATAGGCAAGATAAACAAGAATCCCAAGAAGGGCTGTTATTATGGCCCACAGAGCTTTGCTTCTTAACTCTTTACTTATGATCTCTCCTATGCTTTCTACTCTAAGCACTTGGTTTTCTCCAAAGCCCTTGAGGGAAGAAATAGCCTTATCCCTCGGCTCATCAAGCCTTAGCCTTATTATAACTGTGCCCTGGGTAGTATCTTGAACCTGAAAAGCTTTAATACCAACTTCCTCCAATCTCTTCCTTATCTCTCCCAAGCTAACCTGTTTTTCAAACTTTACCTCAACAAGGGTTCCCCCAGTAAAATCCAAACCTAAGTTTAGGCCTTTCCAAAAGATCAAAAAAACAGACAACAGCACAAGTGTTAAGGAAACCGCATAGGCATAATTTTTGTATTTCATGAACTCTATCATTAAGAAATTAGTTTAACATTAATAACCGCTATGCCCAATCTTGTCTTCTTCGTTGGCCATCACAACAGCGGGAAGACTACGCTAATAGAGAAGGTGTCCAAAAAACTAAAGGAAATGGGATACAAGGTAGCATACGTAAAACATGACCCTAAGGGTCACGCACTTACAGACAAAGAAGGTAGCGACACTCACAGACTATTTAGCATTCTACCCAAGGTGGCTATTCTGTCTCAAAACAAACTAACAGTTTATGAAAGGACAGAAGAGGATATAGAGGATATAGCAAAAAGGCTTTTTCCAGATTTTGACTTCGTGCTTTTGGAAGGTTGGAAGTCAAAGAAGGGTTTTAAAAGGATAAGCCTAAGCCAAGAGCTGGAGGGATTCCCTGCTTACGAAAAAAGCTTTGAAGAAATTATGCACTACATTTTCTCTGAAGAAGAACCTTAAACCTCTCTCCCATGCTTATAAGCATTGTTTTTATCCTTGAAAGTCTCTCTATGTTTCCTGGCTCCTGTCTTTCAGTTAAATTTTTTAGTTCCCTTTTGAAAACTTCAGAAAGAAGAAGAAAGTCTCTCTGATTTTTAAAGAAGATCACATCAAGGCCAAAGTCTTTTCCGTACTCCATCAAAGCCCTGAAATTTACACTTGCGGTTATGTCAAAAACCTCTTCTGAATACAAGTTCTTTACGATCCTGTGTCCTTTGTATCCCATCACAGTGCCCCCAAAAGGCTGTTGAAGATATCCATAATCTACAGTAAGTATGTAGCCCTCTTTTAAGTTCTTTGAAAGCTTCTGTAAAAATTCCACACAGTCCAAACAGACCTCGTATACTACGCTAGAATCCTTTAGATTTAACCTATTTATGTATTTCTTGACTCTTTCATCCTCTACAGGTAACCATACCTCCTTGCCATCCTCCAAGTATAGTTCTTTACCATCCTTTATTAACCTTACTGGAAAACAGTCAAAGAATTCGTTAGACAACACCAAGCCAGAAAAAGACGGCAGTTCATCCACCCAATCTACCTTATCCTCAAAAACCTTTAAAGTTTGCCTTTGCCTTTCCCTAAGCTTTGGACTAAAGTCGTATATGAAATACCTCACCCTTTCAAAAAAACTTGGATGGTTAGTCTTTAAAAAACTCAGTATGTCGTAGGCAAGGGTTCCCCTGCCCGCCCCAAGCTCAAGTATGGCGGGATTTCTGTAGTCCCCAATAAGCTTAAGAATCCATTCTCCGATAGCATACCCGAATATACTGTCAAGCTCGGGAGAGGTGAAAAAGTCTTGTCCTATATCTTCGCACTCTGTATAATACCTAATGGATTTTTCTTTCATAAACTGATAGAAGCTCTTTCTCATAAGCTTAACTTATAACGGCATAAAAAACTTCTAATAAAACACAAATTCCACAGGATTAATATAATAGTTAAAAACTTTAAGGAGGTATTAAGATGGCAACAATTACACCAGACAAGACCTTAGATGCGTCCGGTTTAAACTGCCCCCTTCCAGTATTAAAGACAAAAAAGGCTATGGAAGAGCTTCAATCTGGTCAAGTGCTGGAAATAATAACCACAGATCCGGGAGCTAAGGCGGACATACCTGCTTTCTGCAATAGGACTGGACATCAGCTACTGGAAGTGGTGGAGGAGGGTGGTAAGATAATCTTCTACGTAAGAAAGAAATAGGGAGGGATAGTTATGTCAGAAAAACTGGCCATAATAGCCACAAAGGGAACGCTCGACATGGCTTATCCGCCATTAATACTGGCTTCCACAGCTGCCTCTCTCGGTGTGGAAACCGCCATATTTTTCACTTTCTACGGGCTGAACATCATCCACAAACAAAAGATGAACCAGCTCAAGATCGCTCCAATAGGCAATCCAGCCATGCCTATGGCCTTTCCACCTTCCATGCAAAACCCAATTACCAACGCCATATCCTCCATATTTCCAGGTCCTCCACAGATAATGGGCATAATACCAGGTATGACGGACCTTATGACTTACATGATGAAAAAGACCATAAAAGAGCACGGTGTAGCCAGTATTCCAGAGCTTTTGGAAGCTTGCAAAGAAGCGGATGTAAAGCTAATACCTTGTCAGATGACCATGGAGCTTTTTGGCTACAAATACGAAGACCTTATAGATGGTCTTGAACCACCTGCTGGTGCGGCAGCCTTTTTTAACTACGTTTTAGACTCTGAAAAACCTATGATCATCTTTGTGTAAGGAGGTTAAGATGGCTTACGAAAAGGTGCTTTTTTACATCCTTACTGTGCCTTTCTTTGAGAGGGCAGAACCAACCACCGGTGAGCTTATTAACCCAAAAGCGGGGGCTCCCTTCTTCTTGGCAACCGCCGCCACTACCATGGACTACGAAGTGGAGATGGTCATAACCTCAGAGGCTGGGTTTTTGCTTATGAGGGACAACGCCAAAAAGGTCAAAGTCAGACCCGGTGTGGAGCAGACAGTTTATGACTTTATAAAGATGGCTAAGGAAGCAGGTGTGAAGATTTACCTTTGCGTGCCTTCTTTGGACCTAACGGATGTCTATAAGAAAGAGGATGTAAATCCTGAACTTTGCGACGGCATAATAGGTGGTGCAGCCTTTTTGGACAAGCTTATGAGTGGCGAGTATGCGGTCATTACACTGTAACTTCACATTTTTTCTGATAGATATAAGCAAATTTTTATATGCTTATAAGCAAATTTTAATTGATTATCCTAAGCCTTATCATATATTTATGAAGCATAGGAGGTAGAGCTATGGACGGACACAACTATGGATACAACCTGCCCATCTCCGAAAAAACCAAGATGGTTCCTTGGGAGGAGAAGGTTAGGATTGTAGAAGAGGTAAAATCGGACTTTAGGTTTAAGGAATACATCTTTGGCTGTCTCAACTGTGGCGTATGCACTGCATCCTGTCCCTCCAATAGGTTCTTTGATTATTCTCCAAGGGAAATAGTTCAAAGGTTTTTGGAAGAGGATGTGGAAGTGCTATACGATATGATGCACGAATACATATGGGCCTGCTCTCAGTGTTTTACCTGTTGGATTAGGTGTCCCTTTGTGAATAATCCAGGTGGGTTAGTTGCTATAATGAGAGAGGTTGCTGTGCGTAACGCCTTTGAGGCTACAAAGGATCTTCTGAAACCTTACGGAAGGGTTCTTCTGAAGGTTATGACTACGGGAAACCAGCTTTCTGCGGACATGCTCCAGCCTGACTTCTTCCCAGACTGGGGTCCAAAGATGGCAGACAACATGGAAAACCTAAGAGCCAAAAGGCTTGCTATACCCTTTGATGTGGGTAAATCCGTCAAAACCGCATGGGAAGTTTCCCTGGAGACTGCCATAGAAATGTACACCATCTGGAGAGAAACTGGTATTTTTGAAATGCTTGAAAAGCTTGACCCAAATCTGTACAACGTAATCATGGACATAGTAGAGGAGAACGAAGAGAGGTACGAGGAGCTCTATGAAGAAGAAGAATAAGCTTACAAAAGGGTTTGAAGCCCGAAAAACTTAAGGAGGTGATCATCATGGCACATGCTAAGTTAGAGTCTAAATGGGGTTACGTTAGCCACGGGGGTATTCTCAGATACCCCGAAGAGCCGCCTTTTCCTGTAAAAGAGTACGACGCCCATTACGATCACATCTTTGAGATGATGGAGGAGCTAGAAGCAAAGGGCGAGATCCTCATACACAGGATCACAGAAGAACACAAGCCTATACAGGTATTCACAAGAACTGGAAGGATCAAGACCATACCCACTAACAAGCTTTGGCACCACAAGTCCTGCGGGCAATGTGGAAACATTCCCGGATACCCAGCGTCAGTTTTCTGGTTTATGAACAAGTTTGGGCTTGACTATCTAAACGAACCACACCAAACCTCTTGCACCGCTTGGAACTATCACGGCTCTGGCACTTCTAACCCAGTAGCCCTCGCAGCTGTTTGGCTCAGAAACATGCACCAAGCCTGGAAGACAGGATACTATCCACTTATTCACTGTGGAACTTCCTTTGGTTCTTACAAAGAAACCAGAGAACAACTAATAATGAACAAAGAGCTCAGAGATGCGGTAAAGCCAATTCTAAAGAAACTAGGAAGGCTCACAGAAGATGGAAGAATAGTCATTCCTCAGGAAGTAGTTCATTACTCCGAGTGGGTCCATGCAATGCGCTACCACATAAAAGAACTATACGAGAAGGAAGGAAAGGCAAAGGGAATAGATGTTTCCAACGTGAGGGTTGCCATACACAACGCATGCCATACCTACAAAATGATCGCAGATGACTATCCTTACGATCCAGAGGTTTATAACGGTCAAAGACCTGCCGCATCTGCCGCTGTGGTAAAAGCCTTAGGAGCACAAGTGGTAGACTACTCTACCTGGTATGACTGCTGTGGTTTTGGTTTTAGGCACATTCTAACGGAAAGGGAGTTTACCAGGTCTATGGCAATTCAAAGAAAACTCAAAGTAATCGCAGAGGAGGTTAAGGCAGACCTGATAGTAACACACGATACAGGATGCACCACTACCTTTGAAAAGAACCAATGGATAGGAAAGGCTCATGGTATGTATCACCCGGTAGCGGTTATGTCTGACGTTATGTTTGCAGCGTTGGCTTGTGGAGCACATCCGTTTAAAGTGGTCCAACTTTACTGGAACTGCTCTCACTATGAGCCACTCCTCGAAAAGATGGGCATAACCAACTGGAGAGAGCTAAAGAAGGAGTGGGAAGACACGGTCAAGTACATAAGCGAGCTGGAAAAGGCTGGCAAATACGACGAGCTTATGGAATTCTTTAAGGAGTATGACCTTTACGAGCCCTACAGCAGAACTTCCACCGGAAAACCAAAAGCTTCTGCCACTGCCAACATACCGCTGTTTAAGTCTTAAGCTTTTTCGGGGGCTTTGCCCCCATTTTATAAACAACTTTTGGAGGTTTTATCATGGCCAAAGGAGTGCTGGTGATCGGTGGCGGTCCCGCAGGTTTGGGTGCAGCGAGGATTCTCGGAAGGCTTGGCATCCAAACCATCCTCCTGGAAAAGGAGGACAGGCTGGGTGGTAACCCTGTGCTGAACCATTATCACACTTTAATACCCAGAAAGCTAAAGCCGGAGCAAGTGCTGGGTCCTTATGTAAAGGAAGTGGAAAGCAATCCCAACGTGCAAGTGAAGTTAAGGACTGAATTGGAAGCCTGTGAAGGAGAACCTGGAAATTACAGGGTAAAGCTTTCCAACGGTGAAACTCACGAGGTAGGTGCCATAGTGGTTGCAACCGGTTTTGAACACTTTGACCCCAGAAGAAAGGGAGAACTGGGATACGGACTTTATCCCGATGTGATCACAAATTTAGAGCTAGAGCAGATGTTCTCCAAAGAGGGAAGGCTTTACAGGCCTTCCAACGGTCAGCTTCCAAAGAGGGTAGCCTTCGTATTCTGCGTAGGTTCCAGGGACAGACAGCTTGGGGTAACAAACGTGCACTGCTGTAGATACGGTTGCGCTCTGTCTGGACTTCAGGCAATGGAGATAAGACAGCACTACCCAGACGTGGACGTGTTCTGCTACTATATGGACGTGAGAACATACGGCACGTGGGAGTATCCTTTCTACTGGGCACCTCAGGAGCAGTATGGTGTTAGATACGTCAGAGGTAGGATTGCAGAGATCACCTACAGCCCTGCGGACGGAAGGTTAAGGGTAAAGCATGAGGACACAATAGTTCAAAGGCCCTCTGAGATTCCTATGGACCTCGTGGTTTTGGTGCTTGGAATGGAACCCTCTGCCGGCACAAAGAAGGTGGCTAAGATCCTTGGACTTGCCCAGGACCCAGACAGCAAGTTCTTAATTCCTTCCGAAGAGTCAGGCTCCAACATCATCTCCAACAAGCCTGGTATATTCATAGCGGGAGCCTGTAAAGGTCCCATAGATATAGAGTCTTCTCTCTCAGAAGGTGAAGCTGCAGGAGCAGAGGCTGCTGCATTTCTTAACGCAAAGGTGACTGTATGAGAAAAGTGACCACCTTAGACGACTTTTTGGTAAGGGACTATCTTATAAAGATTTTGGGAGAAGGTGAGGAGTTCGCCCAAGAGTTTTACAAGGACCTCCTCGCCAAATCCCTACTTTTTCAAAAGACCCTCAGCAAAGAAAGGCTTGCTTCCTTAACCAGAGAAGACTTAGACAAGCTCTTAGAAAAAGTCTTTTCTGTAAGGAGGAAAAGGCAGAGGTTGATAGAAGAAACGGGCGTGGAGAACCTAAAGAGGGCAATAAGCGACCTGCTTTACGGAAAGGCAAACAGCTGGGAAGAAAGGGTAGAAAACTTTGTAAATTCCATAAAGGGTGTGGATAGGACCGCTGCAAGGGACTTAGCGTCCGAGCTTTTGCACTTTACCTTCCCGGAAGATTACGTTCTTTGGACCAGTTGGATATGGGATCCAGAAAGCGAGAGTGGTGCAGTTGTGTTCTTAAAAGAGGAACCACCCAAAAGACACATGTACGGAGAGACTTACGAGGAGTTTGAGCAAATTTACAAGCAGATTCAAGAAAAACTCTTGGATTTTGGTATAAAGGTCAGGGGTTATCTTTTTGTAGACATCTTCCTTGCCATGATATACGCTACCTATGTGGATTACATGACTTTATCTACAATGCACAGCGCCAAGGGATTCTTCCCTCCCGCTGGCGTCATGGCAAGGAGGCTTTTAGGGGTCCAAAGGCCCGAAGAAATTCAGTTGGAGGTTTAAACCATGGCTATACACGAAAGAAGTTTGGTAGAACCAGAAAGAATTGTAAGGAAAGAAAGGCTTGTTATTGATGGTGTGGATGTGTCAGGAGATTGGAACCTGATCATTCTCCCAAGAGTGATAAACGACTACGACCTTGATTTTGCTAAGGAGATAATGAATTCTCCAGATGGAAAGACTATAGTTCAGTGCTACCAGTGCTCTTACTGCACTGCATCTTGCCCTGTGCACAACTATTGGGACGAAAGATACAACCCAAGACACTTCATATACTTGGCAAGGCTTGGAATGATAGACGAGCTTCAAAAAAGAGCGGATGTTATGTGGAGGTGTGTATCCTGCCACAAATGCACCCACAGGTGTCCAAAGGGCGTGCTTGTGGAGGAAGTGCTAAAAGTGATCCTAAGGGTTATGGCAAAGAAGGGATACATTGACGAGTATCCTTCTAAAAAGTTTGACAAGTTCTTCACAGAAAGCGTGGTTGAATACGGAAGGATAGAGGATGGAGAGCTGCTCTTTGGTTGGATAGAAAAGCAAGGATACAAGGTTGTAAAGGATCCCATACTCAAAAAGCCTATACCTTTCATAGGGGAAACTCCCGAGTGGCTAAAACAGTTGGTTTTAAAACCCATAAAATCTATGAACGTGGATTTTCTCATACTGAACGCCAAGCACATGCTCTTTCATCCAAGGACTAAAAACTGGAACAAGTTTAAACAGGTTTTGAGAAAGGTTATGAAAGAAGAAGGAGTATCAATTTAAAGGAGGTTTAAAAATGGGTGTTATAGGAAAAAGAGTGGCGTACTATCCCGGCTGTTCCTTAGAAGGTGCAGCAAGGGCTTATGATGTTTCTACTAAAATAGTAGCGAGGGAACTTGGGCTGGAGCTAGATTACCTGGAGGACTATAACTGCTGTGGTGCTATGGAGTCAAAAAACGTAACCTTTATGGGAACCTTGCTCTTGAATGCTAGGAACATGTCTTTGGCAAGAAAGCAAGGACACGATGTGATAGTGGCACCTTGTAACGGATGCTCCTTTTCGCTTCAAAGAGCTGAATACTTTTTGGAAACAGACAGTAAGGTTTTTGAAAAGGTAAATGCACTCCTCAAAGAAGGTGGTGTGGATCCATTGGATAAAATCCCAGAAACTTATCATATCCTTGAGTGGTTTTACCACGAGGCTGGTCCTCAGAAGGTAAAGGAGAAAACTAAAAAACCTCTAAGAGGACTTAAGGTTGCCAACTACTACGGCTGTCTCTATACAAGACCACACTTTTATGCAAAAACCTATGCCCACGCAGGGGGACAGGAAGAAGAGGTAAGACCCAGAAGAAGAGAAACAGCAGACGATGACGAGCATCCGTACTACATGAATGCTTTGCTGGAAGCGGCAGGAGCTACTAGCGTGCCCTTTGAACCCATGCACACCCAATGCTGTGGAGGTCCGCACTCCTTATCAGATGAGCAAGTTTCTGAAAAGTTTGTCATGATGATCCTTCAAACAGCTAAAAGAAACGGAGCAGACATAATAGCCACAGAGTGCCCTCTATGCCATGCATCCTTGGAGATGTACAGACACAGACTTATGATGAAAGGGGTGCCCGATGTAGACGTGCCTGCAGCCTACTTTACCCAGCTTCTTGGACTTGCCTTTGGATACAGTGCAAGTGATGTGAAGCTCAAGGACAATCTATCAGATCCTCTTCCAGTGCTAAAAAGACTCGGCTTGGCTTGAGGTTAGAAAATGGAAAAGGAGTGGGAATACAACGGATGTATGATCCCACTCGACCTTTACTATGAAATAGAAACCCAAACCTGGGTAAAGGTAAACGAAGACGGAACAGTTACTATGGGTTTGACAGATGTGGGGCAGGTGCGTGCTGGGCGCTTGCTCCACGCTCGCATAAAGGAAAAGGGGAAGTTTATAAAAAAGGGAAAACCTGTTGCTTCTCTTGAAAGTGGTAAGTGGGCTGGACCTATAAATGCCTTAGTGGAAGGGGAAGTGGTAGATAGGAATGAAAAGGTTTTGGAACAGCCGGATATAATAAACTACGACCCATACGGTGAAGGATGGATAGTAAGGATGAAGCCTGTGGATTTGGAAAGAGACCTAAAAGACCTTCTCTATGGACCTCAGGCAATAGATAAGATGAAGGAATACATAGATGAATGGGATATAATCTGTATGAGGTGCACTTAGATGGCAGCAAAGGACAAACACGTCATACTTTTAGTATCTCAGTGGTGTGCCACATGCCCAGATGCGGATGCCCTCTGGCAAAAACTCCAAAAGGAGTATGGCTTTAAGTATGAGGTTTTGGATGTGGCTCAGCCTGAAGGTAGGATGTGGGCAAAGAAGCTTATAGTTAGGGCTGTTCCTTCTACTATCATAGACGGAAAACTTGCCTTTGTGGGAGTTCCTTCTGAAGAAGAGGCTAGGAGGGCTTTAGAATCGTGAAGGTAATTATCTTGATGACAAGCGGGCCGAAAACTCCGTGGAGGTGCGCATCGCCTTTTTACATAGCAGCTCTGATGGCCTCTAACGACGCAGAAGTGGAGATGTTCTTTAACATGGACGGGACTAAGCTTTTAAAAAAGGGAGTGGCGGAGAAAATACTTCCTGCCGAGCCAAACTGTCTTAGTTCCAACGGAAAGAAACTAAAGACTGTTTATGACTTTATGAAGGACGCAAAACAGGCGGGTGTAAAGTTCTATTCTTGCAAACAGGCGATAGACTCTTTGGGCTACAAATCTGAAGATCTCATACCAGAGCTGGACGGTATTGTGCCAGCCAGTGAGTTTGCCCTGAGGGCAATGGAAGCAGATAAAGTGCTAACATTTTGAAATCTTATAGAAGGAGGGTATAACATGGCAGTAGTTAATGGATGCAACATTCCAGAGGATCTGCTGTACGATGTAGATCCGGAGGCCAATGCCTTCACCTGGGCGAAAGACAACGGTGATGGCACTTACACCATAGGGCTAACGTCCATAGCCGCAGCTATGGCAGGAAGGCTTGTGGCTTACACACCCAAAAAGCCAGGAAAGGTTATAGAAAGGCGTAAAAGCGTTGCAACCATAGAGAGCGGTAAGTGGGTTGGTCCAGTTCCTACACCTTTGACTGGAGAAATCGTGGAAATCAACGAAGCTTTGAAAACAAACCCCGCCTTAGTAAATGATGATCCATATGGTCAAGGATGGATAGTCAAAATAAAACCTACCAACCCAGAGGAGATAAATAGCCTTCTAAAGGGTCAAGCGGCAGTGGATGCTTTAACAAAGGTAGCAAACGAAAAGGGTATAAAGTGCGGATAAAACAGGTGCAGGAGGGGGTAGTGCCCCTCCTTGAAAATTTAGAGCTGGATTACAGCCTTTTGGAGCGTCTTCTGGAAGGATTTAGAATAAGAGAAGAAAACTTCGGCAAAAGGGTGCACTTTTATAGTCCTGGATTCAAACACTATCAAGTAGAAGACTTCTACGTGGAGACCATTCCCAAGTTTGTAGATGTTTCCATAACTGGCAGAAACTGCGAGCTTATGTGTGATCACTGCGCATCCAAAATCTTATGGCATATGATACCGGCCACCACACCAGAAGAGCTAAAGAGGGTAGGAGAGGATCTAAAAGCCAAGGGTGTGGAAGGCATTCTTATTTCCGGCGGTTCTAACAAGGACGGTGTGGTAGAGCTCTACCCTTTTCTAAAGGCCATAGAGTATCTCAAGAAAGAACTTAAGCTTTTGGTTACATGCCACGTTGGATTGGTAGATAAAGCCTTAGCGGAAGGGCTAAAAGAGGCTGGAGTGGATGCGGTGCTAATAGACATCATAGGAGATAACCAAACCATAGCAGAAGTCTATAAGCTACCCCACAAGTCTACAAAAGACTACGAAGATTCCCTAAGATTTCTCAAAGAATCCGGACACAGAATAGTGCCACACGTGATAATAGGATTGCATTACGGAAAGATCTTGGGAGAACAAAGGGCCATAGACATGATATCCCAGTTTGATCCAGAGGGTTTAGTCTTAGTGGTGGTTATGCCCTACTACGGAAAGGCAAGATTCCAGCTTCTACCACCACCAAAGGCTGAAGAGTGCGCAGAAGTTATACTTTACGCAAGAAAAAAGCTTTACAAGACACCCGTTGTAATAGGCTGCGCAAGACCTGCGGGGCAGGAAAGAACAAAGCTTGACCTGTACGCTCTTTACGCAGGTGTAAATGGCATAACCTTTCCAGCGGAAGGTATATTAACAGAAGCAAAGCGCATAGGATTGGAACCGGTAGTATCCCCAAACTGTTGCTCAACCGTAATATTCCCTATAAATTAATTAACATGCAGATGAAAGTTTTTGACTTAGATACCGCAAGAGAAACCCTCGTTTTAATAAAGCCAATAGTGGAAGAGATAAACCTAAAAAGAATGGAGTTGACCGAAGCGTATGAGAAGTTCCACGAAGAAGAAGACGAATTGGAAAAAATGTACCTTGAGGCGCATATGAAAGAACTGGATAGATTAATAGACTCCCTCTTTAGAAAAATAGAGGCCTTAGGAGGAGTGATAAAGGGTGTAGATCCAATTCTGGTTGATTTTCTTAGTTTTTACAAAAACAGATATATATGGCTATGCTGGAAGGAAGACGAAGAAACTATAATGTATTGGCACGAGCTAAACGAGGGATTTGTGGGAAGAAAACCTATAAGCATCTTAGAAGAAGAAAATCTGTGGTAAAATTTTCCTACCTCCGCTGGGGGTAAGGAGGTGTTTGCATGAAGAAGGTTTTAAGTCTTTTATTAATGTTCTTACTCATTTTCCCAATGGTGCCAGTTGCAAAGCAAGTAGGGGCAGGACCAAAGATCTCACAAGAGAAGCAAAAAACAAAAATAAAAACTTCACAAAAACATAAAAAGAAAAAAGTAAATAAAAAGCAAAGTATTAGAACTGCACAAAACATAAACAAACCGCAAGAAGGTGAGATATTAAAAATAGAGGGTATGGTAAAGGACCTAAATGAACAATGAGCAGTTAAAAATTATAGAAGAGCTTAAGATAAAGCAGGGAGACACTTGGAGAGTTTTAAAGATAATGAGCGAGTTCGTTGAGGGGTTTGACACGCTGTCAGGGGTTGGTCCTGCTATAACCTTTTTCGGTAGCTCTCGTCTAACGCCTGACAGTGAGTTTTATAAGCATGCTTACAGGACAGCCTTTCTCTTAGGAAAGATGGGCTTTCACATAATAACAGGTGGCGGGCCTGGCATAATGGAAGCAGCTAACAGGGGAGCATACGACGCAGGCACATTATCTGTTGGGTTAAACATAGAGATACCCACAGAACAAAGACCGAACAAATATCAAAACCTCTCTCTGAAATTTGAATACTTTTTTGTGCGCAAGGTCATGCTACTCAAGTATTCTATGGCCTACGTAATCTTCCCAGGTGGGTTTGGCACTTTTGACGAGCTATTTGAGGCTTTGACACTTATACAAACTGGTAAGATATATAAGTTTCCCATAATATTGTACGGAAGCATCTTTTGGCAACGCCTTATGGAATACATGGAAGACACTATGGTAAATTTTGGAGTTATTGACAAAAAAGATACAAATTTAATCTCGCACGCAAACACACCAGAGGAAGTGGTTAGAATAATAAAAAATGAGATGGGAAAGAGAATAGAGCTTTTGAAGAGGGAAGATCCCCTAAATCCATTGGTTGAAAAACTGCAGAGGATTATAGAAAATGCGTAAAATACTGCATATTTCTGACTTACATGCAGGAAAGAACCTAAACAAAGTGTCAAGAAATCCAGATTTATCATATGCTTTGGAACAAGTTTCTGACTTATGCAACAGAGAAAAAGTTGAAGCAATACTCATAGCTGGAGATATTTTTGACAAAGCCATACCGGACTACGAGTCAGAGCACATGGTGCTCGATTACCTAACAGAGTGGGCTGGTAGGGATATCCACGTTGTCCTAATAGCGGGGAATCACGATAGTTATGACAAGCTAAAAGCATACAAAAACTTAGAAAAACTTACAAAAATACACATATTCGATAGGCCAAAGCCAAACCCATCTGAGGCGATTTTCGTCTACGACAATCTTGCAATAGCGTGCTTGCCCTATCCCAGTGAGAGACTTTTAACAAGGGGTTCGGAAGACACGCACAGAGCATACTCTTATAAAGTGGCAGACTACTTAAAGGCTTTGGCAAAGCAGGTGGAGAATTTCCAATACAAAATACTACTGTCCCACCTAATGGTAGAAAAGGGTATTATCGCTGGCTCAGAGAGGGAAGCAAGCGTGAGCGAATTCTACGCCATAAGACCGGATCAAATACCAGAAGTTTTTGATTACGTTGCCCTTGGACATTTGCACGTTCATCAAAAAATAGACAGCGCTGCTGCTGAAACTTACTATTCTGGAAGTTTATATCAGATAGACTTTTCTGAAAAAGACACAAAAAAGTTTGTAAACCTTGTCATACTGGAAGACAACCAAATTAAAGTGGAGCCCATAAGTTTACCCCTTTACAGAGAACTAAAGGAAATTAGAATAGGGAAGGATCAGAGTATACGTAGAATACTGGAAGAGATAGCGCACGAAAATGCGCTCTTTAAAATAATCTTAGAAATTGATCAGAGGGATCCCATGCTAAACTCAAAGGTGCAACAGATAAATCAAGCCTTAGGAGAGAAGTTGGTATTCTTTAAGTTAGATTTTTCAGAATACGCTTCCACAAACATGCAAAATATTGAAAGTTTGAATATTCTGGACCTATACAAAGCTTATTATAAACAGAATTACAACTGTGACCTGCCTGAGGAGTTAGAAAGGGAGGTTATTTACCTATTAAATATGGTCCATAATGAGACCGATTAGGCTTGAGCTTACAAACTTTACCATATTTAGAGGTAATCACAGTTTAGACTTTTCTGGGCTTAGGTTTTTCATCATTCAGGGAAGAACAGGCTCGGGTAAAACGAGCCTAATAGACGCTATGTGCTATGCACTTTTCGGAAGGGTGCCAAGGCACGGCAGAGAAAACTTGCATGAGAATATCATATCAAAGGGCGAAGACTACCTGAGGGTTTTTTTTGAGTTTGCAGTCAAGGATAGAAGGTATGCCATAGAGAGGTTTATAAAAAAAGGAAAGGCTGGAGCAAGGGTCTATGAAAACGGAAGACTAAAGGACATAAGAGTAAACGAAATTCCCCAATTCGTAGGAAAGATCTTAGGAGTAGACTACGAAACATTTACTAAGGTTATACTTCTACCCCAGGGGCAGTTTGACAGATTTCTAAAGCCAGAACAACCAAGGCAAAGGAGAGAGATACTCAACAAACTGTTAGGAATGGACGCTTTACTTTCAAAACTGAACGAGTTAATAAGAGACACTAAAAGGAAGATTGAGAACGAACTAACTCAGATAGAAGCCTCATTAAACGAGTTATCTTATGCTACAAAAGAGAAGCTTCAAAGGTTAGAAGAGAGTATAAAGCTAATAGAAGATAAGCTTGTCAAGTTAAACTCCAAAAAAGAAGAGCTGCAAAAAGAGTTAGAGTTAGCTATACAGAGAGATAATCTTGAGAAAGATCTTTTGAATTGCGAAAATGAGCTTGAGAAGCTTCTAAGCCAAAAACATCAGATAGAAAAGTTAGAGATAGAACTTCAAAAGATGGAGGAAGCATCCTCCTATTCAGCTTACTTAGAGATCTATGAAAGACTCTCCCAACAAGAAAGGCAGGAGAGAGCTGAAATAAAAACCCTGGAGTTGGAACTTAGAAAATTAGCCCACGAAAAAGAACGAATCCTAAAACAAATAGAGCCATACAGCATTGAATGGCAAAGAATAGACCTTTACGACTCGGAGATAGAAAGGCTAACAAAAGAAGTAGAGCGACTAAAATCTGCCCTTGAGAAGATAAGAGAAAGGGATAGGATGATGCAAGAATTAGAGCAAACTTTGGAACACAAAAAAATACTTGAGCAGGATATAGAAAGCTTGGAAGCAAGAATCCTAAAGGGAGAAGAGTTTGTGAGAGAAAAGGAAAGTTATTTAGAAACCTTAGAGAAAAAAAAGAATAGGTTGTTAGAAATTACCCCACTAAAGTCCAAACTTGACTATATAAAAAGAGAGAGGCAAGCGCTTGATCACTTTTTAAGTGAAAACAAAACCTTAGAAGAGGACATAAATAAACTCATGGATATAATAAGGAACAAAGAACGGGAAATATTTAACTTCCACGTTCACAATATAAGGGTTGAACTAAAGGTAGGGGACGTATGTCCAGTCTGCGGAAACATCGTAAAAGATCTACCAAAAGAAGAGGCTTTTGAGGCGGACTTGGAAAAACTAAAGGCGCAGTTAGAAGATCTTAAGGCGCAGGAAAGGCAACTTTTGGAAAAAAAAGTCAGAGCTGAAAACATGGCTCGTAAAATAAAACAAGAGGAGGAAGAGCTAAGAAAATTGCTTAATGGAATGCAAGAGTATGAACTAGAAATTGAATACGAAGAACTGACAAAGTCCGTGCAGAGTATAGAAAAGGAAAAGAACAGTCTAAAGTTAGCAAAAGAAAAGCTTGAAAAACTTAAGCAAGAGCTAAACACAAAAAAGAACAATCTCTCACTGAAAGAATTACAGATAAAAAACTTGAAGGCAAGCATAGAAGATATAAACAATTACTTAGCAAGTGCTAACTTGAGTGCATTGAAGGAAGAGGATTTAAGAAACTTGGAAAACGAGCTATTATATAAAAGAAAGAAAAGGGATGAAGTAAGAAGAAAATACACCCAACTGTTAGAAGAGCTAAAGAATCATGAATTGAAGGAAAATAGACTGCTAACTACGCTCTCGCAAAAGAAAGGAAATATAGAAAGGATAGATGAAGAAAAAGCCAAGCTATCTAAGAATCTTGAACCTGCTATAAAAACTTTTGGAAGTTTAGAAGATCTAAAAAGTTATATAAAGCCAAAAGAATACATAAGGGAGTTAAAAGCTAGTATAGAGGAGTATAAAAACAAAATAAACTCTTTGAATATTAAGAAAAAGCAGCTAAGGGAAAGCTTGAAGAATTTTTCCCATATAGAACCCACGGAAGAAATAAAGTCAAAGCTCCAGAGTGTGGAAGATGAACAAAAACGTTGTAGCGAAGAGCTTGGTAGTCTAAAAGTAGAAAAGACAAAGGTAGAGGAAGGTTTAAAGAGAAGGGAGGAGCTGGAAGAGAGTAAAAAAGAGCTTGAAAGTAAAGATTGGGTGTATAGTTCCCTTGAAAAAGACTTTAGAGCAGACAGGTTGCAGGAGTTTGTAAGCCAGATAATGCTTCAAAGCATCGTAAGCAGGGCTAACTTCTACATGCAAAAATTTACCTCCGGAGTCTACGAGTTTGATCTGGAAAACCTGGATTTACTGATACTGGACAGAGTTTCTGGACACAGAAGGAGTGTGAGCACCTTAAGCGGTGGGGAGACTTTTTTAGCCAGTTTGGCTTTAGCTTTCGGTATAAGCGAAGTAATATCTAACAACGCCCCTATAGAAAGCCTGTTTATTGATGAGGGCTTTGGAAGCTTGGATAAAGAAACTAGGGAGGAGCTTTCTCAATTCTTTGAGCTTATAAAGTTAAACACGGACAGAGTGGTAGGAATAATAAGCCACCTTGAGGACTTAGCCGAAAAGTTCGACCAGAGGATAGAGGTGATAAGAAGAGGAGACAGATCCTCCATAAGGGTGATAATATAAAATCTTCCGAATTTCACACATCATATTAAAACCTTAGTTTTCAATGGTTTAAAAATATGATAAAAGTCATAAATATTTCCAAATATGGCCTGAAAACCTTTACGATTCAAAAAAAATACGGATTTTGTATTGTTAATATAATATGAAATTTTTCAGAGCTTGAGATTCAATGATTTAGCCAATTTTTCACACCCTATCCCTAAGTATTGGAATATCCAGCATTTTTTGTGGCAGAATTTCACACCCTCTTTTCACAATTTCACACTCCAAAAGTAGAAAATTTACCCCTCTCGTAAGTATGGGAATTTCCTACACTTTTTTATTAGTTTTTTCACATCGCAAAAGCAAGTATTCATGCGGTTTTTAGAGAATTTCACATTTCTACCTCTAACTACTACAATTTCCGTAGTTTTTTTATGAAAAAAAGTTTCGGTTTTTACGCAACTTACAGACAGGACTGTGAAATTGTGAAAATTGTTCCTAAGTATTGAAATTTTCTGAACATTTTTAAGGTTGGCATGTCTTAGAAAATCAACAACTTTAGATATGGGGTGTGAAAATTTTTTCTGAAAGTCTATGAAAATCAAACACTTGGGAAATTCTGGTTCTTTTAAGGGTGTCTCTTTAATATTAATAAAAATAATAGAGGAAAGAAAACATATAGATTAAGAAGAGAAAGAATAAAATGCTTGGACTTTGGAAAGGGTTTCTTTCCACTCCTCTTCCTCTTGTGAATCATAAACAATGCCAGAGCCAGCAAAGTAAGATAGTTTTTCCTTTTTGCCAAAGGCTGTTCTTATAAGCACGCTTAGAGTAAAGTCGCCTTTCCATCTAAAGCCAGCACATCCGCAGTAGTAATCTCTTGAATGAAGCTCCAAATGGTCTATTATCTCCACCGCCTTTTTCTTTGGCGCACCTGTTACGGACGCCGGAGGAAAGGTGTTTAGCAAAATTTCCTCAAGCTCCGCATCAGTTTTGGCACTCACTGTGGAATGCATCTGAAATAAAGTAGAGTATCTTTCTATTTTGAATAGCTCTTTTACTTTTACGCTTCCAACCTTTGCTATTCTTGAAAGGTCGTTTCTCATCATATCCAATATCATCAAGTTTTCTGCTCTGTCTTTTGAACTTTCTCTGAGTTTTTCCTCAGCTTTAGCTGTTCCCTTTATCGGCTTACTTATGATCGTATCCCCTACTTTCTGAAGGAATAGCTCCATAGAACCGCTGATTATGAAAAAATCTCCAAGATCTAAAAAAAAGGCGTAAGGCGTTATCTGCGTCTGGAAAAAATTCAGGAACAAATCTAAAGGCTCACCCTTCAGAAAAAAGTTTATCCTTGTGGAGAGGTTAATCTGGTATATAGTACCCTCTTCTATCTTCTTTTTGATCTCTTTTACCCTTTTTATGTATTCTTCTTTGTCCAAAGAAAAGCTCAGAAGCTCCAGGTTTACTGGATTGCGGAAAAACTCAAATTGTTTAATGTTTCCTGTTTTTACAAAGATTATTTTAGGAAGGTCAGAACTTCTGACTTTTACTCCCAGCGTTTCGGTAGAAAGCGCATAGGAAAATACGAAAAAACCGTCTTCTTTTGGAATTTCTTTTAAGGAATTGTAGAACTTTACCTCTATAATTTCAAACTGGTAGAGTTTCCAGGGCTTACCAAAAAAGCCTCCTGAGACTATTAACATTCACAGGTTTTCTCTCCAAGCCTTTACCATTTTTTCGTCCAAGTCCACGAGTATTACTTTTTTTAGATTCTTTGCACTAAAGGCTTTAATCTCTTCTATCATAGCCCTTGCGGATATATCTTTGGGTAATCTGCCTACGCCTGTGCCCATGCCAGGCATTGCCAAGCTTTCAAAACCCAGCTCATCCGCCAGCTTAAGCGCCGCCCTGACCGCTTTTCTTACCTTTTCTTCCGTTGTAGCCATAGCAGGTTCTTCCATCGTCGGAGCATGTATAACCCCCTTGAATTTCAGACTACCTGCAGATGTTAGTATTGCATTACCAACTTCAATGGGAGCCTTTCTAACGGCCTCTTCTTCTATCTCTTTACCCCCAAACCTTTTTATCACACCAGCCACTCCACCACCCATCAATCCAAGAGAGTTGGCAGGATTGACTATAACATCCGCATCAACTTCAAGCAGGCTACCCTTTATGACTTGTATGTGCATAACAGGTCTTAAAATTTTATCATGAACCTAACCCAGGGTTGGATAGTATTAGCCTTTGTGGTCATACTGACCGCAATAGTTTTACCCGTCCCAGCCCTACTGCTTGATATACTTCTGACGCTTAGCATAACACTATCCTTAACTGTACTTATCCTTACCACTTTTATAAAAGAACCCTTAGAGCTTTCTGCCTTTCCATCTATTCTACTTTTGGGAACTTTACTGAGATTATCCTTAAACATAGCGGCTGCAAGGCGTATACTTCTATATGGACACGAAGGTACAGCTGCTGCGGGGCACGTAATAGAAGGTTTCGGTAAATTTGTGGTGGGTGGGAATGTGGTAGTTGGATTGGTGGTCTTTTTCATTTTTATAGTCATAAACTTTGTTGTTATAACAAGAGGTGCGGAAAGGGTGTCCGAAGTAGCAGCAAGGTTTACCCTTGATGCAATGCCAGGTAAGCAGATGAGTATAGACGCGGACCTCAACGCTGGGCTTATCACAGAAGAGGAAGCGCGCAGAAGAAGAGCACAGTTAGAACAGGAAGCATCCTTCTATGGTTCCATGGATGGCGCAAGCAAGTTTATAAGAGGAGATGCCATTGCGGCTTTAATAATACTCTTTCTGAGTTTGGTAGGTGGGTTGATCGTGGGTATAGTGATAAAAGGAATGCCTTTCTCGGAGGCAATAGCCACATACACACTGCTTACCGTTGGAGAAGGTTTAGCAAGTCAAATACCAGCTCTTATGCTTTCTACTGCTGCTGGTATAGTGGTGACAAAATCCTCTTCCAAGGATCAGCTTGGGAGAGTTTTTCTTGAAGAGTTCTCTAAGGAACCGAGAGTATTCCTATTTTCTTCAGCCCTTTTGGCATTTATAGGTCTTATTCCAGGTTTTCCAAAGATACCATTCTTTTTTATGGCTGGCATACTGGGAGGTTTATATTATCTTCTAAAAAGAAGCCTTAAAGAACGGGAATTAAAAGAGTTGGAAAAACTCTTTGTAGAGCAGAAAAAACCGGCGGAAAAGACAGAAGAGGAGCTAATAACACAGCCAGAGTTAATGGCCTTTGAAATAGGTTATGGGTTAGTTCCTTTAGTAGATGAAGCTCAGGGAGGGGACATACCAGAAAGAATTAAGTCAATGAGGAGGCAAATAGCCCAAGAGTTTGGAGTGATAGTGCCTTTGGTACACATAAGAGACAATCTAAGATTAAAACCATATCAGTATAGGATACTTATAAGAGGTATGGAAGTAGGCAGTTATGAAATAGTGCCAAACAGATATTTGGCGATAGATTTGGGTAGTACTAAGGGTCCAATAGAAGGTATTGAAACTCAAGATCCTGCCTTTAACTTAAAAGCTTACTGGATAACAGAAGACCAGAGGGACAAGGCTCAGAGATTGGGTTATATGGTTGTAGATGTTAGCACTGCAATAATAACCCATCTCTCTGAAGTGATAAAAAGAAACCTACATGAGATATTAGGTAGAGGAGAGGTTATGGACTTGGTGGAAAACCTAATAAGAAAATATCCAAAAGCTATGCAAGGACTCATACCTGATGTGATACCAATATCCATACTGCACAGAGTATTGCAAAACTTGCTCAAAGAGGGCATACCTATAAATGACCTTCTTACCATAGTGGAAACTTTGGCAGATTATGTAGAACAAACAAAAGATGTGGACATACTAACGGAGTATGTAAGACAAAGGCTTTCAAAAAGGATAACAAGATTATACCTAACGGATAAAACTCTGTATGCCATTGTGATTGCTCCAAGGTTGGAAGCTAAGCTAAGCGCTTACTTACAAGAAGGTAGAGAAGAAGAATTCCTTGACGTTCTTATAAATAAGGTATATCCAAAAATCAGCTCTGAAATTTCAAAGTTTGTCCAGTATCAAGCTAAGCCCATTCTTATAACTGGTTCAAACTTAAGAAGGCACATAAAAAGGGTTTTTGAAGCCTATCTTCCTCAATTAGCTGTACTATCGTATAATGAACTTGATAGGCAAGTGAACTTAAAAGTATTAGGAGCGGTGGATGAAGATTAAAAAATTGTTGGTTAATTCTCTTCAGGAGGCTGTGGAGGAGGTAAGAAGCTTATACGGACAAGAAGCAACCATACTCTCCACAAAGATTGTAAAGAAAAGACTGATACCCTTCTTGCCCTATCCTTATCGTTCTCAACTAGAAGTTACTATAGGCATACCAGATAGAGAGGATTTTCCTTCTCACTTAATGGGACATGAGCATGTTTACGAAGAAATAAGCAAACTTAAAGAGAGTTTAAGGGAAGTAATAGAACTGGTAAAAAAACAAAGAGCAGAATCAAACGAAGATATAAAACCCATAGAGAGCGAATACTCTCTTAGAGCCCTTAATCTTATGAACAAACTTATAAATAAGGGTATGAATAAGGATGTAGCTAAGGCTATAATCGATGCCTCTTGCGGTTATGATTACGAGCTAAAAAAGCTTGACCTTAAGGGAGAAACCTTTGAGTCTCTGAAAATGGGTCTTGAAAACACCATACCTACACTTAGGGATTTTAAGGAAAATTTGACAGATTTTAAAATCATCGCACTTGTAGGACCTACCGGTGTAGGTAAAACTACCACGGTAGCAAAGCTGGCGTATATCATAAAAGAACTTGGCAAAAAAGTTGGTGTTATAACCATAGACAGTTATAGAGTTGGTGCGGTTCAACAGCTAATGGCCTTTACAAGTATAATGGAACTGCCCTTTAGAACCGCAGACACACCACAGAAGTTTAGAGAATGTATAGAGGAGCTTTCTTCCTTAGATATCATTCTTGTAGATACGGCTGGCAGGAGCCACTATGATAATTTGAGGGTCAAAGAGCTTATACCCTTTTTTAATAAACTCCCTGCTCTAGAAATTTATTTCACATTAAGTGCAAATATGGACGAAAGGGTTATGGCAGAAGCCATAGAAAGGTTTAGTGTTTTACCCATAAACGGTTTAATATTCACAAAGATGGATGAGACAGTTTATTACGGATATGTTTTGAATCTTGTATACCGTACAAAACTTCCCATACTCTGTTTTACAACAGGTCAGAGGGTTCCTAATGACATAGTTATGGCGGATTACAATTACATAGCGGGATTATTTTTAAAGGTGGAAGAATGATGGAAAAACAAGCACTTTCACTAAAGATATTGGAGGGTAAAGAAAGGTCTACAGGTTATATATCTGTGGCAAGCGGGAAAGGTGGTGTTGGAAAGACAATCATCACTATAAACATGGGTAGGATACTATATTCCAACGGTAAAAGGGTCCTTCTCATAGATGGAGATCTTGGGCTAAGCAATATTCACCTTATGTTAGGAATAACCCCACCAAAAAACCTATACCATTTCTTTTCTGGAGATGCTGGTATTGAGGATATAGTTGTACCTATAGAGGATGGTTTTGATTTTATATCAAGCGGTAGTGGTATAAGAGAATTGGTAAACATGTCTTTTGGTAAACTAAAGACACTTTTGTTTAGACTTCAAGAATTTTCAGAAGGTAGGTATGACTGGGTTATCTTTGATACACCGCCAGGTATTCATTCAGACACACTGGCAATAGTTTCTTCATCTCAAATACCTATAGTTATAACCACTCCAGAACCTACTGCTATAGCAGATGCTTATGGATTGGTTAAAGTTATGAACTCAAGCGAAGGTCTTAAAGAATTTTTCCTTGTTGTAAACAAAGTCTCCAACGAATACGAAGGGAAAAAGGTTTATGAAAGTATAAAAGTAGTGTGTGAAAGATACACAACTGGGGAGCCTAAGTATGCAGGTAGTATAAGATATTACCCTAATTTGATAAAAAGAATAATTAGCCAAAACCCCCTTGATAACAACTTGATGGAGGATCTTACCCAAATTTTAACCAGTTTATACCTAATTCAAAGAACTTCAAAGGAAAGTTTTTGGGAGAGACTTTTGGCAAAGTTAAGGAAGTGATTAAAATAATGTAAATGATTAACGATAATGTATTTATTGCCTTACTGCACTTTCCAGCTATGGACAGGGATGGGAAAACTATAATAACTTCCTTTACTACTATGGACTTGCACGACATAGCCAGACCTGCCAGAGCTTACGAGATAAATACCTATTACATCGTTCATCCAGTGGATGCCCAGAGGGCTGTGATAAAAAAACAGATAGAATACTGGTCTTCAGAAGAAGGTTTAAAGACAAATCCCACAAGGGCAGAAACGGTAAAATTGGTAAAACTCGTATATACCTTTGAAGAGGTTTTAGAAGACGTTCAAAGCCTTCGTGGAAGAAAGCCCATAGTAGTTGGCACAGACGCAAGAAACTATTCAAACACTGTGAGCTATGATTTTTTGAGAAAGGAAATAGAAAAGAGGGAAAGGGATTTTCTTATAGTCTTTGGGACAGGTTATGGCATACCGCCAGACCTTATGCGAACCTTTGACTACATTCTTGAGCCTGTATACGGTGCTGGGGACTGGAACCATCTGTCTGTAAGAAACGCTTGCGCCATTATATTAGACAGACTTTTGAGCAGGAACAGGTGTTGAAATGCTCTATCATCTGTCCTTTTACCTAAAAGATCTTTTCTTTGGCTTTAATGTATTCAAATACATAACCTTTAGGTCTTTCCTTGCTGTTATGATAGCCTTTTTACTAACCTTGCTTTTATCTCCTGTTTTTTTAAAGAAGATGAAAACGATCCAAAGGCTATTTAAGGGATACGTTAGAGAATACACACCAGAGGGGCACGTAGCAAAAAGGTTAATTCCTACAATGGGTGGGCTTGTAATACTTATATCCGTGCTTTTCTCTTCCCTTCTACTTATGAGGTTGGATTTAACCTATTTTTGGATCATATCTTTTTGCATACTCGGGTTTGGACTTATAGGACTGTGGGATGATTATACAAAGCTAAGGAACAAAAAGGGTATATCTGCAAAGGCTAAGTTTTCTGCTCAGGTTTTTGTAGCAACGATTACTGCATTAGCTATATACCACTTTACCGACGTGGGCACAAAAATATACTTTCCCCTTTTTAAGAACCTTCAGATAGACCTTGGCCTTTTTTACATACCCTTTGCGGTCTTGGTTATAGTAGCTACATCTAACGCGGTGAACCTAACAGACGGTTTGGATGGTTTGGCTGTTGGTCCAGTGATGACAACAGCTGCATCTCTTGGCATAATAGCTTATGCCGTGGGACACGTGAGCATAGCCAAGTATCTGAACATACCTTATGTGCCCTATGCTGGGGACTTAACCGTTTTGTGTTTTGCCATAATTGGGGCTGGTCTTGGTTTTCTGTGGTTTAACGCTTACCCAGCTCAGATGTTTATGGGGGATGTGGGATCTTTATCCCTTGGTGCAGGTTTGGCTCTTATTGCCCTGATTGCTAAAGCAGAGCTAGTGCTTCCAATAGCGGGGGGCGTGTTTGTTTTTGAAACTTTAAGCGTCATACTTCAAGTGACATACTTTAAGGTAACAAAAGGGAAGAGGCTTTTCAAAATGGCTCCCTTTCATCACCATTTAGAACTATCTGGTATTCCGGAGCCTAAGATAGTGGTTAGACTATGGATAGTATCCATACTTTTGAGTGTATTAGCAGTTGCCACACTAAAGCTAAGGTAAAACTCTTACTTATAAGCGAGCATTAGCTCTTGTAGTATATAATCCGTTAAGTCTTCAGGGCTTTTCCTGCCATCTACCCTAAGGTGTGCTAAGCTGTAAACTTCCTTTCTCCTTTCCATAAGCTCTTTGACATAATCTAAGCCTTTTTTTAAAAGGGGTCTTCCCTCTGAGTTGGAACACCTTTTCAAAAAGGTTTCAAAATCTATATCCAACCAGACCACAAAACCCACCAACTTCATCCTGTTTAAAGCATCTCCGTTGGCACCCAGCCCTCCCCCTGTGCTTACCACCACTCTATCTTCGTTTAAGAACAAATCCAAAACCTCAAGCTCCATCCTTCTGAAGTACTCTTCTCCGTAGTTTGAGAATATCTCTTGTATACTCTTTCCCTCCCTTTGCTCTATAAATTCATCTAAGTCTACAAAAGAATAGGATAGTCTTTTAGCTAAAATCCTTCCTACCGTGCTCTTTCCACTGCACATAAAACCAATGAGAAAAATTCTTCTAGGTATCATACGAAAGAGTTTAGAATGTATTCCATCTCCTCCGTCCAGAGGTTTAAGAATTTGAGCTTTGATATGACTTCTTCTTTTTTCGCGTTTATCTCATTTTTCAGTTGCTCGCCAAGCTGGAAGTAAAAGCCGTCCTTGTCTTTGTAGTCGTCACACATCTGAAAAAGTATTCCAAAACTCAGTCCCGCATCCTCAAGCTTGGAAAGCAAATCCTCTTTACCTGCTATTATACCACCTGCTAAAAAGCAAGCTGAAAAGAGCTGAGCAGTTTTTTTGAGAGTTATCTCCTTTTGATCTCCCAATTTCCTTATGTCCATTACCTGCCCACCTACCATTCCCTTTACACCTGCTTTCTTGCTGATGATGTTTATGATCAGAAGTAACCTATCCGAATTTAAAGTTCTGAAGTTCTTTACATCCGAGAGTATTTCAAAGGCTAAAGTCAGGAGCGCATCCCCTGCCAAAAGGGCTATATCCTCTCCATAGACCACATGGCACGCAGGTTTTCCCCTTCTGTAATAATCGTTGTCCAGTGCAGGAAGGTCATCATGAATCAAAGAGTAGTTATGAATAAGCTCAATGGCGCATCCAACGACGATGGCATCTTGCAGGTTTCCACCATAAGCTGAGGAAACTGCGCACAACAGTAAAGGTCTAATCCTCTTTCCTTCCTGAAGGGGATAGTAGGACACAGCTTCCTGAAGTATTTTAGGCTCAAAGGAATTTAAAAAACTTCTAAGCTTTTCTTCTAGCTCTCTCTTCCACAGAAATATTTTTTTTTCCACCAAGTTCGTATAATTATATCTTAGGTGAAGGGATACATAAACAAGATAGTTATAGAAGGCTTCAAATCTTATGGAAAGGAAAGGGTGGAAATTCCCCTGGGAGAAGGTTTTATAGCTGTAGTTGGTCCCAACGGTTCGGGTAAATCAAACATAGGGGATGCCATTTCCTTTGCCTTGGGTATAGCCACTTCAAAGGCTTTGAGGGCAAAAAACTTATCCTATCTAATATTCAGTAAAGACGGGGATAAAGCAGACTACGCTTATGTGGAAGTGCATTTTAAGAACTTTGGGGCCTTTCCCATACCAGAGGAGGACGTAATCCTATCCAGGAAAGTTTATCAGGACGGAAGGAGTGTTTTTAGATTGAATGGTCAGATTGTAAGGGAAAGGGAACTGAGCGAGTTTCTTTCAAAAGCTGGCATATACGAGAACGGATATAACGTGGTCCTTCAGGGAGATATAGTTAGGTTTCTTAAGATGACACCTGTGGAGAGGAGAAAGCTCATTGAGGAAGTGGCAGGAATAGGCGAGTATGAAGAGAAAAAGCAAAAGGCCCTTGCCCAGTTGGGAGAGGTGGAGTTAAAGCACAGAGAACTCAGACTTTTGATAGACGAGATGGAAGTTCAGATGGAAAAGCTAAAGGCGGAGGTTGAAAAGATAAAACTTTACAGGGAATTATCTGAAAGAAAAAGAGTTTTGGAGCTAAAGCTTTACTCAAAAGATTTTTTAAAGACAGCTGATGAAAGGCACAGCGTAGAACAAAAGCTATTTTTATTAGAGGAAGAGTTAATAAACTTGAAAAAATCCAGTGAGGAACTACAGGAACAGGCAAAATTTTTGGAAAAGGAGCTCTCTCAGGTGAAGGAGATCCTTCTACCTTTCAGAGAAAAAACTGGAAGGTTGAGCGAAAGATTGGAGATGATAGATAAGGAAACACAAAACAGTTATAAAGATCTTGAAAGATTATACAGTGAAGGGCAAAACTTGGAAAAAAGGATAATGCATTTGGAGAGGGATATGGAAAGCTTGATGATGGAAGAGAAACATCTGGAGGATTTGCTCAAAGAAAAGGAGGAAGAAATTAGCAAGTTACAAATAGAATTTGAGCGGGTAATTGAGAGTTTAAAAGAAAAAGAGAGAGATATGAAGGCATCCTTTGAAGAAATCCACCAAACGGAGGAAAAGCTTAATGCGCTATTGAAATCTGTTCAAGAAAAGAAAAGTCAGATATCAAACTTGGAGCTAAAACTTAAAGAATTGGAGCTAAAGCAGGAGAAGGTAAAAGAGGAAACAAAGAATTTAGAAAATGAACTAAGCAATCTAAAAAGCGCCTTAGGAGAGGAAGCTCTAAAGAAAGAGAACTATCAAAAGATGCTGAAAGAGGAAGAGATTGCCCAAAGAAAAATAAAATCAAAGATACAAGAGCTGGAAGACAAGCTTAAGAAGTTAAGGATGGAGAGGGAGGAAATACTTCAAGAGTTGGCTGTTCTTAAGTCAAAGTTAAGAGAAGCAGATTATGCTCATCTTCCTTTTGAGGATATACATGGGGTTTATGGGAGGGTGGCGGACCTAATAAGGGTAAAAGATTACGAGTATTTAAAGGCTGTGGAAGTAGCAGGGGGGCAAAGGCTCTCTTATGTGGTAGTGGAAAACGATGAGGTAGCACAAAGGTGCATTCACAGGCTTAAAGAGATAAAGGCTGGTAGGATGAGTTTTATACCACTAAGCCACATAAAAGACTTCCCTCTTCCACCTTATCCGCGTATAAAAGGATACGTTGACTTTGTGATCAACCTTCTTGAATACGATAAGAAGTTTGAAAAGGCCATCCGTTTTGTCTTTGGGGATACGTTAGTAGTGGAGGATTTTGAAAAGGCAAGGGCCTTAGGTATAGGCAATTACAGAATGGTTAGCTTGGACGGCGAGCTTTTTGAAAAGACAGGTGTGATAAGTGGAGGATATTTGGAGTCAAAGGGCACACTCAGCAAAAGCTTTTACCAAGAGAAGGTAGTAGAGCTAGAAGGTATTTTGGATAGACTAAAACAAGAAGAAGCGGAGAATGAAAGAGAATACAAATCCTTGAGAGATGAGCTTGTTGAAAAGGAGGGTGTAGTAAAAATACTAGAAAGGAGGATAAAAGAAGTAGAACAAAGGGATAAGGAAAGTTTTGAAAAGATAAAGAGCTTAGAAGAACGAATAAGAAATGGAAAAGAATATCTAAAGGTTTTAGCCCAGCAAAGTGAAAAACTTTTAGCGGAGAAAAGGGAGATTGAGGAAGAACTTTTTTACCAAGAGGAAAAGCTTGAAAATCTAAGGTTTAGATACTCGTCCCTTCTTAAAATAGCCAAAGAATCTGGTCTGGAAGAACTTAGAGAAAAAGCTGATAAGTATAGAAGACTTTTAGAAAGGAAAAGGGAAGAGGTTTTTAACCTTAGACTGAAACTTCAAGAAACTCAACAAAACAAACAAAACATTCTTCAAGAAATAAAGCAGAAAAAGGCACAGTTGGAGGACATTCAGCAAAGTATAGAAGAGATTAACCGGAGAATCCAGGAACTAAATCAAGAAAAAGAAAAAGTTGAGGAAGAGTTAAAGAGTGTAAATCTTCAAGCTTATGAACTCTACAAAAAAGTAGATTCTTTGGAAGAAAGCATAAGACACATTACAGCTCTGCTAGGTCAGAAAAGAATGCTTATTGATGTTAGGCTGGAGGAAAGGATTGGGATAGAGAGGGAACTGGCAAAGCTAAGGGATAAAGAGGAGTTTTTATTAGAGAAAATCAGAGAATTAGGGGAGGAAAAGCCTATAGCGGAGGTTCAGGAAAGCTACACGCGCCTGAAGGATGAGCTTGCAAAAGTTGAGAGGGAAATAAACCTGCTCGGAAGCATAAACTTTAAGGCTATGGAAGATTATGAGGAGTTTAGCCAAAGACATAAGGATTATGTAGAAAGAGACAGAAAACTTTTAGAGGAAAGAAAGGCAATAAAGGAGCTGATAGAAGAGATAGAGGCAAAGAAACTAAACGCCTTTATCAAGGCCTACGAGCAGATAAACGCCAGCTTTAAAAAGATCTTTGCAAGGCTCTCTCCTGGCGGTAAAGCTCAGATGGAACTTGAAAAGCCGGAGAATCCTTTTGATGGGGGCATAAACCTGGTAGTAAAGCCGAGGGGAAAGGAAGTGCAGTATTTAGAGGCAATCTCAGGAGGAGAAAAAACTCTTGCAGCTCTATCTTTGATCTTTGCCTTACAGGAGTATAAACCTTCAATTTTTTATTACTTTGACGAAGTGGACGCGCACCTTGACGAAGCCAATGCAAGGCTTGTGAGCGAGCTGATAAAAGAAAAATCGAGATCAGCCCAGTTTATAGTGGTAACACTCAGAGAAGTCTTGGCATCTTATGCAGATAAAATCATAGGTGTTAGTAGCAGAGGGGGAGTATCAAAGGCGTTCCCCCTCAAAAACCTCACTCACTCTCTTGCCTGAAAACCGCTTCCAGCTTTTCTCTCTTCTTGATAGGTTTTAAGTATGGTTTGTCGTCCTTTACCCTAATTTCTACCGTGTCTACGTCTTGGAATGTGCCCTTTAAAAGCTCTTCTGCCAGCAGGTCCTCCACGTGCTTCTGAAGAGCTCTTTTTATACTCCTTGCTCCATACTCAGGCTTGTACTCCCTTTCCACCAACCACTCAGAAAAGCTTTTGTGTAGTTTTACCTTTAAGTTCCAATCGGTAAGACTTTTGTTTATTTCTGCAATTTGTATGTCAAGTATTTTCAGTATGTCTTCTTTCTCTAATGCTCTGTAAACTACGATTTCATCCAAACGATTTAGAAATTCCGGATTGAACGATCTTTTGACTTGCTCCATTACGTTCTTCTTCATCTGTTCAAAGTCTATGACGCCGAACTTCTGCTCAAAGCCCATCTTTCCACCGTGAACTATGAGCCTTGCTCCGAGGTTGGATGTCATGATTATGATTGTGTTGGAAAAATCTACCGTTCTACCCATAGCGTCTGTTAGCCTTCCGTCATCAAATATTTGCAGGAATATGTTGAACACATCTGGATGAGCCTTTTCTATCTCGTCAAAGAGCAGGACAGAGTACGGTCTCCTTCTTACTTTTTCTGTGAGCTGTCCGCCTTCTTCGTATCCCACGTATCCAGGTGGTGCACCCACAAGTCTAGAGACTGTGTGCTTTTCCATATACTCGGACATGTCAAACCTTATTAGTGCCTCTTCTGTGCCAAAGAGGTATTCAGCCAAAGCCTTTGCAGTTTCTGTTTTGCCTACACCAGTTGGTCCTAAGAAGAGGAAAACTCCTATTGGTCTGTGTCTGCCCTTTAGTCCTACCCTTGACCTTCTTATTGCCCTTGCAATAACCTTTATAGCTTCATCCTGTCCCACTACCCTTTTCATTAATTCATCTTCTATGTGTAATAGCTTTTGAGTATCGCTCTCGTGCACTCTTTTGACTGGGATGCCCGTCCATCTTGCAACTACTTCAGCTACGTCTTCCTCTGTAACCTTTGGCCTTTTCTTCATGATTTCCTGCTTCCACTTCATTTTCATGTTTTCAAACTTTGCTCTTAGTCTTAGCTCTTCGTCTCTAAGCTTTGCAGCCTTTTCGTAATCTTGTTCCGCCACTGCAGAATCTTTCTTAGCCTCTATCTCTTTTATTTTCTCTTCCAATTCTTTGAGTTCTGGTGATAGTTGATACACCCTTAACTTTACCAAAGAACCAGCCTCATCCAAGACGTCTATAGCTTTGTCCGGCAAATGTCTGTCCGTTATGTATCTTTCGGATAGTTGCACCGCCTTTTCTATAGATTCTGGTGTGTATTCTACGTTATGGAACTCTTCAAACTTGCTCTTAAGACCGTAAAGAATTCTTATAGTATCTTCTTGGTTAGGTTCTTCTACTAAAACTGGTTGGAATCTTCTTTCCAAAGCCCCGTCTTTTTCTATGTATTTTCTGTATTCGTCTATGGTTGTAGCACCTATAACTTGTATTTCACCCCTTGCCAATGCAGGCTTTAGCATGTTGGATGCGTCTATGGATCCTTCAGCGGAACCAGCACCTACTATAGTGTGGATCTCATCTATGAAGAGTATTACGTTTGGTGCCTTTTCAAGCTCTTTGAGAATATTTTTTAAACGCTCTTCAAACTGCCCTCTGTATTTGGTGCCTGCCACTAGCGCTGCTAGGTCCAGAGCCACAACCCTTTTGTTTAGCAAAGGTTCTGGCACCTCTTTGTTTGCTATTCTCTGAGCCAAACCTTCCACTATGGCAGTCTTTCCGACTCCTGGGTCTCCTAGGAGAACGGGATTGTTCTTGCGCCTTCTGACAAGTATTTGAATTACCCTTTCTATTTCTCTTTCCCTTCCTATAACTGGGTCGAGTTTTCCTTCCCTTGCCATCTGGGTTAGGTCCCTTGAGAACCTATCCAAGTTTGGAGTGGGTGCATACTTTGTAGTTTCCTGGGGTGGTAGCTCTCCAAGGAACTGAAGCACTTCCCTTCTTACCGAATACTCGTCCAATCCAAAACCCCTCAGAATCCTACCACCAAGACCAGTCTTTTCTCTGACAACGCCTATAAGTAAGTGCTCTGGACCCACAAACTGGTGGTGGAGTATGCGCGCTTCTTCCACCGCAAACTCCAAAACTCTCTTTGCATCGGGGGCAAAAAGGATCTCTCCCGAATGGCTACCTTTTGTTATCTGACCAAGCAAGGCACGACGCACTTTTTCAGCAGTCAAACCAAACTTAGAAAGTATTAGAGTGGGTAGATCTTCGTCCTTTATAAGAGCTAAGAGTATGTGCTCGCTACCTAAGTATGTATGACCCAGCTCCAATGCTTCCTCTCTTGCCTGAAGAATAACTTGTCTTGCCTTTTCCGTAAACTTTTCAAACATAGCTTACACCTCTTGAATATTAAAGATAATTTAGCTTCCCTCAGATTGCAATGTATCTTTATCATATAAGAAGAGTTTTTTGAAAGACCTATCAATGGTTCTTATCGCCTTATGTCTATCCTTCGGCACATCTTCCAGCTCAACAAAGTACAGACAGTTGGTGACGCACTTGGACACGCAGGAAGGAAGAAGACCTCTATCTACCCTCTTGTAGCAGTAATCGCACTTTTCAACCTTCATGGTGTTAGGATTGAAACTTATAGCTCCGTATGGACAGGCTATTATGCACGCCTTGCAGCCTATGCATCTTAGCTCTTCAACGTAGACTATGCCGTCCTGTCTTTTTCTCATAGCGGATGTGGGACAGGCAGATACACAGGGCGCAGGTTCACAGTGAAAGCAGTTCATGGGCAAAAAGTAAGCAGAAGGCTGTTCATCCACACCCTCCACTCTAAAGACTCTCATAGGCCTTATGCCAAGCACTTCTAAACCCTTCTCTTGGACACAAGCTACCTCGCAAGAAAGACATCCTATACACCTATCCACATCTATGAGCATTATAGGTCTTTTCATCGTAACTCTCTCACATAGTGTTATGCTTTCTGACTGTGGAAACATTCTATCTAAAATATATAATAAGCTACTTGAACAACCAAGGGAAAATTTTAAAAACCTTAGGGTCTAACGGATCATGAACGAAGACATGCACAGTGTTATTAAGAAAAGTTCTCATCAATATAGCCTGTCCGAATATATAATCCTTCCATCTCTGATTGTCATAGCAACCTTTGCAAAGCCATCATCCCAATCTACCAAAATCAGGTCTGCGGCCTTACCTTCCTCAATACTTCCCTTAGTGTTCAGGTTCATCGCCTTTGCGGGATTAAGCGTTGCCAGCTTTACCGCCTCGTGAAGAGAGAGTATGCCCTCCGCGCTAAGCTTGAATATTGCTTGAATCAGTGTCGATGGTTTGTAGTCTGAGCATAGGATGTTAGCGTAGCCAAGTTTGATAAGCTCCCTCGCGCTTAGGTTTCCGTAGTGGGACGAACCTCTTACCACGTTGGGAGACCCCACGCATACGTTCATTCCAAGCTCTTTGGCTGTTTTTGCCGCTTCTATGGTCGTGGGAAACTCTGATACAGTAATACCTCTTTCGTAGACCCACCTAACCTTCTCTTCGCTGTCATCATCGTGAGAAATCAGAGTTATCCCCTCTTCTTTACAGTTCCTAAGAAATTGGTCAATCTCTTTCATAGCTTTTTCTCTGAAAGATAGCTTTTCTTTTAGAAGAGTGCTCACGCTTTCTGAATCCATCTTATAGGTTTTTTCTAAATACTCTCTATAAGCCCTTTCTTCTTTAAACTGTCCCTGTCCTGGTGTGTGATCCATGATGGACAAAGCGTCTATGGCACGTTCTTGTATTAGTTTGCTTAGATATTCCATGCCTTTCAAATTGGTTATTTCAAGCCTTGCGTGAATCCTGTTATTTGTCAGGAGTTTTGGGCTTAGTTTAAGGATGCTTTCCGTTAACTTTTGTGCAAGTTGATTGCTTCTTAAACCAAGCTCTTTGTCCGCAAAGGAGATGGCATGAAAAACCGTAGTTATGCCCCAAAGGGCCAACTTTCTATCCAACTCCAAGATAGCCAATTCAAAGGGGAAAAAGGTGTTTGGCCTTGGCTCTACTTCCTTCTCTATGGCATCGCTGTGAGTGTCTATAAGTCCAGGTAAGAGGAACATATCTTCTGCATTTATCTTTTTTACCCTGTATTTTGGCTGACCCTCTCCTACCTCCAAAATCTTTCCTTCACCCACAAGCACGTATCCTTGTTCCAAAATACCAAAAGGAGTAACAACCTTTGCCCTTTCAATCAAAAACTCGCGCATGTTTTCTCACCTCCAAGATTCTATCTGCGATCGCTTTCAGGTGATCTTTGTTGTGGAATATACCTATCATTCCCACTCCCTCCTCCTTTAGCTCCTTTAGAATTTCCAGCACTATCCTTGCGGATTTATCGTCCAAAGAAGCGGTAGGCTCGTCAAGAAGCAGAAGTCTTGGCTTCCATATTATAGCTCTGGCGATGTTTACCTTCTGCTGTTCTCCACCGCTAAAGGTAGATGGATAGGCATCAAGCAGATTGGATGGTATGCCAAGCCTTCTTAAGAGCCATCCTGCCATCTCTCTTGCTTCCTTTTCATCCAACCCAAAGTATCTAACAAGAGGTTCCGCCACTATATCCACTGCAGACACCCTGGGAATAACGCTGAAAAACTGGGAGACGTATCCTATCTCTCTCCTTCTTAGTTCTATTATTTGCCAGTCGGGAGCCCTTTCTAAAGCAACCAATCCGTATTTGTAAGAGTTGTAAAGAATATGACCCTCTGTTGGTATATAAGTGCGATATATACACTTTAGGATGGTGCTTTTGCCCGCCCCACTTGGTCCGTAAAGAGCCAAAAACTCCCCTTCTTCCAACTCAAAGCTTATTCCGTTGATGCTCTCTATTGTCTTTCTTTGACCTACCTTAAGCTCAAAGTTTTTTGATAAGTTCTCTACCTTCAGAAGCATCTTTCCCCTCTAAAGTTGAGATGATACTAGAAGTTGTGTATATTCGTGCTGAGGGTCGTTGAGTATTTGGTCTGTGAGCCCCATCTCCACGATTCTCCCAAGCTTCATAACAATAACTCTATCCGCCAAAAGGTTTATCACCCTCAAGTCGTGAGAAACAAAGATCATTGAAAGGTTTAGCTCTCGGTGGAGCTTTCTTATCAGGTCAAGGACCCTTGCTTGCACAGAAAGGTCCAAGCCAGTGGTTGGCTCGTCTAGAAGAAGGATAGAAGGCTCGTTGGCGAGAGCTTTTGCTATCTGCACCCTCTGTTGCATTCCCCCGCTTAAGCTCTTAGGAAGGTCCTTCATCCTTTGAATTGGAAACTCCATCTTTTCCAAAAGGGATTCAACTCTGGTGTTTATGAAGCCGTAATTTCTCCAACCTGAGACGAGCAGCCTTTCCGCTACATTTCCCGCGGCGCTTACGTTTGCATTTAGACCAAGCAATGGATTTTGATAGACCACGCTTATGACCGTGTTTTTTAGCATCCTTTTTTGGTAGGAGTTCAGAGAGAAGAGGTTCTTACCATTTACCCACTCCGCCCCTCTAACATCGTAAAGATAAACCTCTCCAAAGGTTGGCTCCATTTCAAAGTTTAGAAGCTTTATCACTGTGCTTTTTCCGGAACCGCTTTCTCCCAAAATGCCCAAAACCTCTCCTTCGTAGAGCTCAAAGGACACATCGGCGCAGGCAACTACAGAGCCACATTTTCTGCAAACGTTTGTTTCGTGCTCTGGTCCAGTAAGGGAAAGACACTCTGAACAGCCTCTACCGTGAATTTTAGTCAGATTAGAAACCCTTAGAACTACGCGCATGTCTGATAGCCTCCATTCTTTTTTCACAGTAGCTTGTGTCTGAGCAGGCATAAAGCCTTCTTCCAGTGCCATCTTCCACGATCTCGTCCAAGAAGGTATCCGTCGCACCACACTTGTAACAAGCTTTGCCACTAAAGTCTTCCACTCTGAATTTGAAGTCTTCAAACTCCAGAGGTTCAACTGTTGTGTATGGGGGTACCGCGTATATTTTCTTCTCTCTTCCTGCTCCAAAGAGGAAGAGGTTGTCTGCCATATTGAGCTTTGGCACGTCCCACCTGGGTATAGGAGTTGGATCCATGATGTATCGTTTATTTACCAGCACTGGATACCTGGCACCTATGGTTATCTCTCCGTATCTTAGAATATCCTCGTAAAGGTAAAGATACATCTTTCCGTAGTCCATTTCCGCGTGCATTCTTCTGGTTTCCTCTTCGCTTGGCTCAACAAGCCTTAGGGGCTCTGGATAGGGCACCTGAAGAACGAGGATTTGGTCTTGTCGTAAAGGTTCCTCCGGGATTCTGTGTCTGGTCTGAATGATCGTTGCCTTTGTGGTATCCGTAGTCGTCTCTACACCGGTCATAGCCTTGATAAACTTTCTAATATTTACCGCATTTACACTGTAATCACAGCCTTGGTCTATGACCTTTAGCACATCGTCAGGACCGATGATAGACAGGGTTATCTGAAGACCTCCTGTACCCCAACCTTTGGCTATGGGAAGCTCCCTTGACGCAAAGGGAACCTGGTAGCCCGGTATGGCTATGGCTTTTAGAATAGTTCGCCTTATTTCTCTTTTGGTGGTTTCGTCCAAAAAGGCAAAGTTGTAGTTAAGCTTCATTTTTAACTCCCGTAAACTGACTTTGTATCTTCCTTAGCCTGTCCAAATCGGATTGAAAAGTTACGTAGTGAGGAAGCTTGTAGTGATTGGCAAAGCCCATAGAATCAATGCTGTCTATGTGATAGAATACAAACTCGCTGTCTTCAGAGGGATTCTTTGGCTCTTGCGTTTGCATAGCCTTATCCAAAACCGCCATGCATATAGCCTTAGTTTCATTGTGTCCAAAGCACGCACCGTATCCCAAAGAGAACTTAGGCATACCCTCTTGGCTCTCTATCTTAGCTACCAACTCTACCTCTGTAATCTTTACTTCTCCTACGTATATTTCCTCTCCTGTGTAAGGGTGAAGCACGGTCACTGGCGCATAGCCCACCCTTAGCTCTGCTACGGTAGGATGTATGTCTCCGTAGCCCCTCATGTTGGAGTAAGCAAGAAGCAAAAGTCCTCCCGTTTCTGCTCTGGCCATAGCTTGCAAAAGGGCACTTCTTGGAGGGGGAAAGCTACTTACTGCCTCTTTCGTAATATCCACAAACTCTGTAGATTGATGAGAGGGTGCTTCTACCACAAGCCCTTCTTTTCTGAGAATTTCTACAATCTTGGGAAACTCGACAGGTAGATCTTCTTCTCCCAATTCACCTAAAAGTTCCTTCATAAACTTTTTTCTTTTATCTTCGTTTTCTTCCAAAAGCTCAAATCTAAACAGTCTAAGGCAGTAGTCTGAGGTGGGTCCCAAAATCTGTCCCCCAGGAATGTCTTTAAAAGCTGCGGAAATTCTCCTTATTATCCTCATTTTGTTCGTCTTGATGGGTAGGGAGTATCCTAAACTGGGAAGAGTGTTTCTGCTGGCTCTCAGAATAAAAGAGGCTTCAAGGAGATCTCCCGCCGCCTGCTTGATGGCTAAGGCAGCGAGCTTTGGAGCGTAAAGGGACCCTTCAGACATAACCCTATCAACCAAGAAGTAAAGCTGTTCAGCTATCTGATCAACGGATAGCAGTTTTGACTTTCCCTTAAGCCTTTGATACTCTAAAAGCTTACAGGCGTATTCTATGGCTTTTTCACCACCTCTAACCGCTACGTAACCCATTTTATAACACCTCCACCTTTACAGACCTGGGAATGCCTACGAGCATTCCCTTTTTATCAACAAAAAAGCAGTCTATTCCCAAGGGGAAAAGGTGATTTACTTGAGACAGAGTTAGGAACTCCTGCGGTGGCAGACCAAAGAGGCTGATCAGTCTTTCACCTTTAACCCCCGGTCCGGACAATCTAAGAACAACACCACCCCCTATTCCTTCCTGCACCCCTTCAACCAAATAGATGACAGTGGCGGACTTTTCTGGGTTGCGAAGTTCTCCCACTTTAACATCCCAAAGCCTTTCTTGCAAAGCTTCCGTTGTTATTACAAAATCCGCCTCCTTTATAGGCAAAACTTTACTTTTGGTTAGCTTGATTATCCTTTCCTCTAAGGCTTTGCTGTTTGGACCTATCGCACAGAAGCTGGTGTGCCCGTCTATGAGCGTAAGAGCTATGGTACCTAATGTCCAAAACTCATCACCTAAGAATTGGTAAAGTTTCTCTGAAAACTCAAGGCTTTGAACTTTGCCAGGAAAGCTCATTGCCCATAAAAGACTTTTAAACACCTTCTGAGTGAAAAAATACCTCTTTCTGCATGGCTTTACCTTTTTACCATCGTTTCAAATTGGACTTTGGTCTTTGCTATAAGCTTTCTCTCTTTTTCCCAGCTTTCTTCGATCTTTTTCTTTTCCTTACTCAAGAACCGATAGAGTTTTTTCTTTAGGCTTTCCTCCTCCGATTTAAAGATCGCTTCTAAGACAGCCACCGCAACAGCCTTTTCCTCTTCCTCCGCCAAAACCAAACCATAGCCCTCAATACCTTTATACTCTACCTCCGCTTCAAAGACCAGTGCCTCTCCCAAACAGAAATCTACACCAAAGCAATCTTTTGCCTTTATCATCAAACACCCAGGCTGTGGTCCCCCCTTTACCTTTACCTCCTCCATGGGCAAAATATTCAAAAGCCTTTTCAGAGCCCTTTTGTCCATTTGAACTACCACTTCCCTAAAGTCCAGATCCATCATACCAACCTACTCCTCAGATAACTAGAGAAATAGTCTATGAGCGCTAAGGTGAAGAGTATGACTAGTATCATCACGGATACTTTCTCAAATTCAAGGAGTTTTATCCTCATCACAAGTTCAAAACCTATTCCCCCCGCTCCCACCACTCCCATTACAGTGGCAGCTCTTACGTTTCTGTCCAGTATGTAAAGGTTATAGCTATTGAAAAGTGGAAGGATCATAGGCATTACCGCATGTCTTATGGTCTGGGTTAGCCTGGCTCCTACAGCTTCTAAGGCTTCTATTGGTCTGTAGTCCAAGTTCTCTATAGCTTCTGCGTAAAACTTAGACAAAAAGCCCGTCGTATGCAAGGCTATGGCCAAGACACCCGCAAAGGGACCAAGCCCCACTGCGCCAACAAAGATCAAAGCCAGCACAAGTTCAGGTATAGCCCTCAAAAAGTTTGCTATTTCCCTTGCAACATTATTCACGAAGAAGTTAGTTATCAAATTTCTTGCCATAAGCATCCCCAGAGGAACGGACAGTAAAACCGCTATGGCTGTCCCGGTTATGCCGATAGCTACAGTTTCAAGCATGAGCAGGACGTAAGTTTTGAGCTCGCTAAAATCAAGTTTGAAAAACTCTCCAATCAAGGGCAGTAGGTTTTTAAAACCTCTTACCAGCTCTGAAGTATCAATGGGTAAAAACTTCAAGGACACTAAGGCAACTATGAAGGTAGATGCAAGTAGAATTAGGTCTTTGGTCTTCGTGTGGTATGCCAAGAGCTTATACTGCTGTATGTCTTCTCTTAGCTTGGCGGAAAGCCTGTCTATTAAGGATATCACTAATACTATTACTACAAGTATAGCTCCCACCTGAGGATAGTTAAAGGCCCTCATCTGGCTGTAAAACTCAACTCCAAGGCCACCTGCTCCCACTACCCCTAAGATCATAGCCACTCTGATGTTGTGGTCCAGGAGGTATAGGTTGTATCCAACGAAAAGGGGAAGTACCTGGGGTATTATGGCATGTCTAAAGACCGCAATGCTTCTGCTACCTGTAGACTGCAGAGCTTCCACGGGCTTTTGGTCTATGCTTTCTATTGCCTCCGAATAGAACTTGCCGAGAAGACCAACCGTAGAAATAGCAAGGGCTATAATTCCGGGCAAAGGTCCAACGCCAAAGGCTATCACCAAGATGAGTGCATAGAGAAGCTCTGGAATAGACCTTAAGAAATTCACCAGCCCGCGAAAGGTGTAATAAACAAGAAGGTTTGGTGAAGTGTTTCTGGCAGACAAAAAACCCACCGGAAGGGAAAGAATACTTCCTATTATGGTTCCCCAAAGACCTATGGCTACAGTCTGGAAAGTAAGATTTATTATGTTTTCCAGGTTACTAAACTGCGGTGGTATCATTTCCTCAATTATAGCCAAGGAGTTGGAAAATCCCCCCACCAGGGCAAAGACATCAAACTTTGAAAATCTAAAGGAGTAGTAAAGGACTACTAAAAACAAGAGCCACCAAAGGTATTTGAAGGAAGGAGTTGGAAGACTATACCTCAAAGTATACTTCCTCCAACTCTGTCTCGTAAAGCTCCCTCGCCATGTCTAAGCTAAAGTCTGACTGAGGTCCGTCAAAGTATAGCTTTCCATCCTTTAGTGCCACCACTCTGTCAAACTCTTGAACGTAGTAAAGATGATGAAGCACACAGATCAGGGTTATACCTTTTTCCGCACTTATTCTCAGAAGCAGGTTTATTATCTTTCTGCTTGTCCCTGGGTCCAAGTTGGAGATAGGCTCATCCGCAAGCAAGACTTCCGGGTCCTGCATAAGCGCCCTGGCTATGGCTACCCTTTGCTTTTGACCACCGCTCAGTCTATCTACTCTGGTGTATGCGTGGTCTGCAAGACCTACGTATTCCAAAAGATAGAGAGCCTTTTCTTTAACTTCCTTTGGGAAGTAGCCTATGCTGGTCATTAGATAATCTATTCCTCTGTCGTATTTACCCAAGGCTCCCATCATCACGTTTTCTAAAGCGGTCACCCTTTCCACGAGGTTAAACTGCTGGTAGATTTTCCCAATTCTTTTGCGGATGTTTCTCAGCATTTCCTTTTTGCGAAAATCCACCTTCGTACCATCAAAATAAAAGTCTCCCCCATCGGGAAGGACAAAGCCGTTGATAACTCTCAAAAGGGTGGTCTTACCAGACCCGCTTGGACCAATGAGGGCAAGGACCTCTCCTCTCTTGACCTGCAAGGAAACATTATCCAACACCTTCTTTTTACCAAAGCTTTTGTTTATGTTGTTAAGGAACAGCATACCTTGCACCTCCATTTACTTGCCCTTCTGAGCGTCTATAAACTTCTTCACTTCCTTTATGATCGCATAGTCTTCATCTGAGACGAGCTTATATCCTACTATCTTTCCGTATCCTGCTACCACATCCCTTGGTACTCTGGTGATAGACCTTCTGAGAGCTTCCTTGACGTTTTCTGGTAAGTCCTTTCTGTAAGCCATAGGAGGACCTGGTATTTCTGGAGACATCCATATAACCACGTTGCTCTCCTTTGTGATCTTACCTTCCCCTAAGAGCTTGTAGTAGGTTATGTCGTTGTCAGCTACTATATCCAAAGTCTTTTTGAAGATTGCTAACTCCGCTGCGTCGTGGGTTCCAACAAAGCTTACACTCTTGAAGTATTCCTTGGGCTCAATACCAGTCTTGGCCATGTAGTAGTAAGGGATCGCGTATCCAGAGGTGGATGCCGGGTCTGTGAAAGCAAATTTGAATTTTGCTTTGTGTTTTTCAAGCATTTCCTTTAGGGCTTTAAGGCCACTTTCTCCTTCAAGGGGCTTGGTAATACCAAGAGCTTTTGCTACCTCTGGCGTTGCCACAAGATAAGATCTGTAGGTAGTCCTTCCCTTTTCATCAACTCCCACAGCGAAAGCCTCCGCACCCGCTCTTTCGTTTGCCAGCACATAAGAGAAAGCTCCAAACCACGCAAAATCCACTTTCTTTGCCCTCATAGCTTCAATAACTCCCGTGTAGTCAGTTGCTGTGAACATCTCAATGCACATCCCCATGTCCTTTTCCATCCACTCTTTCATAGGCTTGTATCGCTCAATCATGGACTTAGGATCCTCTGCAGGTATAAGACCCATTACCAAACACTTTTTTTCTGAGGCATAAGATGTACTCCACACAAGCGCACTCAAGAGAGTTACAAGTAAGGTTCTAAGCATTCCCTTCATGGCTGTACCTCCAATACAGTTTTGCAAGCATTTTAGGAGCCTTTTGTTAAGAAACTGTTAAAGATTTAAAATGTTACTTATGAAAGCAAGGTTTCTCATTTTAATATTTACAGTTTTTTTAATAAGCTGTGCCCCTTCTACAAGTTCCTCTTTTACTCTCCTTCCAGAAAGAAAGGAAATAGAAATAGGACAAAGCTATATCCCCGTTGCCATAGAAGAGTTTGATGGTCTATATTCCCACAGAGAGGTTCAAGACTACCTTAGCCAACTTGGAAATAGGCTTGCAAAACACACCCAAAGAAAACTGCCTTACAAATTCTATCTGGTAAATTCTGAGCAGGTTAATGCTTTTGCCCTTCCAGGAGGACCGGTTTTTATAACGGTTGGGCTACTTTTTCAGCTTGAAAACGAAAGCCAGTTAGCCAGCGTTTTGGGACACGAGCTTGGGCACATAAACGCCAGACACCACGCAAGATTCCTTGAAAAGATGGTAGCCCTAAACATCCTTCTAAACATAGGTTCCGTATTAATTTCAGACAAACCCTACGGACAAGTTCTTATACAGTTTGGTCACATAGGAGCCCAACTTTTATCCCTTAAATTTAGCAGAGACCAAGAAAGAGAAGCAGATAGGTTTGGTATAGACTACACTATAAAAGCAGGATACGATCCAAACGGCCTAATAGAGGTCTTTCATATATTCAAGAGGTTAGAAAAGGACAGACCACCCGAATGGCTCTCTACCCATCCACTTCCCGAAACCAGAATAAGGGAAGGCGCCAAGTATATTAGCTCTCTTTCCTTGTCTGGAAGTCTAATCAAAGACAGCCAAGATTTTCAGAGAGTTAAAGCAATAGTGCAGAGCACAAAGCCTTCTTTAGATGAGTTTTATAAGGGAAAGAAACTATACAAAGAGGGAAGAAAGGATTTGGCTTACAGGCACTTTTTTAGGTCTGTAGAGCTTTGGGACAAGAATTATATGCCCATGGTCTATCTGTCCATAATGCTTTTGGATTATGGAAGAGTTAAGGAAGCTTTTGAATACGCAAGCAGGTCTTATTCAATCGCACCCAATGTATTTTCTACCAATTATGTAATGGGTTTGGTGCAGTTTACAAAAGGAGACCACAGAGATTCAATCAAATACCTTGAAGAAGCGCGTAAGTTGATCCCAGACTATCCGGATGTCTATTACTACTTGGGAAGAAACTGGGAAGCTCTGGGAGACAGGCGGAAGGCTTTTGAGAACTACAAAACGGCGGTTGAGCTTTCGGATGGAAAAAGGCCGTGGGAATCAGATGCAAGGGAAAGGTTGAAAAGGTTGTAACTTAGGTTATATTTTAATATTATGAAATTTTTAACCATAATTTTAACCTTGAGCCTTCTTCTGTTTTCCTGCAAAAAAACGCATGAGTTTCATGGTCACTTTTACGATGCACCAGCCTATGACTTTGAGCTAACTTCCCAAGAAGGTAAAAGGGTAAAGCTCTCTGATTTTCTAAAAGAAAACAAGTTAGTTTTGGTCTTTTTTGGCTATACATTCTGTCCTGATGTTTGCCCTGCTGCTTTGACAACCTTGGCAAACACTATGAAAGAATTAAGCGAAAAGGAAAGGGAGAGAGTTCAAGTTCTCTTTATAAGCGTAGATCCAGAAAGAGACAAGCCTGAAGTGCTTAAAAGTTACGTTCCTTTTTTCTATCCAACTTTTATAGGACTTACTGGCTCCCCAGAAGAAATAGAAAGGACAGCAAGGGAATACAAAGCCTACTACAGAAAGGTGGAAGGGCAGTCTGAAGGTGGCTATCTTGTGGATCATACCGCTACCATTTACCTTATAACTCCAGACAAAAAGATAAAGCTTCTTTATACTGAGTCAAAGCAGGATCCAGAAAAGATGGCGGAGGATATAAAATATCTTCTGAAAAGCTTTTAAAGGAAATCTTTGAAAGAAACGGTTTTTATCTGAGGGAGGAGAAATTAGAAAAATTTTCCATTTATCTTGAACAGCTAAGAAGGTGGAACAAGGTTCACAACTTGACCGCTATAGAAGATCCAAAAGAGATAGCCATCAGACACTTTTTAGACTCTTTGACTCTCACGCTCTGTTTTAAGGAAAAGAAAGTAAAGGTTGAAGGTAAAACTTTTTGCGATGTGGGAAGTGGTGCGGGCTTTCCGGGCGTCCCCCTGAGCATATACTACGGAGAAACCTTAGATATAACATTGATAGAGTCTGTTTCAAAGAAGTGTGCGTTTCTGGAGTTCTTAAAAGCTCACTTGGACCTAAACTACAAGGTTTTTTGCAAAAGGGCAGAAAGCTTAAACCAGCAGTTTGATTATGCCTTGTGCAGAGCGTTGGGAAAACTGGAAGATATAAAACCTATGCTTTTGACTTTAGCTAAGGAAGGTGTGTTTATCATGAAGGGGAGAGATATACCAGAAGGATACGATTATTGCAGAATAACTCTGAGAGACATAAAAGACAGCTACATTATTTTCATACCAAAGATCAAATAGCCTGTATGGGCTACCATCCTATCTTCTGGTCTTAGTCTCTCATAGACAGGCTTATAATTTCTGAGAAGAATCTCCAAAACCTCAAGCCCACCAAAAAATCTCTCCGCTTCCTTTAAAAGCTGGGACACTTGGTTGGTGGTTGGTAGTAAAAACCCGCAGACTGCTCCCTTTTTTAGAACCTTATGCACCTTTTCCAGATAGTGCCAAGGTTCCCTTACATCCACAAAGCACGCATCAAAGAACTCTTCCTGAACCTCTGCCTCCGCAAAGTCCGTGTTTATAGCTTCCACGTTCTTACACAGTCCAAAAGTTTCCCAATTTTTCAAAGCGTTCCTGTAGAACTCCTGAGATACTTCGTAAGCTATTACTTTGCCAGCCAATTGGGATAGCACAGCGGTAAGGGCACCGCTTCCTATTCCAAATTCCAAAACGGTTGAATGCTTGTCTATGCCAAGTTTAAAGGCTATGTAGAAGGCGTCCTTTGGATAGATTATCTGGGTTTTTCTTTTGAAGCCGTAAAGTATGATGCTTTCTAAGGTAGGTTTGAGAAGGTAAAAGTCCTCTACCTTTGAACCATATTCCTTACCTATAATTTGCTCAAACTTTAAAGTTTTTTTTCCGTAGTTTATGCTAAATCCCTTTGTAATCCTTTTCAAAAACCTCTTGTCTTCAATCTGGATTAAAACAAAATCCCCCTCTTGGATTTGCATTACCTTCTTATTTCAAATACCATGGGGATCAAAAGAGAGTATCCCATCTGCTGCCAATAGGCTATTTCTGTAATTGCCGAAGGCACAGTTTCCACAAAGGGATAAAGATCCTTTTCTGAATAACCATACAGTTGAGTGAGAGCTATCCTACAGAGTTTGAACTTCACTCCATACTGGGACAAGCTTTCCAACCTTTCCACTATGTCTTGGTATTTATCTTTGTGTTCCTTGGCGAACACTTCCAATTCTCTACCGTGAGAGACCACAACTATATCAATGTCTTCAAGGTTAAAGTTGTAAGGTGGATGGGTTAAAACGAATATAACATTTGAGATCCAACCAAGGGCAGGTCTTAACTTTTCTGGATGGTCTAAGAAAAGCTCATAAACTACCCTAAAGGGTTTTTTGTATTCCGTCTGAACAAACTTAGCTTCCTCCGTTGCAAAGGCAAAGGTAAAAAAGATGAGAAAACTTAAAAATACCTTCAACATAGAGAATAAATTTAATCCTAATCATGCGTGTTGCGGTTGGTATGAGCGGTGGTGTGGATAGCAGTGTCAGCGCTCTTCTTTTGAAAGAAAAAGGCTATGAAGTTATAGGCATTACTCTGAGGTTTCACAAAGAGGTGTGCGATGAACTCAGGGTTTGCTGTTCTCCAAAGGACGTGCAAGATGCAGCTAAGGTTTCCCAAAGGCTTGGTATTCCACACCTTACCTTAGATTGGGAAAAGCTCTTTGAGGAAAAGGTGATAGCTCCTTTTGTTAAAGCACATATGGAAGGTAAGACCCCTAATCCCTGTGCTGTGTGTAATAGGGAAGTAAAAACAGGCTTTCTTGCAAGATACCTAAGGCAAGTGGCGCTTATAGACAAACTGGCAACAGGACACTATGCCAAGATTGTAGATTACAAAGGAAGGAAATTAATTGCAAGGGCTAAGGACTTAAAAAGGGACCAATCTTACTTTATGGCTCTTTTGAGGGACGAAGACATAGAACTTTTGGAATTCCCGTTGGGAGATTTGACAAAAGAAGAGGTAAGAGCTTTGGCAGTCAAATACGGGCTTGAGGTGGCTCAAAAGCCTGACTCTCAAGATGTTTGCTTTTTGATGGGAAAGGATGTGGGCACTTTTTTGATGGAAAGAGTAGGAAAGATGGAAGGAGTGTTTGTTTATGAAGGGAAAGTAGTGGGCAAACACGATGGGTTTTACAAATACACAGTGGGACAAAGAAAGGGCTTAGGAGTTGCTATTGGCAAACCAGTTTATGTTATAGGCACAGACCCGCAAAAAAACACAGTCTATTTAGGAAACGAGCAAGACCTCTATAAAGATTGGCTTATCTTGAGGGATTTAAACATTCATCTTCCTCTGTCCATGTGGGATAGGCCTTTGGCTCAGGTAAGGTATAGGAACCCTCCTGTTGGTGTAAAGGACATAAAGAAGTTAGAGGATGGAAGATACAAGGTGTTTTTTGAAGAAAAAGTAAGGGGAATAACACCTGGTCAGATTTGTGCCTTTTATGAAGAGAGCATGCTTATTGCAGGTGGTATAATAGAGGAATAAATTTAAATGCATGGAAAAAAAGAAAGAAGAGCTGAAAGTAGAAAGTTTGGAGCAGGAGGTAAAGGAAATAAGGGAAGAAGCAAGTAAGATTTTTGAACTGCTTTTGCCGCCAAAGGAAGTAAGAAGGGAAATAATGAAAAACCTATACACCATTGAGCTGTCTTTTCTTAAGATCTTCAAAACCCTTATAGACTACAAAACTCAAGAGCTTGAAAAGAAAATAGAAGGTAGAGAGGAGGTCAAGAAGGAAAAGACTAAAAGGATACAAGTAGAGTAAAAAACCCGGGGAGGGTAGCGCATGAGGGAAGCCCCGGGGTGCATAAGTTAGAATCTATAAGAAGCGTTTAAGAAGAAAGTCCTTCCAGGTTCTGGCACTTTAACTCCAGTCATAAAGGGATGTCTAATAAAGGAAGTGTGCTCGTAATACTTCTTATCAAGGACATTATCCACGCCCGCCATTAAAGAAAGGCCCTTCCAATTCACACCAGCCTTTAGGTTCAACACTCCGTAACCGGAAGTCTTTTGCTCTTTCAGGTCTGAATCTACTTTGTTCTGCGTGGCGGTTGCTACCACTTCCCCTTCCATAAACCAAAGACCTGTATCGTATCTGAGTCCCAGCCTTGTCTTTAGAGGAGGCACTTCTGCTACGTCTTTGTCGTTTATGTTAAGCCTTGAGTCTCTGTCCTTTCTTCCTTCAACATAGGATACTCCACCAAAAAGAAAGAGATTTCCAAACAAGTTAGCCCTTATATCCGCTTCAAAACCATAAAAGACCGCATCCACGTTGGCATAAGACATGGCGCTGTCTCCTGGTACTACATCAGAGCCATTCTGCCTTCTCTGTCTGTGTATAGTTATATAATCCTTTACCAGACTATAAAAAGCCGTTCCTTTTACCAATAGCCTTTGAGAAGAATACTTCAACCCCAAGTCCAGCTCTGTGTTCTTAGAAGGCTTTAGCTCTGGATTTCCTACCCAAGCGCAGAAAGGCATCGTAGCGTTGCACATCGCAGCTCTATTCAAGGCAAAGTACCTCTCCTGTTGGTCTGGCACTCTAACTCCATACCCTAAACCGCCAAACAGCTCAAGCTCTGGAGTAAAGGAGTAGAAAATCTGCACATTACCGGAGGGGTACGTATCCGTCTTTGATGTGCTTCTGGTGTTTTTGTAAGCAAAGTATAGGTTTGTGTTTGCTTTAGAAGAGTTAGCCTCTGACTTTGTGGTATCAAGTCTGAGACCAGCGCTGAGCCTTAGTTTGTCAGATAGCTTTGTTTTATACTCTCCAAAAACTCCAAGGTTGGTTATATCCACATCTGGGATGATAAATTGTCTGTTAGGAGCAGAAGCCATCATTGTAGGCCACATGTAGTTTGTTGCATCCCAGTTTCTTTTATAGGCTTCAAAACCAACCAAGAAGTTGCCGATCTCTCCTTCTATTCTCCCGCCTAAGGTTTTTGTCTCCGCATAAGTTGCCATACCCCAAGGGTCAGGTTTTGAATAGCCTCTGGCTGAACTTGCCCTAAACCTATCGTCCATCCAGTGCTCCACCTTTGTGTAATAGACATGGAAGTTTAAAGACTTTATCAGGTCTGAGACTTTTCCAACTTTGTAGCTAAAGCTAAACCTATCTGTATCGTCATAATCCGCATCCATCATAAGAGCTGGATAGAGCACATGCTTTGCAGACTGTCTTGTGTATGCAAGCTCTAACTCGTGATTTTCCAAAGGCTTAAGGCCAAACTTTGCCCAGTAAGTGTTGATTTCAAAGGCTTTTGAGTTTATAAACTCTGGTTTGTATCTGTTGGGACTGGTTGAAGGATGAACTTGTGTGATCTTTTTGCCATCACCATCTTCGTATGGTTTTGAGTATTTGTATGAGTATCCAGCCAAACCGTAAAATCTGTTGTCTGCGTAAGAAATTACAGGAGAGAGATTTATAAAGTTAAAAGAGCCTACGGATGCATTCAGGTTTAGCTTAAAGCCCTTATCTGGTTTTTTTGTGATTATGTTCACGAGCCCACCCATAGAACCTTGATGTCTTACATCAAAGGGGCCTTTGATAATTTCTATCTTTTCCACTTCCGAAAAATCCACGTGGAAGGCTGGAGGGTCCATTCTGTTGGGACAAGCCCCATGAACTTCGGCGTCATCAATCAACACGTTGATGTTATCCTTCTGAAAGGCTCTGATCAAAACATCGTTTGCTATTGCACCTCTGCGGAATTTGGAAAGCCCGCTTATTTTGGTCAGCGCCTCTCCCACATCCTTAGCAGAGCTTTCTCTTACTTCTCTGACTTCCAAACTGTCCTCAAAGCTTTCTTTCTTACCCTTCACTTCAATCTCTTTCAGCAAAAGTTCTTGGGCATAAGCTTGGCTAAAGATAGCACCCAGCAGTGCTAACTTGAGAAATTTCCTACCCTTCATGTTTAACCTCCTTTAACACAATAATAACTTAAATACATAACAATATTAACACAAAATTCACAAAGAAAGGAAAGCGGATTAAATCTGATTTCTAATGGAAGGTTTATAATTTATTAAAACTTTGGGCGATGATTAAACTCGGCATAGTTGGTTCTACTGGATCGGTGGGAAGTCAAGCGCTTGATGTGGTTAGGGCATACAGAAATGAATTTGAGCTTGTAGGCATTGTGGCAAAAAGAGCATCTGATAAGCTTTTAAAGCAAGCTATAGAATTCAAGCCAAAGTTTGTGGTTTCCTACGAAGATCCGTCAAAGGATTGGCTTTCAAGCTTACCAGAAGAGTGTAAGTATTTAAAAGGAGAAGAGGGGCTTTTGGCTGTAATAGAGGAGTCAGAGAGAATTTTAAACGCAGTGGGAGGAGTAGACGGACTTTTGCCTACCTTTTATACACTCTCTAAGAATAAAATCCTGCTTGCAAGCAACAAGGAATCCATAGTCTGTTTGGAAAATCTGGTAAGGGAAAAGTCCGAAAAAGTAATACCGGTTGATAGTGAGCATAACGCCACCTTTCAGCTCCTTTCAATGGTAAAGAGGGAAGATATAACTAAAATCTATCTGACAGCTTCCGGCGGACCATTCAAGGACACACCTTTAGAAGAACTTTCAAAGGTAAAGCCAGAACAAGCCCTTTGCCATCCAAGATGGAAGATGGGCAAGAAGATAACCGTAGATTCTGCAACTCTTATGAACAAGGGGATTGAGCTTTTGGAAGCAAAAGCGCTATTTAACATAGACCCAGACCTTATAGAAATAGTCATACATCCCCAAAGTCTTGTGCATGGAGCGGTAAAGTTAAAAGATGGGAACTTTTTCTTCTGTGTTTCTCCAACGGACATGAGAATCCCTCTAATAAACGCCTTGTTTTATCCAGAGAGATTTTACAATCCTTTCAACCAAGTGGATATTTTTGAGCTTTCTCCGATAACCTTTGAAAGGATAGACCGAGAAAAGTTTATGTCAATAGAGCTTTGTGAGTGGGTGGCCAGAGTCGGTGGTGTTTATGTGCCGGTCTTGCTGGGAGCAGACGAAAGGGCTGTGGAGCTTTTTTTAGAAGAAAAGATAACCTTTGATAGCATTGTCCCTTTGGTTAGAGAGGTGTTATCCTGTGTGGATTTAAAGGATCCCAAAACTGTAGAGGAGATAAAATATGCAGTTGAGTGGGGCTACAAAAAACTGGATGAGCTTGTCTTGAAAAAAACGCCATGAAAGAATTTGTTTATGGGGTTTTATTCGTGTTTTTAGCTTTCTTGCCCTTTTACATGCTATCCTCTCCAAAGGCTCAGTCTGTAAGCATGAGGTCTTCAGACCCGGCAAGCTTTGAGTTAAAACAGGGCAAAGAAGGAGGAACCCTTTACTTTATCCTAAACGGTGATCCCAAAACCCTTAACCCAGTCCTTGCCCAAGAAACCACATCCACTGCGGTTATATCAGACGTGTTTAGTGGCTTAACAAAAATAAACTTAAAAACCATGGAATACGAGCCAGACCTTGCGGAGAGTATAGAAATACTTGATGGTGGAAAAAGGTATGTTATAAGGCTAAAAAGAAACGTCAAATGGAACGACGGAGTGGATTTTAGCGCAATGGATGTGGTATTTACGTATAAAGATATCTACCTTAACAAAAACATACCCAACTCCACTGCAGATATGTTAAGTGGGGTTTTGAAAGATGAAAAAGATGTGGAAAATTTTGTAAGGCTTATAGACAAATATACCGTTGAGTTTAACCTTTCTAAACCCTTTGCACCTTTTCTTGGAATCCTTTCCGCTCCAATTCTTCCCAAGCATAAGCTGGAAAAATTTGTCAAAGAAGGTACTTTTATGCAAGCTTGGAACGTAAATACAAAACCGGAGGAAATAGTAGGAACAGGACCGTACAGAATTAAAAGGTACTTAAAGGGTCAACTGGTTGAATACGACGTCAATCCTTATTACTACGAAAAGGATCCAGAAGGTAAGACTGTACCATACATAAAGGAAAGAATAGGATACATAGTCCAGGACCCAGATACTGCGTTGCTTATGTTTTCTACCAAAAAAGTAGACTATATAGGAGTTAGACCAGCAGATCTACTGACTTTATCCAAGCTTAGTAACACCGTACTCTTTGACCTTGGACCCACTCCTTCTACTACCTTCCTTGTCTTTAATCAAAATCCACAGGCAGATATACCAAAGCACAAGCTGGAGTGGTTCAAAAACCGTGAGTTTCGTAGAGCCATATCCATGGCTATAGATAGGTTTGGCATAAGTATGCTCGTATATAACGGCTTGGCTCAGCCCCTCTATGGGCCAATAACACCAGCCAATAAGCCTTATTATATGGAGGGACTCTTTCCGGAAATTCCATACGACCTAAAAAAAGCAAGGGAGATTCTTGAAAGCATTGGCTTTAAGGATAGAAATAAGGATGGGTGGCTGGAAGACAAGGACGGAAACATCTTAGAAATCATTCTTCTTACCAACGCAGGCAACAAAGAAAGAGAAGCTATAGGAAACATGATAAAGCAAGATTTAGAAAGTATAGGCATCAGGGTTTTGTTCAGATCTATAGATTTTAATGCCTTGGTCCAAAGGCTTACCGCGCCCCCCTATCAGTGGGAAGCGGTGATAATAGGTCTAACCGGTTCTCTGGATCCACACTTTGGTAGGAACGTATGGCACTCTTCTGGCACCCTTCACATGTGGAACCCAAGACAGAAGAGCCCTGCCACCGATTGGGAGAAAAAGGTGGATGAGCTTTTTGACTTAGCATCCTCCACTATAGACAGTGAAAAGAGAGTAGAGTTATACAGGGAAGCTTACAAAATCATAGCCCAAGAGCAACCGCTTATTTTCTTGGCCACTCCCAAAAGCATGCTTTCAGTTCGCAATAAGTTTGAAAACTTCTTTCCCACAGTCTGGGGCCAATACAAAGAAGAGTATATGTTTTTTAGGTAATTAACTCTCTTAGTCTTTCTTTTATAGCCTGATAGGTCACTTCTCTAATCATATTCTCCAATGGTATGGATTCTATAGCTTTTCTTATTTCCTCCCTGAGAGTTTTTTGGAAGCTTTCCTCTATGGCTTCCTTCAAGGCTTTTCTGACGATCTCATCGATCGGACCAATGTCTTTTATCGCTTGATAGATTGCCCTTTCTATTTTCTCATCAGGAATGACCACTTGACTTGGGTGATCCTTTTCCCTTTCTTCCGCCAAAGAGATCTCTTCCAATTGTATTTCTTTTATTTCTTCATAGGGGGGAGCTTCTTCAGTGGGGATAAATGGAAAAGATTCTTCTTTTTTCCCAAAGATCTCATCCACTGGACTTATGCTTTCTCCAACCTCCAATGCTTCTTCTTTACTTTCCATTGTGGTTATGCCTTCCAAGAGCTTTTCCAAGGGTTCTTCCTCTTCTTTTTCTTGCATAACCTTCTCAAGAATCTGCATGGGTCCTATACCTTCATTAACTACTGTCTTTGTTTCCTCTGACGTTAGTATTTCCATTATTTTTTCAGCTATTTTTTCTGGGCTATCTGCCCTATAGGTTGCATATTTTTTAGCGAGTGGGATGTCTTCTACTTCTATGCTAAACAGTTCATCTATTACTATGATGAACGGCTTTGAAGATACAATTGGATCCTTTGATAATTCCATCAAACGCTTTTTAGCAGCGAGTCCAGATATGGCATCAAGCACAACTAAATCTTGATCTTTTAAGACATCTTCTAAATTTCTGAAAGATCTTACGGGGTATACTTCCACGTCCTTAGGAAGGAAGGATACAATGCTATCAATAAACGTGCCATCAAAAGAAACTATAGCTACCTTCTTATTTGATATAACAGTTCCTTCTTGAGGTAGTAATTGTTCCAACGAGAGATGTTCGCTTTCTAATTCAGGAATTTTTACCTCTTCGGGATACGCTTCTTGCACAATTTTTTGTATTCCCTCTTCTGTCAGCGAAGTACTTTCGATCTCAAACTCAGAGGGCATAGTTGGAGGTAGTTCCATACTTTCTCCCAAGGGCTTCTCAATAGCATCCAATATTTCTTGCACTGAGTTATCTCTTTTCATTAATAGTTTCTTATGAGGTTTAAGATTTCTTTCATTTATAGGGAATAGATCATCTATAAGCACTATAAATTTTGCATCCCTAAATCTCTCCTCATACATATTATTTATGTCTTCTTCAGAAATAGCTCCAGATATAGCATCGTAGATTACTATATCAAAGTGCTGGGTAGCAAGGTTGAGCGCTTCTTCGCCGTTTTTGACGTCTACTACTTCGTAGTCTTTTAATACTTCTTTTAGTTGCTTTATCAGGTTTTTATCAAAGGATACGATCAAGATTTTCATTTCCTTCCCTCCATTTCTTTAAGTATATCATCAAGTATTTTTTTTGCCTCGTTGCTACTCTCTTGGGGTATTATCTTGTGAGTGGCAAGAGCCAACCTAAGGGCTTTCAACTTGTTTTCTAAGTTCGATGGAAGTTCCTTCCCTTTCTGGCTCATCACTTCTTTTGCCTGGTAAAATGGTTTTTGAAGGAGCATATAAAAAACACCTATAAGGAAGAATATTATTCCCGATAGGGCTATACCTAAAATAGTTGGATTTTTCATTAATTCTTCTACATATTCTGTGAAACTGTACTTTTTCACATAAATATACACTTCAGTATTGGAGGGATCTTTTTTAGAATAGGATATATATGCGCTTCCATCCATAGGTATTAATAGAATTTCATCAGTTACTGATACTTTACCTTCAGAAGATTTAAAAATAAAAAATCCTTGATCGGGATAATCCAATTTTTTGATCTTTTCGTTCTTTAACGTAGATAGAAAGAAAGTTGCAAAATTTGCGTTCATCTTTTCCTGTTTTTTTGTGGAGTATATTTCAAAAGATGCATAAATACCCCATCCAAAGAGGATAAAGCCTAGAAGCATAAATGCCAAAGATATGAGGTTTCTCATTTTTAGCTTCCGACGGTTATACTTTCAATCAGTAGAGAGGGCGAGCCCACATGCCCATACATTCTAAGATCTTCCCCTACCCCAACCAACTTACCCCATAAATCCTTTACATTCCCTCCAATAACTACCCCTTTCACCGCTTTTTCCTTTCTACCTTTCTTTAAAATTATACCTGATGCTCCTAAGGAAAAGTCTCCAGAGATTGGATCAACCGTATGCAACCCCATAAGGTCTAATACAAAAAAGGTCTCATCGTATATGTTAAGCAGATCTTCTAATGAGTATGGTCCCTTTTCTATGTACAGGTTTCTTATTCCAGAGGTGGGCAAGCTTTTAAAACTGTTCCTTACAGAATTTCCCGTAGGTTCAGTGTCGCACTTAACAGCAGTATATAAACTATGCAAAAATCTTTTAAAGATACCTTTTTCTATAATCACATTCTTTTTGGAAAGAATACCTTCCGCATCTATCTCTAATGAACCTAAACCATGCTCTAACGTGCCGTCGTCTATTATCGTTAGCACTGAGCTTCCTACTGGTGTGTTCTCTTTACCTTTGAGCATAGTCTTATCCTTTACCAATGAATCCCCAAGAAACATAGGGCTGAAAGCTTCCAAGAGTAAAGCAGCCGAGTCTCTAAAGAATATCACAGGGATTACCTTTGTTTCGTAAGAGGACGCTCCAAGTTGAGCGGTTGCCTTGAAGGAAACATCTTTTGCCATTTCTTCAAAGTCTATGTCTTTTATGAACCTTCCAGCTCTGTATTCGTAAGAAATTGCTTCCTCTCCATTCTCTACAGCCAAGGCGGACGTGAAGCACGAAAAATAGGTGGTTTTGTAACTGTATTCAAGACCGTAAGAATTCAAGCAGTAGACTTCCACTTTCAGCTCCTTTAGACTGCTTTTTCTTGAACCAACAATCCTATTATCAAACTTTTTAACGAGCTTTTCAAGATTTATCAGTATTTCTATTCTGTCTTCTAAACTTATAGAGGTACCCTCACTATCGTAAGCCGCTTTTAGCTCACCCTGAACTGGATTTTTGTTTAATACAAAACCTCTATCCTCTGGAGTAAGCTCCAAAGATTCTATTGCCCTTTTTACACATTTTATTACAGAATCCTGAGATATTTCTGTCGTATAGGCAAAGCCCTGTTTGAAATCCTTTAGAACTCTAATGCCTAAACCCAACTCTTTTGACTTGGAAAGATTTTCCTGTTGTTCATTTGAAGTTTCAACCAACAGCTTTTCTGTGCTTTCTAAATACACCTCATAATCGTATCCATCCTTTAGAGCTGCCTCTACCCACTTTCTTAAATTTTCCATGGATAGAAAAGATTTTATAATAGATTTCTGATGACTGAAGAAAAAGTAGAAGAAAAGAAAAGAGGTAGGAAGAAGATTCTGTTTATCCTGCCAGTTTTTGTGTTACTCTTGGTTGGCGCTGGTGGTGGGGCTTAAGTATTTCTGTTAAAGAAAACCAACCAAGAGAAGGAAGATAAGGTAAGTTTAGCTCAGATTGGTGTTATGTTTGACTTGGGCGTATTTACAGTAAATCTGGCGGATGCCAACACGGACGCTTATGCGAGAGTAGCAATAACTTTAGAGTTGTCCAACGAAAAGGTAAGGCAAGAAGTAGATAAGAGGCTGCCTATTATTAAGGATGCCATAATTGACGTGATAAGTAGTAAGACCTCTGATTTTGTCAAAACTCCAGAAGGCAGAGAATCTCTGTGGTATCAGGAACATATACTTTACTGAGTTTGTGGTTCAAACTTCGTGATGGACTTTTTTTATAGCCTCTTAAAAGTTTTCCTGTCGCTGGCAATAGTGATAGTTCTCATACTCATAGTCATACCTTATATTCAGCCCATGCTGGTTAGGTTTAGCCTGAAGGGGGGGTCAAAAGGTAATGTAAAGATCATAAACATCTTACCACTTCTAAGGGGTACTTTTATAGTGGAATTAGAGATAAAGGGAATTTATATGGTCATTCTTATTACTGAAAGAGGTGCTGATGTTATACACAGGGATAGCATTGATAATTAGCCTTTTACTATGGGAAGTGAGCTACGCTCAGAATCAGCTTCTGCCAAATATTGAAATAAAGGTTGGCACTGGACAGTTGGATACATCCATAAGACTTTTAATCCTTTTGACTATTCTTTCCCTTGCTCCTTCCATTCTTATAATGACTACCTCCTTTATAAGGATAGTGATAGTTCTCTCTTTGATAAGACAAGCCTTGGGTGTTCCCACAGTCCCCCCAAACCAAGTGATAGTTTCCCTTGCTCTATTTTTAACCTTCTTTGTTATGAAACCTGTGTTTGAAAGTATCAACCAGGAGGCTTTACAGCCACTGTTAAGAAATGAGATAACTGATCAAGTCTTCTTTGAGAGAACCTCGCTAATCCTGAAGGAGTTCATGGCTAAGCATACCAAAAAAGAAAGCATCAAGGTTCTACTGGATGTGTCTGATATGAAGGAAGAAGAAAAGAAGAGTATCAAGTCTTACCAGGATATACCCCTAAGTGTGCTAATACCTGCCTTTATGATAAGCGAAATAAGTGTTGCCTTTCAGATAGTGTTCCTGCTTTATTTACCTTTTCTCATAATAGACCTTGTAGTAGCCTCCGTCCTTATATCCATGGGTATTCTCATGATTCCGCCCCAGATCATATACTTACCCTTTAAGCTCATGCTCTTTGTCCTGGCCAATGGTTGGGAACTTGTTATACTTTCTCTAGTAAGGAGCTACCAATGAGCCCTGAGCTTATTCTGTCTATGGGACAGAGAATGTTAGAGATGGCTTTTATACTGGCTGCTCTTGTACTAATTGCAACCTTTTTAGTAGGCTTAATCGTTAGCATATTGCAATCGGCTACCCAAATACAAGAGATGACCCTTAGTTATATTCCAAAGCTAATAGCAGCTTACGTTACAATTCTTGTCCTTGGTGCATGGATGTTGAATAAACTCTTAGATTTTACCAAGGAGCTTATCATAAACATCCCCGTTTGGCTGAAATGATAATCTTTGATCTGAATAGCCTTCTAACTCTTTTTTTGCTACATGTGAGGATCCTATCTTTCCTTTTAGTCGTTCCCTTTTTTGGAAGGGAACTCCTTCCCAATACGTTCAAAGTTTTTTTAGCCACAGCCCTTTCCCTAACACTTTTTATGTATGCGGATATAAAACCTTTAGATTTTCCAACTATAGGACATTTTTATTTTTCCGTGTTGAAGGAGTTTCTGTTTGGATTTTTCAGTGGTCTCTTCCTCAGGTTCATTTTTGACGCAGTGATGATAGCAGGGGAGGTAATAAGCGTAAACATGGGTATAGCTATAGCCACACTTTTTTTGCCACAACAGCCTCAAACCTCTGTTATGTCTGTCTTTTTCATGCTATTCTTTACTTCCCTTTTTCTTGCCATTGGTGGTCCAGAGATGGTCTTTCTGGCTTTGGTCAGCAGTCTAAAAAAAGTGCCGTTAGGTGGTTTTGATCTTTACTCTGTGAACTTAGAAACTTTTCTAAGCTTATTTTATGAAAGCTTTAACTTGGGAGTGTGGTTGTCCCTTCCCATAGTTTTAAGCATGCTTTTACTAAATTTGGTGCTTGCTGTGGTCAATAGGTTTATTCCCCAAGTAAATGTGTTTATAGTGGGTTTACCTTTGCAAATATTTTTGGGCTTTTTATTACTTGTAGTTCTTTTCCCTCTCTTATCCTACCTCTTGTCCAGTCATCTGAAAGAGTATATGATAGAGTTTATTAAAGTAGCTGGAGGTTAGATAAGTATGCCGGAAGAGAATAAAACGGAGAGAGCTACTCCGTATCGGAGGAAGAAGTTAAGAGAGGAGGGAAACATAGCTAAGAGTGTAGAAATAGCTATAGCAAGCACTATTTTAGTGGGGACAATAGTTATTTTCTTTATAGGTTACACTATTTTTGAGAAGACCCTCAGGCTCTTTTGGAGTGTATCTTCCAACCCACTTGCGGATGCTTCTATCGTGTTTGCTCATTTTAAGGAAGAGGTAATACCTTTCATATTTCCTTTTTTTGTTTTAACCATACTTGTGGTTTTCTTAACCCATGTAGCCCAATTCGGTTTTATTTTTACATTAAAACCTATCCAGCCAAAACTTGAAAGGCTAAATCCTTTTGAAGGCATTAAAAGAATCTTTTCTCTCACCACTCTTTTTGAGCTTACAAAAAACAGTCTAAAGGTCTTTCTTCTAATCTTGGTTTCTTATTTTTTCTTCAGATCTGAAATGGGAGAACTTATGGGAATTTATTCCAGCGACCTATCCCTTAGTATAAAAAATTTTCTTATTTTTACCTTCAAGTTAATAATTTTCATAGGTGTGGTTGCTCTTTTTATAGCTTTTTTAGATTATGCATACAAGCGTTGGGATTATGAAAGGAAGATGAGGTCAAGGAAGAGTATAAACAGCATGAAGGTCATCCCATGATAAAGAGTGCGATAAGAAAGAGAATGAGACAACTATCCAAAGGAAGAATGCTGCAAGAGGTGCCAAAGGCAAGCGTGGTAATAACCAACCCTACACACATAGCTATAGCTTTGCGCTACAGTCCAGAAAAGGGAGACAAAGCTCCCGTTGTAGTGGCTAAAGGTAAAGGACAGATAGCGGAAAAAATAGTAGAAATTGCCATGATAAACGGTGTGGTTGTGGTAAGGAGGGAAGCCTTGGCAAGAGCCCTATACCCTGTAGTAGAAGTTGGTGAAGAGATCCCTCCTAAGTTTTACAGAGCTGTAGCGGAGATAATAGCTTTCGTAATGGCTCGCAGGAAAAGGATAGTGGCCTGATGGAAATGGGAAAAATTCTCATTATGTTGGGAATTTTTTTGATAATCTTTGGGGGAATCCTTATACTGTTTGAAAAAGTGCCCTTTGGCTTTGGAAAGCTGCCGGGAGATATAGTGTTTAAGAAGGATGGCTTTACGTTTTATTTTCCTATAGTTACATCTTTGATAATAAGTGTCTTACTTACCCTTATCCTAAACCTTGTGTTTTGGTTGCTTAAAAAATAGGTGGCGGAGCCGACGGGACTTGAACCCGCGACCTCCGGCTTGACAGGCCGGCGTTCTGACCTGGCTGAACTACGGCTCCTCAAATCTATATTATAACACAGATGGAAGTGTTCGACCAATACGCTAAGAACTACGATCTTTGGTATGAAAAACCCTTCGGAAACAGTGCCTTTAGGCTTGAGGTATCCTGTCTTAAGAGAGTTTTAGATCCTTTTTCCTCATCCCTTGAGGTGGGGGTAGGAAGTGGTAGGTTTGCCAAGGCCCTTGGGATTCCCTATGGCTTGGACCCTTCAATAGAGCTTCTAAGGTTGGCAAAGCGAAGGGGCGTTGTTGGGATTCTCGGAAGGGCAGAGGCTTTGCCCTTCAAGGAATCAAGCTTTGACTTGGTTCTCATGGTAGTTTCTGTATGCTTTTTTCAAAAGCCTTTAAGTGCCTTTGAAGAAGCTAGGAGGGTTTTAAAAAGGGATGGGGGCTTGGTGCTTGGGCTTGTTCTCTCAGAAAGCCCTTGGGCGAACTTTTACAGAGAAAAGGCAAAGAAAGGACATCCCATTTACTCCCATGCAAGGTTTTACTCCTTTGGAGAACTCTCCTACATGCTAAACCAGACCCACTTCAGAATTGAAAAAATATACACCACACTCTTTGAGGAACCCCAAGACCAAGAACCCTTGAAAAATCAAGAAATCAGGGAAGGTTTTTGGAAAGAGGGAGGCTTTTTCTGCATAAAAGCTAGAAAGTTAAGCTTATAAGCTTTTCAATCAAGTTTGCAAGTTTAAAGTCCTTTTCTGTGATAGCATCCGCCTAATGGGTCTTTAGCTTTATCCTCAGCCTTTTAAAGCCAAGTTCTACATCAGGATGATGCCACAAGCTCTCTGCAAGATAGGCTATAGCGTTGAAAAGCATTACAGTTTCCTTCCAGTTTTTGGTGTTTATCTCTCTAACAATGCAACCATCTTTATATAACCATTGGGGAATTTCTTCCTTTATTTTTTCAAGGACCTCTTCAGGGTTGTAGTGCCTCAATCCTTCTTCTGACATAGGGGGCACACCCCATACATGTAAAGTGAATGGGACAGAACTTTAAAGCCATTCACTTCTTGGGGCACTTCACAACCTACATCTATTTTCAGATCAGTTATGGACCCGCAGAGGATACATACAAGATGATCGTGTTCCTGAATGTTCGCATCGTATCTTACCGAATTTCCCCAGTAGGCTACTTTCCTTATAAAGCCCATCTCTTCCAAAGTTTCCACCGTCCTATAAACCGTAGCCAAAGAAACAAAGGGGTAAATTTCTTTAACTTCTTCGTATATTTCCTCTACGGTAGGATGGTCTTCCCTCTTTAGGAGAATTTCGTAAACTGCCAATCTTTGGGGAGTTATCTTTAATCCCTTTTTCTTACAAGCCCTAACAAACTCTTCCAATCTTTCCTTGTAATCTAACATCGTGGCAAACCAATAATATAAACCATTTAAGAATAATTTGCAACTTTCTTAGGTTATAATTATTGCCGTAGGCGAGGTGCCGGAGTGGTCGAACGGGGCGGTCTCGAAAATCGCTGTGGGTTTGCAGCCCACCGGGGGTTCGAATCCCTCCCTCGCCGTGGAAAGTCCGATCATGAGCGAGGATGTTCTAAAAATCCTTCAAAATGGTTATAATAAAAGCTGATGTATGTAAGCTTGCAGTTTAAACTTCAGTTGGACAGTTCCGACAGAAAAAAGCTTTTAGAATTAATGCGTAAGCAATCATCTGCCATAAGGTCTGCTTATAAACTGCTAAAAACCAAAAACTCCCATAGCCAAATCTACCAAAAGCTAAGACAACTGTTTCCTGACCTGCCTACCAAATACATAGACGTTGTGTTTGGTAGTAAAACCATTTCTGAAAAGCTTTGTAAAAACAGAAACAAGAAAAGCAAAGAAAGACAACTTCACCTAAGGATCACAACAGGCAAAAGAGAATTTGTTTATGCAGGAGCCGATTCAAGCGTTCCCAAGCAGGGAAAGACTAAAAAAGTCTCTCAAAGTGCTTGGCAAGTTCTGAAGGTGGCCTTCCTCTTCCCTGTTCTTGGAGAGGTTTTGCCAGGGGGCCTTTCTCCTCTGAAGTCTTTATTGGTGGAAGGGGCGTGGGACAGGGTAAGGAGCAGGTTAGTTCCCTTAGAGGTTGGGGGGACGCCCCAATGAGGGATTTTTCGAACAATCTCGATCATGAGCTATTTAACAAGGGAACTAAAACCTTACTTTGAAAAGGGACTTGCACCACTTATAGACACAATAGCAAAGCTTAAGGTCCATCCCAACCTATTAACCGTTTTAGGTTTAGTCTTTGTATGCGTTGGCTCTTACCTGCTGTTTTTGGAAAGTCACCTTCTAAGTTTTTTTTTCTTATTGATTGGTGCCCTCTGTGATGCTTTGGATGGTGCGGTAGCAAGAAGGGGACAAAACGATAGTTCCTTTGGTGCCTTTATTGATTCTTTGACGGACAGATTTTCTGACGCTATACCTTTCGTAGCCATAGCTCTTTCCTCACAGGATAGAATTTTGACCTTCCTTTCAATTATGGCAATACTTCTTTCTTTCGGTGTGAGCTACGCAAGAGCAAGGGCTGAGGGCTTAGGCTACGAGCTGAAAGTGGGACTTTTTGAAAGGACTGAAAGGTGGATAGTTCTTCTAATTGGCATTCTTTTTGAAGAAATCTACTTAACCTTGGTGGTGCTTGTCATAGGCTCTTCAATAACTTTGTTTCAAAGGGTTTATACTTTTATGAAAATCTCAAGGAGGTAAAGCAATGATATCAAGGGAACTGATAGATACTATGAAAAATCTCGGAGTTTTTCCGGCGGTTCTTAGCACTGTAGATAAAGATGGGAATATACATCTTGTGTTTATCACCTGGGTCCATCCTGTAGACGACAGAACTTTAAGATTTGCCCTAAGCTCAAATGCAAAGAGTGCAAAAAACATACTGGAAACGGGAAGGGCTTCTTTGATGGTCTTTAACACAAACATGGCCCTTGCCCTATACGGAAGGGCAAAGATAGTATTGGAGAGAATAGAGGAGGTAAAGTTCCCTGTTTCGGTTTTTGAACTATCCTTAGAGAGAGTAGAGGATACCCTGTTTCCAGGTGGAACGGTAACTGGACCTATACCCTTTGCTCATACAGGCGATTTGGTAAAAGCTTCAGAACTGGATGAGCTGGTTTTATCTGCTTTGAGGAAATAGTCTAGAAGAAAACGCCTAAAACAAAGTGTATTCTGCTTTTGGATGTGTCCCCAGGCACTCTCTTTGTCTTAAAAGCCCAATCAAGCTTAATCGGAGCAAAAGGAGTTATGAATCTTATACCTATGCCGTATCCACCTCTCAAGTTTTCGGCCTTTAGTTCCTTTAATTCATTAAATCCAAGACCCGTATCGTAAAACACAGAACCGTAGAGTATGTTTTTATACAAGGGATAGTTTGCTTCTACGGACAGTAGAAACTGTTTCTTTGATCCTATCGGCTCCAAGGTGTTTGGGTCCAAGGGACCAGCGTATCCGTATTTGTAACCCCTGATTGTGAAGTCTCCGCCCACAAAGAACCGCTCATCCAAGGGTATGGTTTTTCCTCCGTAAGGTTCAACCATACCTAAGGAACCTCTGAAGTTGAAAACAAGACCTGTATCAAAGAGAGTGTCTTGGAGGAAGGTTTGATGGGATAGGGTTATCTTGTTAAATCTTTCCGTGCCTCCTGCAAAGGGTAAGGCAATTGTGTATCCAATCTCTGTTAGTGAGCCTTTTGTTGGGAAAAGATAATTATCCCTTGTATCTCTTGAAAGGCCAAAAATTAGCTTGCGGGACTGTCTTGTGCCTTCCTCTTGACGTATTATGGGCGATGCATTAGGAGAAATATCAGAATATTTCACAACCTGTGCGCTAATTCCCCCGCTTATCCTCCAGTACTCTCTAAACTCCCTTGAAAGTATCAAGTCTAAGCCTGTCCTTGAAACGGTATAGGTAGTGTATTCCAACCTTCTGTCGTATAAAGAACCACTTAAGTCTAGTGGTTGGTTTAAAAACCACTTTCTGGTGTAGGAAAGGGAATTGTCCTTTATTTTACCTCCAAAAGACATAGAAAATCCCGCAATGTCGCCCGTGCCCAAGAAGTTGCCCTTTCGGAGAGACAAAAATCCAGATACTCCACTCACTTGATTGTATCCAAGCCCTACGGAAAACTGTCCAGTAAACCTTTCCCTTATTTTTGCTTCTATGTCCCACCTATTCTTTTCGGATGGAGATAGGTCTATTTCCACGTCCTGATAGTATCCTAAGTTGAATATTCTCGTTCTTGACCTTTCCAGCTCTCTTTGGTTTATAAGGTCTCCCTCTTGGACTTTTAGCTCCCTTCTGATTACGTAATCCCTTGTTTCGTAGTTGCCCTTTACTTCTATCCTCCTCGCATACACAGGTTCCCCTTCGTAAATCCTTATAAGGACAAGCACTTCCCCTTTTTCATTATCTATCTGCTCTTGTTTATCAGAGCTAACGTTCAAAAAGCCTATCTGCGAGTACTTAGTCTTTATGTTTTTAAGCACACTATCTATTACAGCGTTTCTGTAAAAACTACCTTTATTTTTTTTCAAGGCATTCCCTAAAAGTTCTCTTTCAGAAAAATAAGTATTTCCCTCTATTTTTATTCCCTTTAGCTTGTATCTTTTCCCTTCTGTTATCTGTATTACCACTTTGTATTTGTTGTTCTCCTTTTTTATTTCGTAAGAAGTTTGCACTTCCAAAAAACCCTCAGATCTGTAGAATTCTTCAATTTTTCTGATGTCCTCTTTCAAGATTTCTTCACTGAATGGTGGTTTTAGCCTAAAGGCCAAAAGACTTGGTGGCTTTGTCTGCATGATACCCAATAGCTTACTCTTTTTAAAGCTTTTGTTTCCTTTTATTTCAATATCGCTTACGTATTCTGGCTCTCCCTCCACTATTTTATAAACCAGCTTTGATGCACCTTTCTTTGGCACAAGCTCATAAGAGACCTGCACATTTGTATATCCTTCCTTCTCATAAGCTTGGACTATTCTACTCTTTACGATTTCCATCTCCTCTCTGCTTAATACTCTCCCAAGCTTTAACCTCCTTTGCACTTCAACCTTTTCTTCTATGGCAGGTGAAGAAGTGTAGTCTCTTGTTAGCTCTTCTATGTCTATCTTTCCAACCTCAGTCTCTATTCCTATCCTTTTTTCCAACTCGTCCGCCTTTATCTTTCTGTTGCCCACAAATTCTATCTTGTATATCACTGGCAGATCCTTTACCTTATAAACGAGGATCACCTTGTCTCCAACCCTCTCTTCCTCCACCTCTATGCTATCAAAGAAGCCAGTTCTGTAAAGACGCCTTATATCTTCCCTTATGGCTGACGGATCGTAGGAAAAGCCTTCTTTGATTCTGATCAAGCCCCTTATGATCTCTTCTGGTACATACTTGGCCCCTTCTATCTCTATCCTTTCTATCGTCTGTGCATAAAGCCATCCAAAGCTAAGTAAAAGTGCTAATGCTACCTTACGCAATCTCTACTCTCCTTTCTCCAGATTTTACAAAACCCAAAATAAAGGCATCGGGTATTTCAGATAGAACCTTCTCAGCGTTCATCTGATCACTGATAAGAACGAAACCAACTCCCATGTTAAACACCCTAAACATTTCTTGTTTTTCTATATTACCAAGTTTTTGGATCCACTGGAAAATAGGATTTATTGGGATGTTTTTTTCTTCTACAACCGCCTTTGTTCCCTCCGGGAGGACTCTAACTACATTGCCAGGTATTCCACCGCCGGTTATGTGAGCCATCCCCTTTATTTGAATGCCTTTCTCAAGCAAAGTTTTAACTTCTTTCCAGTATATACGCGTGGGCTCAAGGAGGACCTCTCCCACCGTTTTGTTAAACTCTTCTAAATACGTCTCATAATCAATCCTTTTTAGTTCCAAGACCTTTCTCAAAAGGGAGTATCCGTTGCTGTGAAAGCCAGAGGAAGGCAGTCCAATTAAAACATCCCCCGGTTTTATATCCTTTCCTGTTATCAGTCTATCCTCTTCGCATACTCCTACACAAAAGCCCGCAAGGTCATAAACTCCCTCTGGGTAAAAACCGGGCATCTCTGCGGTCTCTCCTCCCACAAGGGGCATTTCAGAAAGCCTGCACCCTTCTATTATACCTTCTATAACTTTTTTTAGCACGTCCAGATCCAACTTCCCTGTAGCTATGTAGTCCATAAATCCTAACGGTTTTGCGCCGGAGGTTATAAGGTCGTTTACGTTCATTGCCACAAGGTCTATGCCCACGGTGTGATGGACGTTCATCTGTTGGGCAACTTTTAGCTTAGTTCCCACACCATCGGTAGTCATCATAATCACGGGCTTTTTGTATCCTTCAAGCAAAACACCACTGGCAAAACTGCCAAAGAGGATAGCTTGGGATTTAAGCTCTTTCGTTTTGTTTTTTATAAACTCTACAAAACTATCTGCCTTTTCTATATCCACACCAGCCTGTTTGTATGTTAGTCTATGCATTTAGGTAAAACTCCTCCAACACAGAGTATATAGGCCCTACAGAAGTTAAGGAACTTCTTATGATGGATATTCTATCCACAACATCCTCGCCAAAGTTTGTATTTTCGTATTTTTTCAAAAGAGCTTTCAGTTTTTTCTTGTCGTACTCCTTCATTCTGCAGATGGTTAAGTGGGGATGGAAGGGTTTGCTATCGGTTTTTATACCGAGCTTTCGATTAGTATGGTAAACATCTTTTGCTAAGGCTTTTAGTCCGTTTTCACCTTCTGAGACTCCAATCCAAAGCACCCTTGCTCTATCTAAATCCGGAAACACCCCCAAGGACTTATACTTTATCTTTATTTCCTTGTGCCTCTGGGACACTTCCTGAACACCCTTTATTATATCCATGACCTTTTCCTCTGGCACCTCTCCTATGAAGTGAAAAGTCATGTGATAATTCTGAGGCTCTACCCACTTGCCCTTTATAAAGTCATCCGCTTGCTCCTTTATTTTCTCCACATGCTCCTGAATGGCCTTAGTAGTAAAAAAGCCTACAAAGATTCTAACCACAGCCGGCTTACTATTATACTATTTTATTGCTGGGGACGTAGCTCAGCGGGAGAGCGCCTGCATCGCAAGCAGGAGGTCGGGGGTTCAAATCCCCTCGTCTCCACTTATATTTAATCCTATGGGCATATTTTCAGAAGACTTACTAAACCTTGGCAATCTTATAGATGTAGAGTTTGAGATAAAGGTGCCCGCTCCGCTTTTGAGTTCTACAGTAAAAGGTTTAAGCTTTGAATTGGCAGAAGGTTTAATGAGGGTAGGATTTAAAAAGAAAGGGCTGATATTTTCCAAAGATGTTCAGGTGCTTTTTAGAGAGGATCCCAAGGCTGTGAGGAACACGTCTAACGAAAGAAGCATAGGACTTTTGGTGGCTACTGACAAAAACTTGAAGGAAGTTCTTGAAAAAGGCGGGTTCTCACAAGAAGGGGATCACGTATTTATAAACCTTTTTGAGGCCATAAAAAACACAGAGGAGTATCTGAAAGTTCCCAAACAGTTCAGAGAAAGGATCATTCTAAGTAGATACAAACTTAAAGATGGTTTTGTCCAACTTTGGGCTAAGGTAAGCAAAGGTGTATAATTTTAGACATGTACTATTTGTTGCTTGCGCTATTTATATTAGTCGCAGTGCTACTTATCTTGGTCGTTTTGATGCAGAGGGGTAGGGGGGATGTGGGAAGCGCCTTTGGCGGTATGGGACAGGGTGTGTTTGGTCCTGGCGGTGTGGATACCATACTCACAAAGGCTACCTACTGGCTCGGTTTTATCCTTATGGGTTTAGCGTTGTTGATTGGGCTATTTCATCCTTCAAAAAAGGGGTCCCTTTTGGAAGATGAAAGTAAAAGACCTACTACTAACACCCAGCAAAGTTCCCCAAAGGGACAGGCAACTCCTTCTGGCACACCTTCTGAAGGTAAAACCCCCTGAACTTTATTTAAGGATGGATCAAGAAGTTTCAGAAAATTCTCTGGAAGAATATTGGAAAAGCTTAAGCAAGTTAGAAGAAGGTTATCCTTTACAGTATCTACTTGGGGAATGGGACTTTTACGGCAGGACTTTTAAACTTAAAGAGGGCGTCCTAATCCCGAGGCCAGAAACGGAGCTTCTGGTAGAGAAAACTTTAGAACTCTTAGACAAAAACAAAAAATACATAGGCTTAGAGATCGGCGTAGGTAGTGGATGTATAGCTATTACCTTGCTTTTGGAAAGGGAGAAGCTTTTTATGTATGGCACAGACATAAACCCAGATGCTTTGGAGATTTCCCAGTTAAATGCACAAATTCACGGAGTTTCCCACAGGCTTAAACTGCTTGAGGGGAAGGATTTTGAACCAGTAAAAAGTATGAAGTTTGACTTTATCGTTTCAAATCCACCTTACATACCAGAGCGCTATTGGGAAAGCTTTCCGAAGGCTTTAAAACTTGAAGGAAAGACTTCCCTAATAGGGGGCGAAAAAGGTTGGGAATTCTACGAGAGGTTTTCAAAGGAGGTGGGGGATCATCTGAAAGAAAATGGTTTTTTTGCCTTGGAGATAGGGCACGATCAAGGGGCTGTGATTGAGGAAATCTTTAAAGATTTTCAGCTTAAGATCTTTAAAGACTATACTGGTCAAGATAGGGTAGTGATAGGATGGAGGTGTTAGGACTAATAACCAGTGTGGTGTTTTTCATAATACTGGAGGGGCTTTTTGCGGGCTCTGAAATAGCTCTTGTAAAAACCGACAGAAGTAAAGTGTTGGCTCTTTACAGAAAGACAAAGTATGAGTTTTTAAAGGATTTTTACGATAACCCAGAGGATTACATAACCCTTACTATGCTTGGATACACGATCAGCATAGTTTTTGCTTCTACTCTATACACTCTTATAGTATTAAACTTGGCAAAGCGCTTTGAATTTCTTTCAGGGCTTGAGGTGCTTTTTTCTGCCACTCTTGTGATCTTCACCCTTATGTTTGGAGAGTTTATACCTAAGAGTCTCTTTCATAAGCATGCGGATAGAGTACTCATCCCCAGCGTGTGGATGCTGAGCAAACTAAAAAAAGTTTTATTGCCCATTCTTAAGATCGTTAGAGTTGTAAGTAAATACATAAGCAAAAAACTGGAGAAACTATCAAAGGAGAACATTTCCCGTAAAGACCTTTTGTCTATGATTGAAGACCTTTCAAAAGAAGAGGAAATTCAATTAGTAGTTAAGCTCCTTTCTGCAAAGGATACTCTTCTTTCTGAAGTGCTAAGACCTATCCACGAGGTAGTTATGATAAACGAAAACCTTACAGTCGAGCAGGCTGTAGCTGAGATAAAAAAGAGCGGCTACAAAAGGCTACCCGTATACAGAAGTAGGGTAGATGACATAATAGGTTACGTGGATCTTTTCGATTTAGTTCCGGTATACGGAAAGGGATTAAGCATAAGAGAGTTTATAAGACCTGTGGCGGTGTTTCCAGAGTTTGCTTCTGTGGAGCATGCTTTGAAAACCTTTACGAAAGCAAAGGAAGGTTTGGGAATAGTAGTGGATGAGCTGGGAGTTGTTTTAGGCATAATTACTGTTGATGATATATCTGCGTTCTTTATGGGCGGTTTGGGTACTGAAGAGCTTCAAGAGGACAGGGTTAAAGAGATAGAAAAGGATAAGTGGATAGTGGATGGAAGGCTGCAAATAGAAGATTTGGAGCGTCTTTTGTCTGCACCCCTTCCTGAAGGTCCTTACAGTACTGTAGCAGGACTGATTGCATACCAACTAAAAAGAGTTCCAAGCAAAGGAGAATCTATCAGCATAGGCCAGGTTAGGTTTAAAGTGGTTCAATCTAACGGAAAGAGAGTGCAAAAGGTTATGGTTGAGAAGGTTTCTTCTTAACCAAAAGGGACGCAACAACAGACAAGAACACTGCGCTGAATAATAAAAGCAAAGAAACAAACACAGGTATTTTGTAAAAGTCCGATATAAGCATTTTCACGCCTATAAAGCCAAGGATAAAGGAAAGCCCGTAGTGTAGAAAGTGAAAAAGGGGAAGTATGGCAGAGGCAGCAAAGTATAGAGACCTAAGTCCCAGTATGGCAAAGATGTTAGATGTGTATACTATAAATGGATCCTTTGAAATGGCCAGGATAGCCGGCACTGAGTCTATTGCAAACATAATGTCTGAGCTTTCTACAAAAAGAAGGGATAAGAAAAGGGGAGTGGAATACACTTTTCCCTTTTCTTTGATAAAAAACCTTCCATCGCTGTAATTTGGACTTAGAGGTATTATCCTCTTTGCCAGCTTGTAGACTACAGTTTCCTCCGGATGAAACTCCTTCTCCTCAGTTATCAAGAGCTTCACTGCAGAAGCAATTAGGATTATACCAAAGACGTATATTACCCAGTGAAAAAGTTTTATTAGCTCTATGCCTGCAAATATAAAAATGGCTCTGAAGATTATGGCCCCAAGCACACCCCAAAAGAGCACCTTGTGCCTGAACTCTTCGGGAACTTTAAAGTAAGAAAAGATCAGTATGAAAACAAATATGTTGTCTAAGCTTAAGGCTTTCTCCAAAGAGTAGCCAGTAATGTATTCCAAGAAGCTTTGGGGGCCTTTGTAGTAATACACATACACAGAAAAAGCCAATCCCACACCTATCCAGAAGGCAGAAAGTAGCAGGGACTCTTTTATGGAAATTTTGTGTGGGTTTTTATGAAAGACAAAAAGATCTAAAAACAGAGCAAGCAAAACAACAAATCCGAATATAATCCAACCCAACTCAATCATTTAAGGCTTTCCTTTATACGGTCTATTATTTTAACTGGTAGGGGGTCGTATCCGTATATATCAGCCAGATAAAAGCTTACCCAATCTTCCAAATAGGCAAGATACATAAGCCTTTCTTCCAAACTTTCACCTTTTCCTCGCAGAACTACCGGAGATAAACCAAGCTCTTTAAAGATCTTCTCCGTTATCTCTACCCTCTTTATAACCCTTGGATGGTCCTCTGGATCATGGAGTATTATAAAATGGCACAGGTTTCTGGCAATGGGATTATCTAAACCTACCACTTCGTTGTGATGAAGCTCTGGAAGGACTGCGGTATAACAGAGGGTCTTTGAGTTTTCGTTTATCTGAGTCTTCCATCTAAAGGCGATGGGCTCCGTTAGAGGTGTGCCGTAAACTATGGGAATGTAGTTCTGCAAAACCTGCGCTATGTTGTAAGCGGTTTCCTTTATCTCTTCTTTATTCTCATCCAAGTTCTTCCTTATCTTTTCCAAACTTCTACCAAAACCAAAAAGACTCATAACTGCAGAAAGCATAAAACCAAAGGCATAACGCGGCGCATAGCCAGGTGGCACAGAGACGAACCTAAACCCTTCCTTATCCGCTATCTCTTCTAGTTTTCCCCCAGAGCTGACGCATATTATGTTTAGTCTTCTTTGCATAGCCTCTTGCACAGTGCTTATAGTCTCTTCTGTGTTTCCACTGTAGCTTACCGCCACCAAAAGCCAATCTTGTTTTGCATAAGGTGGAAGCTCATAGCCGTGAAGTGAAACGACGGGAACCTCTGTCCCTCTCCTTTCCAACAAGAGCTTTAGCACGTCCCCCACTATTCCAGACCCCCCCATACCAGAAAAGACAATACCTTTGTAATCCTCTACGGATATAACATCCACATCGTATGTGCCAAACTGACTTGGCATTGCGTTCAGCCACTCTTTTGCTTTCATAAAACACCTCCCCTTTTATTTAATTTATAAGCCAAACACTACAGGTTTGCCTTTTTCTACCTTCATTGGTGTTTTGTGCCTCAAAAGGTTCAAGGAAAATTCCAGGTTGTTGTATAAGGTTATAGAATAGTTGTCCCAGAATACGCAAGTGCCCGCAAGGCAGAAGTAACCTCCGCTTGTAGGAGCTATCTGTTCTGCGATCAGTAGGGTATAGTGGCCCATGTTGGACACGGCGCTATCTTCCGCTCTTACCACCACCTTTGTGTCTGGCATTAAAGGCTTTATGGAAGCGCTGCAGGCAAGCATAATCTTTTCTACGTTTACTTCGTTTTTCTCATTTCTGTTATACCTTCTTATCTTTGAAGTAACCAAAAAGTATTTGTCTCCGTTGTGGTTGTTAACCTCGTCCGTTACTTCGTCTGGATTTAGCTCCATCCCAAACCTTCTGGCAAGGGTGTTGCAGGTGTCTGCGATGTGGTCCTCGTTCTTGTAATACCCTCCCAGTATGACCTTCTTTCCCAACTCCCAGACCCAGTTTTCTACCTCTTGGGCTTCTCTTTCTGTAAAGGGAATTTCAGGGTAGTTAAATACTATGGTGTCATACTCTTTAAGCCTTTCCCAACTATCCACCTCTTCTATGATTATGCCATTCTTTTCTGCTTCCCTTTGAAGTATAGAAAAGTAGTAGTGGTCCGTGATGGTGAATTCTTGGTGAGTAATGCTCCAAGCTACTTTAGTTTTCATGGAAAAGTATTTTAAAACATTTATATTTAAGCCCTATGAAAAGAAAGGTAGTTAGTCAGATAAATCTGCGAGAGGATAGATTGCCTCCTGGGCAAAAGTGGATCTCTGCGCCTATAGTTTATGACATTGTAGATGCTCTGCCAGATTGGGACCTTTCCGAGTATAGGTTCAAGGTGTGGGGACAGGTGAGCAAACCTTTAGAGCTTTCTTACGATGAGCTTTTGAGTTTGCCTGCAGTAGAGCTTGTGGCAGACTTTCACTGCGTTACCCGGTGGAGTGTAAAGGATATAGTCTGGGAAGGTGTGCAAACAAAAACTATTCTGAGTATGGTAGAACCTACTCAAGAGGCTAAGTTTGTTTTGGTCCATTGCTTGGAGGGATATACCACCAACATACCAATAGAATACCTTTTTGAAGAAGACAGTATATTAGCCTACAAAATGTATGGCAAACCCATTCCAAAAAGGCACGGCTTCCCTTTAAGGCTTGTGGTTCCCAAGCTCTATGCTTGGAAGAGTGCTAAGTACGTTTGGGGGCTTGAGATTCTTAAAGAAGACGTGCCAGGCTTTTGGGAAAGAAGAGGCTACAATATGAGAGGAGACCCTTGGAGAGAGGAAAGGTATTGGTAAGATTGAATGCCTTTTTATCTATGTGTGGTATTGCGTCCAGAAGAAAGGCAGACCAGCTTATTCTTGAAGGTAGGGTAAAAGTCAATGGCATAACAGTTAGAGAGTTTGGTTGGAGAATAGATCCTCAAAAGGATGTGGTAGAAGTAGACGGGAAGCCTGTAAAGCCTCAAAGGTATAGATACATAGCCCTTTACAAGCCTTGCTGTTATCTTACCGCTCTGGGCACATCAAAGGAAGGCAAAAGGACTATTCAAGAGCTCATAAAGGATATTCCAGAAAGGCTCTATCCTGCAGGAAGGCTTGACTACAACGCAGAAGGCCTTTTGATCCTTACCAACGATGGACAGCTAGCAAACAGGATAATGCACCCGCGCTACAAACTTCCGAAAACCTATCAAGTTTTGGTAAAGGGAAAGGTAAGTGCAGAAACCTTAGAATCTATGAAAAGGGGAGCAGAGCTGGAGGACGGTTTTGCAAAACCAGTTAGCGCTCGCATACTCAGATACGAGAAGGATAACACCCTTTTGGAAGTCGTCTTTACAGAAGGAAGAAAGCATATCGTAAAGAGATTTACCGCCCACTTTGGACACAAAGTTTTGAAACTCAGAAGGACCGCCATAGGACCGATAAAGCTTGGAAAGTTAAGCCCAGGAAAGTGGAGGGACCTTTCAAAAGAGGAAGTAATGGCTCTCAAAAAAGCTGTTAAAATGCTAAACTGATGGAAAGCGTGCTGAAGTTTTTATTTTTTGTGGTGGCTTTTGTGGTTTTCCTAAGGCTTGGTCTAAAGCTTTACGTGTTAAAAAAGGCAAAGACTAAGGAAGGTATGATGGTAGAAAGCCTTAGCGATGGCGTGCTTTACTTTTACTCTCAGAGGTGTGGAGCATGCAAAGCTATGGAACCTCATATAGAGGCCCTTGCTAAAGAGCTGGAGGTCAAAAAGCTTGATGTCTTCTCAGAAGAAGGGCAAAACCAAGCAAAGAAATTTGGAGTGATGGCCACACCTACCACTGTGCTTGTAAAGAACGGTAAAGTGCATAAGGTTTTTGTAGGCATAGTTAGCGCAGACAAAATCCTCAAAGAATTTAAGCTCTGATAATCCTACTTACCTTCTCTACCCCTTCCAACTCCTTTAGCGCTCCGATTACTTTGTTTAGATGCTCCAAACTGTTTAGCTCTACTACAAACTCCATCACCGCTTCGCCTGTTTGTAGGCTTTTAGTAACAGACTGAAGGATGTTTGCGTTTAGCCTTGCCAAAGTGGTAGCCACCTCTCCAAGAATGCCCACTCTGTCTTTTACCCACAGACGAAGTGGTACGCTGTATTTTTCTTTAGTGCTCGTCCAATTTACCTTTACCACCCTCTCTGGAAAGTGATTTTTGATGTGCTGCAGGTTTGGACAGTTGGCTAAGTGGATTATCAAACCCTTACCCTTTGAAACAACACCCAAGATTTCATCACCAGGTAGTGGATTACAGCACTTTGCTATTTGATACATGACCCTCTCTATTCCCTCTAATTGGACCTGTGTGCCACCGACTTTTTCTAACCTCTCCTTAGGTTCGGTCCTTCTCAAACCAAGTATTTGGTAAATTCTCTCCTTACTCAACTTACCACTTCCGATCATCAGATATACTTCTTCGTCTTTTTGTATGTCTTCGGCGTTTTTTATCTGGTTTAGCAAAACCTGCTTATCTATGTTTAACTTTTTGGATAAAAGGTCCAAAGTCTGTTTTCCATCTTCTATCCACTTTTCCTTTTCTAACTCCTTAAGGTAAGCCTTTATTCTGCTTTTTGCCTTTGACGTGATTACGAACTTTAGCCATTCTGGGTTTGGTTTTTTTGTGGGGCTGGTGATTATTTCCACCTGGTCTCCGTTTTGAAGCTTGTAGTCCAAAGGTACGATCCTTCCGTTTACCTTTGCCCCTGCACAGTGATTTCCTACGTCCGTGTGGATGTGATAGGCAAAATCCACCGGAGTGGCACCCTTTGGGAGTACTACAAGGTCTCCCTTAGGAGTGAATACGAAAACTTCTTCCGAAAAGAGCTCTAACTTTATGTTTTCTAAAACTTCCTGCGGGTTTTTGCTACCCTTTAGGTTCTCCACCAAACCTTTTAGCCAACTATAAACCGTATTGTCCTTTGGGTTGATAGCTTCTTTGTAAGCCCAGTGGGCTGCAACACCCTTTTCGGCTCTTTCGTGCATCTCCCAAGTTCTTATTTGCACTTCTACAACCTTCCCCTTTGGACCAAAGACCGCCGTATGCAAAGATTGATAAAGATTTGGTTTTGGCAAGGATATGTAATCGTCAAACTTTCCTGGAATGGGTGTAAAGATGTTGTGAATTATACCAAGCACCAAATAGCACTCCTCCACTGTATTGACGATAACACGAACGCCCAGGATATCATGCACGTCCTCTAACTTTATACCCTTTTTCAAGGTTTTTTGCCATATGCCATACAAATGCTTTGGTCTGTAGGTTATCTCCGCCTCAACGTTGTATTTTTTAAGAGCTTCCTTTAGCTTTGGGATGAAAGATCTTTTCAGATACTCTTCAAGTTTGCTTTTGTTTTCTTTCACAAACTCCTTGACCTTTTCATACTCCTTTGGATAGAGAAAACTAAAGCACAGGTCTTCAAGCTCTGTCTTTATACGCCAAATACCCAACCTGTTTGCCAAAGGTACGTATATTTCCATGGTTTCCTTTGCTATCCTTATCTGCTTTTCCTTTGGAAGGTGTTGAAGAGTTCTCATGTTGTGCAATCTGTCCGCAAGCTTTACCAACAAAACCCTTATGTCTTTTGCCGTTGCCAGAAGTAATTTCCTGTAATTTTCCACCCTTTCCGAGCTTACGTCCTTAAACTTGTACTTTCCTATTTTTGTCACACCATCCACTATGTTTGCCACTGTTTCCCCAAAGAGCTTTTTTATCTCTTCGTACGAAGTTTGCGTGTCTTCTAAAACATCATGGAGCAAGGCGGATATTATTGATTCTTTTCCTAAACCCATCTCTGCCACTATGATTGCCGCTTCCAGTGGATGGATCACGTAAGGCTCTCCAGAAGCCCTGTTCTGTCCCGCGTGCCTCTCTTCCAAAAATTCTATAGCCTTCAGAACCTCATCCCTGTCCTTTTCCTCTACCAAACTCAAGAGTTTTTCTACTTTTTTGGACAGAAGAGCCTGCATAGTTGAAAATTTAAGCTTTTAGGGTAGCTTTTCCAAAAAGAAGGTTTGATTGGTGTATATGCATATTTTGGAGGCTATCAGGAGAGACTCTTTCACTATCTCCTCTGCAGAAAGGTTGGTGTGCTTGTAGAGTGCCAAAGCACAAGCCCGAGCGTAATCTCCGCCGGAGCCTATGGCTATAACTGGCTCATCCGGTTCTATCACGTCCCCAGTTCCAGAAACCACAAAGATATTGTTTAGGTCTGCTGCCAAGAGCACCGCATCCAACCTTCTCAAAGCCCTATCCATCCTCCACTCCTTACCAAGTTCCACACAAGCCCTGAGCAAGTTACCCCTAAATTCCTCCAACTTATTCTCCAGCCTTTCCATCAAAGCAAGCCCGTCAGCCGCGGCTCCTGCAAAACCTACTATAACTTTGTTGTTGTATATCTTTCTAACCTTTCTCGCACCGTGCTTTAGCACAGAGGATCCCAAAGTTACCTGTCCATCCGAGCCCATAACGGTGTTGCCGTCTTTTCTGACTGCCAAAACTGTAGTCATAAATTCAAAGTATAAAACGGTTTTTGGATATAATAACTTATAACATTTAAGGAGGTTTTTCCATGGCGGTTCCTAAGAGAAGGACTTCCAACTGGAGAAGGGATCAAAGAAGGGCCCAAAATTTCTTTTCTAAGGTCAAGCCCAGAGCTTTGGCAGAGTGTCCAAACTGTGGAGAGTTAATTATGCCCCACAGAGTCTGTCCTTACTGCGGTTATTACAAAGGAAGGGAAGTTATAAGCATGCAATGAACAAAATCAGAATAGCAGTGGATTGTATGGGAGGGGATTATGCCCCCGAGGAAATAGTCAAAGGTTGTATTCTAGCTTATAAAGAGTTTGGCATAGAAAGTTATCTGGTAGGGGATAGGGATGCTATACTTCGTATACTTAAAAGGGAGGGAGTTAAAGAAAACGGTCTAAAAGTGGTGCATGCAGAGGATAAGGTTGAGATGAACGAGCCTGCTTCTGTGGTTTTGAAAAAAAAGAACTCTTCTCTTTACGTTGCAGGAATGCTCGTAAGAAGGGGGGAAGCAGACGGCTTGGTCTCTGCTGGAAATACGGGGGCAGTGCTAACGGTTGGGAAGTTTGTGGTAGGCGCTGAGGAAGAAGTAGAAAGACCCACCATAGGAGTAGTTTTACCCAACCCTGAGGGTAAAACTGTCCTTCTGGATGTGGGGGCAAACGTGGATTGTAAACCAAAACACCTTCTTCAGTTTGCCGTAATAGGACACACTTACGCAGAGGAAATACTGGGTATAAAAAATCCGAGGGTTGGACTGTTGAGCATAGGGGAAGAGGAGGGTAAAGGAAACGAGCTTGTAAAAGAAACCTATCCATTGCTAAAGGCTTCAAAGCTCAATTTTCTGGGTAACGCAGAGGGCAGGGATATATACGCTGGGACCTTTGATGTGATTGTGTGCGACGGTTTTGTGGGGAACGTAATACTCAAGGCGAGTGAAAGTTTAGGTTTTGCAGTTCTGCAAATGATAAAGGAAGAGGTCAAAAAGAGCCTTCTGGCAAGAATAGGCGCCCTTCTGATGAAGCCTGCACTGAACAACTTCAAAAAAAAGGCGGATTTTGCAGAATACGGGGGCATACCCCTTCTCGGTGCCAAAAAGCCCGTAATAATAACCCATGGTAGGGCAAACGCAAAGGCTATAAAAAATGCCATAAAGGTGGCCAACGAATTCCTAGTTCATCACCTTAACGAAAAACTAAGGGAAAACCTGGTAAAACTGATACCAGAAGAGGTTAAGGTCTAATGGGTATAACGCTTCAGGGTTTTGGCTTTTATGTTCCGCCAGATGTGCTAAGCAACTTCGACTTAGAGAAAATGGTTGATACTTCCGACGAGTGGATAACCAGCAGAACAGGTATAAAAGAAAGAAGAATAGCCAAAAACGAGACCCTTCTTGACATGGCCGAAAAAGCCAGTAGAATGGCTTTAGAAGATGCAAAAGTAGAGCCTGAGGATGTAGATGCCATAGTGTTTGCAACCATAACACCACACTTTACCTTCCCAGCTTCTGCCTGTCTATTACAAAATAGGCTTGGATGTAAGAATAGCTTTGCCTTTGATATTTCCGCAGCTTGCAGTGGTTTTCTGTATGGATTGGAGGTTGCCAAAGGTCTGATAATGGGAGGAAGTGCTAAGAAGGTTCTGTTGGTTGGTGCTGAAAAACTTTCAGAAATCATCAATTGGCAAGACAGGAGCACGTGTGTTCTCTTTGGTGATGGCGCAGGTGCGGTGCTTATTTCGTCGGAAGGGGAAGGGGAAATTTTAGCTTCCCTAATGAGGTCAGACGGAGAAGTATGGGATATACTTTACGCAGAAAAGTGCGGATACATAAGCATGAAAGGTAGAGAATTGTTTAAGCTGGCGGTTAGAAGCATGGAAGAAGTTTGTAGGCAAGTTGTGTCTATGGCAGGTCTTAGAGTGGAAGAGGTAGACTTGGTAATACCCCATCAGGCAAACATAAGAATAATGGAGGCTTTGGCGGAAAAGCTTGGCATTCCCATGCAAAAAGTTTATTCAAACATCCACAAATACGGTAATACCAGCGCCGCTTCCATTCCTATAGCTATGGCAGAAGCCTATCGGGAGGGTAAGCTTAAAAGGGGTGACAAGGTTTTGATGACAGCTATGGGTGGTGGTTTGACTTGGGGTGCTACACTGATAAAGTTTTGATGATAAAAGAGTTAGAAGGTAGGCTAATAGGCGCCTACAGGCACGTCAAACGTGTGGTTATAGACAGTAGGCAGGTCCAAGAGGGAGATCTTTTCGTAGCCCTAAAAGGTTCAAGACACGATGGACATGATTTTGTAGACGAAGCCTTTTCGAGAGGGGCTTATGGAGTCTTGGTGGAGAAAGAGGTAAAGGTGCCGGAAGGAAGGTTTGCCTTTGTAGTGAAAGATACTCTGTCTGCCCTAAGGATGCTGGCACTCAGAAAAAGAAAGACTTTTAGTGGAAAGGTTATAGCAGTAGCTGGTTCTGCGGGAAAGACCACCACAAAGGAGATGATATCCTTCTTGCTTTCAAAATTGGGGAAAGTTTGTAAAACACCAAAGAATCTAAACTCTCAGATAGGTGTCCCTCTGTCTGTGGTAAACTTTGACGAGGACTGTCAGTTTTGGGTGGTGGAGTTAGGAGCAAGCCAAAAAGGAGATGTGGCAAAGCTTGTTGATTTAGTAAAACCTCATGTAAGAGTAATCACCGCCATAGGGGAGGAGCACTTGGAGACCTTTGGTTGCTTGGACGACGTGATTATGGGAAACGGTGAGGTCTTTAAAGATATGGATCAGAACCATTTTGGCATCTGCCCTCATTATGTATCCCACTGTTATGAAATCCCAAACAAAATAACCTTTGGGGAAGGTTCCGATTTTTTTGCCGAAAACGTGTGCATAAACAAAGAAGGAGTTTTTTTTAGAGTAAGGGGGGAAGAGGTGTTTATTCCAATTCCAAGCTTAGCCGTAGTGGAGAATGCCCTTTGTAGCTTTGCAGTGCTCGAAAGCATTGGTCTTAATTGGAAAAGCTTTAAAGACTATCTTAAGAACTTCCACCCTGTAGAAGGCAGGTTCAAGACTTATCAGCTTGGTAAATGGTTTGTGATAGACGACTCTTACAACGCAAACCCACTGTCGGTTAAAAAGGCCTTACAGACCCTTTCAAAGTTTGAAGGTTTTAAAGTGGCAATCTTAGGGGATATGCTGGAGTTAGGAGAGGATTCTCAAAAGTATCACAGAGAGGTGGGAAAGTTATGTCACCAGCTTGGTATAGATTTTTGTCTCTTTTATGGGGAGCATATGAGATTTGCCTGGGAGGAGTGCATTAGTATGGGTTGCAAGGCTCAGTATTTCTCGGATATATTTTCATTGGTGGAGTCTTTAGAAGGATTTTTGTATGTAGAGGCTATAGTTCTTTTAAAGGGTTCAAGGGGGATGCGTCTCGAGAGAGTTTTGGAAGCCTTGGAGAATAAGAAATTTAGAATATAATAATATTACTATGTTAATAGTCCTCTTGCTAACCTTCAGCCTGCTTTGGGGTGGAGAGCTTAGGGTAGAAGATGCTGTCAAGCTTGCATTGGAAAACAACAAAGAGTTGAAGGCTTTACAGAGGGAAATAGAGGCTTCAAAGCTTGAACTAAGGTCTGCAAAGGGAGCTTACTATCCGCGTCTGAAGTTTGAGGAAACCTTCACGAGAACGGACATACCCGCCTATGTCTTTATGAGCAGGCTAAATCAGGAGCGCATAACTCTGCAAGACTTTGATCCAGGAAGGCTAAACAATCCAAAAGCAGCAAACAACTTTGAGACAAAGATAGGTTTGGAAGTACCCATATGGCTTGGTGGAAAACTTCAGGCAGCGGAAAAAATCGCAACTATAAATCTTTCCGTTATTAAAAGCGAATACGCACGCAAGAAAGAAGAGGTGGCCTTGAGGGTTTATCAAGCTTATTTGGACGCATCCCTCGCTAAAAGCGCTATCAACGTATGGGAACAGTCCCTAAAGGAAGCTTTGGAGCATCAAAGGTTAGCCCAGCAGATGTATGATGTGGGCATGGTTCTGCTTTCGGATGTATTCAGAGCAAAAGTGTATGTGGAGCAGGCAAGGGAAAGGCTTGATGGAGCTAAAAAAGATTACGCAGTTGCTAAAAAAGCTTTAGAACTTATGGTAGGCACTTCTCTTGGAGATTTTGAAGTAGAGGATTTAACAGAATGTCCTACGGTTGATACAAAAAACTTTCTTGAAATAGCCCTTCAAAAGAGGGAAGATCTGAAAGCCATGCAAAAAAGGTCAAAACTTTTTGACGAATATTACAGACTGGAGATGGCAAACAACCTTCCAAACATACATGCAGGAGCTTTTTATTTTCTAAACTCCAAAGATTATCCCCTTGGTGCAGACGGTAAGGGATACATGCTTACCGTTGGTCTTTCTTGGGCCTTTGACACAGGCCTTAGCACTTTCAACAGGGCAAAGACTCACCTTGAGAGGAAAAGGGCATTGGAAGAGAGGGTCGAAGGTTTAAAAGATCTGATTGCTTTTGAGTTAGAAAAGTCCAAAGCGGATTATGATAAATCTTTAAACGCCCTGGCTTCTGCAAGGGAGAGAGTGAAGGCAAGCAAGGAAGTGGTAAGGGTTATGGAAACAAGATACAAAAATGGCTTAGCTCGTATGGTAGATCTGTTGGATGCTCAAACTCAGTTAGATATGGCAAGGTTTGAAGAGCTCAAGGCAATGGTAGATTGTTGGAAGGCAGTAATTCAATTGGATTACTCAATGGGAACAATCTTGGAGGGTAGAAGATGAGAAGCTATATAAAGTATGCTCTATTTGCTTTGGTTTTAATACTGGGCATTTTGTGGCTTGGTGGTTTCTTTTTTAAAAAGATAACCACAGAGGAAGTAAAGCAGGAAGAAAAGGTAGTTCAGGGTTTGGAAATCGGTAAAGTGGAAAAGTTGGAACAGGGAGAGAGCGCCTACTTGGCTACTGTTGTGGCGGATAAGCGGGCGGAAATTTCAACCAAGCTAATGGGCAGTGTGATAAGCGTTAACGTAAAAGAAGGGGATTGCGTAGGGAAAGGAAGTTTGTTGGTGAGGATAGATGCCTCAGACATCCAATCTCAGGTGCAGGCTCTTGAAAAGCAGAAAGAACAGGCCGCTTTTGCTTACAAGTCAGCTTTGGCACATTACGAAGCAGTCAAAAAGACCTACGATAGATACTCCAAGCTTTTGAAGGAAGGTGCTGTAACCCAGCAAGAGTTTGACCAGATAAAGGCACAATTTGAATCTGCAGAAGCTCAGCTCAATCAGGCAATGGCAAGTATAAAGGCGGTAGAATTTCAGAAGAATGCGGTTGCTTCCAATCTGTCCTACGCAAACATAACCGCGCCTTTCTATGGATGCGTGGTTTCTAAGATGGTGGATGCGGGAGATCTAGCTGTTCCTGGCCAGCCTTTGATTGTCCTTGAGGGCAAACCCTACAAAGTAGAAGCCCACCTACCAGAAAGATTTATAGAAAGGATAAACGTGGGAGATAAACTTAAAGTGGCCGCAGGAGATAAGATTATTGAAGGTAAAGTGATAGAAAAGTCTGACGCAATAGATCCTATGAGCAGAACCTTTAGAGTAAAGCTTGTTGTCTCCTCCGATGGGCTGAGAAGTGGCATGCTGACAAAAGTTCTTATTCCAGAAACAAAGAGCGTGCTCTTGATTCCAAAGAGCGCACTGGTTAGACGTTTTGACTTTGTGGGAGTTTGGGTTGTTAGAGAGGATAGCACCTTAGAGCTAAGATTTGTAAAGCTTGGAGAGGAGGTAGGAGATAAGGTGGAGGTGATAAGCGGTCTTAAAGAGGGTGAAAGGATCGTGGTAGGTGGTGTTGAAAAGGCTTGCGAAGGTTGTAAGGCTGGAGGCTGAAAATGTATGGCCTTGCTGGTAGGTTAGCCAACTACTTTATAGATTCCAAACTAACCCCCATCTTGATAATTGTATCCTTAGCCTTAGGTTTATTTGCCATCATCACCACACCAAAAGAAGAAGAGCCGCAGATAGTGGTGCCCATGATAGACATTATGATCACTTACCCTGGGGCCACTCCCGAAGAGGTAGAGAGAAGGGTCGTAACACCCTTAGAAAAGAAACTTTGGGAACTAAGGGACATTGAATACATATACTCCTATGCCACCGAAGGTATGGCGGTGGTAACCGCCAGGTTCTACGTAGGCACAGATCCGGTAAAGGCTCTAGTAGATTTAAACACGAAGATGATGTCCGCAATGGACCTTGCTCCTCCTGGAGTGGTCCTACCACCCCTCATAAAACCAAAGTCCATAGACGATGTGCCCATACTAACTCTAACCCTTTGGGGTAAAAACTACGACTGGTATGACCTAAGGCGTATAGCAGCGAGCCTTGAGAATGAGATAAAGAAGATAGAAAGCGTGGCTGACGTGTTCATAGTTGGTGGCACACCAAGGGAGATAAGAATCATCTTAGATCCCAAAAAGTTAGAGTATTACAGAGTATCACCCTTACATGTGGCTAATGTGTTAAAAACCTCCAACGTGCAGATGCCCAGTGGAAGCCTTCTTAGGAACAACTACGAATACAGGGTGAGAACTGGTGTTTTCTTTGAGTCTAAAAAAGATGTGGAGAACGTACTAATTGGTATAGTTCAAGGAAGACCTGTTTATCTTAAAGACGTGGCTCAGGTTATAGATGGGCCTTCCGAAGCAAGGGATTACGTTCTTATGGGTTTTGGTCCAGCGGCGGGCGTCGGTGATGTAAAACCAGGCGAGCTTTATCCTGGGGTTACCATAGCTATTTCCAAAAGAAAGGGAACCAATGCCATAGACGTGGCAAATAAAGTTCTCAAACTGGTGGAGCACTTAAAAAATAACAAGCTTCCAAAGGATCTAAACATAGAAGTAACCAGAAATTACGGTAAGACGGCAAAGGAAAAATCGGACGATCTGCTTAAAAAACTGTTCATTGCCACCGCCTCCGTAGTACTTTTAATGGCGGTTACCCTGGGCTTTAAAGAGTCTATCGTAGTTGGCATCGCAGTACCAGTTACCCTTGCCTTAGCCCTTTTCATAAGCGAAATGCTCGGCTTTACCCTAAACAGGGTCACACTCTTTGCGCTGATATTTGCCATTGGTATTCTTGTGGATGACGCAATAGTGGTGGTTGAGAACATACACAGGTGGTTTGAGCTAAAACTGGCAAAGTATCCAAGGGAAGCCATAGTGAGGGCTACCGATGAAGTAGGAAATCCAACCATATTAGCTACCTTTACCGTTATAGCCGCCCTAATGCCCATGGCTTTTGTCACCGGTTTGATGGGTCCTTACATGAGACCCATACCTATAAATGCGTCGGTGGCTATGTTCTTTTCTCTGCTGGTTGCCTTTATGATTACCCCTTGGGCTGCTTATATATTTCTGAAAAATCAATTTGACAAAAAGGAGCACAAGGAAGTAAATCTTAAAGATACCAAATTTTGGAAGTTTTATGCCAGAATTATAACTCCTCTGTTGGCCAGCAAACCCAAAAGATATGCCTTCTACGGCTTTACCTTAGGCTTGATGGCTGTATCAATTGGATTACTTCTGACAAAAGCCGTTGTAGTTAAGATGCTGCCTTACGATAACAAAAGCGAGCTGCAGATAGTTATAGACATGCCAGAGGGCACTCCCAAAGAGAAAACTCTGGAAGTGGCAAAGGCTATAGGGGATTACATATCCAAACAGAGTATTGTTGTAAACTATCAGATATACGTAGGCACTTCCTCTCCTTTTAACTTCAACGGGCTTGTGAGACACTATTACCTAAGACAAAGTTCCAACTTGGCAGACATTCAGGTTAATCTGGTAGATAAAAAACTCAGGAAAGATCAATCCCACGACTTTGCAAAAAAGATAAGGCCAGCTGTTCACGAAATAGCAAAAAAGTATGGTGTAAAGTATGTGGCAGTGGTGGAGGTGCCCCCAGGTCCTCCGGTGCTTTCACCCATAGTGGCTGAGGTTTATGGCCCAGACCTGAAAGCTCAGGAAGAGGTAGCTCTAAAGGTGCTGGAAATATTCAAAAAGTCCGATTCTATAACCGATGAAGGGATTTACCTTAAAACCCCCCACAAAATGATCCTATTAAAAGCTAAGGAAGATACACTTAAACTTGTAGGTTTAACAAAGGAAGAGTTGGTCCATACTTTAACCGCCCTTATCGGTGGATACAGCGTGGGGCTTCTTCAGAACACAGACACAGAGCATACACATATAGTTGTTAAACTGGACGAAAAGTACAGAACGCCGGATTTACTGCTGACCTTAAAAATACCTACAAGGGATGGAAAGCTTGTTCCCCTTTCTGAACTGGTGGAAATCAAAGAAGTTGAAGCACCTCAAGACATATACCGCAAGAACCTGAGAAGGGTGATCTATGTAATAGGAGACTTAGCGGGCAGGGAAGAAGCACCCTTCTACGGCATATTAGATGTTAGAAAAGAAGTACTTTCTCTTTCAACTCTGTACGGAAAACCTCAGGAGCTGTGGATGAGCCTGCCACTTATAGAGGACAGCATATATATTAAGTGGGACGGGGAGATGCACATTACTCTGGAAGTCTTTAGGGATTTGGGACTTGCTTTTGGAGTGGCTCTGTTTGTTATGTACGTTCTCATTCTTGGGTGGTTTAAAGACTTTAAAATACCGGGCATCATAATGGCTCCCATACCTTTAACCTTGGTTGGTATTATTCCAGGCCATCTGCTAATGGGCGCATACTTTACTGCCACTTCTATGATAGGTTTTATAGCCCTTGCAGGAATAATAGTTAGAAATTCTATTCTACTTGTAGATTTTGCAGAGGAGAGGGTAAAAGAAGGCATACCCCCTCACTTAGCTGTTGTAGAGGCAGGAGTAGTCAGAACAAGGCCCATACTACTTACTGCCATAGCTATAATAGTGGGATCCTTTGTTATCATCTTTGACCCAATTTTCAACGGCCTTGCCATATCCCTGATATTTGGAACAATAGGATCTACTACCCTTACTTTGGTGCTTATACCAGTTATGTATTACGCCTCAAAGACAAAGTTTCTGGCAGATGCTCCCTCTGAGGAGGAAATATACAAGGATATACTAAAGTAGTTTATACTCTTATTTATGTACCTTTTAAGCAGACAAGCTATATACGATAGGCACAAAAATATTGTCTTCTGGGAGGTATTTTTGCGGCATGAGGAGACGGAAAGATATCCTCAAAACCTGGATCCATTAAATGCCACCAGTATTGCGATAAATTTATTAGTGGAATTAGGTATAGACAAGGTGGGCGGAGGAAAGTTGGTTTTTGTGAACGTCCCGGCCATATTTTTAGAAGCCTCTATGTTTGACCTCATATCACCAGAGCAAATAGGTATAGAACTGGTGGAAAACAAGAGTATAACAAACCAAACATACGAAGCTATAGGCATCTTACTTAAAAGGGGCTTTAAGTTTTGTATAGACGATTTTGGGTTTGAAAGGATAGATTATCTGCCAATTTTAAACAAAGCTCATTTTGTCAAGATAGATATCAAGAACAATCCTTACAATCTAATAGAGTTGAAGGAAGTAATATCCATACTCAAGAGTTTAAAAAAGGGTACTGTAGCCAAAAATATAGAGACTGAAGAAGACTACAAAATAGCAAAAGAGATTGGTTTTGACTACTTCCAAGGTAATTACCTATCAGCTCCAATCCTTTTGAAGGATACGAGGGTTATATCTTATCTTAAGAGCACTCTGTTCAAACTCTACAAGGCGATAAAAGAAGGTGATTTAAAACAAATAGCCTATATACTAGAACGAGACGTAGGGGCGGCATACAAGTTCTTAAAGTTTGCCAACTCTGCCTTGTTCCCCAAAGTAAGAAAAATAAGCACCTTAGAAGAAGCAATAGTTTATTTGGGTTTTGATAATATAGTTAAATTTGCCATAATTCTTGCCCTTTCTGAGATGTTTGCAGAGGGGAAGGAAAAGGAGTATTGGCAGAGAGCTCTTTACAGGGCAAGTCTATCGGAAAAGTTGGCGGAAATGTATTCCCCAGACCTAGAAAGAAAAGCTCACATAGCTGGCTTGTTCTCTTTATCTCGCGAAATCTTTGGACGTGAGCCGAAGGATGTGGCTTCAGAGTTGGGTCTAGACAAAGATATCCAGGACGCCTTTGAAAAAAAGTCCAACGAGATAAGCTTTATACTTTCGCTGGTTGAGCTGCTTGAGGATACCACAGATCCTAAGTTTATAGAGAAGGTTGCTAAAATTTTAAATACTACGCCGGAAAAGGTTCAATCAGCGATGGAAAAGGCAAGAGAAGAGTCGGAGGTTATTGTAGGAGAATTTTCCTAATCTGTGGCGTAGCTATGAAGCCCTGGGAAGAAAAGATTTATTGCAAAGAAACATATCAACACACTTATAAATCCAAAGATAAGTATCCATGCGCTTCTGGTCCCTCTCCAGCCAAGCATCTGCCTTGTGTGTAAGTATGCACCAAAGAAGAGCCAAACTATAAGAGACCAAACTTCCTTAGGGTCCCAGCTCCAATAACCACCCCAAGCCTCGTTAGCCCAGGCAGCACCAAGGATGATTGATGCGGTCCATATGGGAAATACTATAACTACCGATTTGTAAGCGATTTCATCCAGAATGTCCAAAGAAGGCAAGAAGCTTAAACTTGGGTATTTTTCTTTTAGCAGATAAAGAGTAGCACCGCCAAAGGCAACGGTAAAACCTGCATAACCAACAAAGGCAGTTATAACGTGCAGGTAGAGCCAATAGCTTCTCAGAGCTGGCATTAAAGGCACTATCTCTGCGTTCGCTTTTAAGATGGCAAAAAGAGACAATCCAAATACAATTGGTAGTACGAACAAACCTAAGAGCTTTACACCGTATTTTCTTTCTATGATTAAATATATCGCACCCGCTACAAAGCTCCAAAAGGTTAAAGCCTCAAACAGATTGGACCACGGTGGATGGAAAGCACCCATTTCGTAAGTCTGTATGCTTCTCCTTATCATACCGGTTAAGTTCAAAAGTAAGCCTAAGAAAAGTGTAACACTTGATGCGTGGTACAGTAACCCCTCCTTTGTTAGGAACACAGAAAGGTATAATAGGATGGAAAGCCCGTAAAGTATGGTAGCGGATTTATACCAAAAAGTATTATCGTAGGGAAGAAAGGAAAGTAGAACGCAGAGCACAAGCCCAAGGGCTAGGAATAACCAAAAACCTTGCCTACTTAGGAAACTGTCCTTTACTAACACATTTCTCATGCTTTTAAATATAAAACCTACTTCTGGGGTTGCACGTCAACTTTTATCTGAACCTCGACCTCAGGATGTAGTTTTATCTGCACTGTGTGTATTCCCACATCTCTTATTGGCCTATTAACCAATATTCTCTTCTTATCTATTTCAAACCCTTTCTCGCTGAGAGCTTTTGAAATCTCTGAGCTCGTTACCGAACCATAGAGTTTTCCCTTTTCCCCCACTGGATGCCTTATTTCCAAGATAAGCCCTTCTAGTTTCTTTGCCAAATCCAAAGCCCTTTCCTTTTCCTTTTGTAATTTTCTAAGCTTTTGGGTTATTATGCTGTTGACATGCTTTAGGTTTGATTCTGTGGCCGGGAGAGCTATGCCCCTGGGTATCAAATAGTTGCGCGCGAATCCATCCTTTACGTTTATCACGCTTCCTATATTCCCATATCCTTCCAATTCCTTAAGAAGCACTACCTTCATTTTTTACCTCCTCAGATGATCACGTAAGGAAGAAGACCCAACTGCCTTGCCCTTTTTATCTCTCTGGCTAGCATACGCTGATGTTTGGAACATATACCCGTTTGCCTTCTACCTATTATTTTACCCCTTTCGGAGATAAACTTGGCAAGCTCTTCGTAATTTTTGTATGATGGATCTTTCCCTTTTTCACAAAAATAACAACTCTTTTTTGCGGTCTTCTTTATCTCCATCTTAAAACCTCCTCAAAATGGTAACTCATCCTCTTCGTTAGAGAAGGGCTTTTCTTCAAAACTTTGCTCCATATCCTCAGGCAAAACCTCTTCTTCTATTGTTTCTTCCATCTTTGGCTTTCTTATTATCCTTACTGACTCTGCAATTATCCTTACTCTACTCTGATTCCTCCCCTCTTTATCTACCCATTTATCCTGAGAGAGTCTGCCCTCTATAACCACCGTATAACCTTTTGACAATCTGGTGCTCAGGCTTTCTGCCAGCTTTCCGTAAGCTCTTACGTCAAAGAAATGTGTTCTCTCTTTCCATCCTTCATTAACTCTTTGCCTTATATTGTATGCTATGGAGAATTCCGCCACCTGATTTCCAGAGGGAAGGTAATTTATAGTAGGATCTCGCACTAAATTCCCTATGATGATCACTTTGTTAAGCATGGGTAGCCACCTCTTTTTCGCTCACTTGGAAGTTTAACCATCTTATCACATCTTCGTTTATCTTGTAGTAAAAATCCAAGTCATTGGGTAGCTGGGTATTGCTTGACTTAATCTGAATGATAAAGTACCTTCCGCTGCTGAAGTGGTTTATTCTGTAAGCTAACTGCTTTAGTCCCCAATCTGTTAAGCTGAGTACCTCACCACCCTTTTTGGAGATGTAGTCCTTTATCTCCTGCACTCTCTTGCTTACTTCTTCTTCCGAAAGGGTGGGCTTTAGCACTACCACGCTTTCGTAGTATCTGGTTGTTTTATAATACCTCTTTGCCATAGCAACCTCCTGGTCTTTTTAGGTCCCCACTCCAAAGGTGGGAACGAGGCTTAAGTTTTTTATTTTATCACTTTTTAAACCTGCTTGCAAGTTCTTCCATGATCTGGTGCCATTTCAATCCTTTGACCACCAAGGCCAAAGTTAGATGGTATAAAAGGTCTGAAACCTCCATCGCTATTTGCTTTTGGTTTCCATTTTTCAGTGCTATCAGAGACTCTACTGCCTCTTCTCCGAATTTTTGAATAATCCTATCCTCTCCCTCTAAAAAAAGTTTTACCGTGTACGAACCTTCTGGTTTTTCTGTAAGACGTTGTTTTATAACTTCTTCAAGCCTGCCAAGTGTTTCGAAAGGTAAAAGCCTTTCTGTCTTTTTTCCATCTATGCCTCTAAAAAAGCAGTTTCTCTCCCCAGTGTGGCAAGCTCTGTTGAGCTCTTGCTCAATGACGTACAAAATAGCGTCTTCGTCGCAGTCTATTCTTACCTCAATTACTTTTTGCAGCTCCCCAGAGGTTTCCCCCTTTTTCCATACCTTCTCTCTTGACCTTGAGTAATAGTGGGCATAACCAGTTTGTAGCGTAAGCATTAGAGCTTCCTGATTTGCCCACGCAAACATCCTTATTTCCCCAGTCCTGTAGTCCTGTGCTATCACGGGCACAAGCCCTTCAGCGTTCCACTTTATGCTCTTTAAAAGCTCATCCGAATATGTCAATGGGTTCCTCTCTAAATTTTCCATCCACAAGCTCCCAGCTTTTGTAAGATACCACCTTTCCCTTGCTGACGGAAAGGATTATGTAAGAAAAACCTTCAAAGGCTCTCTCTTGGTCAAACTGGGAGGGCCTGTCGGGATGGTCTGGGTGGGAATGATACACACCTACAATTTCAAGCCCAAACTCCCTTGCTTTTTTTTCCGCTTTCAGGTAATCCTTTGGATCTATCTCGTATCTGTCGTTTTTTCTGTCTGGGTTTGCGTTGGGTGTTTCATAAGCTCCAAAGACAATTCTTAAGTCCTTTTCGTATTTACCAAGCAAGAGACCACAGGTTTCGTAAGGGTAATCCCTCTCTGCTTGGGCTATGATCTTTTGCACCGCAGAGTTTTTTATCCTCAGCATGGCTTTGGCGAACCTATCAGTAGCTCTGCTATCTGAACCGCGTTGGTTGCCGCACCTTTTCTTATGTTGTCTGCAACCACCCACATGGAAAGTCCCGGCTCAAAGACTAAATCCTTCCTTATCCTTCCTACAAAAACTTCGTCCTTTCCCGCTACATCTATAGGAACAGGATAGCCCTCTTCTACAAGCACCACACCCTTAGCTTTCTTGAGTAATTCCTTTGCTTCTTCGGGCTCTAACGGGGTTTTTAGCTTAACTGAAATGGCTTCTGAGTGTCCATAAAAGACAGGCACCCTCACTGTGGTGGCGCTTACCTTAATGTTAGGATCGTGCATAATCTTTCTTGTTTCATTGAGCATCTTCATCTCTTCCTTCGTGTATCCGTTTTCTGTAAATAGGTCTATCTGTGGGATTACGTTAAAGGCAATCCTCCTTGGTAGGTTTTTAACTTCTATTTCTTTCCCCTCGCACCAGGCTTTTGTTTGCTCCTCCAACTCCCTTATAGCCTTTGCACCTGCACCGGAAACAGATTGATAGGTAGATACAACTATGGCTTCTATTCCTGCTACGTCGTATATGGGTTTTAGGGCAACAACCATTTGTATGGTAGAACAGTTGGGGTTTGCAATTATGCCTTTGTGTTTTTCTGCATCCTCCGGATTGACCTCTGGCACTACCAGAGGCACCTCTGGGTCTAACCTCCAAGCGGAAGAATTATCTATAACAAGCACGCCATCTTTTGCAAACCTTGGAGCGTATTCTTTGCTTATTCCAGAGCCTGCAGAAAATAGAGCTATGTCTATACCTTTAAATGAACTTTGTTTGCTAAGGGCTTGGACTTTGAACTTTTCACCTCTAAAAATTAGCTCCGTTCCCTCTGACTTTTCCGAAGCAAAAAGGTAGAGATCGTCTACCGGGAAATTCCTTTCTTCCAAAACCCTTAAAAAAGTCCTTCCTACTTCTCCTGTGGCACCGACGATGGCAACTCTCATAGCTTATAATTTTAAGCTAAATGGACCTTTCTGTAGAGCTTTTTGGCATTAAATTTAAAAATCCCGTATGGGTGGCCTCCGGTACCTTTGGGTATGGATTGGAGGCTTTGGAGCTTTATGATGTCTCCAAGCTTGGTGCGGTTATTACAAAGGGCTTATCTTTGAAACCTCGCGTAGGGAACGAGCCGGGGCGCATAGCGGAAACCCCGTGTGGCATGTTAAACTCCATAGGCCTTCAAAACCCCGGAGTGGAAGAGTTCTTGAAAAAGATCTATCCGAGAATAGAGAAATTGGACACCCATTTTATAGCTAACGTTTTTGGGGAAACGGAAGAGGAGTATTTAGAAGTGTGCATGGCTTTGGAAGATGCAGATAAGATCGTGGCTTACGAGCTAAACGTTTCTTGTCCGAACGTAAAGAAAGGTGGGCTTGCCTTTGGACACGACCTGAAGGTTTTGGGTAATCTGGTAAGCAGGATCAAGGGAAAAGTTAAAAAGCCAGTGCTCGTAAAGCTATCTCCAAACACTGGGGAGGTGGTCCCCTTTGGCAGGGTATGCGTGGAAAACGGTGCGGATGGGTTGGTAGCCATAAACACCATAGTTGGGATGAAGATAGACATAAGAACAAAAAAACCTGTGCTATCTACGGTAAAGGGCGGGCTTTCTGGTCCAGCTATACTGCCCATTGCGGTTAGGATGGTTTGGGAGCTTTACCAAGCTTTTGGGAAGGAAATCCCGATTATAGGTGTGGGTGGGATATTTGACACCAGTTCTGCCTTGGAGCATATTTTGGCTGGAGCAAGCGCAGTGCAGGTGGGAACAGCAAACTTTTTTGATCCACTCAGCCCTCTAAATATCATTGAAGGTATATCCCAATACATGAAAGAGCAGGGTGTAGAAAACTTTAAACAACTTATAGGTTTGGCCAATCATGGATACCAAGTTGATAGATGCCCTTGTTAATTTGCTAAAAGGTGATTTAGTGCAGACTCACACCAGTTGGGTCATACTCACAGGAGAGTTTGTTTATAAGATAAAAAAACCCGTAAATTTTGGATTTTTGGACTACTCTACTTTGGAAAAGAGAAAGGAAAACTGCCAGAGGGAGGTGGATCTAAACAAAAGGCTCTGTCCGTGGATTTATCTGGGGGTGGTGCCTATAGTTAGATCTTCGGAAGGTTACAAATTAGGAGGAGAAGGACAAGTGGTGGAGTATGCGGTGAAGATGAGAAGAGTACCAGAGGAAAGGCTTATGAAAAATCTACTGGACAGTTTAACAACCGATCAGATAAGGGCTCTATCCAAGCACCTATGGAATTTCCATCAAAGGGCAGAAAGAAAGGATGAATTTGGTAGGCTGGAGGTGATGAAGTTTAACACCGATGAAAACTTCCTTCAGACAGAAAAATACGTGGGTATAACCATAGAGGAAGGGGACTATTTGTTTATCAGAAAAAAGACGGACGAGTTCTACGAACGCCACGCTTGCCTGTTTGAAAAGAGAATAAAGGATGGAAGAATAAGGGACGGGCATGGGGACATAAGGCTTGAGCACGTAGCTTTTTTAGATGAAGGAGTGTGTATATTTGACTGCATAGAGTTTAACGAAAGGTTCCGGTGTGGGGATGTCCTAAACGATATGTGTTTTCTCTCTATGGAGCTTGATTTCTACGGAAGGAGCGATTTGGCAGAGATTTACGAGGAGGAATACAAACGCCTGAGCAGGGACCCAGAGTTTGATATCTTTCTACCCTTTTTTAAATGCTACAGGGCATACGTGCGTGGAAAGGTGGAGTCTTTTATGTTAGACGATCCCAATCTTCCGGAAGATCTAAGGAGAGAGCACAGGGAAAGGGCAAGAAGGTTTTTTAAACTGAGTAGATACTACGCGGAGCAGATCAATCAAGCCACTTAAGAATTAGGCCAAAGCTTTCTTCTTTATTAATTTTTTCCCTTCCTTTCTTCCCTTTTCCTCTTGTTTCAATTTCAGAGTATTGTATTACCAACTCATTTTTTGGATCTATACGTTTAGCTCTATCAAAATAGATTTTTGCCTCATCATCTTTTTCCATAAATATCAAAATAAGGCCTATGCTTGCGTTTACTCTAGCTTCCCAAGTTCTGTCTGGAGTGTATCTTAACGCAATAGTAAGTCTGTTATAAGCGTCAGAGTAATAACCACACATGCCTTCTGCCACGCCTAACCAGTAGAGGGCTTCAAAGTTGTTAGGATTTTTAGCAAGGGCTTTGTTAAACTCTTGAATTGCTTTTCCACAATTACCCTTTCTGAGGTGTTTTTTCCCGTTTTCTACTGCTTTTTCTGAAGCCACTATTAAACCGGGTGGCCTGTGGGTCTGGGGCTCAGTTTTTATCTCTATCTTTTGCGTGCAAGAAAATGCAAAGAGAGAAAGCACGAGTATAACCAAGTTAAGCATTGAAGTAATAATATAAAAAAAACTTTAAGAATGCTATCACTCAGCGTATCTCCTACTTTCTAAAAATTTCTTGAAAATATTCATAGAAAGAAGTTCCCTTTCTCCAAAGGAATTGTTAAGACATTCGGTAAAATACTCCTCAAGTTCTTTCCTAGAATATCCACTTATATCTACTTTACCTTCTTTTAAATCTGTGTAAAACACTTTTAAAGATATAGAGACTAAGTTTTTTATAATCTCATCTAATTGATTTGGGGTGTCCGACCTTACTAAAAACAGGGCAAAGACAAAGGGGAGTTTATGCACCTTATACCACTCTTGAGCTAAATCATAGATATACGGATACTTACCCTGTTTTTTTGCTAAAAGGGCTTCATCTCCTATCAGTAAAAGGGCCTCTGCTTCCTTTCTGTTTTTGGTATATAACGGTCTTAGCTTATATACCTCTTCTAAAATGTAAAAACATAAATACTTAGAAGTTAAAGAAGCGGGGGTTAAATGGACTTTCTTTATCTCCTGGATGGGTTTTTTTGAGAGTATAGCCACAGAGCATACCTTTTCTTTTGAAGATATAGAAACATCAGGTATTATCCTGTATCTGTGGGGATGGAAGAGGTATTCTACAGAAGAAACTATCCCTGCTTGAATTTTTCCGATTCTGAGTAGATTTACCAGCTCAGAAGGATGGCCCTCTACGAGTTCAACCCTTGGGTCTTCAAACTTGTAAAAAAGAGGCAGCGTATTTAGATAAGATACCTTTCCAACCTTAAACATTAAACCTGTTTTGAAAGCTCTATAAATTTGAACAGTTTTTCCTTAGCTTTCCCGCTTTTTATTGATTCCTTTGCGATCTCTAATGCGGTTTGTTTATCCTCAGTCTTCCCCGATATCACTATTCCAAAGGTAGCATTTAAAAGGACCATATCAAAAGCTGGAGAGGGTTCTCCACTTAGCACGGATAAGACTATCTTCGCGCTCTCCTCCACGGACTTGACTCTTACATAGTCCAGCGGATAACGTCTAAAGCCCAGGTCTTCTGGAGTGAATTCATATATAAATATCTCGTTTCCCTTTATCTCCGCTATGGTAGTGGGTGCGGATATGGAAACTTCGTCAAGCCCATCTTTGCCATGAACCACCACTGCACTGATCACACCCAATCTTAAAAGTGTTCGAGCTATCTTTTCCACAAACTGGTCCGAAAACACGCCTAAGAGCTGTCTCTTTGCACCTGCTGGATTGGACAATGGACCTATAAGATTGAAAACAGACCTTATACCTACCTCCCTTCTTGGACCCACAACCCTTTTCATGGCAGGATGAAATATTGGAGCAAACATAAAGCCTATGCCGATCTCATCTATCATCTTCTTAACTTGCTGAGGACCCAAGTCTATCTTTGCTCCTAAGTGCTCCAAAAGGTCCGCGCTTCCGCTTTTGGAGGAAACAGACCTATTGCCGTGCTTTGCTACCTTTATGCCTGCCCCAGCCAAAACAAAAGCAGTTACCGTGGATACGTTAAAAGTTTCTGCCAAGTCTCCCCCAGTTCCGCAGGTGTCCACCAAGTTTTCTGGATCTTCCACCTCTACCTTTGTAGCCTTAGCTCTAAAAAAACTTGCTGCACCCTCAAGCTCTTCTACGGTTTCTCCCTTCATCTTCAGTCCCATCAAAAAAGCACCTATCTGAGCATCCGTCGCCCTACCCTCTGTGATATCCTCAAGCACTTGGATCATCTCCTCTTTGCTCAAATTCTCAAACTCAGAAATACGCTTCAAAACCTCACGCATAGCTAAAATTATAACCTCCCTTGACTTTTCACAAATGAGAATTATTATCATTTAGAGTAAAGGAGGTATCGGATGAATAACAGAGTTTATATCTTTGATACCACGCTTAGGGACGGTGAACAGGCACCCGGTTTTTCCATGACAGCAGAAGAAAAGCTACAAATGGCACTACAGCTTGCCAAGTTAGGTGTGGATGTTATAGAAGCTGGGTTTGCCGCAGCATCCAAAGGAGACTTTGAAGCGGTAAGGCTCATAGCAGAGGAAGTAAAAGGTCCGGTTATATGCTCCTTAGCAAGGGCGTTGGAGAAGGATATAGAGTTAGCTGCGCAAGCTTTGGAACCAGCGGAAAGGAAGAGAATACATACCTTTATAGCCACATCTGAGATCCACATGAAATATAAGCTGAAGATGGAGCCAGAGGATGTGCTGGAAAGGGCAGGTAAGGCTGTGGCTTTCGCAAGAAGATTTACCGAAGATGTGGAGTTTTCTTGCGAAGATGCTACCCGTAGCCAAAGGGAGTTTCTCTACAGAATAATTGAAAGGGCTATAAAGGCGGGAGCAACGGTGATAAACATTCCAGATACGGTGGGATACGCCGTACCTGAAGAGTTTGCAAAGCTTATTGAGGACATAATGAACAATGTCCCTAACATAGATAAGGCTATTGTAAGCGTGCATTGTCATGATGACCTTGGTATGGCTGTGGCAAACTCGCTTATGGCTGTGAAACACGGTGCAAGGCAGGTAGAATGCACCATAAACGGTATAGGAGAAAGGGCTGGCAACGCAGCTATGGAAGAGATAGTTATGGCTTTGAAGGTAAGAAAGGACTTCTTTGGCGATCTCTACACAAACATAAACACCAAAGAACTTTACAAAACAAGCAGGCTGTTGTGTAGGATCACGGGAAGCTTTGTACCACCTAACAAAGCGGTAGTGGGAGACAATGCCTTTGCCCACGAATCTGGCATACATCAGCACGGCGTGCTATCCCATCCTCTAACTTACGAAATTATGAACCCAGAGGACGTGGGCTTTCCATCCACGCGCATAATTTTGGGCAAACACTCTGGAAGGCACGCACTCAAAAGCAAGCTCAAAGAGATGGGTTATGAACTTTCGGAAGTAGAAATAGATAGAATCTTTGAAAAGTTCAAAGCGTTGGCAGACAAAAAGAAAGAAGTTTATGAGGAAGACCTTGAGGCTCTGATTTACGAAGAGGTAATGAAGGTGGAAGAGGAAGAACCGGTAAAAGTACTTCACTATCAGGTGCAAACGGGAGACAAGATCCTCCCTACTGCCACCGTAGTTCTGTCTTACATGGGAGAAGAGAGGACTGCCACCTCTACCGGAAATGGTCCTGTGGATGCTATAATAAAGGCAATACAAAAGGCTCTTGGCATTGAGCCAAAGCTGATAGATTTTTCCATAAAGGCGCTCACTCCTAACACAGACGCTCAAGCGGAGTCAAGGCTTGTTATAGAACTGGACGGAGTAAAATCCTCTGGAAGGGGTGTGGATGTGGATGTTATAAGGGCAAGCGTGAATGGTTTTGTGGATGCGGTAAACAGAGCAATCCTGAGGAAAAACTACATACTCTCAAGGCAAAAGGTAAGAGAAGAAGGCACAGTTTAAGCCTTCAGGTAGGTAGCGGAGAGCAAGTTTTTCGTGTATTCGTGTTTGGGATTGTCAAATATATCCCACACTGAGCCAGACTCTACCACCTCCCCCTCTTTTAGAACAAGCACATTATCTGCTACTTCCGCCACCACTCCAAAGTCATGAGTAACCAAGATTATACCCTTTCCCTCTTCTTTTAGCTTTGTGAAAAGTCCAAGGATCTTTCTTTGCACCGTCAGGTCTAGAGCGGTTGTTGGCTCGTCTGCCAAAATAAGGCTCGGATCACAAACTGTAGCTATGGCTATGCAAACCCTTTGCCTTAGGCCTCCTGAAAGCTGATGAGGATAAGAGTTCATAACCCTTTCCACATCCTGCACGCCTACCTTTTTTAGCGTTTCTACCACCCTATCCATTGCACCAACCTTTCCAAAGTGCGTAGTGTATGCCTCCATTATCTGATCCTTTACTTTAAAGAGAGGGTCAAGATACAAAGAAGGCTCCTGAAAAACTATACCTATATCCTTCCCTCTTAGTTTCGCGTATTCTGTTTCTGGCAAACCTACCAGTTCCCTTCCTTCAAGTTTTATACTTCCGCTTATTGAGCTGTGCTTCGGTAAAAGGCCAATGATGGAAAGCAGGATGGAACTCTTTCCGGAACCCGACTCTCCCACTATGCAGAGAACCTCTCCCCTCTCTAAGGAAAAGCTAACATTCTTCAAAACTTTTTTTGAGCCATAACTGAGAGATAGATCTTTTACTTCAAGGAGCATTCAGCAGTCTTTCAAGATGGGGCTTTATCCTATCGTAAAGGTCCCAAAGATCCTGAGATATGACCTTTGTTTGGGATACTGTGGGCATGAAGTTCGTATCCCCGTTCCACCTTGGGACTATGTGAAGGTGTATATGGCTTTCCAGCCCAGCACCCGCAGACCTTCCCAAGTTGTATCCAAGATTAAAGCCGTGTGGCTTGATTGTTTGCTCCAAAGCCTTAATACAGGCTACCGTTAATCTGTGAATTTCAAGCACCGTTTCCTCATCCAAAAGGCTAAAGTCCCCTATGTGATCCTTTGGAGCTATCATAAGATGTCCTGCGTTGTAGGGATACTTGTTGAATATAACAAAAGCTTTTTTCCCTCTGTATAGCACCAAGTAATCCCTTAACTTTTCTTCCGGCTGTATGACCGCTTCACAAAGAAAACACTCAGAGAACTGATCCACCTTTTCTACGTATCCACTTCTCCAAGGAGCCCAAAGAAGCTTCATAACCTTAGGAGCCTCCTTATTGCTACTTCCACTTCTTCTTCCGTGGGAGTGTAGTCGTGCCTTTCCAACTCCATAGTGTCCCTAAAGTATAGAACTGTGGGGAAGTAAAATATGCCAAGGTCCTCGGGAGTTGTGTTCTCTTCTGCATTCATGCTAAAAAAATTTACCCTATCTCCGTACATCACCTGAAACTTAGATAGCAGTTGAAAAACTTCCTGATTTTTTTCATTTCCCGGTTTGTAGAACACCACCACCGCGGGTTTTTCTGCAGATATAGCCCTGTCGTATATGTCTCTGTCTGTTAGCTCTTCAAACATTTCACACCTCCGAATTTATTATAAAATATCAAGCTTGTGAAAGTTAGCGTTGGTATAGTTGGATGCGGTGTAGTGGGCACAGGCACGGTCGCTTTATTGTTGGAAAACGCTAAGGTAATAAAAGAGAAGACGGGGCTTGAGATCGTAATAAGCAAAGTAGCGGACAAAGATTGGAGCAAACCAAGAGAGTATAACGTGCCAGAACATCTTAGAACCACAGACTACATGGAGGTCTTAGAAAACTCCCAAATCGTAGTAGAGCTGGTAGGTGGTAAAGACTTTGCAAAGAAGCTAATACTGGAGGCTATAGAAAGGGGTAAGCACGTAGTAACTGCAAATAAGCACCTGCTTGCAGAAGAAGGATATGAGATATTCCATAAGGCAAAGGAGAAGGGAGTCCTTTTAGGCTTTGAAGCCTCCGTGGGTGGTGGCATACCGATCATAAAAGCCCTAAGGGAGGGCTTAGTTGGAAACAAAGTGCAAAACATTTACGGCATACTAAATGGCACCACAAACTACATACTTACCAAAATGTTGGAAGAGGACCTCAGCTTTGAAAAGGCCCTTGATATGGCAAAAGGGTTCGGATATGCAGAAGCAGACCCCTCTTTGGACATAGACGGTTGGGACTCTGCGCACAAGCTAAGCCTTTTAGCTTATGTAGGCTTTGGAAAGCACTTTCCCTTTAGTGAAATATACGTAGAAGGCATAAGAAAGGTTGACCTTTTGGATGTGGAGCTCGGAAAAGAATTGGGATACACGCTAAAGCTTTTGGCCATAGCAAAGAGAATAGATTCGGAAGTAGAACTTAGAGTCCATCCTACCTTTATACCCATTGACAACCCGTTGGCTAAGGTCTCGGATGTCTATAACGCAGTTTTGGTAGAGGGGGATTTTGTAGGTAAGACCATGTTCTACGGAAGGGGAGCTGGCTCAAGACCTACCGCATCGGCGGTGGTTTCCGACATAGTGGATATTGCAAAGAGCATAAGCTACTGTATCCCTCCCAAGCATACGTGGGAAAGTGAGGAACCGCTAAGAATCAATAAAAACTTCTATAGTAGATATTATCTTAGGTTTGACGTTCCTGACAAACCTGGAGTTTTGGCAAAAATTGCCCACGTTTTGGCAGAGTATAACATAAGCATAGCCTCTGTGCTTCAAAAAGAAAAGGTTTGTAAGGCAGCAGGCAGAGAAGGACAGCCCATTGTGCCTTTGGTTATACTTACCCACAAAGCTTATGAGATGGACATGCAAAAGGCAGTTGGCGACATACAAAAGCTTCCAGTTGTGGAAGGAACCCCCACTATCATAAGAGTGGAGGAGGAAGCCTATTGAAGCTGTTGGCTCCCTCTATTCTTTCGGCCGATTTTTACAGGCTTGGAGAGCAAATATCCGCCTGTATAAGAGGTGGTGCGGACATATTGCACTTTGACGTGATGGACGGGCACTTTGTGCCAAACATAACCTTTGGACCTGTGGTGCTTGAAAGTATAAAAAAGCACTGCTCCATACCCTTGGATGCCCATCTGATGATAGAGAACGTGGATAAGTATATTCCGGACTTTGTAAAGGCTGGTGCGGATATGGTAAGCATACACATAGAGAACAACTATCACATTCACAGAAGCCTTGAGCTAATAAAGAGCTTGGGTGCAAAGGCAGGGGTGGTGATAAACCCGGCCACATCCCTTAAACTTTTGGAAGAAGTTTTGCACTATGTGGATTTCGTGCTTTTGATGTCGGTAAATCCGGGTTTTGGAGGACAAAGGTTTATCCCAAGGTCCATAGAAAGGCTAAAAAAGCTAAAGGCTATGGTTTTGGAAATAAACCCGAAGGTGCATATAGAGATAGACGGAGGGATAAAGGAAGACAACATAAAGCAAGTGGCGGAAGCTGGAGCAGACATAATAGTGGTAGGTTCGGCCATCTTTTCTTCAGAAGACGTGGAAGCTCAAACAAGAAAGCTAAAGAACATTCTTATCTCCTTAGAGGCACTGTAAGCCTCTGCAGGTCAAAGATGTTAAAGGTTATATAGAGCTCCTTTAAATACTTTCCTTTTGTCCCATCGTAATTATCCCTTGCAAGCAGTCCAAAGCTCCAGCATGCGCCTCTGTAGTCAAGGCTCGCTTGTCTGGTCAAATCCTTCTTTATTCTGTTATCTCTTGTTAGAGAAAAGCCAAGGACTGCAGACCTGTAGGCTGTGCTTAGGTTTAGAGTAGTTTGGTCTGAAAGCTTCTGTTCAAAAAGGTTTCTTGATGATATGTGTCCTAAGGTGAGGGTGGTTTTTTTGTATGTAAAGGTTAAGTTGCTGGATCTTTCGAGAAAAGAGGCACTCTCCACATCGTAAAGGCTGTCCGTATAAAAACTCAGAGCCTCTGAGGGTTTAACAGATAGGATAGTTCTAATCGGTACTATTTTTCTTTCTGCGGTTAAACCCGCGTATGCGTACTTACCAAGATAGTTGTAACCCGTGCTAAGGTAGAAGTTTAAAAATTCCTTATCGTTGTAGCTCAGAGAGCCAGCAGCGGTTATCTCAATCTGGTTTTTTTTACTTAGATCATCCAAGTTGTCAAACTTTGGATTGTTAAAATCCTTCGGTCTAATTCTGTAGTTCAGCGTAAAGAAGTTTTTCATGCTAAATTTTCCCCTTTGAAAATCTAAAGTAAAGGGCACGCTTTCGGAAAAGTAAATACTCGTTACGCTGTTTTTGTATCCTTTCTGGTTTAAACCGAAATATTGTATGTTTTCAAATATAATTTGGGAGTGGAACACTTTGCTCAGTATTCTTTTGGGCACGGAAATCTCTGGGAAAATCAAGATCCTTTGCCCTCTTAGACCAAGCTCTCTATAAAAATTAGTGTAGGAAAAATAGGCACTCAGAAAAAGGTTGTTCACTATCTGCTGTGGCTTCCAATATAGGTTTATCTCCGGTAGTCTGTGTAATGTTTGCTTGTTATTTGGAGATGTAGTATCGTAAAAATACTTTGCGTTAAAGCTTAGAAAAACCCTATCAAGCTCTTTGCTGTAGTTTATGTAAGAGGTCAGATAGGGTTTTGTTCTTTCTATTCTTTTCAAAGAAGTGTCTTCCAAAAAGTATGGGTCCGATGTTGTATCCAAGCCCGCTTTAAAATCTTGAAGGTCTAAATCAAGCTTGAAACGGTATCTGTTTTTTCTGAAGGTGCTTAGATTTCTCCCTTTCCACCACTTGCCCGGTGGCTCGGGTTCATTGTAATAGGATGCATCTAACCTAAGATCGTTCTCCTTAAATAATGCTTGCCTATATTCTAAGGAAAAACCTTTAGCTTGCTTGTCTCTAAAGTCCAGTGTTAGAGTAGCATCTTTATCCTTTGAGATAGCCCAGTAGATTGGCTGTTGGTATATTAAGTTGTTGAATGAGTTAGAACCTACCGTTGGTGGCAGAAGACCAGACCTACGCTCTCCAACAGGGTAGATAAAAAGTGGCAGATAGGCAAGAGGGAATTTGAAGAGCCTAAGAGAATTGTTTGTTGAAAAAACATACTTTTGATCTACTTCTGCCCTTGAAAAGCAAAGGACCATTTCCTTCCTATCGGGAGGACATGTGGTAATCTGCCCATCTTCTACGGTGTATAAATCCTTGCTTTTTTCCAGTCTCTTAGCCTCAAAGTGAAATCTTTCAAATCTGCCTTCGGCATTTAAGTAATATCCTACATCTTTTTCTAAGTTGATGTACGCGTAAGAGCCTACTGCTTCAAGCCTACCGTCCAAAGACTTTACGTAAACATTACCTTCCGCTATAACTTCCTTTGTTTCAGGGTTGTATCTTATAGTGTCTGCCTTTATGTAGTACCTTTCGTGATAGACCTCTACCTCTTCCTTTGCCTGTATCCATCCATCGGGCTGACGTTCAAGGTAGTTGGAAAATATCTCCAAGCTGTAGGTTATATTTATCAAGAAGATAACAAGATAGACTATCAGCATAGCTTTTTTGTTTTATTATATGAAAAAAATAGTTATCTTAAAAATTCTAAAACTTTCTGAGAAACCACCTCGGAGTTTCTTATACAATCTGCCACCGACACACCGCTTAGATAATTTCCGGTTAAAAACAGTCCCAGATTTTCTTTTTCCATTGTCTGAGCAAGCTCGTAGTATTTACCGTAACCTAAGTTGTATTGGGGAATTCCTTTCTTCCATTTTGTAATGTTAAGGATGTTTGCATCAACGCTTAGGATTTCCTTTAACTCTCTTTCCACTATCTTAGATATTGTCTCTTCCTCCTCTTCTATGATCTGTGGATCTGTGGCACCTCCAAGATAAACAGTCAAGAGGTTTCCTTTTCTCCCTGAGAATATGTTGGATGAAAAAAGAACGCCAAGCATTCTTTTTTTCTCCTTGCGTGGAATTAAAAAGCCAAAGCCGGGGGGTATGGGGTCTTTTGTTGCCACATGAACGACGACTATTGGAGCGTAATATATCTTGTCAAACTCCTGAGCAGCACTCCAAGAAAGGTCTCTCAAAAGATAGCTTGCAGATGTAGCTGGTGCAGAAACTATCACAGCCCTTGCCTCAAACTTTCCGTTTTTTGTATCCAAAATAAACCTATCGTCCTTTTTTCTTATTCTCAGCACTACGTTTTCTAAATCCACATCCAAAGCTTCAGACAATCTTTTGGGAAAGCTCCAGTTGCCTCCTTCAAAGGAAATTAATCTGCCCCCAGGTCCGAGGGCTTTCAGCTTTATAGCTCCCTTTATAAGACTTCCAAATCGCTGTTCCAGTTCATAGACCCTTCTTACCGCATACTTTACCGAAAGCTGTCTTACATCTCCTGCATAAACACCGCTTACAAAGGGTTCCACTATGTAGTCAAGAAACTCCTGACCTAACCGCCTTTTTACAAACTCCGCTATAGTTTCTTCGCTCTTTATAGACTTAGACACAAAAGGTTCTCTCAGAACTTTTAATTTGCCAGACAAAGAAAGCAGGGGAGATGTTAAAAAGCTTATTGGTGAAAGGGGCAGTGGTATAAGCTTTCCATTTTTGTATATATACCTTATCTTTGCTTCATCTTGAGCGTAAAGGGGTTTTACGTCTGCTAAAGCTAAAAACTCTTCAACTTTTTTGTCTGCTAAAATGGTTTGAGGTCCGAGTTCGCAAAGATATCCGTCAATGTTTTTTGTTTGTATATTGCCACCTACTCTGTCTTCCTTTTCAAAAACTTTTACCTTTACACCTGCCTTTTGAAGGCGAAAGGCTACGGAAAGCCCGGATATACCCGAGCCAACTACCGCAACATCTATCATGATTTGTAAGGAACACCCTTAAGTGGAGAAGAGGGAACCGCATAAGTCCTCTTTGGCATCCTTCCAGCAAGGTAAGAGAGTCTACCGGCGATTGTAGCGTATTTCATAGCAACCGCCATCTTTATAGGATCCTTAGCCTCTGCCAAAGCTGTGTTGGTAAGTATGCCGTCTACTCCAAGCTCCATTACAGGGGGGATATCCGCCGCACTACCTATGCCCGCATCCACTATAACAGGGACAGAAACCGCTTCCTTTATGAAGATTAAATTGTAGGGATTCTGAAGTCCAAGACCCGAACCTATGGGTGCGGCCAGGGGCATAACTGCAGCACAGCCAATATCTTCAAACTTTTTAGCATACACAGGGTCATCAAAGATGTAAGGAAGAACTACAAAGCCTTCCTTTACAAGGAACTTTGCCGCTTTATAGGTTTCTTCCATATCTGGCAGTAGAGTTTTTTGATCTCCTATTACCTCAAGCTTTATCCAGTTTATGCCTGTAGCTTCTCGAGCAAGCATGGCAGTTTTTATGGCTTCTTCTGCGGTATAGCATCCTGCAGTGTTGGGAAGGATGATGTATTTTTTGGGATCTATGTAGTCCAGTAGGTTTTCTTTGCTAGGATCTGTTATATTTACCCTTCTAACCGCAACGGTAATCATCTCTGCACCGCTTGCCTCCAAAACCTCCTTATTTTGCTGAAAGCTCTTAAACTTTCCAGACCCAATAATCAGCCTGGACCTTAAGCGCCTGCCGGCTATTTCAAGGTAATCGTCCTCCAAAAGTTTTTCCCAATCAAGCATAAAATACCTCCTATAGGATAATAAAATATGCTAATAAATCTAAAAAGGTCTTTTGCTTTTAGTTGTCAGTTATTCCTATTCTTCTTTTTCTTGCTTTGTCGGAGGTTTTGGTCTTTCAATTATCTTGTCCGGAGCAAGCCTTTCCACTATAGAATTCGCTACCTGAACCACCACATCCCTTGCCACCATGTCAAGGGAGAGGTTTTTGCTTATGCTCCATCCACCACCTGCGCCAAACCCACCACCTGCACCAGCACCAAAAAGACCCCAGGAGCTCTTTTCTGAACTTGCATCAAAAGAGTTGGAATAGGCGATTTCAAGCGTTTCGGGTTTTATAATATTCACGTCAACACCAAGCTTAGCCTGATCCTTTCTGACGTTTATCGCACCTAGCACGGGAATTAATCCACCTCCTAAGGCTCCGCCACTTCTCTCCAATTCAAGGGCGGTTATAGAGCCCGTTATCATGTAATCTACCTTTGGAGGTTGGACCTTTTGCCCAGTGGCTTCTAGAAGTTTTTTCATCCTTTCATACTGCTCCAAATCAACTATTCTGAAGCAATTGGTGGCTTTAAGGGCGTTGGTGAGCATGGTAGTGAGTCCCTTCCCTACACCTTTCACACCGCCTGTTCCAGCCAATGCTTCGTATATTAATGACAGTCTGGGATTTCCGGGGTTTGCTTCTTGACAAGAGTTTGCCTTGCAATCAAACTCCATAACCATAACAGAATAAACAGGCTCCGCACATCTAACTACAGGAATTTGTCTCTCCACAGTCTTGGTTTCACTTGCGTAGACTGCTGTTAGCAAAATAAATCCACCTAACACTTTTTTCATGCTTCCACCTCCTCTCTTTTGAGTAATAATATAATACAATATGAGATGAGATAATATAATACAAATAATACGTTGGGTGAGAAATTAACCAAGCACATAGCTTTTTCTGAAGAAGCTATAGCCAACAACATACCCGTAAATGTAAGTCAAAAGCGTTATACCTTTCCTCCACCTGCTGATGTAATTGAAAACCCTTATCTGTGAGTTCACACCGTCAATTAGCATTTTAGCAAGTTTAAGCACGGGCGTATTTGTAATGTAAGAGAGAATATACAATGCGCAGAGTTGCAAGTCAGACACTTTTGGCTATTCCTGTTCTTTTGGCAAAGAGCTTAGAGACTAAAACCTTTGGGGTTTATAAAGGCTGTTTAACCTTTCTATGTATTCTAAAACTCTCTTTGCATCTGCAGATGGATCTACACCTCTGTATATCTTTTCTACGTTGTTTTCTGGATTTATCAGTACTGTATCCCTTGAACAAAATCCAAGAATTACTCTAACTCCGTATGCCTTTGCCACCTCCCCTTTGGGATCCGAGAGGAAGGTTATCTTAAAACCATACTTTTCCTTAAACTTTCTTATGCTTTCCACCGAGTCTGTGCTTATTCCAAACACTTCTGCATTCACCTTTCTAAAGCTTTCTATTAGATTGCTGTATTCCTTTGCTTGAGCTGTGCATCCAGGTGTATCTGCTTTTGGATAAAAGTATAGGACTACCCACTTTCCTTTGTAGTCAGAAAGCTGGACCAGATTCCCTTGATCAGAGTAAAGCTTGAAGTTGTATGCCTGCTGCCCCTCTTTTATGGGAGAGCCACTTAAGGAAATGCCTAAGATCCCAAATATACCAAGCAATAACTTCTTCATAAGGATAAAAATATTACAAACTAAACTCTGAAAGCCCCCCGTTTAGGGGGGAAGTATGTTAGGTTATTTCTATCTTTTTCTCCCTGGATGTCTTTTCTTTGGGGAACCTTATTTCTAAAACTCCATCCTTATACTCAGCCTTTATGCCCTCCAGCTTTACATCTGTGGGCAAGCCTATAACCCTTTCAAACTTTCCATACACCCTTTCTACCCTGTGGACAGTTTCAGTCTTTTCTTCCCTCTCTTCCTTCTTTTCTCCTCTGATGATTAGATTATTGTCTCTTACAAGCACTTCCACATCCTCTTTCTTCACACCAGGAAGTTCTGCTTTAACAACTACTTCCGTATCTGTTTCATAAACGTCCAAGGCAGGTGCAAAGAGCCTTTCAACGGGCTCTTCCTTGAAAAACTCCTCCATAAACCTGTCAAACTCCCTTCTTATTCTTTCAAGCTCTTCAAAAGGACGCCAAACTAAAAGTCCTTTCCTCATGGCTCTCACCTCCTTAATAGGCTTTATGTCAATTAAATTTAGTGTACTTTTGTAAAAAGTCAAGGGGGTTATTCAAGTTCCTGATAAGTCAAACAAACCGCACCTGCACTTAACATTTCTTCTATTGCTTTCTCCGAGTCTCCCGGCTTTACATCTACTCCTTTTATGGCATCTAAGAGTAGAAATGCAAAGTATCCTAAGTTTATACCACCTAAAACTGTGTTTTTGACACAGTAGTCTGTAGCCACTCCACCTACGAATATTCTCTTTATACCTCTTTCCTTCAGCAGGCTGTCAAGGATTGTTCCCTGAAAACCTGAGTAAGCGTCAAAGTCTCTACTCGTGCCCTTTGATATTATGAACTTGTTATCCGATGGTATGATAAGGTCTGGATGAAACTGGGCTCCTTCTGTGTCTTGCACGCAGTGGGAAGGCCATACACCACCGTGTCCTTTAAAGGATATGTGATTTTCTGGATGCCAATCTCTGGTGAAAAAAACAGGAAGTCCTCTTTCTGAAAAAAGTTCTATATATTTGTTTAAAGGTTGTACCACTTTGTCCCCTTCTGGCACGGGCAATGCACCACCTGGCATAAAATCTTTCTGCACATCCACCACTATAAGAGCATCAAATTTTGTCAGTTTTACCCTCATGGCTAAGCCTCCTAGCTATTAAATTTATCCTTTCCAAAACCTAAAGCCTCTTTTTAGGATGCTAAGAATCCTTCTTGAGTCTAACAAAATGGAGGGTTTTTTGTAGATGGAATTTAACACCAAAAGCCAACCTTCTTTTAGTTTTCCAAACCTCAAGGCAGATTCTCCCATGTGGAAGAGAAAGTAAGGAAGATACTTTTCTGGCACTTTATCCTTGTAATCCATATATACCTTGTAAGTTGCGCTTAGAAAGGTTTTACTTTTACTCGTTCTTTCTGGATGTTCTCTAATTAAAACTTTCTTGTTGTCCAAAAGGTGAATGCTCAGACCATTTATGTAAGCCCTCAGTAGTATTTCCCAGTCTTCCCTCATTAGGTATTCGTGTTTGTATCCTAAAAAGGCAGACCGCCTGAAGGCAGTGGCAGAAGGATAACCCATCATTCCAGAGAAAAGTAGAATCAAGCTATCTCTCGGAATTTTTTTCTTTGAAACTCTTTTAACATCACCTGAGCCATCAACGAACATTCTGGGAAAACTATAAACTACATCGTGTTTTTTTAAGAATTCTACAGATGACTCTACATAGTCCTTCTCCCAAAGGTCGTCGTAGTCTAAAAAGAACAAATACTCACCTTTGGAAAGCTCCACTCCTTTGTTTCTTGAGTATGCCCTTTCCATGTTCTGTGGATTCCTGTAATAGATAACTGGATAGCTTTTTACCACCTGAGGCGTGCGGTCTGTGCTTGCATCATCTACTACTATTATTTCCTTGTAAGGATAGGTCTGAGATAAAGCGCTTTCTATGGCTTGGTTTACATACTTCTCTCCATTATAGACAGGTATTATTATAGAAGCGAGCTCACTTTTCAATGATAGTTTCTTCAACCTTTATGCCAAAGTGTCTTCCTGCCTCTTCCACGTATCCCAGGACTTCGTCCCCTTCTTTAAGCTCCGCTACAGATATAGGATTCCCATCTGGTTTTGTAAGTCTTATAGTTTCCGCATTCTGAAGCACCGCGCTTACTTTTTTGTTTTCCCATCTGCCCTCAACCAAAAGCATAGGCCTTCTTTCTACCTTTGCCCTTCCTACATAGACCACCCTTCCCCTTCCTTTGTGGTCATAAACCATTACTTCATCTCCAGCTTTTAGTTCACAAAGATACTTTGTTTTGTTGTTGGGGGTCCTTATGTACATATGTACCGCTCCTGCGTTAACTCTGAATGGTCTGGAAGCTACGTAGGGGTTCTCTTCCGTTTCCGCATGCACCAAAAACATACCACCGGAGGAATTTCCTACCAGCATACCTTCCCCTCTACTTAGTATAGAGGTTGTATCCACGCAGACTCTATCGCCCAAGCCTAAGGGAAGAATCTTTGATATCTTAACTACCACAAGCGGAAGGTTTTCTTCTTCTTCCTCCAAGACCTTTCCAACCTTCTTTATGGTGTTTATGTCCTTACTCTTTAAAACTATACCTTTTACCCCCTTTTCTAATATTTTTATGGCTGTTTTTGCCTCTTCCTCGCTTTTTACCACTGCATATAACTCTTCCCTTTGGGCTATAAGATTTTCCAAAGGTATGATGGTCCAGTCGGTAGTTTCTACCACTACCTTTACGTTGGGCGGGTATTTTGCTGCTCTATCCTCGTCTTCTTTCTTCTCTATACGCACATACTCAAAGTCTTTCCCCTGTTTTAGAACTAAGACTTTACCAAGCCTTTTTACCTCTTCCTCTTTGTCCTGGTCTTCTATCACTACAGCCTTTGCTCCTGCTTCTATGGCGCTTGCTATGAGCTTTCTGTCGTATTCCTCTGCCCAATACCAAAATTCTTTCATAGGCAAAGATTATAAACTATAAATCTCTTTGAGTATTTCCCTCCCGCCAAGCTCTAAGAGTCTGCGGGCTAGCCTTTTCCCAGTTTCTTCTGCCTCTTCTAAGCTTCCCTCTTCCTTATCCTCAATAAACCTTTCCCCTTCTAAGTCTGATATAAAACCTTTTATCTTTATCTTTCCATATTCTATCCACGCAAAGGCACCTATGGGAACTTGACAGCCACCTTCCAATTCTCTTAAGAAAGCCCTCTCGCACATAGCCCTCAAATGGCTTTCCTTGTGATCCAAGCCTTTTACAAATCTCTGGACCTCCAAGTCATCTTCTCTTGTTTCTATAGCCAAGCTTCCCTGCCCAACTGCAGGGATGAAGTCTTCCAGCACCTGAGTTATGTATTTTTCAAAACCCATCCTTTTTACCCCTGCGTACGCTAAGACAATAGCAGAGTATAACCCTTCTTCCAGCTTTCTTAACCTTGTATCCACGTTTCCCCTTAGAACCTCTACTTTGAGATCCCTTCTTTTTCTTTTTATCTGAACCTGCCTTCTCAAAGAAGAAGTGCCAACGACCGCACCAGGAGGGAGCTCCTCCAACTTCTTACCATCTTTTGATATTAGCACGTCGTAAGGATATTCTCTCTCTGTTATAGCGCAGAGTGTTAAACCTTTCGGCAAGGCCATAGGCACATCCTTCAAAGAATGCACCGCAAGGTCAATCTCTCCTTTTAGTAAAGCTTCTTCTATCTCCTTTACAAAAAGCCCTTTGCCACCTATTTTTGCCAAAGGTGCGGAGGTTATCTTGTCCCCAGTGGTGGTTATCGGAACTAATTCCACTTTGCATCCCAAGGATTCTAACTTTTCTTTGACAAAATTAGCTTGCCAAAGAGCTAACTTACTCTTTCTTGTGCCAATCCTAAGAAACATCTTAGCTACTTCCCGTAGCGTGCAATTTTAACCTTTTCTGTGGTTATAAGCCCACCCTTTATCATCTTGGCTATTTCAGGTAGGATTTCCTTTATCCTTTCCTCATGGTCCAATATCTCAATCACTATAGGCAAATCAGAAGATAACTTAAATACTCCCGCTTTGTGTATAACTGAAGATTTTCCGTAGCCTAATATACCCCTAAAGACTGTAACTCCAGCTATACCCCTCTCTTTGCAAAACTCGGTTATGTGCTTATATAGCGGTTTTCCTTCCCATCTATCATCTTCTCCCAAAAATATCCTCAGCAAAACAGCCTCCTCCCAATTCATAACAACCTACCCAGATTGTATCCCAGAAATGTGAGAAAGATTCCAAAAAGGTTGGTAAGAGACAAATACAGCAAAAACCTTAGGTATTCTCCATCCGCTATCAGAGCAAAGCTTTCGTAGGTGAAAGTTGATAGTGTGGTAAATCCACCGAGAAACCCAGTTATGAGAAAGCTTCTAACCTCGCTTGATACGCTTAGTTTTTCCACAAAGTAAGAGAAGAAAAGACCTATCAGAAAAGCCCCAATTAGATTTACTGTAAGCGTGCCTACGGGAAAAGCTAAGCCAAACTTGCTCTGCAAAAATTTTGAAATCAGATATCTGAGTAGGGATCCCAAGGCTCCACCCACTGCTATCGCTATTAAAATTCCCATACGTGCGCTCTCTCCACACTAACAAGCCCGCTTTTGATATGCCTCCCAAGTTCTTCCAATACGCTAATCACCTTTTTTTCTTCATCCACCAACTCTATGACAACTGGAAGGTTGTAAGACAGCACTTCAATGCCTTCGTAATGATACTCGCCCGTGGTACCATAGCCAAGAATAGCTTTTAAGACCGTCGCTCCAGCTATATTTTTTTCTTTCAAAAATTTTAGAATCTTAGAGTAGAGACGCTCCCCATCAAATTCCTCATCTTCCCTTATAAAGATACGCGCCAGGACATAACCTTTTTCTCTAACAGGCATAGAGTTATTATAAGATAAGGAGTGCGCCAAAAGTGGTAGTTTTAAAACTTGTTTAATTTAATATATATCCTATGATAGAATGGCTTTTAAAAAAGATTATAGGCACAAAGAACGAGCGTGAAGTAAAGCGCCTTAGAAAGTTTGTCCAAAAGATAAACCAAAAGGAGAAGGAGTTAGACGAGCTTTCCAACAAGGGTATTGTGGAGCTTTCTAAGGATCTATTTCAGAAGATCTCGCAGGACGAGAGTTTAAAGGATGAAATCAGCAAGGGTAGGATTACGGAAGAAGTTATACTTGCCTTTGCCTTGGTTAGGGAGGCGGGCAAAAGGACTATAGGGCTTAGGTTCTTTGACGTGCAACTCATCGGTGGTCTTGTTCTGCATGAGGGTAAAATTGCGGAAATGAAAACAGGAGAAGGTAAAACCTTGGTAGCTACTTCTGCCGCTTACGTGAATGCTCTAACAGATAGGGGGGTGCATGTGGTAACTGTGAATGACTATCTGGCAAGAAGGGACGCCCAGTGGATGGGTCCTATATACAGGTTTTTAGGCTTGGAGGTGGGAGTAATAAACTCAGACTACAGCTCTTATAGGGTGGAGTGGGTGGATGGAGAGCTGTTCCAAAAAGCAGTAGAGGAAGACCTTAGGGTATGGCCCAAGGGATACTTTGATGAAATACTACCTTCGGAGAAGATAAACGTAGAGGCAAAGAAGGCATTCTTTACCAAGCTTGTTCCCTGCGATAGAAAAAGTGCTTATCAAGCTCACATAACTTATGGGACCAATAACGAGTTTGGTTTTGACTATCTGAGAGACAACATGAGCTTTTCTTTGGACGACATTGTTCAAGTAAGGGGACACCACTACGCCATAATAGACGAGGTGGATTCCATACTCATAGACGAGGCAAGGGTCCCGCTGATAATATCTGGACCATCCCAGATGGATACTTCCATTTACTACAAGGCAGACCAGGCGGTCAGAAGGCTGAAGGCGGGAGAGGATTTCATCGTGGATGAAAAGAACAGAACCGTTCAGTTAAAAGAAGAAGGCATTAAAAAACTTGAAGAGTTTTTTGGGATTGAGAACCTATACGACCTTAAACACATAGACCTGCTACACGCTGTGCATCAATCCATAAAGGCTCACGAGCTTTTTAAAAGGGACGTGCATTACATAGTGAAGGATGGAGAGGTGCTCATAGTAGATGAGTTTACGGGTAGGGTTTTACCCGGTAGAAGGTGGTCTGACGGCTTGCATCAGGCTATAGAGGTTAAAGAGGGTGTTCCTATCCAGCAAGAAAATCAGACCTTGGCAAGCATAACCTTTCAGAATTACTTTAGGCTTTACCAAAAGCTGGCTGGTATGACTGGGACTGCAGAAACTGAAGCCCTTGAGTTTAAAGAAATATACGGGCTTGATGTGGTAGTGGTTCCCACCCACAAGCCCATGCGTAGGAAAGACTTGCCAGATATGGTCTTTAAGACAAAAAAGGAAAAGTGGGAAGAGGTAGTAAGACAAATAGAGAAAGAGCACAGTAGGGGGAGGCCGATTTTGGTTGGCACCATATCTATAGAGGATTCAGAGCATATTTCTAACCTTCTAAAGAAAAAAGGTATACCTCACAACGTTCTAAACGCAAAGCATCACGAAAGGGAGGCGGAAATAATCGCTCAAGCTGGAAGATTAAAAGCTGTTACCATATCTACCAACATGGCAGGTAGGGGTACGGACATACTGCTTGGTGGAAACCCAGAGTACCTGGCTAAGGAGATTCTAAGAAAGAAAGGAAAGATACCCGAAGAAGCTACGCAGGACGAGTGGAAATCTGCCTTGCAAGAGGCTTATAGGATAACAGAAGAGGAGAAGAAAAAAGTGATCGAGCTTGGTGGACTTTTAGTCATAGGAACAGAGAGGCATGAATCAAGGAGGATAGACAACCAGCTTAGGGGTAGGGCTGGTAGGCAGGGCGATCCAGGCGAATCCCGGTTTATCCTTTCCCTTGAGGATGACCTTCTTAGATTGTTTGGAGGAGACAGGGTAAAGAAGATGATGGAGTTCTTAAAGATTCCGGAAGGAGAGCCCATAGAGAGCAGGATAGTAACAAAGGCTATACAGAACGCTCAAAAGAGAATAGAAGCTCAGAACTTTCAGATAAGAAAAAGACTGCTGGAGTATGACAACGTAGTTAATGTTCAAAGGCAAACGGTCTATGGTTTGAGAAGGGACCTTTTGGAAGGCAAAGATTTAGAAGGATACTTAGAAGAATTCGTAAAGGACGTGCTTAACCAAAAGATTGCACAACTGATGCCCGAAGAAGATCCTGAACTTTGGGAGACAAAACCCTTGGAGGATTATCTGAAAGAATTAACTGGAAGAGATTTAGCAATTCCGAAGGTTAGAGACAAAGAGGAACTTGTGGAAAAACTGAGCTCTGAAGTACTCGGCATTTTGGAGGAAAAGAAGAAGGTATGGGGAGAAAGCCTCTTTAAGGAGATATTTAAGATGATTGCGCTGTCTAACCTTGACCACCTGTGGAGGGAACACCTGCATACCCTTGATAGGTTAAGAGAAGGCATATACCTAAGAGGATACGCTGCGAGGGATCCGTTAGTAGAGTATAAAAAAGAAGCTTTTGGACTCTTTGAAGCTATGCTATATAACCTAAAGGAAAAGGTAGTTGAGGATACGATCAAGGTTCAGGTTGCCTCTCAGGAAGAGATAGAAGAAGAGGTCAAGAAAGAAGAGCAGGAGAGGGAAAAACTACTCAAGAGTGCGGTCTTCAGCGGAGTGGAGGGTAAAAAGGACGAAAAGGGACCAAAGAGAAAGAGTTTAAAGGAAAGGCTCAATCTCAAAAGGAAGAGAGCCTAACGGAGAAGCTAAGCTACTTACCATGTTTAATACTTGCTCCTTAGGCACGTTCCCTTCCCTTATGATTTTTATCGCCTTTTTACTTATGAGCTTTACTATCGTAGATGGTTTGCCTGTGAGCTTTGCTCCTTTTACGTATAGATCTATCTTGTCTCCAAAGTATTCCATGGCTTCCTTTATATCAGATGCGGGTTTTAGTCCCTCTGGATTAGCGCTTGGGGCGACAAGAGGTTTTCCAAACTTTTTGAGAAGGTTCTTTATAAACACGCCCTGAGCCGGCACTCTAAAAGCTATGCTCTTTCTCCAACGAGTCAGGTATGTAGGAATGGTGGTCCTTTTTGGAAAGATCACAGTTACGCCAATACTAAGAAGAGCTATACTAAGTTTGGTAATCAGAACATCAAACTTTAGTACGTAGCTTATATCTGGCAAAAGCACTATAAACGGTCTGCCTGAGGGCCTTCTAATCTCGTATAACCTTTCCACCGCCTCTTTGTTGGTAGCATCTGCCAAAAGTCCGTAGATAGTATCCGTAGGAGCGCAAACTATACCGCCCTTTTCTAAAACCTTTACCACCTTGCTTATGTCTTTAGTGCTAACTATTTCCATCTTCTATACTTCTATTGGTGCGTTGCAAAAGCTCATAGATTCTTCTGGTGAAAGCTCTAAACATCTAAGGACACACTCCGAGGCTCTGTCTAAGACCGCATAGAGAATCTGCTCTTCTTCTGGTTCAAAGGGTGAAAGGACGTATTCCACCACCTTATCCTTATTCTTAGGTCTTCCTATGCCTATCCTAAGCCTTGCAAAGTTCTCCGACTTTATCTCTTTTATTATAGACTCTACGCCATGATGCCCCCCGCTACTACCTTCTAACCTTAGCCTTATCCTTCCAAGAGGGAGGTCCAAGTCATCATAAACCACCATCATATCCTTTGGACTTAGCTCGTACTCCTCCAGAAGGTTTAGCACCGCTAACCCTGAGTTGTTCATGTAAGTTTGGGGCTTTGCCACTAATACTTCCCTGTTTAACACTTTAACTTTATAAACGTGAGATAGACACTCTTGCGTGTATTCTTTTACCCGAAGCTTTTTTAAAAGCTCATCTACTACCATAAAGCCTACGTTGTGCCTTGTTCTTTCGTATTTTTTACCTGGGTTGCCAAGCCCTACTACAAGTTTTATCATTCAGTTGGTGTTTCTTCAGCTTCGGGTTCTAAGACTACTGCCACAACCTCCTCTGGGTTGTCAAGTATTGTACAGTTAGGTGGTGGTTGGATGTCTTTCACGTGTAGCGAGTCTCCAAGACCAAGACCACTAACATCTACGGTTATCTTATCGGGTATGCTTTCCACGCTTGCCCTAACTGTTAGAGTGTTTAGCACAATTTCAAAGGTTCCCCCAAGGCTCACACCCGCTGGAGTGCCCACAAATTCCAAAGGTACCTCTATGTCTATTTCTTTCACCTTGGATATATCGTATAGGTCTACGTGGATTGGGTTATCTCCAAGCCAACCATACTGGACCTCTTTCAAAAAGCATAACCTTTTATCTCCATTCACCTCTGCTACTATCAAGAATGTTTCTCCATGGGGTAGTGAATTGAAGTCTTTTAGGTTCATGTACGCATGCACATTATCTACCCCTTTTCCGTATATCTCTACTGGGATGTATCCTTCCCTTTTTCTCTGTTTTTTCTCGCTCTTCCTCTCGTTGGTATTTCTTGGAAGAAGTTTCAACTCAACTCTTTTCATGACCGCCTCCTTTATGCAAACAGCATACTTACTGATTCACCTTCGTGTATCCTTCTTATTGCCTCTCCTATGAGTGAGGCTACAGATACAACTCTAAGTTTTTCAAGCCCCTTGTTCTTGCATGGAATGGTGTTACTGACTACAACTTCTTTTATTTGGGAATTTCTCAGCCTTTCTACAGCTGGACCAGATAGCAGACCGTGAGTAGCGACCACATCCACGCTTAAAGCACCTTTTGAAAGAAGCAGCTCACTTGCGGCGCAAACTGTACCGGCAGTGTCTATGATGTCGTCTACGATTATGGCTCTTTTACCTTTTACTTCTCCTACAATATCCAGCACTTCTGCTACGTTTGGCTCTGGTCTTCTCTTGTATATTATAGCTATGGAGCATCCGATTTTGTTGGCGAGAAGTCTAGCCCTTTCCACACCACCCGCGTCCGGGGATACAACCACAGTATCACCGTCCAACCTATCCTTAAGGTAGTCATAAAGTACTCCCAACGCATGTAGGTTGTCCACGGGTATGTTGAAAAAGCCCTGAATTTGTGGAGAGTGAAGGTCCACAATGACCACCCTTTGGGCTCCTGCTACAGTGATAAGATCTGCAAGCAACCTTGCGCTTATGGGGACCCTTGGCTTGTCTTTTCTGTCCTGCCTTGCGTACGCGTAATAAGGAATAACTGCCGTTATCCTTCCGGCGGAAGCCCTTTTGAGAGCATCCAAGATAAGCAAGAGCTCCATAATGTTCTCGTTTATGGGAGGACAAAGGGACTGTATTACAAAGACGTCCTCCCCTCTCATGGATTCGTTTATCTGAACCCTTACCTCTCCGTCGCTAAAACGAGACACAAGGGCGTCAGATAGGGGCATGTTCAAATATTCGGATACCTCTTTGGCCAGTTCTAAGTTGCTTGTACCAGTGAGAAGTTTTATAGATCCTATCATAGTTCTATCTCCTATTTTTTAGTGGAAAAGCTGGGGTGCCTGGATTCGAACCAGGAGCCCCCGGATCCAAAGTCCGGTGCTCTGCCAGTTGAGCTACACCCCAAGCTCTCCACCTGATAAACCCGCCAACCTCTCAGCTGGCAAGCCCTTTTTAACCTATCTTCAAGCTCTCCTACAAAGAAAACTGCCGAACCACTACCACTTACCAAGGCCTTGTAGCCCAAACTTTCTAAAAACCTCAGCACCTCGCCCACCTGGGGCACCACTTCAGCACACAACCTACCTAGCTCGTTGCTCAGAACCTCAAACTCTTCCTTTCTCAGGCAATCTATTATTTTATCACTATCAAGGTTTTGTGTCAATTCCTTTGAACTTACAAGAGAGTAAATCATCTTAGTGGATACCTGCACCTCTGGGTAGATCACCACAAACCTAAAAGCTGGAAGTTCTATTGGCTCAATTATTTCACCCTTACCCCTTCCTATTGCGGAGCCACCGTAGAGAAAAAAGGGAGCATCAGAAGAAACTTTGGAAGCTATTTTCAATAGCTGGTTAAAGCTCAGGGGATTTCCGAGCATCTCATTAACCGCCTTTAAAACAGTGGCCACGTTGGATGACCCCCCACCAAGCCCGCTTCCTAAGGGAATGTTCTTCTCTATGAAAACCTGGACTTCTAACTCTCTTCCTAAAAGATGTTCCATAAGCCTAAGAGCTTTATAAACTAAATTCTCCTCTTGGGGAATACCGTTGGAAGTCTCCACCCTTAGCGGTCCTTCCTTTATGCTTATTCTGTCAAACAAGCTTATGGCTTGGAATATGGTAAAAATCTCGTGGTATCCGTCTTTGCGCTTACCCAATATCCAAAGTCCCAAGTTTAGTTTGGCTGGTGATAGGGTTTCCATAAGTTTTATTTTATATACTTTTCTAAACATCTGAAAACTGATATATTTTTTATAATACCTTTTTTCAAGGGGGCTAGAAATGAAACTACACGAGCATCAGGCTAAGGAAATACTCAGAAGATATGGCCTGCCTGTGCCAGAGGGAAAGGTCGCCTTTAGCTTAGAAGAAGCAAGGCAAATAGCGGAAGAGTTTGGGGAATTTCCTTTGGTGGTAAAGGCTCAGGTGCACTGTGGTGGCAGAGGAAAGGCTGGTGGAGTTAAGCTCGTAAAAAACATGGAAGAGCTGGAATCTGCGGTGAATGGTATGCTAGGAAAGGTTCTAAAAACCTTCCAGTGTCCTGACGGAAAGCCCGTAAACAGGGTTTGGATAGAAAAGGCTACGCCGATAGAAAAAGAGTACTATCTTTCTATAACCTTAGACAGGTCTGTATCTAAGCCCGTGCTTATGGCTTCTGCAGAGGGGGGGATGGAGATTGAAGAAGTAGCCAAAGAAAAACCAGAGGCTATTCATATGCTACACATAGACCCATCCCTTGGCCTAATGCCCTCTCAGGCAAGAAAGATAGCTTTCAGGCTGGGATTGCCTGTGAATGATTTTGTTAAGATAGCCCTTGGTATATACAGAGCCTACGAGGAGCTTGATGCCTCCTTGGTGGAGATAAACCCCTTGGTGCTAACAAAGGATGGGAAGCTGGTTCTTTTGGACGCAAAGGTGGAGATAGACGACAACGCACTTCTAAGACACAAAGATTTGGAACAGATGGAGGACCTAAGCCAGTTAGATCCATTGGAGGTAGAGGCAAAAACCTACAACCTCAACTACATAAAGCTTGACGGAAACATAGGCTGTATGGTCAACGGTGCGGGACTTGCCATGACCACTATGGACATCATCAAACTCGCTGGAGGTGAACCTGCAAACTTCTTAGACGTGGGGGGCGGTGCCAACGTAGAACAGATCGCCAACGCCTTTAGGATTTTGATGGCGGACAAAAACGTAAAGGCGGTGTTTATAAACATATTTGGTGGGATCCTAAGGTGCGACAGGCTGGCAAATGGGCTCATTGAAGCGGCAAAGATGGTGGAAATAAAGGTGCCTGTGGTGGTTCGTATGGAGGGCACAAACGTGGAGGAAGGTAAAAGAATCTTAGCAGAATCTGGGCTTAACTTTATAACCGCAGAGGACATGTGGGATGGGGCCAAAAAGGCGGTGGAGCTGGCTGGATAGTTTAAAAATATATGATTTGAATTAAGGCAGATAGGCCTGAAACTCTTTTACAGAAAGGGGAAAAGGCAAATTCCAACGAGCACTGCTCAAATGCTATATCCCTATGCCAATCGG